>Ga0187849_1003567_pt1 | contig 13540 bp, 17 predicted proteins | sample June2016WEW_4_10_2_FD_132412 | JGI IMG/M metagenome (GOLD analysis project Ga0187849, IMG submission 132412) | Peatland microbial communities from SPRUCE experiment site at the Marcell Experimental Forest, Minnesota, USA - June2016WEW_4_100 | ecosystem: Environmental > Terrestrial > Soil >... | reverse complement strand
TCTTCAATTGCCAATGACCATTTTTCAATCTTCAATTATCAATTGACCGCAGAGACAAGGGTTGCATGGGGCACCGCTCACGCCACGGTCTCATACACGGGCATGATCCGGGGTAAGAGCAGGTTGCGCCTCCGGTCGTAAGCTGGCGCGGAGACCGCCTCGATGGGCCCTCGGCTGCATTAAAACCGTGTGTGTCGCCGGAGGGTAAAGAGCTGGCCTTCAGCGCTATGGTCGATGGCCAAACCCAAGTGGCAGTAATGATGGTGGACTCCGGCGACTGGAGGATCTTGACCACCAACCGAAACCAGGGATTGGTTTCGGAGGTCTCCTGGTCTCCGGACGGATCTCAGATTTTCTATTCGCGCGTTGCGGGCGGACCTAATGGGGTCTATCGCATTTCCAAATATGGGGGACAAGAGCGTCTGGTTTTGGAAAAGGCGCGTGACCCAAAAGTGCGCCCGGATGGGTCGATCTTGCTGGTTCGACGCAACTTCGGTGAAAGGCAGCAGCTCTTTCTCTACTGGCCGGAGACCGAACAACTGCGCGCTTTGAATGCGGCGCCCGAGAGCAGCCCGATTTCCGCGTTCTCCATGCTCAAGTCCGGCCATTCCTGCCGCAGATCGACGCACGCTTCGAGTTTCTGGAGATTTGCCCGTTCAGCCTCAGCCCCGATGGCCGCCAATTCGTTTTTGCCCACGCAGAGCAGAGCCTGAGTCGGATTTTTTCGATCGATGTGCAGGAGCCCAAAAGGGTACGTCCGCTTCTGGCACTGACTTCTCCGGTCCGGGAGCTGGATCTGGACAGCGCGGGTAACCTCTACGTGGACCAACCGGAGAGACCAACCGAGATTCTGCGTCGGGGCACGGGCGCAGTGGAACACATTTCGCTTCCGGCCGCCTTTCGGGAGTTAACTGTCCTGCCGCTCCCGGGGAATCGATTTCTTTTCAGTTCCCCAACGCGGGAAGACCGCCTTCTCGTGCTTCAACCAGGTAAAGAAATGCAGCCGTTTTTGGAGTCGAAGCTCCGAAGCTGCCCTCCGTTTGCCTGGCTCGGATCTGACCAGATTGTTTTTACGCTGCACGAAGGTCCCCGGTTCATTCTCTGCTCGGCTTCGATGGATGGGCGAGGGGTCAGACGGATTCAGCCGGTGGATTGGCCAACCTGGGTTAATATGTCAGTGGCCGGATCTCCCGACGGGCAAACCATCTACTATGCGCAGGGAGGTTTCATCTACTCTGTCCCTGCCGTGGGCGGAGGGCCGGAGAAGATCCACGCCGGGGACTCGGTGGCAGTCGACCCGGCCGGCCGCTACTTGGTCATCCAACTCTCTCTTCCGGAGCGTTATCTGGTCCGTTTCTCGCTTTCCGATCATGCGGAACAGCGGATCCAGCGCTCCGGCAAGTACCGCCTCAGTGAGCCGCTCGCACCAAACGCAATCGCGCGGGACGGTCGCATCGTCGTGCGAGTTGCTCCGTTCGATTCCTGGTTTTGGTCGGCGGCAATTATCGATCCGCAAACCGGAGCCGAGGAGTTGGCCACCGAATATCAGGCGGACATGGCTGAGCCCGGCTGGGACACCGAAGGCCGCTTGGTGACCTGCGCTGCGTTCCTGCGGGCCAGTATCTGGCGGTTTTCCCCGGAAACTCAGGAGGCTTTAAAATGAACACCACCGACCGCTCTGTTCTTCCCACCCCCATCCGGGCGGATGCCTGGGGCAGGGCGTCTGCTTGAGGACAGCTTATCGCCACCCGTCCGGTCGGAATGCCCCGTGGCCCGTGCTGCGCCCTCCGGCCCTGCAGTCCCCGTCAGCCTCACGGGATGCGCGTGCCAGCCTGTGACGCGGGGGGATCACCTGAGACTTTTGGCTGAGAGTCCTGCCGCCATCCGCTGTTTCTCATCCTCCGCAAGCCCTTGGCGGACAGTTGGTTGTAGGGTTCCAACCAGCGCCCTTTTGCTATGATCGCAAAACTCGGTTGCATCGTTGATACGCAGGCACTTGCGACGACATCGAGATTTCATACTTGATCATTTTGTGCCTTCGGGTGCCTGCGTTCCCCTCTTCGATCCTCAAGGCGGGCTCATCGTAACCTCTTGTGGCCGAGTGAACTAGACAGCGTCTTGCTCCGCCCCTGTCCCGGCATCGGAGAGGTTGACAAACGACCAACTCATGATAAAGTATCAAATATCTGATCGCTATATTGATACTCTATCATCAGCCTATGACGCCTCCACCCGCCCCCACCCAGCGCCTGGAAAAACTGTTCCACCGCCGCAAATGCTGGATGCTCGACCAACTGGCTCAGGCCCTGGGTTACGCCCTCATCTCGGTGCGGCGCTTCCTCAAGCAGATCGGTTATTGCCGCAGCTACACTCATAACGGCAAGTGGTACACCCTCCACCACGCCCCCGACTTCGACCGGGACGGCTTGTGGCACTACCGCGGGATCGGCTTCTCCGAACATGGCAGCCTCACCGCCACCATTGATCACCTCCTGGCACGCAGTCCCGCCGGATTGTCTGCCGGCCAACTGGCCGAAAAACTCCAGCACCCCTGTGATGCCGTCCTGACCCGCTTGCACCAGGCCGGCCGATTGGACCGCGTCCGACTGGCGGGCCACTTTCTTTACCTGGCCGCCGACCCGCAACTTCTAAAAAAAACGCCCGGAGCCTCGACTTGAGAACGTTGCTCACCTTGCGCACTTACCAGGAGAAAATAGGCCGCGAGAGCTCCCCCGCCTACCTGTTCCCAAAACGGCCCATGCTGCCCTTTGCGCCCACCCAAACCGATTGTCCCGATGGTCAGGCGCCGCTGCAGGTTTACAAGACCCAGAGCCGAACCCTGCAGACGCTCTGCCTGGGTGGCTTCACCGCCCACGAAACCCTCCTGCAGTGCGAGCACTGCCCCAACGACACCATTTACGCCGCCGAGGCCCTGAGCCGCTGGGCGCCTTCGGGCTGCACGCTTGGCTATGACGTGTTGGTCTTTGTCGGCCAGGGCCTGTTCTTGCGTCACCGGCAGACGGAAGAAGTGGTGCAGGAGTTGCGAGCGCGCCAGATTCGACTCAGCCCCAGTGAAGTAAGCTACTTGGCCAAGAAGTTCATCGTCTATCTGGCCTTGGCTCACCGGCAGTCGGCCCCGGCCCTCAAAGCAGCCATGCACGCCCAGGGCGGCTGCATCCTGCATCTGGATGGCACTTGGTTCAGGGTCATTGCTTGCCCAGCCAGAAGCTGGAACTGTTTCCGGTGCTCTGCGCCTACAGCCTGATCCAATGGGCGCTGGAGGGCAAAGCCGACGGCCAAGGCTATGGGTTTCCCTTTGATCGGCCGCACGTGCAGTTTGCCAAGCGCCTGTGCCTCGTGGGCCAACGCTTGGAGCAAATCAAGGACATCCACCTGCGCGGCCACTGGGCGGACAACAAGCCGCTATTCAAGCTCGCGTGCGAACTCAAGAAAATCTGCGCCGATGGGGGCCTGGAGCGCATGCTCGCAGCCATAGATCCCAAAATCCAAGTGTTCGACCAACTGCGCGGCGCCAGGCGCATTGCCGAACTCGGCGGCGCTGCCGGCCTCAACTCGGGCAGCCGCCCGCTGGCGATGGGCCCCATTCGAATGGCGGTGCAGCGCTTCCGCCACCAGATCACTTCCCGCGCCGACTACGAGGGCACCCCCCACTGGCAGACCCTCATCGGACAGATCGACAAGTACAACGATAAGCTCTTTGCCGATCCCATCCCGGTGCGGACCGCCGGCCGCAGCTTGCTCATTCAACCCCAGCGGACCAACAACCTCATGGAGCGGTTCTTTCGCGACTTTCGACATGGCGCTCGCCGCCGGAGCGGGCACAACCGGATCGGCCGATTGCTCCAGAGCATGATCGCGGACACCCCGTTGGTCCGAAATCTGGAGAACCCTCGTTACCTGAAAATCCGCCAACTCATCGCCCTGCCGACGTTCCCGGAGGAGGTGTGCCGCCTATTTCAAAAGGCCGCCTGACCCCGAATCCAACGGACTTTTGCGGCCATAGGTGATTACGGTAATCGCGGAAGAAAATCAAGGCAAAACAAGCAAACGGAAGAAGGCCCAGAAAGGAAGAAGGAAGAAGCGCTTTGGAGAGAACCGGCGGAAGAAAAAGCCAGGGAAGAAGATGCAATTTCAAGCCGGCGGATTTAATACATTTTCACTCCGCCGCTGACAACTGATGCACCTATGAAGTTGTTTGCCCAAGCCGAGTGCGAATGTCTCGCTCATATTCCGGGTAATATTGGCCGATCAGAGGCAGGTCAAAAGAGGTGAGAATTGACGTGTTCGGCTCACGCTCAAGGAGGAAGCGAAAACTCTCTTGGAGCAACCCTTCGGGAGCTCGGCCTTCCGAAAAGCGCGCAACATCGGCCTTCGTTACTCGCACGCGATGGTGAGTCGTGACGGCCCCTTGGACGCTGACCAACCACTCATCGCCCGCCAAATGCTTGACTTCGATCATGCTCTCAACTTTCGCCGCCAGCCTCGAATATTCAAGCCGCCGCTTGCTCGGGCATTTGATAACAAATCGAATTTGGCCTGAGCCCGGGATCGTGCAGAGTTCCCACCCATTTTGATGCCTGCCGTTCCGGAAGTTTCGGTTGTACTGCCTGTGCGAGACAGTTGTCATTACACGACTGTGCCCGAGGGCGGATTCAGCGTGCGACTGACTTGGAAGGTGGCGAGGCACACTTGCGCCTGCGCTGGGTCATTCAAGCAGAGGAGGCCTTCTCGGATTTTGGGCACGGGCTCGCCTTCCAGGCGCAAGGGAAAACGCCCGGTCAAAGAACGGGCGAAGGCGGCAAAATCAGCAAAGCCTTCCGCGCGCGCCTGCGCCCGGCTGAAGAGGCGCAACCGGCCGCAGCTCCCCGGACAGGTTTGTTTCATCAGCTCCAGGGCCAAGCGGCCCATGGTGTAGCGCGGGTTGATTTCCACGATGGGCTTGAGCCGGCAGCCGCCCTCGGGTGTGCGATAGACGAAGGCGTCGATGCCGACCGGCCCGACGAAGCCGGCGCGTTGCAATTCAGCTTCGAGCAAGGTGAGGATGTCACCATAGAGCCTGTGGAGGCAGTCCGAAATGTTAGCCGGTCCACTGAATAACGCGGTCACGCGCGCCGGGACGCGACGGTCGTTGGCTGCCGCCCAGTTGGCTTGGAACTGTCCCTTGTGGTCAGTCACCAAACCGGTGTAGCCGCAGAGCTTCAGGTTGCTCGGCCCCATCTCCAACTGGACGGAGAAATCCGCCTCGCGCTCCAGCCAGGGTTCGATGACGAGTTGGCAGCCATTCTGCACCGCATGGGCCAACCAACGCTGCTGTGCTGCCAATAGCTCCGGTTCCCAGAGTCGGATTGCGTCGTGGCCGGCCAAACCGTGGGCTGCCTTGGCCACGACCCGGTGATGACCGCGACGGCGAATGGCAGCAACGGCTTCGATGGCGTCCTCGACGGTGTCCACCGCCACGCCGACCTCGCGCTCGGTGCAAAGCCAGGGTTCGAGTACCGTGGGTGGAGCGAGGCCGTGACATTCCGCTCCAGGCGCGAGAACTCCGTCCGTTCGGCGCCAACGCGCTAAGACGGTTCGGAGCAAGCCCGCGCTCCAAGCCTTTGAATAGAGGCGGGCCATGCCTTGGTTGAAACGCTGGCTTGCGGTGCGGGTTTCTCCGGTCACCTGGGCAAACAGCGGTTCGAGCAGTTCCACGCTATCCGGGCCCCACGCCCAGGGCCGCAGACGACCGAGCTTCCGCTGACAGAGATTACTGGCCGGATCAATGCGATCCCCTTTTAGTTCGACGAACTCCGGCAACGGGAAGCCCGCGCGCTTGACGGCGCTCAAGAACTCAATCGACGGCCGTTTCGCCACCAGCACGATGTCATCCGATCGACAGAGGAACTGTGGCAGGTTGGCAAGGTCGCCGGCCAGCATCCTCTGGTGCCTCGCCGGAGTGAAACTCCTGCCGCGAGCGATGTGGCCCTCAGCGAAGGGATTGAACACAAAGACACTGGGGGTGCGGCCTTTGGACTGTGAATAGACGTTCAGCTCGGCGATGAACGCCGGGTCGAGCCCGGCGGCGCGGCGGCCCTCGACGTTGAGGGTCAGGCCTTTGGCGCGCTGGGGCGAGAGCGGGAACTTCAATTGCCGGCAGAACGCCTCCCAGTCGCTTTCGTCGGGATTCTTCCAGCGGCGGAACCATTTCAAGCCATAGGCGACGTGACCGATTTCATCGCGGTAAACTCGGTCGAGCAAACCAGCCGTGTCGCCGTCGCCCACCGCTTGAAATCCGCGAGCGAAGTCCCGACAGAAGTCGAGGTTCGCCTGCTCGAAGGTCAGGCAGAGCCCGGCGACGTAATCCAGCGGACTCTCCATCGGGGACACGGTGCGCCAGAAATAGCCGCTGACGGGAATCTCGCCGAACTGAATCCCGCATTGGCGCAGGCGCTCGACATAGAGACGGGTATGAAGCTGCTCATCCTTGAGCGTCCGCCAAACGCCACGGCGAAAAGAGGCGGGGGCGTCTGGAAAGCGCAGGAGCGCCAGGGCCATCAACTCGGTGGCGAGAAGCTCGTGGTTGGCGAAGAAGTGCAACAGGCATCCGCGTTCGTGCTCCCGCTCGAGGCGATGCACGCCGGGAAAGTCCGCTTTGCCGGAGCCTTTCGGCTTAAAGCGCAAATCGGCCGGCCGGCCCGGAACCTGGGGCGTTATCAACGGTGGCCCGGGATGGTCATCGGTGATGACGGCCGGCGACTGGAGCTTGTTGTCCAGGGTCGTCGCGAACAAGACCTGTTCGGCAAAATCACGAAGTTCCATTACTCGCTGATTCGGGGCTAAGGTTGTGAAAGGCAATAGAGACTCCGCCGCGTGCGGAGGAAGAGGTCCTTCTCCGTCAGCGCCAGAGAGGCGTCAGAGTGGTCCTCCGCCACTTTGTTGACCGCCAGCACCTCGGGCTTGGGACCTTTCCTGAGCACGACGCACGCGCCCTCCCGGCTCAGGATGTAAACCCGGTCTTGCGCCGCCACCGGCGAAGCATAGACCCCGTGAACCCCTTCCAGCCGCTCATGCTCGAAATAAGCCTGCCCGCTCCCGGCGTCGAAGCACGAAACAATGGCGTCGTTGCCGGACATCACGTAAAGGAAATTATCGGCCAATAATGGCGACGGCACGTAAGGGGTGTTTTTGTCGTGGCTCCAGACGATGGCGTCGGTGCCGGTCAGCTCGCCCTGCCGGTCCAGGCGGACGCCCTGCAACGCGCTGCCTCTGAATCCGCTGGTCAAATAAACCACGCCGCCCCTGGCCACAGGGCTGGGAATGGCGTTGACCGTTTGTCCCGCGCAGGACCAAAGCTCCTTGCCGGTGGCCAAATCGTAGGCGCGAACTTTTTTCGTCGCGTTGACGATCACCTCCCGCCGGCCGTTGCATTCGACGATCAGCGGCGTGGACCAGCCGGTGCCTTCGTCGCGCGGGGTCCGCCACAGTTCCTGGCCGGAGGCCGTGTCCAGCGCGACGATGAAATCAGCGCCTTCCTGGTCCCAATTGACGACGACCTTGTCGCCCCAAAGGGCCGGGGAAGCGCCTTCGCCAAACCTCATTTTCGTCTTCATCCTTCCGAAATCCTTTTCCCACTTCAAATTCCCATCAAAGTCATAACAGTGCAGCCCGCGGGAGCCAAAGTAAGCCAGCAGGCGCTTGCCATCGGTGACCGGGGAGGCGGAGGCGAAAGTGTTGTTCTCTTGACGCCCCTCGTGCGGCGCCTCCTGGCGCACGACGCGTTGCCAGAGGACTTTGCCGCTCGCGCGGTCCAGACAGAGGACGACGAATTGGTAGATCTCAGTTGGGGCTTGCGGCGCGGCAGGCGCAGCGACGTTTGTTCCGGTCGGAATCGCTGCCAGGAGAAAAACGCGGCCGCCCCAGACGATGGGGGTGGAATCGCCCTCCCCGGGGATACTGGCTTTCCACTTGACGTTATGGGTTTCGCTCCACGTCACCGGCGGGTCCGCGTGGGGCGCCTCACCCGTCGAGCGCGGCCCCCGCCATTGCGGCCAAAACAGTTCCGCCGCCGGGTCCGCCAGGGCGGTGGTGTTGCCCGCCAGCCAAGCTGCCATTGCGGCCAAGAGGAAAGGGAAACGGCATCGAAGCGTTAACAACGGACGGACGGGCGCGGCGGCATTCATACTGCAGAAAACATCTTTAACGATATCTCACCAATGCCCCAAAACTCGCCTGACGACAAGCCGATTCCGCCCGCACTCGCGCGGGTGCTCAGCCAGGGCATTCCGGCCAAATAACCTTGGCCATGGCGGGCTGGCGTTGACCTTTGAAACTTGTTGTAATCAGGTTCCGCCTCCTGACCTTCGCCCCGCTTCACTGGTTCCCATCTCCCTGAGCAGTTCTTCCGCATCCCTTCGCACTTCCTCGCCGACATAGGGCAGCCGCAGTGACTCCAGGGTCCGGCGGGCGGCCTCCCGGCTCCCGCTCTTCAACTGCACCTGCGCCAGCGAGAGCACGCAGGCCTCCTGGTCTGGCTCCAGCTCAATTGCCTTCTCCAGTTGCTGCTCCGCCGGCGCACCGGCTCGCGCCCGGAGGTCCGTCGCTCATTGGCCTCCGAGCAGTACCAGGACTGGTAACCGCCCCTTCGCGATTCACGTCACAGACCGCCACTACCTGCACTCCCGCGGCCACACGCGACTCCGCGCTTGACTTTCCGCTCGCCGGGCCGGATAAGGGCCGAGCTGGCGCTGATTCATTGAGGCCAGAACGGGATGCGTTTGCAGGCGGCGGCAGGCCAATAAGCATGCGCCCTGGTTCATGAACGCGACCGTGGAGGAAGCGGGAGCAGGACCTGATGGCTGGCCAAGTCCTGTGGTGGGAGGGCAAGAGCATCGGCAAACCGTCCGAGAATAGCTTGGCTGCCGATAACGACAAACTCCGTCTCGCCCGTGACGCTTTTAGACGCCCGCAGGATGTGCTCGAGGTCGGAGCGTTTCATATCGGCGCAGAATCCGCCTGCGCCCGTCCTGCGGCATGATGACCGCGAAGGGGCTGCTGTGCCTCATGCGGAAGGAATCTTCGCTGCGGTCGGCCAATTTCTCCAGGATGCCGGGCAACCCGCGCGCACGTATGAGATCGAGCCATTCCTGTAAAGCGTCCTTCGCATGAATGGAATAATCCGGGTCGGCCAGGCGCTCTTCGATCCAGCCAACCACCCGGTCGAGCTTGGCGGGATCGCGGCGCAGAACCTCCACTACAACCGGGTCCATTTCATAGCCGCGCTCTTCGATGAGTTGATGCCAGTTCACAGTCCGAGAATAACTGCACTCTTTGTCACCGGCAATTCGCCCGGTTGTGGCTTTCCGAGAGCAAACCCTGGATCTGGAGCATGCGATCGAGGTTCGGCTCTATGCGCCCCAAACGCGATCATCCAGATAGTCAGATCAGGACGGCTACTTCGTGGTCCAAGAGCGAATTAAGCTGGAAGCGGCTCCACCCGTTGGCTGCGGCAGCGGAGGATGTCCGGCCGGAGACCAGCAGGCGCACGCTTTTGCCGCGCACACCCTCGGGCAGCTTGAGGCGCACCCGCAGCGGCCCGACCGGGATCAACTCATGCACCGGTTGGCGCCACGTGCCGGCACTGGTCAGGTTGACCAGGTGGAGGATGGCCCGGCCCGGCTGGCGGTAGAGATGACAGTCGATGAGGCCCGGACCTTCCACCGCCAAGGGCAGCCCGTCTTTGGCGGCCCAACGCAGGAGGTTTGCCAGCAAATCGCCGTGGCCCGGCAGATTGTCCGGACCAAAGCGACGGTCGAGGTCCGCCGGCAGAAACGCAATGCGGCTGCCTCGATCTGTGGTAGCGACAATCAAACCGGGGACATCGGTTTCAAGGTGGTCCAAGCAGGCGCCTGCAGGCGCACCGGCGCCCGGACTACTCTCTCTCGGGTGCTCCTGAGCCTTAGCCTGCTGGCTGTGCCGGGCGCAAGCCCGGCATCGGGCGCGCAGGAGAAAACGGCGGCCGCGAGCGTGCCTGAGTTTTTCCCGCTCGACAACGGCGTGGGGCGCGGTGCCTGGACGCCAACCCAGCAGGCCACCTGTGTGCAGGAACTGGGCTTCGATGGCATCGGCTACAATTACACCAAGCCGGAGGATCTCGCTGCCTGGCTCAAGGCCCTCTCGCCGCGCGGCCTGAAGCTTTACAGTCTCTATTTCGGCATCACCCTGGACCGGGGCGATTATGATGTGTTTGGGATGCTCGTGGCACTCCAGCGGGCGGGCTACCGGGGTCCGATCGGGCTGCAATGTTACAGCATTAAGGGGGACCCGAAGGAAAATCTTCGAAAGTCGATGGGCGCCTGGAGGGGCTACATGACCCGCCTGGGCGCTCAGCAGACAACGAAGTGACGTGGGAATGCAACCTGATGGGGCGAGGGTGTGCTGCCCCCGGCGTCCTTCTGCGAGGAATGTGATCGCCGCGGCGTCTGCCTTTGGCAGGACTTCATGTTCGGTTTCTACGACCACGCGAAAGGCGACTCAGGGTTCCTCGACAACTGCCGCGCCGAAATTGAGGGCACCATTCGCCGCCTCCGCAATCACCCGTCGGTCCTGCTTTGGTGCGGAGGCAACGTGTCTCTTAATCGGTGAACGTTTCCTGCACCTGCCCCAGGCGCATCTGACGGCGCGCAGGGAAAACGACCGCATCGAAATCGCGTCTGACGTCTTCGCCCGCCAGGTGACGCTCCAGTTTGACGGCGTCACCGGGGCTGTGTTCGAGGACAACTACTTCGATCTCGTGCCGGGACAGAAGCGCTGCCTTGCGGTCGTCAATGCGGCGGGCGGGTCTCAATTGACCGTCCGCGCCCTAAACGCCGAGCCGCTTGCCCTTCCCTGGAAGCCATGAATCTGGGACAACCGATGGGCTGGCTACGGCCGCGCAGGCCCCAGACCGTAGCGGTACACCCAAGTCCGGCCTCCGGAACGGCAGCTCGTGAGAAAGACGAAAACGTTAGAAGAGCATCTGCTGGATAAAGGGCGCCTGCTCGGGGCGCACCTTGCCGTCCTCCCCAACGCAGCCGTTCGGATTCTGCCCGGTCAGGCACCCCCAGGCCCACCAATCGCCGGTGATGGGCTGGCTGCCGGCCGTGAACCTTGGCCCTCCAGGCGCCTTCCCATTCATGTAGTCGAGCAGAGTCTGACCCCACTCCCGGGACGCGGCGGAGGTCATCGAAGCGCCCATCTCACCGATCCAAACCGGCGCAACCTTCTCCGTAATCAGCCAGCCCCACATCTTGTTCATGCGCTCGATGTAACCGGCGCCCGACTCCGGCCCGCGATAGCCGCCGATCTCCTTGGGATATTCGTGCACCGAATAAACCAGCTTTGCGGGATTGCTCAGAACAACAGGAAGCGTGTGGACCACTGAAAGGTCCCCCTCGAACGCGCCGGTCTTGTAGTTGATGACGGCCTCGCAGATGATGAGCGCATCGGGGTTCACTGCGAGGACGGCGTTGCCGACCGCCTCGTACATGGCATGGATGTCGGTCGGCCCTTTGCCTCCCCAGAGCGCCGGGGTTTTGGTATGGGCGCAGGGTTCGTTGCGGAGGTCGAACCCGATGACCGTCGGATTGCCGGCCCAGTGCCGGGCGAAAGCCACCCAGTCCTCCTGGAACTTCGCCGCGCTCACCGTGCCCCGGTTGCCGGCGCCATCCGTGCCATCGGTTCCCGGCCCGGTGTCGAACCACAGCCCGTTCTTCTGCTGGGCGGCATTTTCCCAGTCTGCGGGCGTGGCCTCGTTATTGTGGTTGTCGAAAATCACCTTGAGTCCGGCCTTCTTGCAGGCGGCGACGAACTCGTCGAGTTGCGCCATGGCCCCGGCATCGTCGCGTGTCTTGTCAATCCAGTCCACGCGGACACAGTTGAAGCCCATGGCCCGCATCGCGGCGACGTGGCCGTCGATGCCCTCGAACGGACCCGCCAATTGCAGCCGTCCGCCAACCACGTTCATCCCGGTCAGCCCCACACTGGCAATACGCACGGTCGAGCCGTCCGTGCCGACAATCGCGCTGCTTCAGTATTTGGCCCCGGGAATCCAAGCAGTGTCAACTGTCCCGGCGGCGACTGCGTTCGGATTTGCGTCGAGGCCGCTAAGGCCTGCAGGCGACGCCTTGCCGCAAACCAGTATGGCCATGAATAGCCCAAGATGCCTCAGATGCATGCCTCCATTGTCGTATCGGCCAATCGGGGTGCCTGCAAGCCCCAATTAATGGCCAACTCTTCCAACACTTGCCGGCCGACCTTCGCCCACAGTGAGCTCAACGGCGTAGGGTCCAGGCGCCGGCTTCTGCTTCCAGCCAGGCTGCGCCGGCTCCCGCGGTCACCTCCAAATCGAACGCCCCGGCGGCCCCCGCGCGTTCAGCCCGCCAGCGGCCGGGGGTCAGGTCGGTTACGAGCACCCGGCATGGATTCGGCCCCGGAACCCGGAATCGCACCTCCTGGCTGGAACGGGTTCCGTCACGACGCAACAGCACCAACCAGGACGACGCCGGACCCGTGATGAGGCAACCGGTTCGCCCTTCGGCCTCCAGTTTGCTCACTGGCCAGCGCGCTCCGTGTTCGCGGTCGCTCACCTGCATCACGTTGAGGAAGAGATCCTCCGCTGCGGCCTGCCTGGGGCAGACTTCCAGCCGCCAGGCCCCGGGCTCCATCGAACTATGCTCCAGTCTCATCGGCTCAACGGTGTTCTCGTAATTGGTCCCGAAGACCCAGAATTCCTTGCCGGGTCCGCTGCCGGAGTCCACCGGGCAACGGCGCCGGGAGCAGGAGGTTGCAAACCAGCGACGGGGCCAAAACCGGGGCGCGCCAGCCGGGCAATTCGGGTCGGGAGTCTGGCCGGCGTCGGTGGTCGGCTTGGTAGCGGGTTTGGCCCTGGCGGTCTGGCCCTGGGGTCATCCCCCTCCAGTGCATCGACACCAAGTTCAAGCTCCTGGACCAGATGCAGGTGTCGGTCCAGCCCAGTGGCGTGCCCCAGGTCTCGCCGCTGGTGGACTTCGGCCTCCGCACCGTGCCGGAGCTGGAGGTCTACAACCCGGTCGACGTAGCCTCGGATATCGACATTGAAACGGCGGACATGGAGAGGCGTGTTGCTCAAGGGCCATGAGGTAGTCGAACGGGTTGACCCGGTTGAGTTCGCAGGTGTGGATCAGGCTCATGTGGATGTCGCCGATCCGGGCTCCGTTGAGCGTTTTATAGGACAACGAGTTTTTCCGGTTATTAAGAGCTTTGAATAACCGGAAAAACTCGCTGGGTTACAAAACGCAAAATGGCGCTCGGCTGGGGGACCTGTTCATGAGCCTGATCCACACCTGCCGGCTCTGTGCCGCCAACCCGCTGCACTATCTCAACGCCATTCAGCGCCATGCCAAGGAAGCGCGGGAACATCCGACCCGGTGGTTCCCTTGGAAGTACAAGCAGGCCCTCCCGCCTGACGATACCGGCTGAGCATGGCTCAACCCCCCGCGCTGGCAGCCAACCGCTTCGCCTT
>Ga0187849_1003566_pt1 | contig 13543 bp, 15 predicted proteins | sample June2016WEW_4_10_2_FD_132412 | JGI IMG/M metagenome (GOLD analysis project Ga0187849, IMG submission 132412) | Peatland microbial communities from SPRUCE experiment site at the Marcell Experimental Forest, Minnesota, USA - June2016WEW_4_100 | ecosystem: Environmental > Terrestrial > Soil >... | reverse complement strand
CGCTTTTCGCAACATGCGTGAGAGCTCGGGAGCGCCCGGGTATGGGTCGAGCGAGCGCGGCAGGTATCGAAACGGTTCCACGTCGCCAGCGACGAGGCCGCCAAGGAGAGGCGTGACATACCGGAAGAGGAAGCGGTAGACCTGACGGAACGCCGGCAGGGTCGGCTGCGTGAGCTCGAGGCAGCCCAGCTTGCCGCCGGGCCGAAGGACACGCTGGAACTCCGCGAAGGCGGGCGGCAGCGACACGATGTGCCGCAGCAGGAATGCGTTGACCGCACCGTCCGCTACGCCGTCGCGAAAGGGCAGCGCCGTCACGTCGGCGATGATGAAGGACGTCCGGTCCGCCAGGCCGACCCGCCTCAGCTTCTCGCGGGCGCGTCGGAGCATCTCCAGCGAGAGGTCGACGCCGACGATGCGAGTTCGAGGCGAACGGCGCGCGATGGCCAGGGCAAGATCGCCGGTGCCGGTCGCGAGGTCGAGGACAACCCCCGCGTTCCGCAGGTCCGTTTCGCGTAAGAGGCGCCGTCTCCAGCCACCAATGCGCCCACCGGTGATGACGAGGTTCGCCAGGTCGTAGCGGGAGGCGATGCTGTCGAAGAGGCGGCGGACGTAGCGAGCCCGGCCCAGCTTTTCTTCCATCGCGGTGGGGCTAGCTGTGTTCGGGCGCTAACGCCTGCCGGGAGGCGAGGAAGGCCCGCTTCTCCTGTTCGATGCCTTTGCTGACGAAGGCGACGATGAATGTGAACAGGACGGCGAAACCGAGCACGTACGCCATTCCCTTAACGTCGGAGCCCTCCCAAACGTAGCCAAGCGTGAGGAGCAGGCCGACGGAGAGGTGCGCCACGATAGTGAGGGCGTTTGCCGGGGCGAGCTCAACCGGCTGCGAGTGATATCGGAAGGCGACTAGCACGGCGCGCACAGCCAGCGGAAGCGTGAGCAGCGGCAGTAGAGTCGGCGGGGGCAAGGTGCCGGCGGCAACGAAGGCTGGGATCCAAACGTAGGTAATGGCCATCATTGCAGCGTAGAGGTAGGCGGCTTTTGGACGGCCCAGGCGCACGACCCAGGTGCGCTTGCCGACGGCCTTATCGGCGGCGAAGTCCGGGAATTCGTTGACGTAGAGGACCGCGGCGATGAGGAGAGCCAGCGGCACGGCGGCAATGACCGGCGTCCAGTCGACGCGCTCGGTCTGGACGAAGTAGGCGCCGAGAGTCATCAGCGTGCCGAAGTTCAGCCCAACGAGGAGCTCGCCGATGCCGTGGCTACCCCAGTTGAACGGCTTCCCAACGTAGAATATGCCCGAAAGCAGGCCGGCAGCGCCGAACGCCAGCACTAGCGGGCCGGTCACCGCGGTCAGATAAAGGCCGATGGCGCTAGCGAGGCCGAAGAGAACGGCCGCCCCGACGAGCATCTCCAGCGGCGAGAGGAGGCCCATCTGAATGACTCTGCTGCCGCCGCTGAACGGCCGGATGAACTCCTCGTTCAGGTCGTCGTTGCCGCTCACGTGGTCGAAGTAGTCGTTGATCACGTTTACGCCGAGATGCAGCAGACCGCCGGCCAGCATCGTCAGGAGCAGCAGGGCCCAACTGAACTGATGTCGCGTCGTCCAGGCGATTGCGCCACCGAGGAGGACAGGCGTGATGCTCGCGGTCAGGAACGGCACCCGCATGGCGAGGAACCAGGAGAACGCTTTCTTCTTGAGGAGCGCTCCTTCGCCAACGGTCCTGCGGTTGGCGGGGAAGAGCAACGTCTCGCCTGTCGGGGCCGCGTTTGCCACGTGCCGGCGCAACTCCATCCGCAGCGGCGCGATGCGGAAGTACTCGTGCTCTTCGCCGGGCGCCGGGCGAGTCCGGGCGGCCAGCAAGTCGCGCGCCCTCTGGCGCTGCGCCGCCTTCTGCAGCGGCATCGCCTTGCCGGTTATCTCGATTTCTTCTGTCTCGCCGTCGGACTCGTGGAGCACAAGTAGCGACACGGCAGGGTGGAAGCCGAGCTGCAGGCATCGCACGTCGTTACTCTTCAAGCCGACATAGATGCTGAAATCGTCGTCGCAGGCGAAGGGGACGAGACCGCTGCGCAGGTCGGCGCCGGATGCCGTCGAAAGCGCGGCCTGAGATGACTTGTCCAGGACGGCCCTGACGGTCTTCCGCAGGCTCTCGTCTTCGAGTCGTTGCATCTTTCCGCCTTCCACACCGGGAGAAACTGGAGGCCCGTTCTTCATGGGCCCAAGCCGATTGTAGGTACGGCCTCGGGAAGCTGTCAAGGCACGCTTGGCCGCGAGGCCGCCGCCTGCCATAATCGGACGGCGAATGGCTCCAAGGAGGCGAACGCTGATTCGCGACCGGCGCGCGTTCTGGGCTGCCTGGCTTGCGGCGGTTGCCGCTTTCGGCGTCATGTGCGGTTTTGCCGCCGTTAGCGACCGCTTTCCCGGCGACCTGACGCTTGCGCATCGCGTGCAGGACTTCAACGACTTTCATTTCGGGCCAGCGGCCGCATTTGCCAACACTGCGGGTGGCACGCTGCCAGGCATCCTCATCACGCTGGCCTTTGCCGCCGTCTTCCTCTTCCTGAAGAGACGGTGGGAGTCGCTGCTCGTCTTGGCCACGTTCGTCCCGAGGGCGCTGAGGCAGGCGCTTGCAGAGGCCGTGGCTCGTCCGCGCCCGTCATCAAGCCTTGTGCAAGTGCGCGACCACGTCTCCGGCTACAGCTTTCCGAGCGGGCACGCAACCACAGCCTTCGTTCTGTACGGAACGCTTTTCGTCCTTGCCGGAGCGCTCATCGCGCATTCGGGCTTGCGCCTGCTCTTCCGCGCCGCCTGTGTGTCGATGATCATCCTGACGGGACTTGCGCGCGTCTATGTTGGCGCGCACTGGCCGAGCGATGTCGTCGGCGGCTTCGTGTACGGGCTGCTGGCGATGGCGCCGGCCTATCTCTGGTATCGCGACCGGGTTGCTGCAGCCGGGGGAGTCCTTCGATAGGGAGATAATCACGGTCTTGACGGCGGCATCCTCGAGTCGTAAGGTTGCGGTGTCAAACGCGGGCTCTGCCTGACGTTGCCGGAATACTATCGCTTCGGGGGTCGGGGATGAACTGGGTTGATGGAGTCATCATCGTTGTTCTTGTCTGGTTCACGTTCTCCGCGTTCTCCGCCGGCATCATTCGCGAGATCGTGACGATGGCGGGCGTGGCGCTCGGGATCGTACTTGCCGGCCTCTTTTACAAGGACCTGGCAAGCGATATCAAACTTGCCGTCGACAACGACAACGCGGCCAACATCGCCGCCTTTCTGACGATCTTTGGCGCTTGCTTCCTCGGCGGCCAGCTTGCGGGCATGCTGCTGAAACAGACGGCGTCGCTGCTCATGCTCGGCACGTTCGACCACCTCCTTGGCGCGGCATTCGGTTTCGCGAAAGGCTTGGCTCTGGCCGAAGTGCTTCTCATCGTCTTCGTGACCTTCCCCGCATTCGGGCTCAAAGATACGATCCGCGACTCGCTGTTCGGCCCGATGTTCCTGAACGGCATCCCAGTTCTGTTGCGAATCCTGCCGGTCGAGTTCAAAAACGCCGTCAACGGTCTCTAGGCGCCCTGCTGGCTTGTTGCTCGCGGCGAGAGCGTTTTGCTATCATTCATACGATAGAGTGTGTCCAAGCGTGAATGGCGATGGTTAACTCTCCCGTACTGGTTCTCAATCAGAACTACGAACCCCTGAACGTCTGCGCTGCGCGACGGGCTTTCGTCCTGGTGGATCGCGGCAAGGCGGAGGTCCTAGAGCACCATGATGGGCAGATTCGGAGCCCCAGCCACTGCTTCTCGCTGCCGTCCGTTATCCGGCTCGTCTATCTGATCAGGAGACCGCGGCCGCAGATGCGTCTGACGCGGAAGGAGATCTTTAGCCGCGATCACTACACCTGTCAGTATTGCGGCCGTCGCAGCCACGACCTCACGCTCGACCACGTTATTCCGCGCAACAAGGGAGGCACGCACACGTGGGACAACCTGGTATCGGCATGCAAACCCTGCAACCACCGCAAGGCAGGAAAAATGCCGGGCGAAACGCGCATGCGGCTGATGCGGCAGCCCATTCGTCCGCCCGCGACGGCCTACTACCTTTTCTACGATTATCTTGAACGCCAGGTGGAATGGCAGAAGTTCATTCCCGGCTGGGAAGTCCCGAACGGCTTTTCTTAGGACTGTTTCTGGGCTGGGAGTTGGGAGAACGGCCGGAAGAGGCCGTTTCTTGTTGCGCCGATCTGGCGATTGTTGGCTGCTGTCAGACCTGGCAATGGCGGCAGAAGCTCATAACTCGGTTTCCAGCGGTGATATCGGTGATCGGGTTGCCGCACTCGGGGCAGGGTTGCCCGCCACGACGATGTACCCGCATAAAGGACCGCACCTCTTCGAGCGGTATGTCGTCCTGCATCGCTTCTTTCACTAACGGGAAAGCCCAGGCGAAGACGTCACACATTGCCCTATAAAGCGCGCTCATCTCTTCATCGCTTAGGGTGGTGCGCTTTCGAAAGGGATTAAGCTTCGCCGCAAAGAGAATCTCGTCAGAGTAAGCGTTGCCGATACCGGCTACGAACTTCTGATTGGTCATAATGTTCTTGATCTGGCCGGTGTAGTGCCGGAGCCGTTCAACGAATACCTGTTCAGTCAGCTCCGGCGAAGTCGCGTCCGGTCCCAGTTCCGCGAACTGCGGTATCGTGTCCAGATCGTCTTCCTTAACCAGGTATATCCTCCCCATGAGCCGGAAGTCGACGTAGCGAAGTTCGTGACCGTCGCTCAGCGAGGAGATGACGCAGGTTCTGTGCGCCCGTTTGTCTGAGGGGAGGCACCACTGCAAGCGCCCAGCGAGCATGGAGTTCACGGCCAGCACGTGACCGCTCTCAAGGCGGATGAGCAGGAACTTCCCACGCCGGGAAGTCTGCCCGAAGACGTTTTCGACCATCGCCGCAATGAACTCATCTTTCGGCATGCGGACGATGAAAGCAATCGGCAGTTGCACGTCTTCAACGCGGAGGCCGGGTAGCCGCTTGTTGAGAAAAGTGAGTTTTGCTTCGAGGTCCGCCAGCTCAGGCATCCTGCTTGTCCCAGGTGCTAACGAGAAGCGTCTGCCGCATCGAAGCGGGGATAGGAGCCGAACACTTTGAAGAAGTAGGCCTGCGCCTTCACCTTCCCCAACGCCTCGGCCACCTTGGCGTCGTTGCGGTGGCCCTCCAGGTCGACCAGAAAGACGTACCTGCCGAGCTCCTGCTTCGTTGGGCGCGATTCGATCTTCGTGAGGTTGATTTGCCGCTGCGAGAACTCGTGCAGAGCATCGACGAGGCTGCCCGGCCGGTCCTGGGCGACGGAGAAAGCGAAGGAGGTCTTGTCATGGCCAGTCTGCGGGCTGTCTTCCGCCGCCACGACGACGAACCGGGTCTCATTGTTCTCGTTGTCCTGGATTCCACGGGCCAAGATCTGCACGCCGTAGAGCTCGGCTGCTCTCACGCCGGCGATTGCCGCGCTTCTTTCTCGCTGCAGCATCTGCTCGACCGCGTCTGTGGTCGACAAGGAAGCCTCAACCGCAGCCTTCGGGAAGCAGCGCTCAAGAAAGCGGCGGCATTGCCCCAGCACCTGAGGATGAGAATAGATCAGGTCGATCTGCTCCGCGATCACGCCCGCCCTCGCCAGCAGACAATGCTCGATGGCAAGCACCAACTCCCGCCGGATCAACAACGTCGAATCGTGAATCAGCATATCCAGCGTGTCGGTGACGGAGCCTTCGAGGCTGTTCTCGATCGCCATCACGCCTTCGTCGGCCATGCCCGAGGCGACGGCCGTGGCGACGGCGGCGACTGTGGAGAAGGGGACCAGTTGCGCCTGAGCGTCGTAGAGGAGCGCGGCTTGCTCGCTGAATGTGCCGGGCGGTCCCAGATAGGCGACGCGTTTGACCATGTGAGGTGCGCCTAGAACGCCCGCAGGCTTGGGGCGCCGATGAGCGCGGAGCGCAGGGATTCTTCGCTATCCAGCATCGTCACCGCGACGACTTCGTCTCCAGCGTGAATGACAGTGTCGCTTGTCGGCAGGCGAACCTGGCCGTCAGGCCCGATGATCAGCGTGATCAGCGATTTCTGCGGTAGGAGAATTTGCTTGATAGGTTTGCCGACTACCTGGGACTCCGGCGGTATCTTTAGTTCGACGATCTCCAGACCGCCGCCCTTCAGCGTCAGCAACGGGATCATCGGGTGCGAAGGCAGCTCCTGCTCGATGTGCGCAAGGATGACGCTGGTGGAGCTGATAGTCGCGTTGATGCCGAGCATCTTGAAAATGCGCTGGTTCTTGGGGTTGTTTATCATGGCGATAGTGAAGGGCACGCTGAACTTGTGCTTTGCGACCTGACAAACGACCAGGTTGTCCTCGTCGTCGCCGGTCAAAGCGATTGCCATGTCCGCGCGCGCCATCCCTGCCCGCTCCATCGTCGAGGCTTCGCAACCGTCGCCGACCATGACGATTTCACCGAGATCCTCAGTGATCTGCGCCGCCTTGTCGGCGGCCCGCTCGACGATCAGCACCTCATGCTGGTCTTCGAGAAGCTGCCGCGCCAGGAAGTAGCCAATCTTTCCGCCGCCGACGATGATGATGTACACGCCGCTAGCCCTCACTCCCCGCTTGCGCCTCGCCCGGTTCTTCGCCCCTACCGTCCGCCAGGATAGCCTCTTTCAGCGATTCCGCAATGATGCGAGTTGGACTGACGGTGCGAAAGCCAAGAGAGCGGTACATCTCTTCGCGGATGGGATCGTGGACGAGCGTGATAACCCGAGAGACGCCGAAGATGTGCTTTGCCATCTGCGCAGCCATGACATTTCGATTGTCGCCGCGGGTGGTGGAGACGAACGCGTCCGCCTGCTCGATTCCCGCCCGCCGCAGTGAGTCTTCGTCGGTGCCGTTGCCCACGATCTCGGTCCCGGCGAAACTGTCGGGGAGGAAGCTGAAGGCAGCGGCCTCGACGTCGAGGACGGTGACGTCGTGGCCTTCGCCGTCGAGCAGGGTAGCAAGCGCGGCGCCGCGACGGCCGCAGCCCATTATGATCACTCTCATGACGTTCCTGCGGGCGTCGAGCGCCACAGCCATACGCGGCAGGGCGCATTCTTCAGCGCGTATTGGGGCAGCCGGCCCAAGTTCAACCCTCCGAACGCCCCTTCCGCTTCCATTCCTAGCAAGAGCACGTCCGCCCCCCGTTCCGCGGCCTCATCGACGACGGCGTGGCCGGCTTCACGCGCCTGCAGCAGCTCACCCTCGACCTCGAAATCCTGGCCTTGGGCGACCTTTTCCGCTTGAGCAAGGATCTCCTCGCCGCGAGCCGCTTCCTGGCTAAGGTCGGCGTCGAGGGGAAGAGAGCGTTTGACCTCGATCACGTGTACAACGAACACTTTGCCCTTGTTGCGTTTGGCCAGGGTACAAGCGACGGCAACGGCCTCCATGCTAGCGGGCGAACCGTCCGTCGGGACTACGAACGTCTTCAGCTTGGCCATCGGATCGTGCGATGCCAAAGTGTTGCCTCGAAGTAGCTGCCAGGGTGAAGTTGCCGATATCATTCCGCCTGGCAGATTATAAGTTGGCCTCGAGAAAAGCCGCAACACCGCTCAGATTCGGCCTTCCGAGCCCGCGGCACGCAAAAAGTTGAACCTCGCTTCCAACGAGGTTCCCAACGCCCTTGCTACCGTCCACTGATTGTAGGCTCTACCGTCGGCATCGTCAAATCGGAGAGAGGAGTCACGAGTCCTTTCCTTGCGTTCCTACACTTGTACGCACTATCAATCAAGTTGCGTCGCTCCTGATTCTGGTAGTACAATCAGACGTAGAACGTCCTGTTGACCAGGAGGTCGATTAAGTATGGCCGAAACCAAGGGAACCTGGGCGGTCAAGAAGGGTCTGGCCCAGATGCTCAAGGGCGGCGTGATCATGGACGTGGTGACGCCCGAGCAGGCCAAGATCGCTGAAGAGGCCGGCGCCTGCGCTGTGATGGCGCTGGAGCGCGTGCCGGCGGACATCAGGGCCGCGGGCGGCGTGGCGCGGATGGCTGACCCCTCCGTTATCGAACGAATCATCGCGGCCGTTACGATTCCCGTGATGGCAAAGTGCCGCATCGGTCATTTCGTCGAAGCGCGCGTGCTGGAGGCGCTTGGTGTCGACTACATCGATGAGTCCGAGGTGCTCACGCCCGCCGACGAAGCAAACCACGTGAACAAGAATGACTTCACCGTCCCCTTCGTTTGCGGCTGCCGCGACCTCGGCGAGGCGTTGCGGCGTATCGGCGAAGGCGCGGCGATGATCCGCACCAAGGGCGAAGCGGGAACGGGCAACGTCGTGGAAGCCGTTCGCCACATGCGGGCGGTAATGGATGAAGTCCGGCGCATCAAGAGCTTGCCCATCGACGAGCTCATGGCGGAGGCGAAGAAGCTTGCCGCCCCCTACGACCTCGTGAAGGAGATACACCAGACCGGCGTCCTACCGGTCGTGAACTTCGCCGCCGGCGGCGTGGCTACTCCCGCCGACGCTGCTTTGATGATGCACCTGGGCGCCGATGGCGTGTTCGTCGGCTCCGGCATCTTCAAGTCGGAGGACCCGGCGAGTCGCGCGGCGGCAATCGTGAAGGCCGTGACTCACTACAACGACCCCAAGATCATCGCCGAGGTCTCGAAAGGGCTGGGCGAGGCGATGGCGGGCATCGAGATAAGCGCGATACCGGAAAAGGAACTCCTCGCCGCCAGAGGCTGGTAGCTTTGCAGGCAGGGATGATGCGCGTTGGCGTGCTGGCCCTCCAAGGGTCCTTCGCAGAACATTGTCAATCGTTCCGCCGCCTTGACGTGTCCGCCTCTGAGGTCAGATTGCCGGATGAGTTGGCCGGACTTCACGGGCTGGTCATACCGGGCGGCGAGAGCACAACTATCTCCCACCTGTTGCAGGAATTCCGGCTGTTCTCGGCTCTGACGCGGATGATAGCGAAGGGCTTTCCGGTCTGGGGGACCTGCGCCGGCATGATAGTCCTCGCCCGCCGGTCAACGGATATGCCCTACCCGACGCTAGGCGGCTTGGACATCGGCATCGAGCGGAACGGCTGGGGGCGCCAGGTCGATAGCTACGAGGCGGATATCGACGTTCCGTCTCTGGGCACGGCACCATTCCGGGCGATCTTCATACGTCCGCCCGTCGTCGCAGACGTGGGGTCGGAGGTAACTTCCCTGGCGCGAATCGGAGACGCGATCGTCGCGGTCCGGCAGGGCAACGTCCTCGGCACAACGTTTCACCCCGAGCTCACGACCGATCTTCGTTTTCACCGCTACTTCGTCGATATCGTCGTGGCTGCGAGCGGCGCGACGAAACGAGACAGCGTGGCCACGACGCCATGACGACGTGCGCAAGAGCAGTGCGGCCAACCGATCTCGTGGCCCTCGTCTCCTTTGACGGACGGGTTTTTCCGAATGAGGCGAAGACGCGGGAGCGCATCGGCCGCACGGATTCGGCGCCTCATCCGCTTGAGCGCGCCCTAGAGCAGTGGTTCTCCTTCGCCACCGGCTGCCACACGTGGATCAGCATCAAAGGCGCGACTCTGCGCGGCCTGGTGTCGGCCAGACGGCGCGGGACGAACTCCGCCTGGGAGTTGGACTGCGTGATAAACGCCTGCGAAGATGATGACTCCGTCTGCGTGAGTTTGCTCGAACAGTCGCTCAAGGAGGCGGGGCACTGTGGCGTTGAGAAGGTGTTCCTGCGGCTTTCCGTCGACAGCCAGGTGCTGCCTCTGGCCCGCCGGCTCGGCTTCATCGAATACCAGCGGGAGATGCTCCTTGCCGCTTCATCGCCGACCACTCTCTCTCATAGTCACGAGGTCCTCCCGCCGTTCCGGAAGGCCCTGCGCTCCGATGCGTTCTCTCTGTTCGAGCTCTACCTGGCCTCGATGCCAGAGGCCGCCCGGCGCGCGGAGGCGGCGACGTTCAGCGATTGGAAGGCTTCGCAAGACCGAAGCTGGCTGGTCGGGCGTATCTCGCAGCAGGTGGCGCACCGCGATGGACAGCTTGTCGCCTGGCTCCGTTCGGCGAGCAACGGTGACTGCGTACACTTCGACCTCCTGGTGCGGCCGTCGGAGCCGAGCCACGAAGCTCTGCTCGACGTGGCGCTCGAGCATTCCGCCGGAAAGCGAGTCCTAACTCTCGTTCCAAAGTCCAGCGGCCATTTGAGCCACGCACTACTAAAGCGGGGGTTCGAGGCAGGGCCCGAGTATGCGGCGCTAGTCAAACGAACCGCGGTCACCGCGACCGCGCCGCAACTTGCTCCAGCCGTCTGAAATGGTACCGTCGACGGGAAAGGCGACGATGGAAAAGCAGATCACGGACGATCTCGACGCCTTTGTCGACGCGCTGCCTCCGCTCATAAGCACATCCCTCAGGCAACAACCCAACAACCATGAGCTGCTCGAAGTCGTACTCGACCTGGGCCGCCTGCCGGAGGCGCGCTATCCGGGCAGAGAAGTCATCCTCAGCAACATCGAGGTCAGCCAGGAGGACATTGACCATGTGGCGGCGCGGGTCGGCGCGTTCGGCGACGATAATCGCGCCGGAATCGAGCGGACGCTGCACCGCATCTCCGCGATTCGGAACCGGCGGGGGCGTATCGTCGGGCTGACCTGTCGCGTTGGGCGCGCCGTTTTTGGCACCATCCGCGTCATCGAAGACATCATTCGCGTCGGGAGGAGCACCTTGCTGCTCGGTCGGCCGGGCGTGGGCAAGACGACGATGCTTCGCGAGGTGGCGCGCGTTCTGGCCGATGACATGAACAAGCGGGTCATCATCGTCGACACGTCGAACGAGATCGCCGGCGACGGCGACATTCCGCATCCGGCCATCGGCAGCGCGCGTCGCATGCAGGTCACGACGCCGGACCGCCAGCATGCCGTGATGATCGAGGCGGTGGAGAACCATATGCCGGAGGTCATCGTCATCGATGAGATCGGCACGGAGCTGGAGGCCGCCGCCGCCCGCACCATTGCCGAAAGGGGCGTCCAACTCGTGGCTACGGCTCACGGCAACATGCTGGAGAACCTGATGATGAACCCCACGCTGTCAGACCTGATCGGCGGCATTCAGTCGGTGACCCTGGGAGACGAGGAGGCCAGGCGGCGCGGCACGAAGAAATCCATCCTCGAGCGCAAGGCGCCACCGACCTTCGACGTCCTTGTGGAAATCCAGACGTTCGACCGCGTGGCGGTGCATCAGAACGTCGCGGAAACGGTTGATGCGATCCTGCGCGGCTACCAGGTGCCGGCCGAGGTGAGGGAGATGGACTCGGAGGGCAGAGTGCGCCACCTGACCGCCGCTGACCTCCACGGTGAGGAGGGCGACCTCGAGACCTGGGGCGCGGCCCAGCCCAACCGTCCCGCCAGCATTACCCGGCGCGTCTACCCCTTCGGCATATCGAGAAGGCGTCTGGAGCAGGCGATTCGCCAGACAGCCTCGCCGGCGGTCGCCACGGATAGCCTCGGCGAGGCGGACGTTGTGATGACTCTTCGCACCTTCTATCGTCGCAAGCCGCAGGCGCTTCGAGAGGCGGAAGCGCGTGGTCTGCCGGTCTACGTCCTTAGAAGCAACACGATATCGCAAATGGAGCAAAGCCTTCTCTCGCTGCGCGGCGACCAGGGGCATTTCGATCCGGTTGCGGCGGCCCTCGAGGAGGCGGAGACGGCCATTTCGCAAGTAATGGCCAGTGACGGCGAGATCGAGCTCGCGCCGCAAAATTCTTATATTCGACGTCTTCAGCATCAGCTCGCGCAGAAGTACAGCCTCTCTTCTCGCAGCTCGGGTCGCGAGCCCCTGCGCAGGGTGAGCATCTTCCGCGAAGACGGTTCACCTTCCCCGGACGAGGAAGAGTGAGGTCCGCCTCCTGATGCCAGAGACAGCGCAAAAGGGGCTTTTCATCGCTTTCGAGGGCGGCGAGGGGGCCGGCAAAACCACTCAGGCCCGGCTGCTGCAGGAGCGCTTTCAGAGCCTCGGTAAGGCGGTTGTGCTGACGCGCGAGCCCGGCGGCACCGCTCTCGGCGAACATCTGCGGGAGATTATTCTTCGCCCGTCGGGAAGAGAGCGCTCCACGACAGGCGCCGTCTCCGGAGTGGCTTCCACCGCCGAGCTGTTCCTGTTCCTGACGGCGCGCTCTCAACTGGTGTCGGAGGTGATCCGTCCCGCGCTGGAGAGGGGCGCAACCGTTGTCTGTGACCGCTATGGCGCCTCCACGATTGCCTATCAAGGCTACGGGCGCGGGCTCGATGTCGAAGCGGTGCGGAGGGCCTGCGATCTCGCCGCCGGTGGACTGCAACCCGACCTTTCGATCCTGCTTGACATCCCGGTGAACGATGGACTGGGTCGAAAGGATGTGGAAGACGAGGCGCACGACGCCATCGGCGGAGAGACCAACGATTTCCATGAGCGCGTCCGGCGGGGCTTCCAAGAGTTAGTTGCCGCCGAACCCGAGCGCTGGCTGGTCGTCGATGCTGCGCTGTCGCCGGAAGAAGTCGCCCGCACCATCTGGCAGCGGGTGAACGAGCTACTGGGCCAGAACGTCTGATTCAACGAGGGGTTGAGATGGACCTGGGACTCGAGGGAAAGGTCGCGCTCGTCGGCGGAGCGAGCCGAGGTATCGGCAAGGCGATTGCGATGGGTCTTGCGAAAGAAGGTTGTCGCGTCGCGATTTGCGCCCGACACGAGCAGCCGCTGCTTGAGGCCGCGGAGGAGATTCGCACAGCTACCGAACAGGACGTCTTGCCCGTTATCTGCGACATGTCGCGGGCGGGAGACATCGAGCGCTTCGTGGCGGAGACCGTGGCGAGATTCGGCCGGCTGGACATCGTCGTGAACAATGCCGGCGGCCCGCCCTACGGTCCGTTCGAGCGTCACCCCGACGAGGCGTGGCAAGCAGCGCTGGACCAGAACTTTCTGAGCGCCGTGCGCACCGTTCGCGCCGCCCTGCCGCATTTGAGAAAACAAGGAGGCGGCAGGATCATCAACATCACGTCTTACGCCGTCAAGCAGCCCCTCGATGGCCTGATCCTCTCGAACTCGGCCCGCCTCGCCGTCGTCGGGCTGGCGAAGACGCTTTCGCGGGAGCTGGGGCCGGACAGTATAACGGTGAACACCGTTTGCCCGGGACCCACGCTCACGACACGAATGGAGTCGCTCATGCAGACGCGGGCGGAGGCTGAAGGGCGTCCCTATGAAGAGATTGCCGCCGAGGAGAACAGCCGCATTCCGCTGGGGCACATGGGCGCCGCCGAGGATGTTGCCGCTCTCGTCGTGTTCTTGGCCTCGGAGCCGGCGCGGCAGATCACAGGCACGACAATCCTGGTGGACGGCGGCGTTACCGCTTCGGTGATGTAGCTACGAGAAGCCATTAACAGAACGTGTAGGGTAGCAGCTAGAATGTCCCCCTTTGTGTTGCAGGTAGAATGTCCTCTAACACTTGCTCTACCGTCAGGGGCGCATCGCGCAATCGGCCTCTGTCCTCATGCGGCAATTCCGCAACT
>Ga0187849_1003565_pt1 | contig 13546 bp, 6 predicted proteins | sample June2016WEW_4_10_2_FD_132412 | JGI IMG/M metagenome (GOLD analysis project Ga0187849, IMG submission 132412) | Peatland microbial communities from SPRUCE experiment site at the Marcell Experimental Forest, Minnesota, USA - June2016WEW_4_100 | ecosystem: Environmental > Terrestrial > Soil >... | reverse complement strand
TCTGGGGTTCAAGGCGGTGATGATAGCGGATGAATTGATGGAAATTGAAGCCAGCCAGGCGGGAATCTACCTGTCTTCGATGGCCAACACCATCGAACGGAAAGGCCAACCCTTCGAACCACCCTGTGCCCTCTTCTCCAGCGGCGAGATGGTTGTGACCGTGGGGCAGGAGAAAGGGATGGGGGGAAGGAATCAGGAATTCGCTCTCTCGGCGGCCTTAAAGATTGCCGGGAGTGGGAATATTATCATCTCGTCGGTGGACACCGACGGAACCGACGGTCCCGGGTCCCAGTTCTCTAACGGCTCGACCGATATTCCCTGCCTCGCCGGAGGCATCGTGGATGGACAGACCGTTGAGGCAGCGAAAAAATTGGGGGTGGATATCGTTGAAGCATTGAAGCGGCATAACACTTCCCCGGCCTTGTGGAAACTCAACAGCGGTGTCGTGGCAACTCCCAACATAAGTCTGATCGACCTGACAGTAGCCTTAATCATGGGGCGGAGCGGACAGGGGAAGAAGTAACCGAAGAGGCTCTTGCCAAATCTCGGCCTAAAGTGAAATCGTCGTTCCGGGTAAGCGAAGCGCGACCCGGAATCCAGTCCCGCCATCGGCGGGATTCAAGCCTTTCTGGATTCCCGCTTTCGCGGGATTGACGGAACAAGCGACTTTTGGAAGAGCCTCCGAAGTTTACATTTTAAAGCCACATTAGCCCAGCTGGGGGAAGATTAATTTTTATAAGAAATTTTTTTTGGTAAAATTTTGTCTGAATGATTCTTTTAAGACATCAATTGTGAACCCCCGTCAAAACAAGTTGAATTCTAATCTAAAACGGATATAATGGGTTTTGTGGTAAACAATGGAATTTTGTCTTGAAAGGAAGGGGAAATATGAAGCGCCGTGCTACCCAACATATCTGCTGGCTCATTCTTGGTACATCGCTTGTCCTGACTTTCGTATTTGCATGTTCAACGCTCCCGCCCGCTATGGAGACCCAGGATTTCAAGAGCGCCGTAGGGAAGTGGGAGGGCTGGGCATTGATAGGGACCGGTGACAAAATTTTTGCAAAATTAACGGTCCTTGAAGACGGCAATTGGCAGTTGGTCCTATCCAGGACTTACTATAACTCCGGGACTACCTTTTACGGGACCGCGATGCTACACGAAGGGAAATTCCGGTTTGATACGGACTTTCCAGGGTTAAGCGGCAACTGTACCCTTCACTTTTGGCAAGATACGCACTGGTTGGTCTACTTTAGCGATGACGGAAGGTTCAGAGCGGATTTAAAACACAAGTTCTTCTAAGATAAGAATTGATTTTAAGAACCTTTTGTCCCTAACCCGGCCTGGCCGGAACCAGAAAGGCATATTGCGGCATGGATGAATTCCCCAGAAATCCCCCCTTGCCCCCCTTTGGTAAAGGGGGGTTGGGGGGATTTCCGAAATTTGTTGTCAATTTGCGCATAATTTCATTTCGAAGCGCCTAAACTCCCGACCGAAAATTTCCCGCAATCTGTCAATTTGGGCGCGGACTCTTTCGGCCATCTTATTATTCTCTTCCAGCCCTATTCGATTCTTGAATAGAGGGTCCCTTCGGAATGCTTCCGGAACGGTGAATCAAACATCGGCCCTTTATAAAATACAGTATTCTTAGAGTTAAAATACAGTGTCCACCCCATTGGGAGCCGAAGTCGTTTTGGCTAATATGAAATAGAGTCTTGCTTTCGCTTTTAATCAAATGATCAAATTGCTGAAAGCGAGGAATCATCGAAAATGAAAAAGTCGTCGTCCGCTGCCTACTTTTATCTCTCCTTGTTCGTAGCCCTTCTGATGTCCGCTTTATTGATGACCTGCGGAGGTGGGGGCGGGGGCACCAGCGGGGTTGTCCCGCCTACTACGGCTTCGGTTACCACAACCATTTCCGATCAGCCTACCTGCCTGGTACCCAACGGACCCTTCCAAAATGTCTGGGTGACCGTCACCCGGGTTCGCGCGCATACCTCCAGCACCGCCGGTCCAAACGATAGTGGATGGGTAGACTTGGTTAACCTCCAGACCAATCCCATGCAGATTGATCTTTTAGGCCTTCCTTCCCCAACCTGCCTGTTGACCCAACTCGGTTCCGCCAGTGGAATTGCACCGGGACAATACGCGCAAATCCGTCTTTACCTTTTGAGCAACACTCCCGGTCCCGGTGAGGCGTTCCCAACGCCAAACAACTGCGATGGAACCGGCTTTAATTGTGTGATTACAGCCAGCGGGGCGATTCAAACCATCCTTATCAGCGGCGAGGCGCAAACGGGGATCCAAATTCCTTCCGGACAAATTGCGGGTAGCAGTTTTACACTTACGGCTGGCCAGGGCATCAACCTCAACATCGATTTCGATGCCTGTTCATCCATTATCCAGCAGGGGAATGGTCAGTTGAGTTTGAAGCCGGTACTACATGCCGGGGTGATATCCCTGAATAATAATTTCATTAGTGGAACAGTGGTAAATAATGTTACCAAAGGCTCCATCCCCAATGCGACTGTTTTCGTCGAGCAAGCAGATCCTAACAACTTGAACATCGACCGAATCATTGTCCAAACAACCACTGGGGCTGTTGGCGATTTCATTATTTGCCCATTGCCATCGGGGTCTTACGACGTTGTAGTGGCTACAACGGACAGCCGTACGAATACTACTTATAACGCAACTGTTACCCTACGGGTTCCGTTAGGGACCACGATGGGGCAAATTCCCATGGTACCGCAAACAGGAGTCGTACCCGGTACCATTAGCGGGCAAGTCAATACCGTCAACCCTGTCGGTTTGCCCACCTCCGTTAACCTCAGCCTTTCGGCGTTGCAGCAGGCAGGTTCTTTGCTGGTAACCATTCCTCCCTTGCCGACCTCGACTCCCACCAATTTACCTTCTGAAAATGGGATCGCCAACTACACTCTGCTTCTGCCTGCCGGCAATCCCCTGGTGGGCACATTTAGCGCTTCCCCACCGACCTTTTATACGCCTTCGGTTCCCGTGCCGGGCATTTACTTTGTTAACGCCCAGGCTTTTACTCCTATGAGTTCCAATCTGAACCCGGGTTCTCCAGACTGTAACCCATCCAGCCTCCCTGTTTCCTTTAACGGCACTACCCAGTTAACCCTGGTGCCCGCGGGGACGGTAACTCAAAATTTTCCCTTTACCGGGTGCCAGTAGTCGGTGAGCGGCCGGAAGGCTTTTATTCTGATTTCGGCTTTCTCAATTCCTTCTTCAGTACCTTGCCCACTAGGTTCTTGGGCAAGGCGTTTATGAAAACTATCTCTTTGGGCACCAGAAAACTACTGAGTTGGGTACGGCAGTATTCAATGACCTCCCCGGCAGTGGCGGTCTGTCCGGGTTTCAGGACCACGCAAGCCTTGATGTCCTCCCCGTAAACCTTATCCTTGATCCCGATCACGGCAGCCTCCGATACCTTGGGGTGTTGGAAAAGAACCTCTTCGATAGCCCGCGGGGAAATGTTCTCCCCTGCCTTGATAATCAGATCCTTCTTCCGGTCCGTGATCCAGAAGTACCCATCCTCATCCACATAACCGATGTCGCCCGTGTGGAGCCACCCATCCTTGAGTACTTCCGCCGTTTCCTCGGGCTTTTTCCAGTATCCCTTCATCAGCATAGGTCCTCTGATTACGATCTCTCCTTCTTTACCCGGAGGGAGCATATTTCCCTCTTGGTCAACGACCCTGACCTCGGTCCCCTTCATGGGTAGGCCGATGGAGCCGACCTTCCTTAAACCTTCAAAGGGATTAACTGAGTTGTTCGCCCCTGCCTCCGTCAAACCCCAGCCTTCGATGATCTCGAACCCGTAAACCTCTTTGAACCTTTTCCGGGTCTCGAGGGCCAGCGGTGCCGCCCCCGATATCCAGTATTTCATGGAACTCAGATCATACTTCCGGGGTTCAGGATATAAGAGCATGAAAACATACATGGTGGGAACCCCGGCCATGCTGTTGGCCCGGTATTTTTCGATGGAGGCCAGAATGGTTTCCACCTGGAAGGAATTGAGGAGCACGGCTTTGCCGCCCCGCCGGAAAAGGCCCTGATTAACGGTGGCGATGCCGTAGGAGTGGCAGAGCGGAAGCACCATGATCGTAGTCAATCCATCCGGCAGGGAGATGGATTCGTACTGCATGCGGGCGTTGGAATAGAGGCTGAAATGGGAGTGCATGACCCCTTTCGGCCGGCCTGTGGTGCCGGCGGTATAGATCAGCGCCGCCAGCTCATCATCCCCGGTTTCCACAACGTCCGGTTCTTCAGGGCTCTTTCCCACAATTTGCCGGTAAGAGAGGGTTCCTTCGGGGACCTCCGGGTCTATGAGAATAACGGTTTCCGGACCCGGTACCCTGGCCCGGGCAGCACGTATTTTGGGAAGAAAGGCCAAGCTGCTGATTACCACTTTGGCTCCCGAATCCTCATAGATGTAAGCGGTTTCCTCCTCTCCCACAAGGTAGTTGATGGGGACGACCACTGCGCCAATCCTCCACACCGCCTGAAAGCCCTGGAGAACCTCCGGGCAATTGGGCATCTGGAGAATGACCCTGTCTCCCTTTCTTACCCCAAGATCCTGGAGTGCCCTGCCCAGTTTTCTGGCAACCCGGGCCATCTCCACATTGGTGATTTCTCGATCCTCAAAGACGAGACTGATCCGTTCTCCCAGTTCCTTTACCCTGTCTTCAGCGAGCTTGGCGAGATTCATTTTTATCCCCCTTCGCCCATTAACAGCATGGGTGGCTCAGGCCGATAACAGCGGCCGGAGCTCTCGCATGGATTGCACCTTCTCCAGCCCCCAGACAGTCCCGATGAGGGAATTCGAACGGTCTTTGCCCAGGACGTCCTGGAGGAGGTCCTGGCACTTGACCTCGACTTCGCTCCGGGTCATGGGATTATCCGCAGTGCCCCGGACCGCCGGGACCAGCTTCTCTACCGTCCGACCATCCGTAAGGTGAATCCGGACCAGGCCGGGACGTTCCCGTTCCTGCCGCGCAAAACGAGGATCTCCGATGAGGTTCACGCGGGCCTGCACCTCCCGTACTTTCGGGTCCGACATGCGTTCATAGGATTGGGCCGCCTTAAAGGTTAACTTCCCGTCCAGCAGGATCACGGCCATGATGTATTGACAGTTCACGTCCGGCATGGTGCGATTATTCACCACCTGGGCCCCCTGGGGCGGGAGGTGGACGTCAATCCCTTGGACCTGACCGGCGCTCAACTTATACTCCTGGACCAGCGAGCTCATGGCATCCGCAGCGGCCTGGATCGGAGAGCCGACGCTGAATTTCTTGATATTGGTCAGGGTAATATCGTAGTGGCTCCCCAGATTGTCAATCCACCTGGGCAGTTGGTCCCTGCCCGGGCAGAAGATCTCCAGGAAGTTGCTCTCGCCGGAGAAGATGTCGTCCTCGCCGGTGAAACCGTGCTGGACGAACATGACCGAGGTGACGCCATTCCTTGCTCCCATTCCGGCGAAGACAAAGGCCTTCTCCACGTGCTCTTCATCCCTTGTCCAGGAAGTGATACCGGATGCTTGTTGCCCTGAATAGGCCAGGGCATGGCGGACCTGACGCGAGTCAAATTTCACCAGGCTGGCTGCCGCCGCTGTAGAACCAAACAAGGGGCCTATGGCATGGGTTGAGTGACCATAAATGCGACCATCGCCAATGCCCATTACCCGGCCGATGCGGGAGGAAACGTCGTACCCGAGCACGACCGCCCGCAGGAACGCCTCTCCAGAGGCATTCTCCCTTTCAGCCATGGCCAGCGCTGCCGGAACGATGGCGCACCCCGGATGAGTGAGCGAGGGCGCATGGGAGTCGTCGGTTTCGTCAGAGTGGGCCATGAAACCATTGGCCATGGCGGCATGGATGGCCGTACTCAGAAAGTCCGCTCCGATGATTTGGGCCTCCGGGGTCCCACCCTGCGTGCGAATATATTTGATAGCCAACCGGCCCGGCTTGAGCCGTGATCCTGAAACCATGGCGCCCAGGGTGTCCAGAATGTGATGTTTGGCCTTTTCCGCAACGGGCTCCGGCAGAGACTTGCCCCCGGCCTCAACAATGTATTGGCTGAGGCGGCTCATGATGTTCGGTTGATCCATCAATCCTCCTTTCAAGCTGGCATCGGCCTGGGATGAAGCTGCCCACGTTCTGGCAGGTTTTAAAATTCCGGGACTCAAGCTCGCCGCAGACGCGGTGATGAGCCCCGCTCTGATAAAATCCCTCCGGGAAATTTCTCTTTTTTTCATGACATTCCCCTTCTTCTTAGAAAATCCCCCTCTATCCTCAGGCCGTGACTCCTGCTGCACGCTTGGCCATTTCCTTGTATCTCTTGAGGGGCGATTCGAACAGGATCATCATCTTCTGGGCGGCCATGGAACCTTCCGCATGGACCGTGGTTACTTCATGAAAGGAAGATTCGTGAGAACATACCATCCGCTGGGCGGCGGCGATCATCTTCAGCCGGTCCTCGGTGCTGACCTTTGCCGAGCCGCCCAGATAATGTTCGAGGTAGCCATGAATGTCCGGATTCTCCCAGTCTTTCCGGTCCGGGGACGTAGCCAGGAGGCCGCCAGCGATATCCTGGATGAGCTTGACAAACTCATGGTACTTGCTGGCGAAGTGGAGCTTGGCCATGTTGGCGATGAGCGGGTTGGGGACCGCGATGTCCCCGTACATGACCGGCTCTTTCGCTGCCGCATTCGCCAAAGCCCGGAGCGTCTCCACATAGGCAGCTATATCCGCCAGTTTGTCGCGGACGTGGCCTACTTTTTCCAGCCCGTTATATTCCGCCAGGGCCACGGCACAGCCGGCCATGACTTCCACGGCGGGGACTTTATAGCTGATGGCGGTAAAACGGTGGAAGGTCGCAAAAGTGTAAGCCAGGAGCATGGAGAATTGCCACTCCCCGCACATAAAAACGCGATCCCAGGGAACAAACACGTTATCAAAGACGATCATCGCTTCGGTGAGTTCCCGGACCGGATTATTCGGATGAAATTCGTGCTCGCTCCACTGGCCCCGGCCGGCCCTGCAGATGAAGGTAATTCCCTTGGAATTGGCCGGTACGGCAAAACTGACCGCATAATCCGATTCGCTTTCCCGCATCTGCCGGGTGGGCACGACAATGATTTCGTTGGCCACCGGGGCGCTGGTAATGTGAATCTTGGCCCCCTTTACCACAATGCCATCCTTGTTTCTATCGACTACATGGAGATAATAATCCGGATGCTTTTGCTGGGAAGGCTCTTTGGACCGGTCCCCCTTGACACAGGTTACCGCCCCGCACATGGCTAAATCGTTTTTGCGGACGTGTTCCAGAAAGTTGAGGGCATTCTCCTGGTATTGTTTTTTCCCCATCTGCCCAGCCACCACAAAAGCGGCATTCAGGCAGTCGGTGCCGATATCCTTGCCAAAGGGAAGGCCGCCGGTCAGCTCGATGGAGCGTTGGATCATCTTGGTGCGCAGCGCCAGATCTTCGGCGTTCCGGGGCGTGACAAAGTAGCGATTGATCGGCTCCCCGGTCTTAGGATGGGGGGCCCGAAAGAGATTTCTGACCTCCGGGTCTTCGGAAGCCGTGAGGGCAAAGCCCTGGGCAACCGTATCGACTGAAACTCCAAGAATGGGGTGTTTGGTGACATCCTCCACCTTCTCCCCGCGGATGTAAACCCGACGTCCATCCCGTAAGCTCGCCTGGTACTCTTCCACTGTCCGAATTCCCATCGTCTACCCCCTTTAATCGTATGATTTCCTTCTTCCTTCCTAAGGGCATTGAAAGCCAAATTGGAGATTTTTACAAGGCAAAAATTAGCCCGGTCGTCCGTCCTTTCCCCCCTACCACATGGGTTCTTCGGCTGATCCTCTGCTCATAGCGGCCCTTCGAGTAAACCTGTCCGATCCAGCCGGCGTAACGGTCCGTGGTCATCTCCAGGAGCACGTTGGGATGTAAATCCCGGAATCGAAAATTTTCAAGATTCATTTTTTCACCGATGGCGTTGAAGGTACTCTTTAAGAAAAAGGGCGGTCCGCGAATCTTTGGAGCGTGCCACCTCCTCGGGCGTACCCCAGGACATGACGCGACCTCCTTCCTTGCCTCCCTCGGGTCCCAGGTCGATGACGCAGTCGGCGGCCGCGATCACATCCAGGTCGTGCTCGATGACGACGACCGTGTCCCCTCGATCGACCAGACGTTGCAGTACCGAGACGAGCTTGGCCACATCGGCCATGTGGAGGCCCGTCGTCGGCTCATCCAGGACATAGAATGACCGGCTGCCTCCAAAGTTGGCCATCTCGGCCGCCAGTTTGATCCGCTGTGCTTCACCCCCGGATAGAGTCGGGCTCGGCTGCCCGAGCTGGAGGTAGCCGAGGCCAATCTCTGACAGGAACTTCAGCGGCCGTACCGCCTGGGGGAAGGCGGCGAAAAGGTCGAGCGCCTCGTCCACCGTCATGGTCAGAACCTCGGCGATCGATTTGCCCTTGAAGGTCACGCCCAGGGTGTCCGGGTTGTAGCGGCTGCCCCCGCAGGCGTCGCAGGGGATGTAGACCACTGGCAGGAGCGGCATCTCCACCCGGTGGCGCCCTTGCCCCTGGCAGCGTTCACATCGGCCGCCGGCCACATTGAAAGAGAAACGGCTGGCGGTGTAGCCCCGCGCCCGGGCGTCCGGCATCTGAGCGAAGATGCGCCGGATGGAATTTAGGACACCCACGTAAGTCGACGGGACCGAACGGGGCGTTCGTCCGATGGGAGATTCATCCACCTCCTTGGTGCTGTTGATGGACTCCCATCCTCGCAGATCCTTGAGGACCGGTGGCAGATGGCGCCGGGCGAGCTTGGCCTTTAAAGCGCGGTATAAAACGTCCCGGATCAGCGTGGACTTGCCTGACCCGCTGACCCCGGTCACGCAAACCAGTCGTCCGAGAGGGATCTCTACCGTCACCTTCCGCAGGTTGTGAAGATGAGCTCCCGCCAGCGTCATCCGGGCGCAGCCCTCGAGGGAGCGTCTCACCCATTGAGGCGGTTTGCCCTCCCCCCGCAACCACATCCCGGTCACGGATTTCTTCGAGCGAGCGATCCCCCGGGGTGTGCCTGTCTTCACCAGGCGGCCGCCGTGCGGGCCGGCACCCGGCCCGAGGTCGATCACGTGGTCAGCGGCGCGAATGACCGGCTCCCCATGCTCGACCACGACCACGGTGTTCCCCCGCCCGCGCAGTTCGGAAAGGGCCTTCAAGAGTGCCCTCACGTCCCGGGGATGAAGCCCCACAGTGGGCTCATCCAAAACATAGCAGACACCCCGCAAGTTTGAGGCCAGCTCCGCAGTGATCCGGATCCGCTGCGCTTCGCCCGTGGCCAGGGTGTTGGTGGCCCGGTCGAGGGTCAGGTAGCCCAGTCCTAATTCGTCAAGCATACTCAGACGGCTCATCAGCTCGGGCAAGATCCGCTGGCTCACCTCTTCCCGTCTCGGTCCGAGACTTTGGACCCATTCCCGGACATCCCGAATCGGAAGGCGGGCGATATCGCCGATGTTCTGACCCTGAATTCGAACGGCGAGCGCTTCCGGCCGAAGCCTCGTCCCGCCGCAGGCTCTGCAGGGCAAAGGTTCAGCTTCTTCCAGCGAGGCTGTCGCAGCTACCCCCGATCCCTCGCATACCGGGCAGGCCCCAAACTTCTGGCTCCAGGTAAAGAGCCTCGGGTCGGCCACGGGCAGGCCCGAACCGCACCGGGGGCAGGTCTGCCGGGTGGAATAAAAACGGTCCCCGTCCCGGCCCTGGGCCGCCGCAACCACCGTGCCGTCGCCAACCTGCAGGCCCCGCTCCACTGCGGAGCGAAGCTCCTCGCTGCCGTCAATTTCTTTTCTGGCCACCACGATTTCGACATCGTGGACCCGGTAGCGGTCGAGCTTCGGGGGCTCGGCCGTCTTGTAAAGCTTTCCATCAACCCGTACCTCTCCGAACCCATGCTTGGCCGCCCGTTGGATGACCTCCCGGTGGTGGCCCTTCCTTTTCCGGATCAGGGGCGCCAGGATCAACACTTCTTCGCCGGTGAAATGCTCGGCGATCCGCTCGGTAATTCTGGCGGCGTTGGCCGCTTCTCCGGGGATGCCGCATTGCGGGCAGTGGGGGACCCCGAGCGAGGCAAAGAGCAGCCGGAAATAATGGTACACCTCCGAGGCGGTGCCGGCCGTGGACATCGCCCCGGCCTGGGAAACCTTCTGCTCCAGGGCAACCGTAGGCGGAACCCCCTCGATGCGGTCCACCTCCGGCCGGGCCAGGGGTCGGACATACTGTCGGGCGTAGGCGGGAAGACAGTCGAGAAACCGCCGTCGCCCTTCGGCAAAGAGCACGTCAAAGGCCAGGGTTGATTTGCCCGACCCGCTCACCCCGGTTACCGCCACCAAACGATTGCGCGGAATCCTGACCCGGAGATTGTCCAGGTTGTGCTCCCGTGCTCCGATGATCTGGATGTCCCGGTTTCCACGGCGGGCCGGGCGAGCCTGAGGAGCCTGATCGTTCTCCTGCAGCCAAACAGCCGATTTCCGGAGTGCCTGCGCCGTGGGCGTGTCCAGCCTGGCAACCTCCTCGGCAGGCCCTTCTCCCACGACCCGCCCACCCTGCTCGCCCCCTTCCGGGCCAAGGTCGATGATCCAATCGGCGGACCTTGCGACTTCCATGTCGTGTTCGACCACCACCACCGAATGGCCGGCGTCTACCAGTTGATGGAGCGCAGCCACCAGGTCAGAGACGTTGGCCGGATGCAACCCCGTGGTCGGCTCGTCGAGGATGAAGAGAAGATTTTGGGCTTTGCGTGCCTCGGCCAGATACCGGGCCAGTTTGAGCCGCTGTGCTTCCCCCCCTGAGAGAGTCGGGGCAGGCTGCGAAAGGGATAGATAACCCAGCCCAATGTCCAGGAGAGGCCGGAGCGATTCCGTGACGGCCCTGTCATCGCGAAACGATCGGGTAACTTCTTCAGCCGGAAGGGACAACATCTCGGCGATATTGTGCCCCCGGCAGCGGACTCCCAGCACCTCCGGACGGAAGCGTTTGCCGTCACAGCCCGGGCAGCGGATGTAGACATCGGGGAGGAATTGCAACTCCACCCGCTCGTATCCCGAGCCCTTGCAGTAGGGGCAAGCCCCGGCAGAAGAATTAAAAGAGAATGATGAGCGGCTCAGCCCCAGAGACCTCGCCTCTTCGGTCTGGGCGAAAGCCGCCCGCAGCAGTTCGAGAACTTTCATGTAGGTAGCGGCGTTCATGCGAGAGCTGCGGCTTAGGGGAGATTGATCGACCAGGACTGCATTCGAGATTTTTTCCACACCTTCGATTCCTTTGCAGGCTCCGGGTTCCATCATCTGGAGCCCCTTCTGTCTCCGCAGGTTCCGGTAGAGGACCTGGTCAACGAGCGTTGACTTGCCCGATCCGCTAACCCCGGTTACGCAGACCAACAGGTTCAGCGGAATCCGGACCGTCAGGTCTTTCAAGTTGTTCTCCCGGGCGCCAACGACCCGCAACTCATTCCGGCCTCGCTCCCGTCTTTTCGTGGGCCTGGGTATGCGCCGTTCTCCTTTCAGATAGGCCGCGGTCAGAGAATCCCCTTGGCGCAAAAGCCCGGCAAGGGTGCCCTCATGGACTACCCGGCCGCCGGATCGCCCGGGACCTGGGCCCAGGTCAATGATATGGTCTGCGGCACGGATGAAAATCGGATCGTGCTCCACCACGACTACCGCGTTTCCTGCTGCGGCGAGTTCGCGCAATACGGCGGCCAGCCGCTCCACATCGCGCGGATGAAGGCCGACAGACGGTTCGTCGAGGACATAGAGCGTGCTGGTGAGGGAAGAGCCAAGAGCAGCGGCCAGCACGACGCGCTGGGTTTCACCCCCCGAGAGGGTCCGGGACTGGCGCCCCAGAGAGAGGTAGCCCAGCCCCACATCCAGAAGGAACCGGAGCCTCCCGCCGACCTCACTGAGAAGGAGCTCAGCCGCCCGGTCCGTCCCCGGCGCCGGAACGCCACGGATAAACGCTTCGGCCTCAGAGATGGGCATCCTTTCTACCTCGGGAAATGTCTTGCCCGCCAGACGAAAGAGAAGCGCGGCGGGCTTCAACCTTCCCCCTTTACAGGTGGGGCAGGTGAGATAGCGGCGGTAGCGGGAAAGAAAGATCCGGGCGTGCTTCCGATAGCGGCGGCGGGTCATCCAGTTAAAGAACCCCCGGATACCGTACCAGCGTCCCCCCGGCTCCCCTTCCCAGATCAGGCGCCGCGTCTCTTCGTCGAGTTCCTTCCAGGGGAAATCTGCCGGTATTTTTCGTCGCCGTAAAAAGCTCCGCAGATCATCCTGACATTCGGAATAAGCGGGCGACTGGAAGGGTTTGACGCAGCCATCGGCGAGGGTGATCCCGGGATCGGGAACTACCAGGTCGGGGTCGATATCGATGATTCGGCCGAAACCGTTACAGGTCTCGCAGGCTCCGATGGGGTTATTGAAGGAGAACATGGCTGGAGTCGGATCGGCGTAGTCGATGCTGCACCGGGCGCACTGGAGCTTCTCGCTGAAACGCAACGGCTCTTCCTGGCCTTCGATCCATATTTCTATGCGTCCTCCGCCAAAGCGGAAGGCCGACTCCAGGGAATCCACAATCCGACGGCGACGGGCGGGATCGATGGTGATCCGGTCGAGGACCACTGTAATGGCTTCGTCCTTGGGACACAGCTCCGCATCCTCGAGCGAAACGGCCTGGCCGTCTTCGAGCACACGGGAGAACCCGGCTTGTTGTAAGATGTCCCGGAGTGCTGCCGGACTGACCCGGCCTGCCTGGCGGGTGAAACAGATGAAGGCGTTCTTTCCTGCTGCGCTTGACGTGAGGGTCTGGAAGACCGACGAGGGGGAATGGCGTTTGACGGGCTGGCCGCAGCTTTTGCAGTATAGCGTCGACGCCCGGGCATAGAGGGGACGGAGGTAATCATCGACGGAAGTCATCGTTCCCACGGTCGAGCGGGAAGTCAGGACCGGTGCGGTCCGCTCGATGGCGATCCCGGGAAGTACCCCTTCGATTTCGTCGGCGTCGGGCCGATCAAGCCGTTCGAGGAACTGGCGGGCATAAGGAGAGAAAGTCTCCACGTACCGACGGTACCCTTCAGCGTAGAGGACATCAAAAGCGAGGGAGGATTTTCCGGCACCCGCTACTCCCGTCACCACGGTCACTGCGCCGACCGGTACCTGGACGCTGATCTCTTTGAGGTTATTCTGCCGTGCTCGCCTCACCCGAATTGGACTGATAGACATACTTGCTGGCTCCTGACATCAATATTGCTTAAGCCAAGGGCTTGCGGGTTACCATGAACCTACAGCAATTGGCTTGGGTTATTCTTAAAACCGAACTAAAGTCTCCTTTTTTATTATAACTAATCTTTAACAGTTGTTTTGTGGTCGGTTTTCCTAAGCCTTTATAATTACTCAGGTTGCTTTTTGAAAATTCTGAAAAATGTTCAAAATGTGGTGCCACAAAGTTTGACGATTTATCTT
>Ga0187849_1003564_pt1 | contig 13566 bp, 14 predicted proteins | sample June2016WEW_4_10_2_FD_132412 | JGI IMG/M metagenome (GOLD analysis project Ga0187849, IMG submission 132412) | Peatland microbial communities from SPRUCE experiment site at the Marcell Experimental Forest, Minnesota, USA - June2016WEW_4_100 | ecosystem: Environmental > Terrestrial > Soil >... | reverse complement strand
TTGTGCCACATATTATTAGACACTTTTGGGGGGATGTCAAAAGGACGGTCCGGGATGGGGAAGGGGGCTGTCTAATTAACTGTCCCTCCGAGAAACCTGTTTCAACGCCGGGGAGGCCAGAACGGGGACCCTCGTCCCGAAGGGACGACTGAGAATACTCGTTGCCCTCAGCCGTCCCTTGTGGACGGACCTCTCTTATGGAAATCCCACTTGAAGTCCTTGAGACCGTAGCCAAGGCGCTGGGCTACGCCCGAGAGACGCTCCCCAAGTGCGCCCTGGAGGCGCTGCTTGTAGATGAATGCGCTCGCGGCCGGCTCTCGCGCGGAAAGGTCGCCGAGCTTTTGGGCTTGAGCTTCCGCGAAACCGAAGAGCTGTTTCGCGCCCACCGCGTGCCATATCCGATCAAGACCAGCGCCGACGACGCCTTCGACATCGCAACGCTCCCGGGGCGCCGATGATGGTGGTCGCGGACACCGGGCCGGTGAACTATCCGGTCTTGAGCGGCCAGCACTGCCTTGAGCCTTTCCAACTCCGGGTTCAGTCCGGGAAGACCTGTTTCAAAATCAGCTCTGCCCTCTCTTCCGAAAGTTCGGAACCGTGGAACGTGTCGTAAGCATCCTTCAACTGCTGAATGCGGACCCTAAGCCGGGACGCCAAATCCGGCTCGTTAAAAGTAGGGTTTCGTCGTCGGTACCGTCAGCAATGACAACGAGATGGTGCGTCTTGCCGATTTTGTCCTCCCATTGGCAGGGAGCCGTTGGGGAAACGTGACCGAAGTAATTGCAGAACTCGACGGGCAACGAATCAGTCCCTTCCCCCTTAAGGCGAGAATAAATCTCGCCCAGGTCCTCAATAGTGTAGGCCGCAGCGGCCTGAGAATATCTCATCACCTGGAGCAAGTTATCCGAGGACGGCACCTCCCTCTTGAGCTCGAAGAACCACAAATCGCCGAAACAGTCCAGCGCGATTAGGTCAGGTTCCGGTTTGTAGGGAGCGGACTGGCCTATGACCATCAGATCGTGGCCTATGAGGTGCCTTAGATTCTTTTGGAGGTAATTCTCTAGATCCTTTTCCTTCCAACCCTCCGCGGCCAGCGTGGATGCCCGAACGGGCTGCGGCTTCCCGGTTTTATCCTTTCGAATATTAAAGAGCATGGCCGCAATGCCGGCCACGGGGTGAACGGTGTCAAGTGCAAACCCTGGCGTTTTTCCGACGGTTTTGACCGGGCGCAGGCACGTTGCTTAACCCGCTAACGGGGTCAGCGAGGCGGACCTTTTTTCGGCCTTTTTCGCTTAGGCGATAGCGTTGCCATCTGCTCTGCGGTTTCTCAGGATACGTTTGTTCGACAATCCCGTCGGCCAACAACCGGCGAATTACCTTATTTAGCTGCCCGGATACTTCTCTCTGCCCCAACCGCCCGGCGAGGGAGGCCTTGCTAAAGGGTCCTTCCATGAGAATCTGCAGAAGCCGGTCTGGCAGCGGCCCTCGCTTTGACTCTGGCTGAACTCTGGCTGAACTGTGGCCGAACTCTGGCCTCGACTCTGGCTGAGCCTGTGCGGTCGGCTTCGTTTGGTCGAACCACGCTGCCGGTTGGAAAGTCACATAAACGTTGTCGGCCTGTTCCTTCCACTCCGGCACCGGCTCGTTCTCCCACCTGCGCGTGCCATGCAGGCGCTCCACCAGCCGCCGCTCGTATTGGTGACGCGGCATCGGGCGAGTGGTTGGTCCCACGCGCAAGTAATAGCGCCCGTCAAAGTTGTAAAGCCCGCCGGAGCCGGGGACCCGCAAGACAATGAACGACCGACCTGCCTTGAAGGTGACGGTTTCGATCTCAGGGAAGGCGGGAGGCTCGATGCGGGAAAGCTCATTCGCGACGTCCTCAACCGTGCGTTGGCCGATTTCCTGTCCCACCAGTTCCCCCTTGTCGCCGACGCCAAAGATCACGAAGCCGCCCAGACCGTTGAGCATGGCGCAAACAGTCTTGGCCGCATCCGTGCGTTGCCCCGTGGTGCGCTTGAATTCCAGGCGATCAGATTCACCCTTGGCCGCCAAACGTTTGAGTTCCTGCAGTGTCATGCTTCTCAATCCGCAGAATCGGGGGAATGACAAGAAGATTCAAGCCTCATCGGGGACGCGTCCAGACGGTGGAGCAATTGGAGCGGATGAACGAGGCGCTGGCCGCGTTGCGCCGGGAACTGCTCCCCGGCCAGCCGAAGAAATTCGCCATCCTGGCAGAAGGGCCACTCGAGGACATGCGCCGCCTGCAAACGGAACTGGAACAACTCACCGCGGAAATCGCTGCGGTTTCGCCCGCCGCCGCCTGAAGCGCCGCGCGCCACGCCGGCGCGCAGCCACTTTCCTCAATCAGGGCAGGAACTTTCGCAGGCTCTCGCGCAGCCTTTGGCGGGCGCGGTAGAGGCGCGTTTCCACCGCTTTGGCTGAACAGTCAAGGATTTTGCCGATCTCGGCCTGGGAGCGGCCTTCATAGACCGCCAGGAGGAGGGGTTCACGCAATTCCAAGGGCAGCGCCGCCACCGCCTGCCGGACGGCAGCGGAGCGCTCCCGGGCCTCCAGCGCCCCGTCCGGCGCGAGGCCCACGGCGGGCAGGGTGTCTTTGAGGCGGGTCTCGGTCTGGCCGTTTTCCGCGTCGAGCGAGACCTGCGGGTGGCGCGTCCGCCAGCGATAGCGGTCGCGGACCAGATTGGTGGCGATGGCATAGAGCCAGGTGGAAAACTTCCGGCGCGGATCGAACTTGTCCCTGTTTTGATAAACCCGGGCAAAGGTTTCCTGGGCCAGGTCGTCCGCATCGTCCTGGTTCTGCAACGAACGGACCAGGTAATGGAAGAGCCTGGGCGCATGGCGGCCCATCAGGTTGTTGAGGGCGTCGTCGTGGCCCCCGGCCAAGCGGGCCATGTCCAGGGCATCCTGGTCGTCGCCGTTGGAGGCGTTCATAAGGCAGGGGCTGCGTCGCCAATGCGAGATAACTTGAACGTAGCTATTCAGCCCGCGCACTGGGGCCCGAGACGGCGCCGGGGGGTTTGTGCAGGGTCGTTCCATTCCCCCTCACCCTGACCCTCTCCCCAGCGAGAGGGAACAGCGAGGGCCGACGGTCGTCGATCCCGGAGCCGTTGGTTTCGTCGGCTGACTGGCGGAAATCCCCCTCTCCCTGGGGAGAGGGCAGGGGTGAGGGGGAACGCGGCGGCCCTGAGCAGCTGCACTGGAACAATCTGACTGCTTCTTTTGGCGGCGTCATATTGTCCAAGCTATTTTGCATCGGCTCCTTGGTGATGGTGGCGGCTTTCCATGGCGGTAGGCCGGAGGAAGGTCTGCTGCTCGATCCAGGCCAGGTAACGCCGTCCCTGCTCGGCGGGCATGGTGCGGCTGACTGCCAGGAAGTGCTTGAGCATCTCGGCCTCACACTCGGCCCGTATCCTGGCCCGCTCGGCCAGCAGGTCCCGGATTTCCGGTGTCACGGTGTCGGCATGGGCGAGCAATTGCCCCAGCCGCTCGTTTTGTTGCTCGACCAGCCCGCAGCGTTGCCGGCACTGGGGCAGGTAGGCCTGGTGCAACTCCGTAATGCGGGCGAACTCGGCGTCGCCCAGGTTGAATTCCTGCCGCAGCCACGCCAACTCCGGTTGCGGCCGGCTCATCAGCGCGCGCATGGGCGCCAGGCCCCGGTAATAAACGCCGCAGAAGGCGGCCGCGGACAGGGCCAGTCCGGCCAACAGAATCGCGCCGCCTCTTTTCATGGCGGCGAATCTCCCGCGCGATAGGGGTCGAGCGACTGGACATAACGCAGACCCAGGGTCGCTTGCAGACGGTTGCTCTTGATTTGCGCCGCCCACGAACCGCCCGCAATTCCTAACACCACCAGGGCCGCCACACAGCCAAAGGCGACCTCGGGCCGCGGCAAGACCACTTCGACCAGGCGCAATAAGCCGGCCCGGAAGCCCGGCGCCCGCCGGGCCTCGGCCCGGGCGATGCCCTGCCAGACCTGTTCCTGGAACCGCGGCGGCGGCCCTGCCTCGACAGTCCACTGCCGCAGGAGCGCGTCAAGAGGCTCTTGGTTTTCAGCTCTTCGATCGTTCATAAGCGCGTGCTCTGGCCGTGTGTATAGACCACAGTTCAAAAGTATCCAGACACAGTTGCCGAGTGTCGAGTGTCGAGTGTCGAGTGGCGAGTGGCGAGAGAACGAAGTGCCGCCCCTCGACACTCGACGCTCGCCCCTTGGCACTCGGATGTCGGATTACCGATGAACCAGAGTCTATTACGCCCGAGCCCCCGAAAACCCTCGTTTTTTTCGCGACGATTCAGGTTCAGGGAGGCTTCGCGGACTGCGGGCGTCCAAAGCCGGCTGAAGCCGGCGTTCCGGAGCGCCGGCTTCAGCCGGCTTTCGGCAAAGAACGTGGACAGGTGAATAGTTACTCTTTTCAGCCTTGCGATCTTGACCTTCCGTCTCTGCTATCATAGAAGGAGGACATGATTCATGTAGGCATACACGCTGACAATTGGAGGCCATTGAGCGTCGGTTTCGAAGCTGCTTGTGAGAAGATCGCCGCCACGGGCCTCAAACACATCGAGTTCTGCTCCATCCACGGTCAGAACTTTATCGCCGCCCTCGGCTATGACCCGGGCGTGTCCCTCCAATCCAACCCCCGCGCCATCCGCCGGTTCCTGGACAAACTGGGCCTGGTGGTGTCGCAGATCGACGGCTCCTATCCCATGATGGGGCCCAACGGCTCGGCCTACGGCGTGCAGTACGTCACCCAGACCATCCGTTTCGCCGCTGAACTGGGCTGCCCGATGGTCGATACGGTGGACGGCGCCTTCGAGACGCCGGGCCTGACCCGCAAAGAGGTCTTCCGCGTCACCTGCGACAACTACCGGCAGTGCCTCTCCTGGGCCGAGGATTACAAGGTCATCATCAACATCGAGCCCCACGGCCCTTACACCAACGACCTCAAGTTCATGCAGGACCTTTTTCAGAATTTGGACTCCGAGTACCTCCGCTGCAATTTCGATACCGGCAACACCTTCATTGCCGGCCACAACCCGCTCGATTACCTCAAGGCCCTCCGCAAATACGTCGTCCATTGCCATATCAAGGACGTCAGCCCCGCCCTGGCCGCGGCGGTGCGCGGCGAGGAAACCGGCATCGCCAGCTCCGAGGTCCATGTCGGCGGAGGTGTCAACGCCGACAACATCCGCGCCTGCCTCCAATACCTGCACCAGACCGGCTGGGAGGGCGTCGTCTCCCTCGAATGCAGCGGCACCGACGAGAACACCCGCAAGAGCGTCGAGTGGATACGCGGGGTGATCGAGGGGCTTCGTTGAGCGTGGAGCGTCGGAGCGTAGAGCGTAGAGCGTGGAGCCTGAGGGCCTCGTAACGATTGCCACGCTCTCCCTCTCCCCCGCTCCACGCTCGACGCTCCACCCCAAGCACGAGCCCTCAGCCAATCGCCCTTTCCGTGAGAGCATCGAAAAAGTGCGCCCGGCCCATATCGAAGACCAGGCTGACCCGCTCGAGGACGCTCACGGGGTCGGTGGCTGGAACGCGGGCGACGAATGACTGCGCCATGCCCGACAAATTAAGATAGCTCTCCGCGCCCATCGGCTGCACGACCTCCACCATCGCTTCCACGGTCTGCGCCGGGGGCGCATCCGACACCCCGATTCTCTGGGCAATATGCTCCGGGCGAATGCCCAGGATGACGCTCCGCTCCGCCCAGTCCTTCATCCGCCCCGCCATGCTCTCGTCCAGGCGCAACGCCAACCTGCCCTGCGGGGCGGCGCCGGCAGGGACTTGGTCCTCGAATAAGAGCGCCCCAGCTCTTTGCACAATTTTGCCCTTGAAAAAATTCATGGTCGGGAAACCGATGAACCCGGCCACGAACAGATTGGCCGGATGCCGATAAAGGGGCCCCGGCTCGGCCACCTGTTGGATGGCCCCCTCTTTCATCACCGCGATGCGCCGGCCCAGCATCATTGCCTCTGCCTGGTCATGCGTCACGTAAATCGCCGTCGTCCCCAACCGGACCTGCAAGCGGGCAAACTCCGCCCGCAGTTGCGCGCGCATCGGCGCATCCAGGTTGGACAGCGGCTCGTCCAACAGAAACACCTTGGGCTGCCGCACCAAAGCCCGCCCCAGGGCCACGCGCTGGTGCTGCCCGCCCGAGAGTTCCCGCGGCCGCCGCTCCAGGCAAGCCGTCAACCCCAGCGCCTCCGCGGCAGCCTTGACCCGCCTCCGGATCTCCGCCGGCGGACACTTGCGCAACCTCAGCCCGAACGCCAGGTTCTCATACACCGAAAGATGCGGATAAAGGGCGTGATGCTGAAACACCATCGCGACCTGCCGGTCCTTGGCGGCCAGATCGTTGACCACCTGCCCCTCGATCGCCACCGTCCCGGAAGTGGGTTGCTCGAGCCCCGCTATCATGCGCAAAAGCGTGGTCTTGCCGCACCCGGACGGCCCCACCAGCGCCAGGCATTCCTTCTCTTCAACCGCCAGGCTGACCCCCTGGACTGCCCGCACCGACCCCGGAAAGACCTTGGTCAGGTTCTCAACAACAACGCGCGCCATGGATAGCAGGAGTGGACGGCTTCGATCAGTGCCCGCACGCCGCCAAGGGTGCCCTTGGTGTGGCCCATGGTCAAGCGCACAGGGCTGCTCTAACGTCACGCCGTTGGGATGAGGGCAAACCCCGCAGCCCTGAAATCCGAAATCCGAAGGCCGAAATCCGAAGGAAATCCGAAATCCCGAGACCCGAAGGCCGGGATCGCAAGGCTTTCGGGCATTGGCTCTGCACTCAATACTGAGGCCACAGGCGCTTCCTTGCGGCGCAGCGAGCGCATCGAATGAGGGACCGGATGCGGACCTCGGATTCCCGCCTGCGCCGAGGCCTCGGCGGGCAGGTCGGATTTCGGGGCTTCGGATTTCCTTCGGATTTCGGCCTTCGGATTTCGGATTTCTTTCGGCCTTCGACCTTCGGCCTTCCAACGCCTTGCCCGAATCTTGCCGGTTGCAACGCGCCCGTCCTCCGGCTATACATAGCCCATGCTAAAGGCCGGCATCGTCGGACTGCCGAACGTGGGCAAATCCACGCTCTTCAACGCGGTGACCCGTTCGCGCAAGGCGCCCGCTGCAAACTACCCCTTCTGTACCATCGAACCCAACCTGGGCGTCGTCACGGTGCCGGACCCGCGCCTGGCCCAACTGGCCAAGGTCGCCAGGGTGGGCGCCCTGCTGCCCGCCACCATTGAATTCGTCGACATCGCCGGGCTGGTCAAAGGCGCCTCCCGCGGCGAGGGCCTGGGCAACAAGTTCCTCAGCCACATCCGCGAAGTCGATGCCCTGGTCCACGTGGTCCGCTGCTTTGAAGACCCGGACATCGTCCACGTCACCGAGAGCATCGAGCCGGTGCGCGACATCCAAATCGTCCTTACGGAACTGATCCTGGCCGACCTGCAGACCGTCCGCAAACGATTGGAGAAGCTCTCTCGCGACGTGAAACGCGGCGAAAAACATGCCCTGATCGAGGCGCGCCTGCTCGAAAAAATCGGCGCTCACCTCGACGCCGGCAACCCCGCCAACACCCACGGTTTGCCGCTGGCCCCGGAAGAAAAAGCGATCGTGCGCTCCTTCTGTCTCTTGACCGATAAACCGACGATCTTCGCCGCCAACATCAACGAGGCCGGCCTGGCCGAGGCCCAGTCCAGTCCTTTTGTGGCGGCCGTGCGCCAGTACGCCGGCACTCACCATCAATGCCATACCGTCGTCCTATGCGCCCAACTCGAAAGCGACCTGGCCGACCTGTCGCCCGAGGAGGCGCTGGCCTACCTCAAAGAACTGCACTTGGCCGAATCCGGACTGGATGCCCTCATCCGCAGCACCTACCATCTGCTGGGCCTGCGCACCTTCTTCACCTTCAATGAAAAAGAGGTCCGCGCCTGGACCATTCACCAAGGGGACACTGCGGTCAAGGCCGCCGGCGCCATCCACTCCGATTTGGAGCGCGGCTTCATCAAGGCCGAAACCGTCCATTGGGAGGACCTCGTCAAGCAAGGCTCCGTCGCCCACGCCCGCGAAACCGGCCGCTACCGCCTGGAAGGCCGCGATTACATCGTCCGCGACGGCGACGTGCTCCTGTTCAAATTCAGCGTGTGACTACGGACCAGGCCGCAGGCCGGCGTTTTGGTTTATGCGGGTAATTCGAGGGTGAAGACAGCGCCTCTGCCCAACCCACTGCTTTCCACCCGCAGGCAGCCGCCCATCTCCCGAGCAGCCAAAGCCCCGTTGTGCAGGCCAAAACCGTGGCCGTCCTTTCGGGTGGTGAAGCCGTGGTTGAAAATGCGCGCGAGGTTCTCGGGTGGGATGCCGACCCCGTTATCCAGGACCGACATTTTGATTCGGCCCTCCCCGTTGGCCACATTCAGTGTTAAGCACTTATCCGGCCGCCCGGTCTCATCGCAGGCGTGGATCGCGTTGCGGACGAGGTTGACGAGAATCTGCAAGGCCTTGTGCTTATCGAGATGGATTTCCGGCAGGAGACGGGCGTCGTATTGGCGGATGACACGCACTTGGTGGCGCTCCAGCATAAAGGCGTTTATCCGCAAGGCATCCTCGACCAGGTGGGCGGCGTTGACGGCTTCAACCAGACCCCCGACTTTGGCGCAGCCTTGTTGCGCGGCCACGATCGCCTTGATGTGTTCGACGTTGTTTCTCAGTGAATCGAGCTCGCTCACCAGAGCGCCCTGCTCCTGGGCCAGGTGCTCGGCCAGGAGGCTGAGATAGCCCGGAAACTGGCGCCCCTTCGGGTCGCGCGTGATGAAGTCGCCCAGGTCTGCGGCGTGCTCTCGCATCGAGCCGGCAATGACGGCGAGTTGGTCGATCCGGGATCGCTTCAATCGCCGGGAAATCAGGCTGGCAGAGACGGTCACGCTGTTAAGCACATTTCCCACATTGTGCAGAATGGCGGTCGCCACCTCGGCCATTCCGGCCGTTCGGGAAATCTCCAGGAGTTGGCTCTGCAGTGCCGCAAGCTTGGCTTCCGCCCCTTTTCGCTCCGTGACATCTCGGGCAATGGCTTGCACGCCGGCGGCCCCGAATGGCCGGCTGTCCGCTTCCAGGATTCGCTGGGAGCCATCCCGGGCGACTACCTTCAGCTCCAAGACCCGGCCATCGCCGCGGTCTCCGTTGGCGGCCAGGATCTGCTTGAGGTTCGGAAGAGAGTCAGGCATAAGCAACCCCTCCAGGGGCCGCGCAGCCAACTCCTGGCGCGAGTACCCCAGGATGCGCTCTCCCGCCCGGTTTAACGAGGTGAAACGCCCATCCCGGTCAAGGGTGCAAATCATATCATTGGCGTTTTCGACCAGGTCGCGAAACCGTCGCTCCAACTCGGCTTCCTTTTCCAGACGCCGGCGGATCTGTTCGGTCTTTCGGCGAACCTGGGATTTTAAGAGGATGCCCCATCCGGAGACCAGCAGGCTAACGCCAGCCAGCCCGCCCACCAGGACCAGGATGCGCTCGGGCGTCCACCAAGTCCGCCAATACAAGACCCTGGCGTCGGCGGCATTGCGAAGCAGCAAACGATACCTGCCATCAGGCGCGCCGGTGTGCGGTCCGAGCCAAATGCCTGTCAAGCGCAGGACACTGTCGGGTTTGACGGCTGCCAGCGGCCCGACGTGGTTGGTAGTCCTCAATTCGACGGTGAACGTTGTGCCGAAAGCCGCCACGGTGAACAACTCACGCTCCTTTTCTTGAGCCTGCTCCAACAAACGCGCCTCCAGCGTGACCAAACGAGCTTCTGTCTCTCGATTCCTTGCTTGCAGGGCAGAGATCGCCAGGGGCTTTACCGGCAAATCTGTTGCCAGTTTCCGCAGGACGGCGTCTTCCAGGATGGGACTGCGTTCCGTGGGCACAACAAAGCCGGCTGCTTCCAACTCCTGGCCGGCGCGGACGTCCGTGCCCACGGCGGGCCTCACCTCAATCCCCCTCCGGCCATCGTCCAGGTAAAAACAGGTGTCGCTAATGACGCCGGCCACTGTTCCCTTCACGCGCATCCACGATTCGTTGTTAGTCATTCCGACGCGGTCCAGGCAGTAGCCAATCGAATGCAGCGGGGCCTCAAACGGTTCGCCAGCGGGCGGGGCTAACACCTGGAAATCTTCCGGGGAAACAGCATACAGCGCAATTGTCTTGAGGTGTCCTTTCTGGTCAGCCACTACCGTGCATACCCCTCGCAGCAATACTTGGGCGCGCAATAACGCCCACAGATTCGTGGGTCTCAGTGGTTGAGGAATGACAGCGACGACCTCGGGTTGGCTGGGACCGAATCTCAGCCTCAGATCCCGGTTTTCCCACGAAGCCTGCCGAACGGTGCTCGTGAGCTGCACCCATTGCGCATCGGCCTTGCCAGCCTGGATGAAATCCAGCGAGACTGGCCGCGCGCCGATCCTTGCGGCGGGCAATTCACTCGCGGAAAGCAATCTCACCTGAGGACTCGATAAGAAGTGGCTGCGACCTCCTTTGGCAGTGGTGCCTTCCACCTCGACCCATTGACCGCTGCGCAGATCCGGACGCGTCTGATCATCAAACAGATAAATCCCGCCCGTGGAGTCTTGCACGAAGAACAGCCTCCAATCGGGCCGATAAAGGCTAACGACGCCGCGCAAGCGAACCGGCTGTCCGGCAGCCGCCGCTTCCGGAGTCAGCGCGAGGACTTGGGCCGCTGAAGTCAGCACCGTCCGCTCTTCGGGGACCGATTGTGGTTGGTCCGCACCCGGAACGGGCGTGCAGGCCAGGAGCATCCAAAACGCCCAGCAGGCCCATCGAGCGCGAGAGGCCTTGGACCCGTTGCCTGGAGTGTAACTAAGCTGTGGCCGCATCCAGGGGCCTCCCGCCTGCCGTTGCTCCATCCAGACATTCGCGCACCGCGCGGCTGAGGGTTTGCAGCGAGAACGGCTTGCGCAGGAACCCGGCGCCCTGGACTGCCTCGTCGGAGCTCCCGCTTTGGCTGGCGGTATAGCCGCTGACGCACAGCACAGCCAGACCTGGCTGGCGGGCTCGCAGGCGGCCGGCCAGGTCGCGCCCGCTGATCCCGTTGGGCAGCACCATGTCCGTCACCAGGAGATCGATGATGCCGGCCTGCTGTTCCCAGAGGAACAGGGCCTCGACGCCCGAGGCGGCTTCAACCACCCTGTAGCCCAGGCGCCGCAGACAGTCGCGCGTCAGACACCGCACCGGGGCCTCGTCTTCGACCAGCAGGATTGTCTCCTGCCCCGCCGAGACCTCCGATTCGGGGTGGTTGCGCTCGCGCTCCCCGGCTGGAAGCGCCGCGCGGGGCAGCAAGATGCTGAAGGTGCTCCCCACGCCCGGGCGGCTGGCCACCTCGATCCAGCCGTGATGCTGCTTGACGATGCCATAAACAGTGCAGAGCCCCAGACCGGTGCCGCGCCCGATCTCCTTGGTGGTGAAGAACGGCTCGAAAATGCGCGGCAGGTGCTCCGGCGCTATCCCGCACCCGGTATCATTGACTCGCAGGCATACGAATTCCCCGCTCCGGGCCTCGGAGGACTCCTTGGCCGCCGCCTCCGTCAGCACCACGGTTTCCGTGCTCAAAGTCAGCCGCCCGCCGTGGCCCATGGCATCGCGGGCATTGCAGACCAGGTTCATCAGAATCTGCGCGATCATGTCTTCGTCGGCCACAACCACTGCCGGCTGCGCCGAAGGCTCGCAGCGCAGGGTGATGTCCTCGCCGATAATCCGGCGAAGCATCTTTTCGAGGCGCGCCACGACCTGATTCAAATCCAGCGGCCGCGCCTGCATGATCTGTTTGCGGCTAAAAGTGAGCAACTGCCGGGTCAGGCTGGCGGCCCGCTCGGAGGCCTGGGCAACCTGGTCCAGGGCCTCGAGGGTTTCGCTATCCAGCCCGGGCTTGTGCTTGAGAATCTGGGCGTAGCCCTGGATGACCGTCAGGATGTTGTTGAAATCATGGGCCACGCCCCCGGCCAGGTGGCCAATCGCATCCATCTTCTGCGACTGGCGCAATTGCTCCTCGAGCTTCTTCCGCTCGATGGCATGGCCGATGAGGCCCCCCACCGTCGCCAGCATTTGCTCCATGGCCTCTTCCCGGGACCGAATTTGGCGGCTGCGAAACTCGAGCACCCCGAGGATCTCCCCTTCGATCCGGAGTGGAAAAGCGAAGCCCGCCTGCCAGCCGGCCGGCCCCGTGGCCGAAAGCGGCCCCGCCTGGGCCTGCGCGGTGTCGGCCAGCCACAGCGGTTGGCCTGTTTCCCAGACCTGCCCCGCCAGCCCGCTGCCGGCGTTGAGCGTGGCTTCCCCTTCCCGAGGCCCGGCCTCCGGCCCGTTGACCTCCAGCACCGACGAACAGCGCAGCATCGAGGCATGCCGGTCGACCAGCCACAGCCTGCCCTGCTCCCACTGCATCCGCCCGCAGATGATCCGCAGAATGCTGTTGACCAACTCCTCCACGGCCGACGTCGGGTCCGTCAGCACCCGGGTCACCTCGTTCTGCAGGCTCAAGCACTGTTCCCGCCGAATCCGCCGGCCGATTTCGGCCTCGAGTTGCTCGTTGGCGCTTTGCAGATGCCGGGTCCGCTCCGCCACCAGTCGCTCCAACTCGTCCATCCGGCGCTTGGTCCCCTGCAACAGCCGCCACTTCTCCGTCAGCGCGTTGGCCATCTGCAGCACTTCCACCGTGTCGAACGGCTTCTTGAGAATCACCATCCGGTCCGAATTGCCCAGCTTCTCCGACATCTCCTCCCAGGAATAATCGGAATATGCGGTGCAAATAACCACTTGCAGGTCCGGATCGATCTCCCAAAGCCGGGCGGTGGTCTCGATCCCGTCCAAGCCCGGGGGCATCCGCACGTCCACAAAAGCAAGCGCAAATGGGTTCTGCGCCGCAACCCCCTGCCGCACCAACTGGAGGCCTTCCTCACCCTGAAAGGCCGAGCTCAAGTCGAAAACCGGACGCCCCGGCTTCGGGGCTTCTGGCAGCCCGAACAACCGGCTCTCCGTGCTGGCCAGGCTTTCCTGGGCCGGACCGGAGGCCGCAAGGATCTTGGCAAAATCCGAATGGATCGAAGGATTGTCATCGACGATGAGAATCCGCCGGTGGCTCTGGGTTGACTCGAGTTGGCTATCTTTGATTTTCACCATCTGCAATCCGCGCGCTGCCAGCCGCTGCCAGTCCGGTCAGGGCTAAACGACACTTCCACCCTGGCCATCCCGAAAGCGCATTTCGAGTGATCCGACGCTCACGGAGACGTCCCACATCGTTCTTTATCGGCTCTCCGCCGCTTCACTGTAGAGAAAACTCGGGGGACGGCGCCGGCTTGAATGGGGATGTTTCGCACCCCGGCGCCCCGCTGCGATTAAAACCGTCGGTCAACTCACGGTGCCTCTTTGCCCCGGAGGGGCTTCCGAGAATAGCCCGGCGTTTCAACAGATTTCTCGGAGGGGCAGTTGATTAGACACTTTGGCTATTTGAAGCGGAAGTCGAGCTTGAAGTTGTAAAGCCAGGGCACCCGCGGATCGACCCCTTC
>Ga0187849_1003558_pt1 | contig 13576 bp, 6 predicted proteins | sample June2016WEW_4_10_2_FD_132412 | JGI IMG/M metagenome (GOLD analysis project Ga0187849, IMG submission 132412) | Peatland microbial communities from SPRUCE experiment site at the Marcell Experimental Forest, Minnesota, USA - June2016WEW_4_100 | ecosystem: Environmental > Terrestrial > Soil >... | reverse complement strand
TGCGGGGCTCAACACCCCTGCTGCTACATTTTTTCCCACGGCTGGCTCGCCGTGGGCCAAACGACCTCGCCCGCTACGCGGGCTTTCGGGCACCGCTAACCATTATTCTAGCGCCTATGCCCCTCACCCGTCCCGACATGCCGGGACACCCTCTCCCCAAGGGAGAGGGATAGAAATCAAAACCACGGCCCTCTCCCAGGGGAGAGGGTGCCCGACGGAGGAGGGCAGGTGAGGGGTCTTTTTCAACCCCATTGGATTTTGACGGAGCCCTGCCACCTCCCCGTACCCGCCGAGGGCACCCGCCCTGAAAACCCGCCCCATCCCTCATCCCGATTACCTGAAATCCCCAACCTTGCGTTATACTCTGCGACTCCCAGGACGCTCGCGCTCTTGGGTTGGAAATAACCGCTGGACTCTAACCGAACACTAGGTTGGAATAGCCACGAGGCAATCAGGCTTTTGGCGAAGGGAGACCGCAGCTTATGGGGCAGTTGATTATCGGCATCGATGTGGGTGGCACAAAAGTGGCAGGAGGGCTGGTCACTCAGAAGGGGCGGGTGATTGAATCACAGATCGTCCCCACGCACGCAGACCTGGGGTTTAGCAAGAGTTTTGCCCAGATCATTCACCTGATCGGCCGCTTGCTGCGCGCGGCAGGAGGCAAGGAAAACGTGGGCGGCATCGGCATCTGCGCGCCCGGTCCGCTCAATCCCAAAACCGGGGTGGTGCTCAATCCGCCAAACTTGCCCGGGTGGCGGAACATCGAATTGGCGAAGCTGGTGGAGCAGGAATTCGGCCTGCCCGCCAAAGTGGAAAATGACGCCAACGCCGCCGGATTGGCGGAAGTCCTGTTCGGCGCCGCCGTGGGTTACAAAGATGTTTTCTATGTAACCGTCAGCACCGGCATCGGAACCGGCATCATCATCAACCGGAAAATCTATCACGGCAAAAACGGTATCGCCGGCGAAGGCGGCCATGTGTCCATTGACTATCGCAGCCCCTATCGCTGCGGTTGCGGAACCTACGGCTGCATTGAAGCGCTGGCCGCCGGCCCGGCCATGGCCCGGCGAGCGCGCGTCATGCTGGAGCAGGAACATAACCTCCCGAGCGTCCTGCGGGAGCTGACGCATGGCCGCGCCGAGCAGATTTCCCCGCTGATGATTCAGCAGGCGGCCCGCCAGGGCGACCGCGTGGCGAAGACCGTTCTCGAGGAGACCGGCTTCTACCTGGGCGTTTGGCTGGCCGGCATGATTACCCTGTTCGACCCCGAGGCCATCGTGATCGGCGGCGGTGTTTCCCATATTGGCAAGCCCTTATTTGATAAGATCAGAGCGACAATACCCCAGCATACGATCAATGGCTTCGCGGCGAAGACGCCGGTGTTGCCCGCCAAACTGCGGACGAACGTCGGCGTGTACGGCGCGGCCGCAGTTTTCCTGCCCGCGGAGAGCTGAGGTCCTTTTCACCGCAGAGGCGCGGAGGCGCTGAGATATGAAAGCATAAGGCCTTTTCTCTGCGTCTCAGCGCCTCGGCGGTGAAGGTTGAGCTTTTGTCTTGTCTAATCTGCGAACTCTGCGTAATCTGTGGGTAAAATCGTGATTCCCTATTTCCTGACCGTCGGCCTTCACTTGCGCGGCGTTTTGCCCATGCTCGTTGCTGGCGCGAAGGAGAAACACCCCAACTTTGGAATTGCCGTTGGGCAATCGTTGGAGGGACATCCCTTGAGGCCGTCGATCATCCTCGGCCGCGTGCAAGAAGTCCTTCGAGGTGAAAGCGCTTCGCAGTGAACACCCATCCCCTTCCCCAAGCCGCGCCTCGCCCATTCCGCCGCACGGGTTGGATCTTTGCCGCGCTAATTCTGCTCGGGGCGGCGGCCGCTGCCCGCCGCCTGGTGGCGGAGGGCAGTCCGGCCAACGTGGTGGTGATCACCATCGATACGCTGCGTGCCGACCACCTGGGTTGCTACGGCGATCACTCCATCGCGACGCCCAACCTCGACGCACTCGCCCGCTCCGCCGCGCGCTTTACCCACGCTTTCACCCCGGTGCCCATTACGCTGCCCGCTCACACCGCGCTGTTCACGGGCAGTTTTCCCATGGCCACCGGTGTACACGACTTCAGCGGCAACAAGGCGCCGGCTTCCGTGGTTACGCTGGCCAAAGTTCTCCATGACCAGGGCTACTCGACGGCCGCCTTCTTGGGCGCCGCCGTGCTGGACGCGCGCTTCGGGTTAAATCAGGGCTTCGACACTTACTTCGATCACTTCGACTTCAACCGCCTGGACGAAACCAATCTGGATATGGTCAAGCGCAGCGGCGACCAAGTGGTTGACAACGCGCTGGCGTGGCTCAAGGCCAACCCGCGCCGGCCGTTTTTTCTTTGGGTACACCTCTACGACGCCCACTACCCTTACACCCCTCCTGAGCCTTATGCCAACCGCTACGCCGGGCGGCCTTACGACGGAGAGATTGCCTTCGACGATGCCCAGGTGGGCAGGCTGATCGCGTTCCTGAAGGATCTGGGAGTGTATGAAAGTGCCGTGTGGGCGGTGACCGGGGATCACGGTGAAGGCCTGGGCGAGCACGGAGAAAAAACCCACGGGTTTTTCGTTTACAACTCCACACTCCACGTGCCGCTGCTGGTAAAAGTGCCGGGGGCGGCGGCGAGGGCGATTGACAAAGAGGCCTCGCTCGTCGATGTGATGCCCACGGTGCTCCAGGCCCTGCAACTGCCGATCCCCCCCAGCGTCCAGGGCCGCAGTCTGCTAAGTGATATTTTGGGGAAACCGTCGCCCAGCGCTTCCAACCTGTACGCTGAAACCTATCTGCCGCTACTCCATTTTCATTGGAGCCAGTTGCGCGCGCTGCAATCTGATGGGCTAAAATACATCGAAGCGCCGCGCCCGGAGCTTTACGACGCGCGCACCGATCCCCACGAAACCAAGAATCTGCTTCCGGGAAAACAAGCGCTGGCACACGAAATGCGCGACCGCTTGCAGACCTTGACGCGCCGATACACGCCGGCTTCCGGCGGGGGAGCCAAGGAAACCGAGGCCACGGACCCGGCGCTGGCGGATCGGCTGCGCTCGCTCGGCTATGTCGCCATTTCGGGGGGGACTTTTTCCGATTCGAGTGGCAGGGCACTCCCTGATCCCAAAGACCGCATTCAAGTTTACGATCTTTTTTCCGAAGCGATGGCCGTCGGCCAGCACGGGCGCTACGCAGAGTCGCTCGACAAGCTTAACGAAGCGGAGAAGGCTGAACCCTCATCGCTGCCCATTCGCTATCTTCAAGCGCTGGACTACTACCGGCTCAAGGACTTTCCCCGGGCCATCGAGCGATTCAAGGCCGCGCTCGAACTGGATCCCAAGTTCGCCTTAGCCACCTATTACCTGGGCTTGACGCAAGTTCAGACCGGTGATGTGAATGGCGCCGTGGGCTCCCTTCAACACGCCCTGGAGCTCGACCCCACGAATTTCGCTGCGGCTTATAACCTTGGCGCGCTGGAATTGAAGCAAAACCACGTGCAAGAGGGATTGCACCACTTTGAGCAGGCCGCGCAAATCAATCCGCACTATGCGCCGGCTTTCGAAGCGCTCGGTGAACTCGATCTGTACCTTCACCGCAATGACGACGCGGCCCGCGCCCTCGAGCACGCCGTGGCGGTCGCTCCGAATTTCGCCAAGGCACACTACAACCTGGGGCGCGCCTACCAGGCCTTAGGCCACACGGACGACGCGCAGAGAGAATTCGCGCGCGCCCAGTCCCTTCGCACCCCCTGACCCACCACCATTACGCACGCGCTCCTTACTTGTGGCGGAAGCCTCCCCGCAGTAGAATGATCCTGTTCTTGCATCCCCGGCAGCCATCATCGACGCGCGATTGATTTCAGGAAAAGGAAAGGCAGGAATGAAGCAAGGGCCCTCCAAGATCGGATTCAGGCGGCTGCGCGCTTATGAACTGTTGGGTTCGCCGTTCTTTGCCGCATTCTTTCTGGCGCTGGCGTGCCTTGCTCCACCGGCGCACGCCCAAACCATCGGCGTCGTGACAGGCCGCGTGACGAATTCCCAGGGCCAACCTCAGACGGTGCTCGTCCACCTGCTTGCCGATGGAGATACTCCTGCGGGCGACGCTTATTCCGACTCGAACGGGTCCTACCTGTTTACGGGGCTTCCCAGCGGCACTTACGCGGTGGTCGTGGAAGCTGAGGGGTACAAACCCTTCCGCGGGGCCGTGCGACTGGATAATATACTACAGCCCCGGGGGCAGGTGATTGTGGTGCTTGAGCCCGCAACGAAGCAGATAGCCTCGAAGGGGCCGATGATCGCGGGCAGCAGTAGCAGCCGCGAACTCAACGCTAGACATCCTCTGCCGCCATTCGCCCCCAAGGCCGTCAAGGAATTCGACAAAGGAAACAAAGAGCGGCAACGAGGGAACCGCCAGGCTGCCCTGGAGTGTTATCAAAAAGCTCTGCGGATCGATGCCAACTTCTACCCTGCGCTGAATAATATGGGGACCCTTTTCCAGCAGCAGGGGAACCACGCCCAGGCCAAGGAGGCCTTCATGAAGGCTCGGGAAATCAACCCCGAGGATGGAGAAGCCTACATCAATCTTGGCCATGTGCTTTTTGAGGAGGGCCAATTTCGACCCGCAGTCGATCAACTGAATCAAGGCTTGCAGCGCTCGCCGCAATCGGCGGTGGGGAATTTTTTCCTCGGCTCCGCGTATTTCAAGCTGCACGAGACGGGGAAAGCTGAACCTCTGCTGAAGCAAGCCTGTGCGCTTGACCCGCAGCACATGGCGCCCGCCCACCTGCAACTCGCCAATCTGTATTTGCAGCGCCACGATTATGGGGCCGCCAAAGTGCAACTCCAGACCTACCTGCAACTCAATCCCTCGGCACCCCAAGCTCCGGCCATCATGAAAATGCTGGCCAGCATTAAGGGGAATTGAGCAGGGGTGGCGACACTGGTGAGAAGTCTCGTGAGAAGTCTCGTTGTGTCGATGGCAGGAGAAGCGTACAATCGGCTCGGGCAAGAGGTCCAAATCGGAAATCCCAGTTAGGACCACGAAGCGAGCGTCGCGATCTAGGGGCAGAGCCTGCAAGGTGGCTCAGAGGCGTGAAAGCGGTCCACCGCTTAGTCTGGGTCGAAGCCAGCCTAGGTCCGGCCGCGCAGGAGGATTTCAAGATGCGCGTGAGCCAATGCCTGGAGTGCCGGGATTTCCCCTGCGCAGATGTCAAACACGCGTGCTTCGTCGTCCCTCCCGTGGACGCGCAGCCGGATGCGATCTCCGCGGTGATGATTTCGGAGGCCGCGCCGGAAAATCGCGACGACTACTTTTACGCCAAAGGCGATCCCTTGTTTCAGAAGACCACCGTCCATGCCTTCAACGACGCGGGCGCAAAGGTGCTGTCCACGAAAGACATCGTCGACCGGGGCGTTTACCTTACCACCGCCGTCAAATGCGCAAAGACCGGGTACGGAATTGCGACGAGCACCGTGAAGCAGTGCTCGCTCCTCCTGGAAAAGGAACTGGCCCTGTTTCCAAAAATGAAGGCACTGTTATTGATGGGAGATGTGGCCATCAAAGCCCTCAATGCCATTGCGCAGCGCGCGGGGGAGAAGCGCGTGATCCCTGCTGGTTCGACCTACAAGCTCCGCGGCCAGAAGTACTTCTTCCGGGGAATGCGAGTCTTCCCTTCCTACTTGCAGGCCGGCCCCAGCTTCTTCATCGAGAAGGGCAAGCGAAGAATGATCGCGGAAGATATCGCGGCGGCCCTGAAGTTGGTCGAGTGAACCCCTCGCCTGCAAGGCGTTGTCGCCGGCGTTATTCCACCCGCCGACTCCTCCGACTACCGCGCTTCGCAGGGCGTTCGGACGCGAGAGCATGGCCCTGAAGCTTTTCACGCCGTGAGAGAATCGCCAACCTGCCTTAAGGGGAATTGAGCGGGGGTGGTCACACGGGGTGGCGAATGATGTACGCCCTCGCGGCGGCGTACTATACTAACCGGAGAATGGCATCTTCCTGCGCGCAGCCCAAGGCCGGCCGATGGATCGGGGGCAGACTTCTCGCCCTGGCGATGCTGGTTGCGCTCGGTGGGCTGGCGGCCATCACGAGGGGTGGAACTGCGAACCCTGCCGCTCCGGCTTCTTCCCCTTCCGTTTTCCTCATTACTATTGACACACTGCGCGCGGACCACATCGGCTGCTATGGAGATGGGGGCGTAGAAACGCCAGTAATGGACGGCCTGGCCGCCGCGGGGGTGCGTTTTGAAAATGCTTACGCACAAGCCCCCATCACCTTGCCCTCCCACGCGGTGATCCTGACGGGAACTTATCCGATGTTCAACGGCGTCCGCGACTTCACTTCGCCGGGGCTGCCGTTAAACATTCCGACCCTGGCAGAAATGTTGCGCCGCAAGGGTTACCGCACCGCGGCCTTCGTCAGTTCCTACGCGCTCAATTCCATGTGGGGATTGAATCGCGGATTCGATGTGTATGACGACAACCTGGGCCTTGAACCGGGCCGCTCGAACGACATCTTTCTGGTCGAGCGGCGCGGTGACCACACGGTTGATCGCCTGCTGGCATGGCTAAACCGACAGGGCACCACGCCGTTCTTTGTGTGGCTGCACCTTTACGATCCGCACAGCCCGTACCGGCCGCCGGAGCCCTACCTGAGCCGATACGCGAGCCATCCCTACGACGGCGAGATTGCTTTCGACGACGCGCAGGTGGGCCGCGTGTTCACCCGACTGAAAGAGTTGCACCGGTTCGACTCGATGGCGGTGCTGCTGCTCAGCGACCACGGCGAGTCTCTGGGAGAGCACGGCGAGGATGAGCATGGGTTCTTTATTTATAACGCCACGCTGCGCGTGCCGTTGATTGTGAAGTTGCCGGAGGGATCCCCTCACGGGAGTTCGGGACTCGGGACTCGGGACTCGGGCACCCCCGATGCGAACAAGTCCCCGTTTCCCGTATCCCGTGCTCCCGTGTCCCGTGCCATCGCGCGGCCCGTGGGCACCGTGGACGTGGCCCCGACGATCGCGCAGTTGTGCGGGATTCCATCCGCCGAAACCCGGAGCTTTCAAGGCCGCTCCCTGCTGCCCGCGGTTTCGCCAGCACCCTCCGCGGAGGATGCATCCGTCTACGCAGAGTCGTATTATCCCCGCGATTCGTTTGGCTGGCATGAATTGCGCGGCCTGCTCAATTCGCGTTTTGCCTTTATTGATGCCCCGCGACCGGAACTGTACGACTTGCAACACGACCCTGAAGAGCGCCACAACCTGGCGCCGGCGAATGCATCCCTGGCGGCCTCGCTGCGCGAAAGGTTGGAAGAGGTCGAGCGGAGATACGCAGGGCGGGCGCCGTTGACACCCGCGACGCCGGATCCCGAAACCGTGGAACGCTTGCGTTCCCTCGGCTATGTGGGTTTCGAGTCCTCCGCTGCCACGCAGAATGATTCGCACCGCGCCGACCCCAAGGACAAAATCGCGACGCTGCATCGCATCCTGCGCGCCTCTGACCTGCGCCGGCTGGGAAAATACGCGGAGGCGGAGGAACTGCTGGCAGCTCTGAATAAAACCGAGCCGGCCCTTTACGTCGTGCCTTTCGAGCGCGGCGAGAATTTTCTGGCGTGGGCCAAGCCTCAGCAAGCGCTGCCGGAGTTCGGCAAGGCCTTGTCCCTGAATCCCTCCTTCGACCAAGCGCTGTTGGGGCTCGGCCGGGCGCACTTCATGTTGGGGCAGGACAAGCCTGCCGCCGAATCGCTGGAGCTGGCGCTGCACATGAACCCCCGAAACTTCCTGGCGCGGCTGGCGCTGGCCAAAGTCTATTGGCGGCAAAACCTACCGGCGAAAGCCGAACCGGAACTGGCGCAGGTGGTGAAGGAACATCCGGAGCTTACCGAGGGCCACGCTGACTACGCCGTCATCCTGACGAAGCTGGGCAAATATCGCGAGGCGATGCCGCACTTCGAGCGCGCCCTCGCCGCGGACTATCGCGACCCGGTGCTCTACAACTACCTGGGGATTTCTTACGGAGAGATGGGAGAACAAGAAAAGGCCCGTGAGGCCTACCAGCAGGCCGTGGCGCTGAACCCCGGCTACGCAGCGGCCTATCTGAATCTCGCCTTGTTATCGCGAAAGCAGAATCAACTGGAAGAAGCCCGCCAGTATTTCCAAGAAACCTGCCAGCTCAGCGCTGCGCTCTGCCACCAGTACGCAGCGCAATTCCCGAAGCCATAGCGACCATCGGGTGCTGTCATTCTGGTAGGACGGTCTTGGCGTCGTCCATTCTCGATCCCCGCAGGGGATACATACAATAGCCGGGGGCAACGCCCCCGGAAAACGCGCCCCCCACAAAGTCCGACCCTGAAAGGGTCGAATCGGGGTGGCATCACGCCCATCTTGCGTCCCACGGCCCAGAGGGATGCGACCCCTTCAGGGTCGGGGGACGTTCGTCACGCTTTCCGGGGGCGTTGCCCCCGGCTATTATCTTGTGCCCTTGCAGGGCGTAAGAACTTTGCCTTGGGAAGGAAAGGGAAGTCGAGAGATAGTCCCGGCCTTGGAGGGGCCGAACATTCTGAGGGTCAATCCGTCGGCTGACGGATTGGGGGATCGTGTGGGCTCTGCTATCCGCAGGTTAAAACCTGCGGCTACTCACGGTTGGCCCCTTCCGGGGCCTGCCACCCACCCGCCCCAAAAGAGAGAAGGGCCGGGAGATTATCCCGGCCCTTGGAAATGCTTCGTTATGTGCCGTGCCCCGCCGTAGGGGCTGGGCTTGCCCTGCCCCAGGGCACCCCAAGGGGTGCCCCTACAAAAGCTGCACTAGAACATCATCTTCAACGCGAACTGAATCTGCCGCGCCGCGTAAGCCCCTGTAGCCAAACCAAAAATCGAGGTAGAAGCGCCAAAGGTTGGGCTAGGCATCTGTAGATTCGTGTGGTTAAAGATGTTAAAGGCTTCCGCCCGGAACTGCAAACGGACCCGCTCCGTCACCTTAATGTTCTTGAAGAGGGAAAAGTCAATGTTAGTAGCATCGGGTCCACGGAAGGTGTTTCGTCCCAGGTTTCCGTCGAACGGCGTACCGCTATAAGTCGAGCAGCCGGCCGGGGGCTTGGTGCTGTCGGCGCAATAGAAGCTCGCAGGATTGAAGTTCACGCTCGGGTGGGAAGATTCGAAGACGGCGTTGCCGTTTCCGAAGGGATCCGTGTTTCCGAACGCCGGTTGATTAGGCCGGTCGTTGGCGATCCCGTCCCGATTGAAGTCGCAGGCCTTGCTGCCGCTGCTTGACGCCGAGCAGTAGGGGGTCCAGGGGAATCCCGTATGGAAGCTGATGATCCCATTGACCTGCCAACCGCCCAGCACGTGGCCCTTGAATCCCTGCTGGCTTTCAAGCCAGGGTAACTGCCAAACGTAACTCAGGGTCAAGCTTTGCGTGTGATCGAAGATGGAGTTGCCGTAGTCCAGTCCCGGCCGGGCTTGGTCCATGGAGAAGCCTTCGGCGGCGCCGTTGGAAGTGGTGGCGCCGCTGTGCCAAGTGGAGCGCTCATCGAGCGAGTGTGACCACTCGTAGTTGGCGTGCAACTCAACCCCATGGCTCATGCGCTTTTCCAGGACCATTTGCAGAGCATCGTAGTTGGAGTTGACGGAATTCTCCCAGACGCGGATGCGGCCAAACAGGCAGTTGATGCGATACGAGTACGTGCAGAAACTCTGCCCGACGCCCGTCGCGTTGTTGGCGTTGCGGCCCCCGAAGTACCGATTGATGTCCTCCGCCCGGTAGAGTTTGTGGCCGAAGGTCCCGACCCAGGAGGTCTTCAGGACGAACCCTCCCGCGAACTCGTGCTCCAGGCTCAGGTGCGACCCGTAAACGTAGGGATCGCGGAAGCCCGGGAAAACTACGCCGGTCAGGTAGGCGGCATTCGAGTTGTAGGGGTTCCATCCGGAGATGTTGCCCGCAAAGGCGTTGTCCGTTGCCCCGGCGGGCCCGTGGCCGGGATCGGTAGGAGTTCCGGTGTAGGACGGGGCAGCGCCGTTGGTGGGGCCGAAAATGCACGCATCGGGATTCGCCGCTCCCGTAACGTTGATCCCACTGGAGCAACCCGCTAAGTTAAAGGAATAGAAAGGAGGGTCCCAGCGAGAGTTCGATAGGGGGTTGTACACCTCCCCATTATAGGAAACCCCGAAGCCGCCGCGCAGAGAGGTTTTGCCATTCCCGCGCACGTCCCAGGCAAACCCCACGCGCGGGCCAAAGTCGTTGTGGTCGCCGGTGGTGAGCGCGCCGGGGGCAACGGCAAACCCGCCGTTGCAAGGCTTGCCATTCTCCCCCACGCCGCCCGAGACGTCCACATAGCAATTCAGCGCGCGGAGGTTGTCCGTCAAGTTTCCAACGCTGGGAAGTAGAAACGTGGTCACTTGGCCATACTTTTCGGTGTGGCGGGTGAAAAGGTCGTAGCGCAATCCTAGTTGCAAGGTGAAGCGGGGCGTCACCTTCCAGTCGTCGTTAAAAAAGGCGCCCGTACTAATGTTCCGCCAAGCGCGGATGTTACTGGCCAAAGCGGCGCTTCCCGTGGACTGGCCGGTGGCCGGATTGATGGTGCCGGGAGCCACGCCCGCATTTTCCGCGTAAGGTTCCGCCATAGCAAGAGCCAGTCCATCGCTGAAGTCATAGGACGGCCGTCCCACGTTGAACTCGCCGTTTTCGTAATTCCGCATGATGTCGCCACCGATCTTGAGCGTGTGCTTCCCGTGGCTGATGGTCACCATATCGGAGAAGTGAAAAACTTCCTCGTGGAAGATTTGCGGGTACCCCGAGTAATTGCCAAAATCCACTTCACCGGAGTCCAGCGCGATTTCCGGTACACCGGCGTTATTGGAGCCGATGTCGGTGGCGTTGTGGCTCCAGCCGGCGTGGAAATCATTCAGGACGTTGGGCGAGAAGGTGTGCGCCCAACCCAAAGCAAACTGGGGAAAGTTATTGACGCTGGGGCTGGCAAATCCCCGTGCCGCCACGAAGGCTGCGGGCGCCCCGCCATTGGCCGAGGGAGAGTAATGCGGGTCGGCGAACCGGTCATAGAAATACCGGCCAAAAACCTTGTCCTTGTCCCCCTGGTAGTCAATTTTTCCCGAAAACTGATTGCCATCGTAGAATTGATTGGAGGTGTATTCCGCGGCCGTGGCATCCATGTTTCCGAAGGTTGGCATGTTTTGGGAAGCCAACAGTGCTGTACCTAAGGCGCTCGCCGGGGCTATTCCGTAAGTGCCCGACAGGCAGTTGCCGTCAAACGACCCGCAGCCGCCATCGCTAATCTGGGTGATATATTCCCCCAGGGTGCAGATACCGTCTGATCTTGTGGTGCAGACGCCGGAAACTCCTATCGTGGGCGTGGGCGCCGGGAAGTTCTTGTAAAGCAGAGCGGCTACCGAGTTGGGGGCGTATTGTTCTATAAGGCTTCGAAACTGCGGGGTTTCCGCGGCGGTGAACACGCTAACCGGAGCACGCGTTCTCTCGCCCTCAAAAGAGCCGAAGAAGAAGAGCTTGTTCTTTTTGATCGGCCCGCCAAGGGTTCCGCCGAACTCGTTCATCCTGAAGGGAGCGCGCTGGTCGCCCTCGAAGAAGTTGCGCGCGTCCAGTTTATCGTTCCGCGCATACTCATAGACATCGCCATGGAACTGGTTGGTCCCACTTTTGGTAACCACCGTGGTGAGGGCGCCCACGGTGCTTCCATACTCGGCTGACAGGTTTTCCGTATCCACGCGGAACTCCTGGACCGTGTCCTGGGAAGGTTGCGTGTTGGTGCCGCCACTCAGGCCTTTGTCGGAGATTCCATCCAGCAGGTATCCATTCATGTTCACGCGCGCGCCGTTGACGACCGTGGTGAACCCGCGATTTCCGGGCTCGGAAATCAAGTTCGTGGTATTCACCGCACCGGGCGCAAGCTGAATCATTTGGAAGATGTTCCGGCCGTTCAAGGGGAGGTTTTCCACTTGGCGGGCGGTGACCAGTTCTGACATGCGGTCGGTCTCCGTATCCACCGCCGGCGCCTGGCTTTCCACTGTGACGGACTGCGTGACCGAGCCGACTTCCAGTTTGAAGTTCACCTTCTGCGTGTAACCCACGGTCAACTCGATGTGGGCGTTGACAAGGGCCTTGAAGCCCTGGGCCGCAGCCCGCAACGTGTAGTAACCGGGTTGGAGATCAGGGATGGTGTAGAGGCCCTCGCCATTCGTCGAGCGCGCCGTGGCTACACCCGTACCCTCATTCGTCGCCGTCACCGTGGCTCCGGGAATGACCGCGCCCGTGGGATCGCTCACCAAACCGGTGAAGGTGCCTCGAGTTTGCGCTGACGCGCTCGGCGCCAGCCAGCATAACGATACCAAGACCAGCATAATGACTTGCCAGCTACCTCGGGTCCACTTCAACATTGTGTTCCCCCTTTGATGTGGATTGAATTTTAGTTCGTTCCTAACCTATTGAAAAAACCACTCATTCTTCATGCTCCGCTTGCGCGGGGCAAAAAGGTATCGAGGCGAAACCTAGTGCCTAATTGCATTAATATGCACGATTACTTATGGCTCCCGAAAGGGCGGGGCGGCGCCTGTCCCGACTTGTCGGGAGCCCCGCCGCCCCTGGGCAGAGCGTTGAACGGGCCTTCAGGCCCTGAAGCCGCATCGCTTCAGGGGCTAAAGCCCTTAAAATCAACCCGAGTTCTACGACGGGGCTCCCGACAAGTCGGGACAGGCGCCGCCCCGTCCTTCCGCACGGCTACAGATAGTGTCGCTCATTTCTGCAACTCGGCACTAGATCAGCAACAAGCCGGGAGTTAGGGTTACTGCACATGCAAACGCTCGGGTGAGACTCCAATCGGCGCGCTATTCTTAAACGGTGACCGAAGAAAAGTCCAATAAATTTTGTTTATAGGTGATATCAAGTGGACAGCTCGGCAATATGTCTGTTGGGTGGCGCCTTGCTGGCGCCCCAGCCAGTAAAATATCCAGAAAGCTAAGGCTCCGGCGACAAACACTGAGTCTGGAAGTACAGTCATCCTTATTTACCAATCTCAGAAAGGCTGCGGAACTCTCAAACAGCTTTTGGTGGCATTGAAACGAGGAGGCAGACGCCTCCCCTTGACATTGAGCAAAACATGGGCCATTGACCCGATCCTCTTATTTTGCTATATACCACTGAATATAAACATGATACATCCTCGATATGGGGAGAATATCGAGGCCCTATGTAATCCCATATACACAATTCTGTAACAGACGAATTCTCATACCCACGCAAGCGTGAAGCAACCGGGCATTCATTCCCGCACGTCTACCCGAACGCATTCTTCCAACCACTCAGGGTAGGGTGCCCCTGCTCCTACAATGAGATGAAAATGCTCTGGGTGATTCCCCTCCTTGATAAGGCTGATCGTGTCCCACATCTTCTGCTGGACACCGGGGGTGCGCGCATTCAGCCCCAAAGGGGCGGCCTAGCAAAGCCCAGGCCAGCGGCCTGGGTTAGGAAGGTCACCCCATTTTCCGTTCTCCAGCCCTGAAGGGGCGTGATCAAGGCCACCGACCC
>Ga0187849_1003553_pt1 | contig 13584 bp, 5 predicted proteins | sample June2016WEW_4_10_2_FD_132412 | JGI IMG/M metagenome (GOLD analysis project Ga0187849, IMG submission 132412) | Peatland microbial communities from SPRUCE experiment site at the Marcell Experimental Forest, Minnesota, USA - June2016WEW_4_100 | ecosystem: Environmental > Terrestrial > Soil >... | reverse complement strand
GGCCGGGCCGGGGCACTGCGGCGTGTCCCGCCCGCGGCAGTGCCAGCCAACCCCGGCGCTGCAACTTCAGCAGGGCCACCCGGCAACTGACCTCCTTGAGCTGGCCCCGCGCCGTACGCCAATCCAACCATGCGCACATCCGCCGCGACAAAGCCCCGCGCGACAAACCGGGCTCGCCCTCGACCGTCTGCTGAATGCGCTGGATAAGATCCGAACTGAATTCCTGCCCGCAAATCGTCACCCCGCCAGCTTAAAATATCGACACCCCCTGTGTGCAGCAAAAAATGTGGGACATGCTCAGATATCGGCTATCGGCAGTGTCAGGTGAGAAGATGAACCCACTTGCAAAGGCGATGACAAGTGGCGAGAGACGAGTGACCAGAAATAGCCAAGGGCCGAAGAGGGAAAACCGCGGCGTGCCGCCTCTTCACCATCCGCGCGGTCGCCCACACTTTCCCATAGCGGTTATCGGTTGTGTCAGGTGACCAGATGAGTCCATTTGCTGACTCGGTAATTCGCAAATCTAAAATCGCAAAGAAATAAGAAAGGCTTGGGTCGCGGGGTTGAGTAAATGCTGAATTCTGAATTATGACTCTGAAGCCTGCTCCACACATACTTTGCTTTTCGGTTTTCCTTTGCCGCGTGGCTCAGGATGGGAGCATGGCCGGATTCATGCACCAGGAGTTGGGATGCAACCGGCAGGTGCGCGTCCCGGGATTTCAGATTCCAGATTCCGGATTTCAGAGGCGCGAGGAATTGGATTCGGGAAGCAGGGAACACGAAGGAAGGCCAGGTGCTTTCACTTTTGCCTTTGGCGTTTTACCCTTGGCCTTTTGCCCTTGGCGTTTTGCCCTTGGCGTTTTGCCTTTTGCCCTTGGCCTTTTGGTTTTCTCTTGCCGTTTGGATTTGGGGGCAAGAAGAGTAGACGATAGATGGGCGCCGCAGGGGCGGGCGCGCCCGCCCACGAGGGTTTCCGAGGATTCGTGAGGTTCATCCCATCGGCTCGTGCTTCGGGCGGAGGGAAGAGCCGGCGGCGGGCAGCGATTGGGCTGCCAAACTCGCAAAAAAAAGCGTGGCGCCCTTTAAGGTTTTAGAACGAGTGCCGATAAGGGTCAATGGACTGAGAAACGGTTCCGTCAGTTGGAAAGAAGAACCACCGGCCCCGGGAAGGCTCTCGGCATGGCCCCCGGTTCTGCGGCCCAAGACGGAATCCCAAAACTGAGAGGAGATTTCTCATGGGACTTAGCATCTTGAACAACATTCCTTCCTTGGAAGCGCAGAACCAGTTAGCGATCACCAACAAAAACTTGCAGAACGTCCTGTTCCAATTGTCTTCAGGTTCGAAGATCAATTCCGGCGCGGATGATCCCGCCGGCTTGTCGATTGCGAACGGGTTGCAAGCCAACATTTCGGCTCTCACCCAATCCGCCCAGAACGTCACGGACGGCGTGGGCATGTTACAGACTGCCGACGGCGCCCTGAGCCAAGTAACGACCCTGCTCAACCGCGCCGTCACCCTGGCGACGGAGGGGGGCAACGAGGGGCTTACTACCGCGCAGCAACAAGCCATCCAGAATGAATTCAATTCGATCACGACGGAAATCAACCAAATCGGATCGAACACCACTTACAACAACACCTCGGTATTCACGGGAGCCCTCACCTCGGTGTTCCTCAGTGACGGATCGCAGACCGACGCCGCCGACCCCACGATTTCGGTGACCATCCCCAACCTCTCGGCGCAAGCCCTCGGCCTATCGAGCTATGCCACGGGAACCCTGGACCTGACCGCCAATCCGCAGGCTGGCAATACCGTCCAAATCGGCCAACAGGTTTACACGTTTGTCGCGTCGGGCCAAGCGACGGCGGCGGGCGACGTGGCGCTCGGCACGAACGTGCAGGGTACGTTGCAGAACTTGCAAAATGCCGTCAACGGCACGGGCGACGCAAACCCTGGCACTTACGGGGTCGGTACGTCCGCCAACCAATCCGCCCAGATCACGGCGGTCAACGGCGGCTCGGCCACCGTGCAAGCTCTGGCGGCGGGCGCGGTGGGAAACAATGTTCACATCATCACCAACCTCACGTCCAACGCCGGGACTTCCGGGGCCACCATGACGGGGGCCACAAACCAAACCTATAACAATGCCACCCTGACCTTGAACGCACAACCGGGAACCCTCGGCACGGCCACGGGAAGCGTGACGATGACCGCTCTCCCCGACACCATCACCACGGCCCAGGGAAACATTAACTTTGGCGCCACGCAACCGGTGGCCGGCAATGCCACGGCAACCCTGACCATCCTGACCGCCACACCGGCAGTTGGCGATAAGGTGACTGTTGGCGGGGGGACTTACACGTTTGTGGCGCAGGGTTCCATCGTGGGGGATGCTGGCGCGGGCAGCAACGATATAGCGATCGCCACCGGCGGCAGCCTCCAGGTGAATCTTACCAATACGTTGCAAAACCTGTCGTATGCCGTCAACGGCGCGGGGGGAGTAGCAGGCGTTAATTACTCGACCGGTTCGACTGCGTCCGGAACCGCACTGATCACTGGCATCACCAGTACCGCCAGCAGTGCCTCGGCAACAGTGGCATCGGTCAGTCCTGTAGGCGCTACGGGAGATGCCGTGCCCCTTACTGCGCTTTTCGCGACCCCGGCCAACGTGTCGGCGCCCGGCGGGGGTACCTTGGCGGGTGGCGGGACATCCGACACCATCACCGTCGGCAGTCAGATTTACACGTTTGTCGCGTATGGCACGGCGACTACGGGCAACGAGGTGGCGCTCGGCAACAGCGCCGTCCCGCAGACCGCCGTGAACGAAACTTTGCAAAACTTCGCGGCTGCCGTCAACGGCATCGTGGGGGGAACCGTTAACACTTTCTCGCCCACGGTCTCTGCGAACACAACCGCAACGATGACTTATACCGGCCCCGGCGCGGCCTTAGTGACCGCTATCACTCCAGGCGTGGGAAACGGCGTAGCCGGCGCGACAGGTACCGGAAACAGCACACGCCTTGTTGCCTCGGGCACCATCTCGACCGCGGTGGATCCCACTGGTACTCTGAGCGGGGGCGCGGCAGCCGATACCGTGACCATCGGCGGCCAGACTTACACGTTTGTCGCGGCGGGCACGGCCACTGGTGCCAACGATGTGGCCGAAGGCAACAGCGGCGTCCTGGCTACGGACATTCAGACCACGTTACAACACTTGGCGGGCGCCGTCAACGGTGCTTACACCGGCATGGTGGCAGGCATTAGCACTTGGGGCGCCACTTCCACCCCCGCCGGAACGGCAACGATCAGTGCGATCAGCAGCGGCGTGGCAAGCGTGACCGCCGCGGCTGCGGGCGCGGGAACCAACACGGGAAGCGCCGCGACCGATACCGGAAACTGGATTGGGATTAGCGCGACCAGCCCGCAGAACCTGATCTCGGCCACCGCGATGAGCGGGGGCTCGAACGCGGATACGGTGACCATCGGCAATGTGACTTATACGTTTGTGGCGGCGGGCACGCAGATGACTTCCGGCAACCAGGTGGCGCTCGGCACCGCAACCACCAGCAACGGCGTCACCACCAGCGCCGTTCAGAATACTTTGAACAACTTGATGGCGGCCGTCAACGCCACCACCGCCAGTACGGGAACCCAAACCGCTTTCTTTGTCACCAATCTCCAGGGGACAACCGGGGGAACGATTGCCAGTGACGCCAACGGCGTGGCCAAGATCCAAGCTCTCACTTCCACCGATATCGGCCTTAACGCGGTTTTCGGTGGGGGGAACGCCACGGGAACGTTGGGCAGCTTGACCACCGCCACTCTGAGCGGGGGCGCGGCAGCCGTCGGCAACACGGCAGCCACCAACGCCACGGGAATGATCAACCTTGCGGGCGGCCAACCAGCCATCGGCAATGCCACGTCAACCCTGACGGCGACCGCCAATGTGACTGCAAACGATACCGTGTTGGTCAACAATCAGACTTATACGTTCACGGCGGCGTCCAGCGTGACCAACAACACCGTGATCGTGGGCGCCACCCTACAGCAGTCTTTGCAAAACTTGCAGGATGTCGTCAACGGGGTGGGGGGCGTGGCGGGCGTCAATTACGGGACGGGTACCAATACGGCCGCCACCGGCGAAGTGCTCAGTTCATTCACCACCTCGGGGAACACGGGCACGGCAACCTTCGCAGCTACCGCAATTGGCGTGGGTGGAAACGGCCTTGCCCTTACCTATACTAATACTACCGGCACACCCATCACCTCGAGTGGTGTTTCGGCCGGTGGCTCGGCAACACCCGATTACGTGACCATCGGCGGTTATAACTACACGTTCGTCGCGGCCAACGCGGCGGTGGCGAACAACGAGGTGGCGCTCGGCGTGGCCAGCGGCACCCCCGGCACCCCCACCTATGTCAGCGCCGTTCAGGCTACTTTGAACAATTTGAAGGCGGCCGTAAACAGCACTAACGTCAACAACGGAACCGCGGCCACTTATCATCTGACTGCTGGTAACCTCCAAAACGCCGGCACTGGGGCCAATATCGGTGCGGTCAACGGCGCCCAGGCGGTGGTGACATCCAACTTAGCGGGCGTGGGAAACGGGACAAGTACCGGAAACTCCACGGTCCTCAGCTATACCAGCAACGCGGCCACCACCAACTTCGCGGGCAGTGCGGCCGCGGGGCAAGCAGCCACCCAGTCCAGTGGATTCGTTAACCTGGTCGAGAATCCGGAAAACGGCAATTCGCTGACCATCGGTAATACGACTTACACGTTTGTCAGCAGCGCGCCGACGACTGCCAACCAGGTGTACATCGGCGCCACCGCGAATGGCACTTTGACCAATTTGGAAGCGGCCGTCAACGGCACCGCCGGGGCCGGAAACACTTACGGGACAGGTACGGTCCAAAACCCGTTGGCACAGATCACTGCTGTCAACGGCACCGGGGCGACATTGCAATCTGTCGGGACGGGCATCGCTCAAAACTCCATTGCCCTTAGCGACAGTATCACGAACGGGGCCGCCGGTGGTGTGGTCCCCACTCCCACCACGCTGACCGGGGGCGCGGTAGGCGCCCAGGCAACCGGAACCATAGCCTTGGTCAACAATCTGGGTCAAGGTGATACCGTGACCATTGGCAATAAGACTTACACGTTTGTCACCAGCACGCCGGCGGCTGCCTACCAAGTGATGGTCGGCAACAGCATTACCCAAACCCTGAACAACTTGCAGGAGGCCCTCGCCAACGGGCCCGCTGGCACCGGGTCCGGATCCGTATACGGCACCGGTACGGCCCTCAACGGGTCGGCAACGATCACAAGTGTCAGTGGCGACCAGGCAACCGTGACCGCTACCAATGATGGCACGGCTGGAAACAACACTGTCCTGATGGTCGGCAATGGCAACTCGCTGGGCGGGGGCGGGTCAAGTGTAAGTCTGTCCAGCGCGCCCGATTCGCAAGCTGCACTCACGGTCATTGCGGGCGCCATCTCCACGGTGGCCGCTACCCGGGGCGCGATCGGGTCGAGCATCAATGAGATGAATGCCGCGCTGGATGTCATGAACAACACCTCGCAAAACCTGACATCCTCCATGAGCAGCATCCAGGACGCGAATATTGGGCAGGTGATAGCAAACATGTCCAAGTTCCAGATCCTTGAACAAACGGGCATTGCCGCCTTGGCACAATCCAACACCAGTGAGCAAGCTATCCTGAGGCTGCTCCCGTAATCGCGGTAGGGAAATTCCAGACGGAGGGGGCCATCCCGGCCCCCTCCGCAGTTTTTGGTAGTGGCACGGGCGTCCCGCCGCGAACAAAACGCTCACCACAGAGCGCATAGCGACCACAGAGAAATGTACTTCTGCTTGCGCGAGTAGGGATTACGGTTCTTTAGTTTGTTGCCCCACAGTTTTTATCTGCGTCTGTTCTCCGTGACCTCGGTGGCCTCTGCTCCGAAAATTCCGGACAGGATCCCTCACCCGTCTCGCTCCGCTCGCCACCCTCTCCCCATGGGAGAGGGCGGGGTTCCTCCACGTTTTGCTTCCCTCTCCCTTGGGGAGAGGGTGCCCGACGCAGGAGGGTGGGTGAGGGGTCATTTTCATGCTTCGGGGTGACGCAAAGCGACATGAGCGACTGTGGTGAAATCCTTCTTGGGTTGCGGCCGGGCGTCAAGGCGGCGGCCAACCCTCCTTAGGCTCAAGGAAATTTCCAATTTGCCGATAAGATAGCTGGTCAGAGCTCCACGGGTCGAACCGCGCGCTGCCGAGGCGCAAAAGGAGAAGGGGAATGAGTACCAGTTCCATCAGTTCGCTCCTGTCCAGCTTGGTAGGCAGTTCCAGCGAGTCGCTGAGCCAGCTCCTAGGGGAAACCAGCTCTTCTTCCACTTCTTCCACTTCGAGCGAAAACGCGGCGATCCTGGACGCCGTGGATGCCATCCTGAACTCCGCCACCAACACTTCCGGAAGCGGCATTGACGTGACCTCGACCGTGGACGCGATCCTGGAAATAGACGCTGCCCCGGAGAAGACGTTGGACGCCCGGGTGACCGCGGACAACGCCGTGACTTCCTCGTTGCAAAGCCTCCAAAGCGACATTACCGCTTTCCAGACCAGCCTCCAGGCCCTCACCGATTTCACCGGGGATTTCGGAGGGTTGTCCGTGAGTTCCTCGAACAATGATGTGGTCAGCGCCACGGCGGCGAACGGGACGGCCGCGGGGACACACACGATCACGGTCACCCATCTCGCCACCACTTCCGCGGATTATTCCGCCTCCTTCTCGTCGGCAACCGCCCAACTCCCGACGGGACAGTTGACCCTTCAGGTGGGGGCGAATGCCGCGGTTAGCATCCCCGTGAACAGCGCCCACGGCACCAACACGCTGAGTGGTTTGGCGACTTACATCAACAATCATGATCCGGGTGTCACCGCCTCGGTCATCACGGACAGCTCGGGATCCCGCCTGGCGTTAGAAAGCCAGACCTCCGGTGCGGCGGGCGAGATAACCCTCACTGACAACACCTCCGCGGATTATTCCGCTGACTTCACCTCGGCATCGGCAGCGCTCCCCACCGGTTCGTTTGATCTTCAGGTGGGCGCGAACACGGCGGTGACCATCCCCGTGGACAGCGCCCACAACACGAACACGCTCACGGGACTCGCGTCCTACATCAATCAGAAAAACCTGGGTGTCGCGGCCTCGGTGGTCACGAACGCCTCGGGCGCCAAGCTGGCGCTGGTCCCTCAGAGTTCCGGCTCCGCGGGGGTGATAACCATCTCCAACGACACCACGGGGATGGGTTTCCCCAGCTCCTACAACCCCGCCAGCCCACCGGTGGAAAACGGAATGGGTTTCACCGATGCTCAGGATGGGAGGGATGCCGCCCTTACCGTGGACGGCATCCCTATCGACAGCACCAGCAACACGGTCGAGGGAGTTATTCCGGGTGTGACCCTGACTTTATCCGGAGAGTCGGGCACCCCGGTAACCCTCCAGATTTCTCCCGATTTGACCCCCATTGCCACCGACATCAACAATTTCGTTAGTAGCTGGAACACTTTAATCCAAGCGGTCAATTCGGGCATTCAAGTCAACAGCAGCACGGGTGCGGCCGGCACTTTGACGGGAGATATGTCTGTCGACTTGGTGCAAGAACAGTTGCTGTCAGCCATCAGCTCCGGCATGTCCGGGAACAATGGCGTCGTCAATTTGCGATCGATTGGCATTTTGATGCAGGACGACGGGACGTTATCCGTGGATAGTGCGACGCTGAACGACGCCCTGCAAAATAACTTTTCCGCTGTGCAAAACCTGTTCCAATCCACTTCGGGCGTCGGCAAAGCGATCCAAACGACTCTTACCGCCCTGACCAATCCTACCACCGGCGCCTTGAACGTGGACATGAACGGAATCAGTACGGAAGTGACCGACCTGAATAGTCAGATTAGTGATTTTCAGGCGCAACTCCAGGACACGCAGACGCAACTTACGGCGGAATACTCCACCATCAACACGACGCTCGAGCAACTGCCGGAGATGCTCGCGTCGATTAACAGCCAAATTGATGCGCTCAATCCTACTAATACACAATGATGAGAAACCCTGCCCACACCTATCGTCAATTCTCCGTCCAAGGCGCCACGCCCTTGGGCTTGGTCGTGATGCTTTACGATGGCGCTATCGCCTTCCTGCTGCGGGCGGTAACCGCGATCGAGGCCCACGACATTCCGCAGAAATGCACCCATCTGAATCGCGCGCTGGCGATCATCGCGCAGCTCGAGGGATCCCTGAACTTTGAGCTGGGAGGCGAGGTGGCCCGGACCCTCAAGTCCTTTTACGTGTACGCTCGCACCCAAGCGATGAAAGCCAACGTCGAGAACTCCCCGGAGATGCTCCGCTCGCTGATTGAGAAGTTCGCCAGCGTTCGCGAAGCCTGGTACGAGGCGGAGCACCGGCCGTCAACTTCGCCGTCCACGCCTGCCAGCGGAGGATCCCCTCGGGAAGCTTGGTATGAGGCGCAGCACGGGCAGCAACCTTCCCCGTCAACGCCCGCCAGCGAGGAATCCCCTTACGCGCCTTCGCCCACTCCGGAGCCGGGTTCTTGGCGGATGTCTGGCTAGAGGCCCGTCCGGAAAGGCACTTTTTGGAAAATCGTGCGTCGGAAACAAAGGGCTTATGGTTCGACAAATCGCCAAAAACCTTGTTTCCGGACGGTTCTCTAGGGGAGAAGTCTCAAAAAGGGCCATCCCCGCTAAGGTCGAGTGGTGGCTCATGCTTCCGCCACGGGGAGGACGCCCCCCTTCCGCCGCAGACCCGCGTTATTCCCCTCCGGTTGAGCCTTTACAACCCATTACAACCCATTACTACCCCTTACTACCCTTTCGGCCCACTACGTGGGACGTGCCTCGTCCTGACGCGGGCGGGGGTTCTGAACCCGGTCTTATAGTCCGAATCTGAGTCATCGGCATGGACTGTGATGGCCCGCCCCTTCAGGGCTTGCGTACTCGGGTGACTTGGGGGTTCCCCCCGTCCCGAAAGGGTAGTATGTGATACTGCCCCTTTGGGGCTGGAAGGTGTCCCGGACCTACGGCGCCCTGAGGCTTTCGCAGGGCCACAGACTTCCAGAGAAAACTGGGGGAAGGCAAAAGGAATCCCGCTCTTACCCTTTCCCTCTTGCGCGTTCCCGAAAGCTCTTCCCTCCTCCTGACCGGCCGTCTGCGGATTTTTTGTCCCCCCCCCAAGAAAAACATTCAAGGCGGAAGTCATTCCGCCGATAAGAAGGGGTGTATGAACACGGAATGGCTTTGCATCTGACGCAAGCTGCGTTGGTGGCCACCGCGACCACGCCGGGAAGATTGAAGATGTCAGAGTTGGAAAACAAGGCTCCAATCGCAGTCGAGAGCTGTGAGCTCACCGAGGAGATTCGATCCAGTCCGGGCAATGGCGGTTCGAATCGGGGGGAGAAATTCAGCAATGGGCGACATGGACGACATCGTGAAAGAATTCCTTGTCGAAAGCAACGAGAACCTCGATCAGCTTGACCGGGGCCTGGTAACTCTAGAAAAGGATCCGACGGCCCGCGAGGTTCTTGCCAGTATCTTTCGGACGATCCACACCATCAAGGGCACGAGTGGCTTCCTGGGCTTCCCCCGATTGGAAGCGGTCACGCACGTGGGTGAGAACCTGCTAAGCCAGTTGCGCGACGGTCGACTCCTGTTGAATGCCGAGATGACTTCCGGCCTTCTGGCGTTGGTGGATGTAGTTCGCCAGATCCTTGTAAACATCGAAAGCACCGGTCAAGAACCGCAGGGTGATTTCACTTCCCTCATCGAAACGCTGACCCGTTTGCAAGGCGGCGAGAGGAAAGCGCCTGCTCCTGTTGCAACCGCCCCAGCCTCTCCCCCTGCCGACCTGCCACCCGCGCCCCCCGTCATCGAGGAGCCGAGCCCGGAGCCCAGGATCGCTGACGCCGCCCTCCCCTTGGGAGAAATGCTGGTGCAGTGCGGCCAGGCAGATCCTGAGCAAGTCAGCGAAGCTCTGAAGCTCCAACACGAGGGGGACAACCGCCGTCTCGGCGAAATCCTCGTGGAAAAGGGTGCGGCCAAGCCCGCCGCCGTGCAGGACGCTTTGCAGGTCCAGGCGGAAGCACGCGCTCCTGCCCTTTCCGATAGCAACATCCGTGTCGATGTGAGCTTGCTGGATAAATTGATGAACTTGGTGGGGGAACTGGTACTGGCCCGCAACCAGATCTTGCAGTTTTCCTCGACGCAACAGGATACGAGTTTCCTGAACACCACCCAGAGGTTGAACCTCATCACCACCGAACTGCAAGAAGGCGTCATGAAGACGCGCATGCAGCCCATCGGCAACATCTGGAGCAAGTTCCCCCGCGTGGTGCGCGACTTGGCCACCTCTTGTGGAAAACAGGTCAACATCGAGATGGAGGGCAAGGAGACCGAGCTCGACAAAACCATCATCGAGTCGATCAAAGATCCGCTCACCCACCTCGTCCGCAATGCCGTCGATCACGGCATTGAGATGCCCGAACAGCGCCGGGCCGCCGGGAAATCTCCCGAGGGCCACCTCTTCTTGCGGGCCTTCCACGAGGGAGGGCAGGTCAATATTGAAATCTCCGATGATGGCGCGGGGATCGATCTGGAACGAGTCAAACAGAAGGCCTTGGAAAAGGGCTTGGTCACGCCTGACCAGGCGGCCCGCCTGAGCGACCGGGAGCTGTTGAACCTGCTCTTTCTCCCCGGATTCTCGACCGCCGAGAGAGTCACGAACGTTTCGGGTCGCGGCGTGGGCTTGGACGTAGTGAAAACCAATATCGAGAAAATCGGCGGCACGGTCGATATTCATAATCGTGTCGGTCAAGGAACCACCTTGAAGATCAAGATCCCCCTCACCCTGGCGATTATCCCCGCTCTCATCATCACCAGCGGGGGCGACCGCTACGCGATTCCGCAGGTGAGTCTGTTGGAACTCGTCCGCCTGGAAGGGGAGCAGGCTCGAATAGGGATTGAGAAGATCCACGGTGCGGCGGTCCATCGCTTGCGCGGAAAGCTCCTGCCCTTGGTGAACCTGAACCACGAACTGCGCGTGGAGGAGAGCGTACCCGGATCGGATCAGGGAGCCCCGGAAGGCTCCCTCACGTTTGCGGGAGCAGGTTCGGACACTCAGGCGCTGGACTTTGCTTCGGCTCGCAGCAAGCACCTGCGTTGGAAGTCGAGGTTACGGGATTTCCTGGATGGCAAGAGCACCCTGACCGTGACGGAGGCCGGCTCCCACAAGGAATGCGCTCTGGGAAAGTGGTTGTATTCCTCCGCATTACAGCAGTACGGCAAACTGCCGGAGATGCAGCAGTTGGAGACCCTGCACCAGCAGTTTCACGGGGCAGTTCGAGAAGTAATTTCTTTGAAGAGCTCTGGCGATACCGCTCGCTCGGAGCGGGAGCTCGCGCGGGTGGAATCCCTCTCGGTGCAGATCGTCTCCCTCCTGACCGGGCTCGAACGCCAAATGGCAGAACTCAATGCTGTCAACATTGTCGTTTTGCAGGCGGATGACCGGCATTTTGGCTTGGTCGTCGACGACATCAACGACACGGAAGAAATCGTGGTCAAGCCCCTGGGCAAGCAACTCAAGGGCATTACCACCTTCGCAGGAGCGACCATCATGGGAGATGGTCAGGTGGCCCTCATCTTGGATGTCCTCGGGCTCGCCCAACGGGCCAACGTGGTTTCCGAGGTTCGCGATCGAGGCGTGGGGGAAAAGACCGCAGAAACGCAGTCCCGGCACGACGACGGGGAATCGCTCCTGTTGCTGCGCGGGCCGGATGATGGACGGCTGGCCATGCCCCTCTCCCTCGTGGCGCGCTTGGAAGAGTTCGCCCGTACCGCCGTGGAGAAAGCGGGAGGGCGGCAAGTGGTTCAGTATCGAGGTCAAATCTTGCCTTTAATCCACCTCTCCTCCGCTCTCACGGAGCGCCGCCAACAACCCCGCAATCCGGGCCCGTCGGAGCCGGGAGCAGAAGACGAGAAGATTCAGGTCGTGGTGTACACCGACCAGGGCCAGAGCGTCGGGCTGGTCGTGGACCGCATCCTCGACATCGCCCACGAGGCAGTCAAAATCCAGAAACACACGGGCCGCCAGGGAACTTTGGGCTCCATGGTCGTCCATGGCCGAGTCACAGAACTGCTCGACGTGAAAGGCATCATCCAGACGGCTGACCCAAACTTCTTCCAGGAAGCAGTGGCGGCCTAGCGCTTAGTTGCAGAAGTTAGCGACCTTATTGGTCGGCGGATGGAAGGGCGGGGCTTTAGCCCCGCCGCAGAACTCGGGAGGGATTTAGGGGCTTTAGCCCCTGAAGCGACGTGGCTTCAGGGCCTAAAGGCCCATCCAACCCTCCGCCCTGAGGCGGCGGGGCTAAAGCCCCGCCCTTCCGAGGGCCATGAGTAATATCGCTTATTAATGCGACTACGTACTAGACAGGGGACATGTCATGGCAGGGAAGAAACAGTTCTCGACCTTCGTAGTTGACCGGCTCCTCTTTGGAGTGGAAGTGGAAAAAGTCCAGGAAGTCATTCGCTATCAGGAAATGACCCGCGTGCCTTTGGCGCCTCTGGTAGTGAAAGGCCTCATTAACCTGCGCGGCCAGATTGTCACGGCCGTTGACCTGCGACGGCGGTTGGGCCTGCGGGAACGCGCCGCCAGCGATCTCCCTATGAACGTCGTGGTCCGCCACGAGGACTGTGCGGTAAGCCTCCTCGTAGATGAAATCGGTGATGTCTTGGAAGTTGAGGAGGAGGCCTTCGAGTTGCCCCCAGGGACTCTTTCGGGAGAGGTGCGGGAGCTCATTCGCGGAGTTTACAAATTGAAAGATACGTTACTGATTGCTTTGGATACTGACAAGATGCTGAATCTGGTAACGACTGCCGCAAGAGGCGCCTAACCAGGAAAGCAAATCGAATGGAGGATAGAATGAAGAATGAACCCACTCTGAAGACAAAGAACAGAAGCTTCGATGCGTTGGGTGCCTTCGCGGCTGAAATGAAAGCCATGAGCGATGCACACAACGCCGGGGACATCGATGTGCAAATGCCCGAGGAGAAGTTTGAGGGCATCTACAAGACGATGGCCAAGGGTGTCAATGACATGGTCAATGGCCATATTACCGTGAAGAAAAAGGCGATGGCCTGTGTGGCGGAATTTGCCAAGGGGAACTACGATGCGGAACTCGAAAAGTTCCCGGGTAAGAAGGCCTTCATAAACGAAACCATCGAACCGTTACGCGTGGCAGTCAAAGCATTGATCGCGGAAACCAAGGGGTTGTCGGAGGGGGCGGTGGCAGGCAGGCTGGCGACTCGTGCGGATGCCAGCAAGCACCAGGGCGACTACCGCAAGATCGTGCAAGGGGTGAACGATACCCTGGATGCCGTGATTGGGCCGCTGAACGTTTCAGCCAAGTACGTGGACCAGATCTCCAAGGGCGACATCCCGGCCAAGATCACGGAAACTTACAAGGGCGACTTCAACGAGATCAAGAACAATCTGAACATGTGCATCGATGCGATCAAT
>Ga0187849_1003548_pt1 | contig 13591 bp, 9 predicted proteins | sample June2016WEW_4_10_2_FD_132412 | JGI IMG/M metagenome (GOLD analysis project Ga0187849, IMG submission 132412) | Peatland microbial communities from SPRUCE experiment site at the Marcell Experimental Forest, Minnesota, USA - June2016WEW_4_100 | ecosystem: Environmental > Terrestrial > Soil >... | reverse complement strand
CAACCTTCAGTCCACCCCAGGAAGAGGAACCCGGGTGCAGGTGTTCATTCCCCTGACTGAAGAGGCTTCCGACCGTCTCCATCAATCGGCCGGCATGCGCTAATTCCCCTCGACAAGAAATGCCCATCTCGGACGGTTTGTATTACTTCCTGCATGAAGGGGGAAGGGCTTCCCAACCGTCGGTCATTTTGATCCACGGCGTGGGCGGGGACCATCTTTCTTGGCCCCCAGAGGTGCGGCGACTGCCCGAATACACCGTCTACGCGCTGGACCTGCCCGGCCACGGCAAGTCCAGCGGATCGGGCCTGCAATCCATCTCCGCCTATGCCCAGCGGATTGTCCAGTTTCTGAACGACATCAGACTTTTCAAGGCGGTTGTCATCGGGCATTCGCTGGGCGGTGCGGTCGCCCTGACCCTGGCCGTCGAGCATGCCGACCGCCTGGCCGGGATGGTCCTGATTGCAAGCGGGGAACGCCTCCCGATGCCCTCATCCATACTGGAGAACGCTGGAAACCCCTCCACATTCCCCCTGGCCGTCCAGGCTCTGCAAGAGGCAGCCTTCGGTCCCCAATCCGAACCGCGCCTGAAGGAGTTATCCTTCAAGCGCCTCTCGGCCACGCGCCCCACGCTGCTGTACGGCGACCTGCTGGCCTGCGATAACTTCAATATCAGCAACCGCCTCGCAGCCATCCGCACCCCGACGCTCGTCATTTGTGGAACCGCCGACCGGCTCAGCCCTTTACGCTATGCCGAGGACCTGGCCAGTTCAATCCCGGGCGCGGCCTTGCAGACCGTAGACGGTGCCGGTCATATGGTCATGCTCGAACAGCCGCACCGCGTGGCCGGATTGTTGAACGTCTTCTTGAACACCCTGCCCTACCGGGCGGGAATATAGGCTTCTCCTGCCCACAATTACAGCTCCCGAGCATGGCAGGCCGCCCGGCCCTACGCCCGAGTATGTCCTCTAGGACGGGGAGGGCATTCGGCACAACCCGACCGCATGTACTTGAGTGTCTTTCCTTCAGTTCCGTCAGGGTCCGCCCAGACGGGGGAATGAACCGAACGGGATCCCAGCCAAAACGATGCCTCCCTACCGCGCCCAGTGGCCAGATTGGAGATGCGTGCATCCGGGCGAAGTTTCGGTGGCTGAGGGCTTTGGGGACAACCCTTTCATGGCCTGAGGCCATGGGCTAAACTTAAACGACCCGAGTTTCAATCTTTGGTCTAGAAATACCAACCCCCATCTCATAACCCGGAGAGCGATAGTTCCCTCAAGAGATTCGTAAAGAGTCCAATCCTAACAACCTAGAATTACAGCAAATACCGCCGGGCCAATGAACATTGGCAACCCCGGCGGTATTTATCTAATGTACGTACAACTTCAAATATTATCTTACTACCAGCTTAGCTGGACTTTATCCATTTGCACATTAACAAATAGGAGACTAAACTAAGCCATCTCTCCACGACGAGGATGGGCTATACTTACCCTGCCAGCAGAATATATCACGATTCTCGCGACCTTTGCACCTGTTTTCTCCGGGAGAGCAGTAAATTCATCATTGTGGATTGCTATAATCAAAGAGTTAAATCTATTTTGAATACATGAACCTCCCGGACGAAATCACAAGCCATCCGGAGCCTTCCACTCAAGCCCACCTGGCAAATTTGGCCTGGAATGCAGGGGTACCCGTTAGAATGAAACCCCCGAATGGAAGAATTGCACTCTTGGACGACATGGCCTGAGCGGAATCCAAATCCTAGAGAAGGCCGACAAACCTCCTTTTTTCGGAAGGATCCGAAGGAAGGACGATCCGCTCAGTTCCCTGTATTACACGGACAGCCAGATCTTCTCAGATACCGGGATACCAGTGGAGCTATTCTCGGAATAGAGGGAAATAGCCCTCGGGACATCTTCCTCTAAGGTCTTCGGGTCATCTTCTCTCAATTCCAACACGAAAGTTAAATTTTTTGGGGGTCGGGTTATTCAACCATGCAAGCCCAAGAGCTTGACCATCTCCATTTCTTTCAGGTAATAGACTCGACCATAGGCGACTTTCCGTTGGAAATCAGCATCACTGGCTAACATTTCCAATTTACTCACTATTTGCGGGTTAGCCATTAAGTAATAGCAGGCATTGCAGATACTGTTGCCTAAATATGATTTCTGGAGCAGGTTGTTCAACCCTTCATCCTGGAGCATTTGAATCAAAAGGCTAGGACCCCAAATCCTAATCGCGTGGAGGATTGGGTTTACTTGGGCGCGCTCAAATATTGTTTCTAACGAATCTTTTCTCAGGTCGCCCAATACCAAGGGATGACGGATGGTTAGATCGATCACAGGACCGATACATGCAATAACCTGGCCATCCGGAAATATAATCGGTGCACTACCTGCGGTGCAAGCGGATATCGGTGGATCCTGGCTGACCGGATATCTGGTTAGGTCTATGTTTCCTGCAGCCCGCCCGACAGGAAAGGTTATGGCAGTATAAATTAAGCTGCGATCAACCAGGTCGGAAAGGCGCTGGATGATTTCTTGGTATTGGGAACCTGCCTCATTTTCAGTGCAAACCGCCACGGAACATGGAATATTTAGATCTTGTGCCGCTAGAATTGCATTCTTGACCCATTCGAACGGGATTGACTGCAAGTGGTAAAGGTCGGTGCTGACCTGGATCATCCGGATAGATGGCAGGCTTTCCAAGACCTCTGTCGCCCTCTTCCGGGTTGACGCCCAAAAGGCATTCGTCACCGCCGAAACGAGCAGGTTGAACCGCGATGCAAAATTCGAAATCTCGCGCAAATCGTGGAGATTGTAAAACGGTTCTCCTCCGGTCAGAGCCAGCACCCAGACGTACTTGTCGTGGTAAGCAGCGATCTCTTCGATCCAATGGCAAGCCATTGAGATACTCATCCTTTCCTTACGTTGTGGCCCGGCTTGAAGGATACAATGCGGACAACTTACCTGGCATTGGTAGGTCACGATCAGCCCCACATTTCGTAGGAAGGGCATTTCGGTTAGTTTTTCGCCTGGAGCAGTATCCATAATGGCTTTCTTCGAATCGCAACGTTCCGTTTTATTACGCGAGGCATTGCTTGCCCTATGAGTATTTTGATCAATGAGACCAGTGATTCATCGCCTGTCATTTCACGACAGGCGATGAATCGTATTTGGATCGGGTGTTTAAGTTATTTTACTCAGCGACGATTGTCGGAACGATCATTACGTCAAATCCGGCGGTCCTGAGTTTGGCGAGGAAATCCTTATTCACTAGGATATCGGGCACAGGAATTCCGATGATCCATGGGTACTTGATGACAAGGCGCGGCTTTTTTTCAAACTCCCGCAACAGGTCAATTGGGATGTTCAGTGGGAAACTGATATCAAATTTTTTATCCATGTTATTTCTCCTTTTATGAAATACAACTACCGCCCTAGGATATGCAAGGAGGGAAAATTAGAAACTGAAATCTGTTTGGGAAAACGCCCACCTCCTTTCTATCTCAAAACCCCTCTGTGCGTCATTGTAGTTATGTCTGCATCATTGCTTCATATTGAAATCACATGTCAACTATATGCCACCCAAGCATGTGGTTGCACAGACAGCCTTGTTTTTTTCCGCGGTTCAGTGTTAATTATGGAACAATAATAGTATATCATGCATGTCAAGCTGATTCATGTGGCTATGCTTTTTTGACCATCTGGCACATGGTTCTTATTGCATGACGATCTAATTATATTAAATCAAGTCGCCAGGCCAATGAAAATTAGCAAGCCCGGCGGTTTTGATTCAGGGTGATCTTGTTTCGTCTGCCCCTCCCTTTTATTTGAGACCAGGGAACTGGGAGAAAGGGGAGAGCTTTAGAGGTGCCAAGGTGATCGGTCTGACAGAAAGGGCAATCCCGCTCGCTCTTGGGTTTCATCACCAGGGGGTTTGGGGGCTGGGGTGGGTGTCACCAATTGCGCAACCACTTCCTTAAGCAGAGGTTACGGAAGAGATGGTATATTTCCCAGATGAGAACCAAATGGAGAACATGTAGGGGCTGTCCCAAAAGTCCGTATTTTTCTTTTTGGACAGCCCTGAGTGGGAGAAGGTGGCACGAATTGTTCCCAATATGAGGAATGCAGACTAAAAAACCTCGAAAATTGGCCTCTAAGTGGGATATGAAATCGGGGCTGTCTCCTTTTGAGACAGCCCCTACATGTTTAGTCATTGATCACAGGGATGCCAGGTTAGAACGTCCCGGTTTATTAACGGGCGACCATTTACGGCGCGAGGCAGAAGGCCACGATGGCCGACGCATCGTACTGGCTTTGGCGGCCCACACCGTTGATCACTGTGGTTGCTACATACAGGTACTCAGCGAAGGCCGCGATGGTGCAGGTGCCTAGCAGGAGCGCCACGCTCTTCTGGTAAACCGGCGGCGGGGGCAGCACCGGGCCGGAGAGGCTGTCGAAGGTGTTGGCGCCCTTGGTGATTGAGAAATAGTAGTTGGCAAAACCATTGGGATGCGAAGCCGTGTAACTCAAGTAAACGATGTGCGAGGGGTCCACATACTTCAACACACCGCATAACGCTTCAGCATTGTGCCCATCCAGCAGCGGCATCTCCAGTTTGGCAACGCACTGGTTGTTATCCACCAGCAGCGGATTACCGCCGGTCTGCACCAGGGCTGGGACGCTGGTGTAGAATTCTACGGTCAGGGTGTGCAAGCTATTTGTGAGTGTGGTGCTAGCCAGCAGGCAACCTAGGTCTGAGTTGTAGTACGACTTTATAGGATTGTGCACGGCATAAAAGCCATCCACCGCGCCGATCTTCTTGGGCACCATCTGCTCGGGGATTTCATATTTGCCATCGGCGGTATTTAAGACCAGGTCATACCAGGTATCCAAACGCGGTGATCCATCCACCAGCACGCGGTAGTAGCGCAGCCCGGCTTCCCAGGCGCGGTAATGGTCGATCAATACCGGGAGCGTCCCGCCGAAGGGTGAATCCTTGGGGAATTGGAAGGGGTAGGTGGGCTGGGTGGTGGTATCCGCTTTACCCGCTGGGTCGATCAGATTCCAGGGCACATAGCCGATGCCCTTATATAGACCGAGTGGGGTGATACCCACAGTGAAGTCGTCTAGATCAATTTCAGTGTTACAGAACACGCCCATCACCCCTGGCTTGATGACTGCCACGCTGGATGGGCGGAAGGGTACCGTGTCTAACACGCTAAATGTGTTCGTGGACAGGTTGACCAGTGAAATGTGGTTGGCAGGATCACGTTCAGTGATGAAGATAGCGCTCTGGCTGTCGTCAGCCCAGGCCATGAAGAACGGGGCGGTCAGGCCGCTGGCCACGACGGTTTTGACGCCTGAGGATAAAGTGATGCGGCTGACCGTATTGGTGCCCTGCTCGCTGATGTAGGCGTAAGCCAGGTCAGACGACACCACCAGGCCAATGGCTAGGTTCAGCGTGGCGTACAATGTTGTGACTGTCCCGCTGCCCAAGTCAATGCGCAGCAAACGGCCAGGGTTGGCATATTCGACTACGTAGCCCTGGTTGTGGGCTTCGTCGATCCAAATCTGGTGCGGGGCATGGAGGCCTGCGGCAACCACCACGGCAGAGGCTCGGTTGGCGCTGCCCAGGTCGATGCGCAGGAAATTGCCGGTGCGTTCGGTGACATAGGCAGTATGCTCGTCGGCTAAGACGGCGATGTCTTCAGGGGTGGTATACCCGGTACCGAGCTTTGCATAGCCATCAGCAAGGTGATAAGTGACATACTGGATCTTCATGTTGTAACCGTAAGTCACCACCTTGATCTTACAGTAGTTGCCCTGCTTGGTGCGGACGCAGAACACATCCCCATTGACAAGTTTATTGGTGGTGTTTTTGTTGCCATTGATCGGGGTGGAGCTGTATGTCAGCATTTGCATTGCGGCGGGAGTCAGTTTGTTAAAATTGACCGCTCCCAGGTTGACGATCAAAGCCGGGCTGATGGGCGTCATTTGGCGGTGGACCGGATCTACTTGCTCCCACCAGATGTCCCCTGGACCAGACAGGTTCCCACCCTGTAAACCGGTTTCGCAGTCAAAGATCCAGGTACCTTTGAGGATCATCGTCCCGCTGGAAACCGTGCTAGCGACAGGTAGGACTAGGTCATACTTGGATATAGCGCCAGCGGAATACTCAACGAAGACAAGTTGGTTGTTCATCTTTAAATAGCGAGATCCGATGGCAGCATCGATACCATCGACAAGCTTGGTCAACATAAGACCCTCCTTATATTATGTGATTATATAGAAAGTGTTTTTACCGAAGAGGGTTGTCACAACGATATGCGACCCTCAGTCACCTTTACATTATATCACTTTGTTAGTATAAAAGGTATAATTTGTATAACTTTATAAAACTTCGGATGCGCTTAACCGCGGGATTTTTGAACTCTGGGTCCAGCCTCACTCGGCGGGTGCTGGCCTACTCAATGGGGGATAATTCGTAACCCCCTTTGTAAACCACAAAGGGGCGAAAATGAGTGTTTTGCTGTCCAACCGGTCATATAAACCAGGACGGGTTTCTTATTTTTCTTGGTTTTGCACATCTGTTTGAATCTCTTTTTCACTCCTGTTTAGGGGAGTGCAAAAGAGAACAATTGACCCACCGTCCACCGGTGGAGAGTGAACCCGGCTGCCATGTCCGGTGTCCGCCTGCGATATCTTCTGGGAGTCTGCTTACCTTTGCGCGCCTGAGATAGACCAGCCCCCATCGTTTGTACCAATTGTTATATTAGACCTGGTAGTAAAATCCGCTCAGGTGCTAACACCCAAGCCTTTGGTGCAGGGGTTAAGGAGATAAGAATATCCAAGTTAAGGTCGAACTATAGTTTAGAACTTGCGTTCTTGTTGTTTTGGTGCCCCAATCCAGTCGCTGATTAACCCACTTTATCTCGCCGGGCCCTAATTGATCGAAGACCGCCGGGCCAATGAAAATTGGCAAGCCCGGCGGTGTGTAGTTTAGTAGGACTTTGAAGAAGTGGAAACTCACCGGATGAGATCATCGCATGCAGAAACAAGGGCTTATCATTCAATAGACATCAATTTAGGGTTAGTTGCATTTCTTCTTGAATCCCTAGATGGGGCTTTTACAAACTATGGATATCGTCGATACCGCCCAACAATCCGTGTTCTCAGGCGTCCTCGAGCAGACACAGGGATAAAAAATAACCACTACCCTGGTCCAGATCTGACCTGCTGGTAGGAACCCATAACCGACCGCACAAATCTTGATGCCACTCGTTTTCGCTTACAATTTAGAAATCGCCATTAATTCGGTAGCTAAAGCCGTATCTTCCAGGCCTATTGCACGTCATATAGTATGGAATCGGTGACAGATCGAGAGCTCTTGCAGCGAGCGCAGAACCACGAAATGCTGGCCCTGGCAGAAATCTATGACCGCTGGAGCCCGGCGTTATATCGTTACGCCATGCGCCTGCTGGGTGAAGCCGATCTGGCAGAAGAGTGCGTGGCTGAGACTTTCAACCGGTTTCTGGTTGCGCTAAAGCAGGGCAGCGGCCCGCGCGATTACCTGCAGGCCTATCTCTACCGCATCGCCCATAACTGGATTACCGATCACTACCGTCGCAACACTCCTTTGACTGTCCCATTGGATCCCGGCCTACAAGCCGATGCCGAAGCGGAGCCACCCCGCCAGGTGATGCAGGAAATCGAACACCAGCAAGTCCGGGCTGCTCTGAGCTATCTTACCCCCGACCAGCGCCAGGTCATCATGCTCAAGTATGTGGAACAATGGGATAACGAAGCCATTGCCAGGACACTGGGCAAGCCCGTCGGTGCAATCAAAGCGTTACAGCATCGTGCTCTGGAAAGCTTGCGCCAAATATTACTCTCAGGATCGGCAGGGTCTTCCGATGAAACGTAAAGAAATGCAAGCGGACAAGATATTGATCGATCGTCTCGATCTGCTTCGCACCGTCCCCGGCCGCGATCCCCAAGCCGCAGCCTCTGGCAGGGAAAATTTCCTGAAGCAGGCCGAAGCATTGGGAACCTCGCGATCCACTCACCCAGAGTACCGCCTTGCCGGACTGCCCAGGACCTCTCTCTTTGCATTAACGAAAAAGGGAGGTAGGCCCGCGTTGAATGCCCTCGTTGCCATCTTCCTGGCGCTGGTCCTTGTTTTCGGTGGGACGGCATTGACCGTCTATGCCGCCCAAGACAGCCTGCCGAGCGAGGCGCTGTATCCGGTGAAAACCTTGAGTGAGGACGCCCTGCTCTCGTTGACGCCGTCCTCACAGGCACGCTTGAACCTGACCCTAGACTTCATTGACCGGCGCCTCGCCGAGATCAGCGGTCTGCAGTCTGCCGGCCGGCCCATTCCACAAAAAGTCGTTGACCGGTTGCAGGGTGAATTGGATCAGGTACTCACATTGACAGCGGGGATGGACAACCCGGCCATGGCTCAATCCCTGGACGAGATCTCCCAACGCACCCACGGTCAGTTGCGAGCGATGGCCATATTGGTGAACGGTAATCCCGGAGGTCCGGCTCTGGTGGGTATCCAAGCGCTCCTTAAGGAACAAGCCCAGGCAGTTGATCTGGGGAAGGCCGACCCACAATGGTTCCGGCAAAAAGTTCACCAACTGATTCCGGGCGGGAACGGGCAGCAAGGCAATAGGTCGAATAAACCGCTTGGTAATCAGAACCCCACCAAGACACCGGAAACCCCAGGCGACCAGGGACACGGGCACGGCCACGGTTCTCCGGAACCAACCCCTGGGCCCGGTAAAGGTCATGGTCACGGAGGGTAAGATCCGATGCGCCTCTGGAAAATCCTTCCCCTAGTGATCTGGCTGGTCGGATGTTCTTCGCCAGCTGTCCCCTCAGTCGTTTCCCCGGCCGGCCCGCCGACCGCGACCCCGGCCGTCCTGAGCCATGGGCCGCTTACCCTGACCATCGATTCTCCGCAGGATCAGGCCACCGTATCCGATCCGAACATGGATGTCAAAGGAAAAGTCTCCGAGGATGCGGTCCTCACGATCAATGACGAAATCTATGATCTTAAGGCTGGAGAGTTCACGCAATCAGTCCAGCTTACCGAAGGTCTGAATGCCATCCAGATCGTCGCCAGTGACATGGCCGGGAATGAAGTTGACTTGATCCTGACCATCACCTATCAACCTTAGAAAGAGGTCCAACATGAAAAAGACATGGATTTTCGCATCCGTACTTACCCTTACCGTCGTGTTCTTTGCCACCGTCAATGCAATGGCAACCTCGGCTACGAATGTCTCACTCAAGAAAACACCCGATCATATCCACGGCCCAATAGCGACTGTGCTTGCCACCGATGATGGTCAACACGGCAATGGCAACGGCCATAGACAGGGTGACGGCAACGGTCAGGGGAATAATAACTATCAGCACGGGAATGGAAAAAATAAATCTCAAAGCAAAATGTCCAATTACACAGGCAGTATTAGCGCGGTCGACGCATCCAGCCTGACCTTGACGATGGGTGACGGCTCAACGGTAGCCTTTATCCTGAACGCTAATACTCAGATCAAGATCCCGACCCTGCACGGTTCTGCCACTTTCAGCGACCTGACTGTCGGCGAGCACGTTACCGTCCGAGCCTATAAGGATGTAAACCAATCCTTAGTTGCCAGCATGATCCTGCTCATCCCCGGCAAGCCGGAGAAGATCCATCGCGTCGGGACCGTCACCGCTTTCCAGCCCGGGGTCAGCATAACGATCCAGGACAAGGATGGGAACCTCTTCACTTTCCAGCTCACCTCCCAGACCAAGATCCTACCGCCCGACCTCGCCGGCCAGCTAGCCGTCGGTGTCCGGGTGACTATTATCGCGCCACGGGATGTGGCTCGCGGAACGCTGACGGCTGACGGGATCGTTGTCCATCCTGCCGGTTCCGGCGGCACCAGAACGCCGGCGAACACTCCCACTACTACTGAGACGCCTACCGCAACCGCTACGGCCACCGAGACTGCGACATCCACGGAAACCGCCACCCCATAAAACGCGCATAAGCGATACCACCGCGAAGGGTATAAAAACTTCATTCGTTGGGATTTGAAGCATAATAATTACCGAGCTGAAGAGTGAACTGCTGATTTAGAACTTGCGTTCTGGGAGTTTCGGCGACAAAATCCGGTTGCTGATAAACCCACTATTTCTCTCGCCTGGCCCAAAATGATCAAAAACAGCCGGGCCAGGCAGAATCAGCAGCCCGTTGATCGGAAGTGTGCGGTGGGAGGCAGACTCTCATAAACCGGAGGTCTTAAGTTACCTAAAGAGCGCTTCTCGAAGGGACTAACACTAACATCTTATTGAACAAATATAACCGCTGGGCCAATGAAAATTGGCGAGCCCAGCGGTTTTTAATTCAGAGTGACCTGGCGAGAGCGGAAACTCAACGGATAAGATCAACTGGCGCAGGAATTAACGCTGCTCTTGGTGGAGACATCCATTTATGGTTAATTTAACCACATTTCTCCTTGAAACCCCACTAGCCGAAGATTTTGCACCTTCGGGGTTCTGGCAAAGCAAACAGAGATTAAGCAACAGACACATTGCGAGCAAGACGCTTGCAGAATTTGTAAGCGCAGGCAGTGGAAGTATAATAACCTCGGGTCGGGAAAGTATCTATTTAATCGCCACACCGAAAACATTAGTATTCTATCAATTCTCGGCTCTTAAACAGGCGCGCGAAAATGTCACGTCTAAACCGAAGGGAGAGAAAATGCCAGCACCCACTAACATACCTAAAAACAGCAAACCGAGTGGGTACTCCCAACGCACGCGGCCCACGTTTGGATTCATAGTCACTTGGGGGTTGACCAATCCCTACAGCAGTCCGATGTGGTGGGGAGCGGTGGAAGCAGCCCATACGTTAGAAGTAAATCTGGTTGGGTTCGGTGATATCAATATCTATGATCTCCAGCGTAACCGCTCGCTTTATTGGCAGATACAGCCGTCTACGCTAGACGGGTTGGTGCTGGTGAATCCCACCCTTCCTCGCCTGCATCGTGAAGTGTTCGGACCAGTGCCAGTCGTCAATATTGGTTTTCCGATAGAAGATGTCGTCACTTCGATTCTGGTAGACAATCACGAAGGGATGCGTGCAGCCGTGAGGCACTTGATCGAAACACATGGTTGCCGTCGGCTGGCCTTCATTAAAGGACCTGCCAATAATCCGGACGCGGAGGGGCGCTTCCAGGCATATGTGGAGGAACTCCAATCACACGGCCTGACAGTTGACGCCAATCTGCTTTATCAACCCTTTGATTGGTCACCGCCAGGAGGGCAGGAGGGTGTGCGAGCCTTGCTGGATGAACGCGGGGTACAGTTTGATGCGCTGATAGCCTCAAACGACAATATGGCCCTGGCAGCGATGGACGAATTGCAATCGCGAGGTTTGCGCGTACCCTACGATGTAGCCGTCAGCGGTTTTGATGACGCCATTGAAGCGTCGACCAGTACGCCTTCATTGATGACCGTGCGCCAGCCGCTGCAGCAAATGGGCCGCATGGCATTGGAAGCTTTGCTGGCATATCACCAGGGTAAAAGCGTGCCGCAAAAGCTGATCCTACCAACCACGTTGCTGGTGCGTCGTTCGTGCGGCTGTTTGTCTGAAGAAGTGTTGCGCGTCAACGAAGGCATGCAAGTTGCCAATCCGGATGAAAAGGCACCCGATCATAAGAAGAAAAAACGAGCAGGCTCCCTGCTGGAGGCGCGGCGGGAGGTTTTGTTGGGCGAAGTCCAGCGTGCGATGGTGCTGCGAGATGTGCCAGCGTTCTCGCATACAGCTGAGGAATGGTTGGACGCGCTTACCAAAAGTCTCGAAAAAGGGGATAGCGGCGAAGCTTTTCTAACAGCGGTTGACTTGACTTCACGGGCTCTGATGGAGCGGCAGATATCCGTAGCTGAATTGCAAGATGCACTTTCGGCTTTGCGCCGCGAGGGCTGCCGTGCATTGACAGATTACCCGGTTTTTTTGGCCCAGGCAGAGAATCTCTGGCATCGGGCGCGGGTGTTATTGAATGAACTGGTCCTACAGCAACAAAACCAGAAACGATTGCGACTAAATGACCAAATGGCGGTGTTGCGCGCCATCAGTCAGACGATGGCAGTTACTTTTCATTTGGACAACCTGATGGAGATCCTATCACGCGACCTGAAGCTGTTGGGAATTGAGAGTTGTTACGTGGCCTTATATGAGGGCGTGAACCGGCCAGCGGAATGGGCACGCTTGATCCTGGCCTGCAATGAAGGGCAGCGATTAGCTTTAAAGAACAAAAGACATTATCCCACTGCCCAGTTGTTGCCAGCCAACCTGTGGGGCAGACAGCCGCGTACGCTGGTACTGGAGGCGCTGGAGTTTCAAAGGGAAGAAATTGGGTTTGTGCTGTTTGAAGTTGGACCCCACGATGGTGCGGTTTACGAAGCATTGCGGAGCCAATTAGGCAGTTCGATCAAGGGCGCGTTGTTGTTCGATGAGCGCGACCACTTGCTGACGAAAACGACGCAGTTGTATCGCCAGACCGCTGCAGGGCAGCAGCTAGCTGAAGAAGCCAGCCGGCTCAAAAGTCGTTTCCTTTCAATGGTCAGTCACGAACTGCGTTCGCCGCTTAACCTGATTACCGGCTTGAGCGAATTGATGCTGAAAGACACGGACAACCAAAAGCCACTCAATTATGAAAATCTGAAACTGGTGCACGTCACAGCTCAACACCTCGACGGCTTGATACGCGACGTGTTGGACCTGGCGCGCGAAGAGATGGGAGAGCTTAGGCTAGCATGTGAACCGCTGGATCTAGCCAAAATGCTCGAAGCGGTTGTGATCGTGGGCGAACAACTGGCCCGTGAGCATGGATTGGGTTGGCATACGGAAATACCGACCGATCTGCCTCTGGTATGGGGTGATCCCACCCGTCTTAGGCAAGTGATCTTGAACTTAATTAACAACGCCGTCAAATTCACTGAAAAAGGCGAAGTTAGTTTGCTGGTGGTGCCTGGCAAGGAGCTGATCACCATTTCCATCGTCGATACCGGGCTGGGTATTTTGCCAGCTGAGCAAAGTGTCATTTTTGAAGAGTTTCGCCAGTCCGACCGGACCACTGCGCGGGGGTTTGGAGGCCTTGGACTAGGGTTGGCGATTTGCAAACGGCTGGTGGAGATGCACGGCGGTGATATCGGTGTCCGCTCCTCCGGCGTGGAGGGAGAGGGGGCAACATTCTTCTTTACGCTGCCCACGTTGCAAACGGTGTCGCTGCGTGGGGAAGTCACTGCCGCTGTTTGGATTGTCACCACACAACCTGAAAACGCGCAGCCATTAAAACAATACCTTGAAGAACAGGGCTTTAAAGCCGAAGTTCTGTATTGGGATGAAAGTGATCAGTGGCTGGCGCGCGCCGCGCAGACACCCCCAGTGGCGGTGGTACTGGATGTCTACAAGACCCGCCGGCGCAGCATGGATGCAATGCGCGCACTGAAGGCTAATCCGGCTACCAGTGACGTTACCGTGCTGTTTTATACACTGCATGTTGAGCAGAACAGCGGCGCCATGT
>Ga0187849_1003540_pt1 | contig 13617 bp, 13 predicted proteins | sample June2016WEW_4_10_2_FD_132412 | JGI IMG/M metagenome (GOLD analysis project Ga0187849, IMG submission 132412) | Peatland microbial communities from SPRUCE experiment site at the Marcell Experimental Forest, Minnesota, USA - June2016WEW_4_100 | ecosystem: Environmental > Terrestrial > Soil >... | reverse complement strand
CTGGTCTCCTGGCGGTGAAGGGCGAGGGCTTCAAAGAAGGCTTGCGCGGCCTTGTGGACTTCGTCGGGGGTCCAGGCGGGGTTTGCGGCGCGGAGGTCCCGAACGAGAGCGGCCACGGTGTGGCGGTTTTCAGCGCATTGCTCGCGCATGCGGTAGCCTGCGAGCCAGCGGGAGAGGGCCCATCGGGAGACGGAGATTCCCTGCGGCTGGGCAGGCGGGGATGGGCTGGCGGGGGCGCTGGTTTGGGAGGCGGCGCGAGGCTCTGGGTGCCAGCCGGGGTTTTTGAGCCAGTCGACTGTTTCGGGCAGCGTATGCCGGGCGGCGTGCTCCGTGACAGCGGCCTGGCGGTCTCTTGAGAGCCGGTTGAGCTGGGAGCGTCCGTCGGACTTACGGTTCATGGGATTTGCGGGTTTCAGAGAAGGGGAGAACCGCGGAATACGCGGAATACGCGGAATCGCGAGGCTGGCCGGTTCTCGTTCCGCATGTTTCGCGTATTCCGCGGTTACTGCTTCGGCTGCGGCTTTGCCGCGCTGCGGAGCCTCCGGATTGTGTCGCAACCATACGCGACGGTTTTGGCATAATTGGGGGCTGGAGGACAAGTGGTCCATTGGGTGTATTGGCTGTATTGGTTCTTTCTGCTGAAACTCCGGCTGGTAAGGCAACAAGCCCGATTACGAAAACGTGCTCAACTAATGAGAAATTGGTTTTTTGCCGCGCCGCCGGTTATTGACGCTGCGCGGGTGATCCCCTGTCGAGCAGCGGTGTGGAAACTCTGACTTCTGAAGCCACCAGCCGAAGAAGCGATAGGGGTTGTCCCATTCGGTAGGCCGGGTCAGGTACAGGCCGTCGAGCCAGCGGTCGACGGTCGGGTCCTGGATGGGTTCGAGGCGCACATCGGCCAGCCACAGCTTGCCGGCGCAGGTGAACCAGATTCGGAACCTGGCGCCTTCACCCGAGCCGTTGAGGTAGGCCTGCCAGCCCTCGGGATAGGCCTTGTCCACCGGGAAGGTGAGATGCACCCCGGTCCAATCGCCCGGACCGACGTTGATGTCCGGTCCGCACGGCGCCCGATCCCTGGGCCGGCCGGCGCGCTCGACCCGAGCGCGGCGTTTACGGCAGGAGACGACCATGAACCCCAGGTGGATAGCACAGCAGCCCGGGGTCGGCAGTTGGAAGTACTTATCCAACTTGCTGGTCGAAGAACAAAGCGACCCTCAGCAGCCTGGCTTAAGGCTCTAGCGGCCGGAATGGACCCTCGGCGTGAACCCAATTGTGGAAAGGTGGAGAACCGACCCCTTTACAGGACCAAGGAAATGTTGCGCGCGAGCGTGTTGCCCGCCCTTTGGCGCCGCGCATCCTACGTCTCCGTGCGCGCCGTGCGCCGCGCCCTTTCCGGCGGCGGCGGCCGAGCCGCCGGCCAGCGCCATCGCGCCCAGCGGATCAGCGGCGCTCTGCCGAGGCGCCGCTACGCCGGTGGCCGAGCCGTCGGCGAGCGCCACCGCGCGGCGCAGCGCCCGGAGGGCGGCGAGGTTGCAGGCCGAGGGGATTTGCGCGCCGCTGAGGCGCTGGCTCCCGGTGACCAACTCGCTGATTTTGACGTTTCGCGCCGCCGGCTTGCCGCGCAGGTGGACTTCAAAGATCTCGTGGCGCTCCGGTTCCTCCGGGAGCGGGATTTCCACGACTTCGTCAAAGCGGCCGGGCCGGACGGATCCAAGCGGCAGATGCGGCATTCTTCGCGGGGCCGGATGCGTTCGGGAAATACCTTCGACTCTGGCACCGCCTCGGGGGTGCGCTGGCGCCGGACGGTTTTCCGGTGGTCGTTCGCCCCTGGTCCGCCGAACGACCACCGGCTACCGTCTGTCAACCCTCCGGGTTGGGCAGGCCGCCGGGTGGAGCCGATCCAGCCGGTTGGTGGGCCCCAGCACGAGAACGTCTTTGAGTTCTTCGATGCCGTCCAACTCGGCCAGGAATTGGCTCAACATGCGGTCGGTGGCCGGGGTGTTGGAGGCGGCGCCGCCGCGGGGGGTGGTTTCAAAGGGGTATGGGAGTTGTGGGAGTTATGGGAGTTATGTCTGGCGGGCTGGCGCTGGCGGGGTGGTCCACAAATGAGGAAATAGCTTCGACTGTGGCGCCGCCTCCGGGGTGCGCTGGCACTGGACGGTATGCCGGTGGTCGTTCGGCCCTGGTCGGCCGAACGACCACCGGCTGTCAACCCTCCGGGTTGGGGAGGCCGCCGCTGGCCGCGCGAGCACGCGGCAACGCCCTGGGTTTATCGGCCAAGGACCATTCTGAGCGCTGAAGGCGCGATTCATTGTCCTGGGGAGTTGAGGCCTGGCCGGGACAAGGACCGCCGGTCGGGGCAAGGGAATTTCCGAAGGGCGTTGTAGGTTAGGGAATTAGTTCCCTGGCCGGTGCTCCCTACTGGCGAGGCGAGGCCTCCTCAGAGCCTGTCAGAAAAACTCGCCGGAATGAAAGCCGGGTCGCATCCTTTGTCGTGAACTTTGTCGGATGGGTTGTTGTTCGACAAAGGTTGCGACAAAGGTCTGGAGTCGGAGCTTTTCCGACGCGCTCTCACCGCGCCGCCTGCTTCGCCGTCAAATCCTCGATGACCTGGAGGATTTCATCATGCACGAAAGGTTTGTTGAAATAAGCGGAAATCAGTCCTTCGCGCCGTGCCAGGGCCACCGCCGCCGCTTCGTTGGAAAGGTAGCCGGACAGGATTACGATGTGCAGAAAGGGGTCCAGGTTGCGCAAGGACCTGGCCAAATCCAGTCCATTCATATCCGGCAGGGTAACATCCAGCAAGGCGAGTTGGAACCGGTGGGCTTTCATCAAGTCGAGGGCGGCTTGGGCGGTCTGGGCTATTTGACAAGGCAGCCCTTTGGAGGTCAACAGATGCTCCAAGGCCCAGCACAGGTCCGGCTCGTCATCTACGATGAGGTATTCACCGTTCACGGCTGCGGCTGCGGGATCACTCCCGGCTGAGGTCTAAGCGCACGGTGAAGGTGCTGCCCTGCCCCGGCGCGCTGTCAACCTCGATGGCGCCGGCGTGCTGTTTGATAATGGCATAGCAAAGCGGCAGGCCCAAGCCGGTGCCCTTTCCGCCGGTGGACTTCGAGTAGAACGGATCGAAGATGTTGCCGAGGTCCGCCGCGACGATGCCGTGCCCGGTGTCGGCCACCCGGACGCTCACCTGGCGGAGGGCCGTCTGGGCGATCACCCTGAGCTGGCCCCCGGTGGGCATGGCGTGGATGGCGTTCAAGAACAGGTTCATGAACACCTGTTGGAGCAGGTGCGCATCCCCATGAACGAAGGCGGGCGCCTCGGGCAGTTGCGCCTTGACCTTGATGTTCTGAATTTTGGCCTGGTCGGCCACCAACACCAGGGTCTCTTTGAGGACGGCAAACAGGTCCAGCTTGACGTGATCGCCCGGCTGTGAAGGCCGGGTGAATTTCAAGAGGTGCTCGATGATGCCCGAGGCCCGTTGCATTCCTTGTTGCACCTTTTTGGCGCAGTCGCGGCGAAACTCCGGCGTGATTTCCTCCTCCATCAGGAACTGGGCGGAGGAGGAACAAATTGCCAGGGGATTGCGCAACTCGTGGGCAATGCCGCCGGCCATTACGCCCAGGGCCGCCAGCTTTTCGGCCTGGAGCAGTTGCGCCTCAAGCTTGCGGCTTTCGGTGAGGTTGCGCCCGACCGCCACAATGCCAATGGTTTGGCCCTGCTCGTCCATCATGGGCGAACAGATCCAGGAAACCGGGACCTCTTTGCCGGTCTTGGTCACCAAATCCCACTCCGGCCGCTGCGGGGCTTTGGCCTCGTTCCGTCCGAAGAACGACCGGCGCACTTCGGCCTGGTGCTCCGGGGCGCAAAACTGGAAAAAGCACTGCCCTTCGACTTCCTGAGAGGTGTAGCCTGAAATCTGCTCGGCAGATTGGTTCCAACTGAGAATCCGGCCCTCGGGGTCGGTCGAAAGAATGATTTCGCCGGTGCTCTCCACGACGATCGACAGGTGGCGCTCCATCCGCCGGATGTCCTCGCTTAAACGCTCATGTTCGGTCACGTCCTCCATGATGAGGATCGCAAACTCCACATTGTCCCGGTCCGACAATGGAAGGACGCGGTAGTAGTAAATCCGCATCAGTCCGCCCGGGGCGCGGTAAGTGATTTTTTCGCCGGCGGTTGCCTGGTTGGTGTCAAAAACGCTTTGAATGCGCCGAACAATCTCGGTGTGATCCAGAATCGCGGGCGGAAAGACTTCCGGCAATCGCCGATCCAGTGTCTCTTCCTCAGTGCGGCGGCTCTTTTCCAGGAAATTGCGGTTGGTCAAGGCGATGCGCAGATCGCGGCCCACCAGCAAGACCGACGAAGGGATCGCATTCAAGAGCGTCTCGTACAGGCTGTCATGCCGCCTGGCATCCGCATGGTCGGCGCTCATGGTTCTACTCCTCCGCCAGGGCCGCCGCCGGGGCTGGCTCCGCCTTCCAGGACCGGACAGAAACTGTAGGGTGGCCAAGGACCGGACACATCGAAGGCCAGGCCGCCGGGATTGTGTTCCGCGTTGGCGCGCTCGATTCGGCCGCGAAAATCCGCCCCCGCCCCCGCCGGCAACAGCAACGCCCAATTCAGCACCATCTCCCGCGCGGGGCCCGGAGTTTCGCGCGGCAAAATCCGGCGCGGGACAATTTCCGAAGCCAGAGGAGTCAACTCGTTCAAGAGGCCCTGGCAGGCCGCAGCGAGCCGGTCATCGATGGCCTGCTTGGCCTGGAGCCGCAAGTTTTGTTCCTGCAAATAGGCCACGCCGGGCGAGGAGCCTGACGGACCTGGCTTCTCCGACCGCCGCCGGGCCAGCCACTCGCTCTCCGCGCGCCCCTGGTCGAGGAAGCCCTTGAGCGCCCATTCTTGCTGGGTGCCCAGGCGCTCCAGAAACCGGGCGATGGCGGCTTCATGTCTCCGCAGAAAACCTTCCAGGCTTGCCGGCGAGGAAAAGAGCGTCCCAAAGCGGGTCGGCAACACCGGTCCCAAGCGCATCGCCTGCTCGAGCACGGCCTCGTGCCGGCAGGCGCGCGCGGTCAGCCAAGCCAAGTCCTGCAAATTCTTTTCACCCGCTGGTCCGCAGAATTCAGAGCGCGAAACCTGGCTCACGACCCCAGCCACGGTCCCGTTGCACCGGAGAAATGGAGGGTGCGATTCATCAATCCCGCCGCTGAGAATGGCGGTGGGAATCCGATGGGAGGGATGGGAAGCATGGGAATTATGGCGTTCATCGATCTCGCCACTGAGAATGGCTGTGGAAACGTTGGATTGGGTCATCCCCGCCGCCGCGGCTCCCGGCGTTCCGGCCTGAGTGAAGCCGTAAACGTAAAACACGCTGTTGGCATCTTCGTTCATGGCCTGGGAGAAACTTCTGCGCGCGCGGCGGCCAAGTCATCCGGCTCGATCAGCACCTTCCCCTGAGTTTCCAGGGGCGGTTTGCCGGCGCCCGAACCGCCGGCCCGCGCCACCGCGCGGCGCACGGCCCGGAGGGCGGCGAGGTTGCAGACCGAGGCGATTTGCGCCCCGCTGAGGCCCTCGCTCCTGGCGGCCAACTCGCTGATTTTGACGTTTCGCGCCACCGGCTTGCCGCGCAGATGGACTTCAAAGATCTCGCGGCGCTCCGCTTCCTCCGGCAGCGGGATTTCCACCACCTCGTCAAAGCGGCCGGGCCGGAGCACCGCCGGGTCGAGCCGATCCAGCCGGTTGGTGGCCCCCAGCACCAGGACCCCTTTGAGTTCCTCGATGCCGTCCAACTCGGCCAGGAATTGGCTCAGCACCCGGTCGGTGACCGGCGTGTCGGAGGCCGCGCCGCCGCGCGCCGGCATCAAAGCGTCCAGTTCGTCAAAGAAGATGATGCACGGGGCGGCCTGCCGGGCCTTGCGAAAGACGTCGCGCACCTGGCGTTCCGATTCGCCGACATATTTGGAGAGCAGGGCCGGGCCTTTGACGGAGATGAAATTGACCTGGCTTTCGTTGGCGATGGCTTTGGCCAAGAGCGTCTTGCCGCAGCCGGGCGGGCCGGAGAGGAGAATGCCCTTGGGGGGGCGGACGCCCGCTTGGGCAAACAGGGGCGCGTAACGCAACGGCCACTCGACGGCTTCGACCAGCCGTTCCTTGAGCCGGGCCAGGCCGCCGACGTCGCTCCACCTCACATTGGGCACTTCGACGAACACCTCGCGGATGGCCGACGGTTCGACCTCCCGCAAGGCCGCCAGGAAATGGTCCATGCCGACCTCGAGCTTGGCCAGGCGCTCGTAAGGGATTTTGGCCAGGGAAAAATCCAGGTCGGCCAGGATGTCGCGCAGGCAAATCATGGCGGCTTCGCGGCAGAGCGCCTCGAGGTCCGCGCCGACAAACCCATGCGTGATCTCCGCCAGGCGCTTCATGTCCACCTCCGGCTTCAAGGGCATTCCCCGGCTGTGGATTTCCAGGATGTCCAGCCGCCCGTTGCGATCCGGAATCGGGATGGCGATTTCCCGATCGAAACGGCCCGGACGCCGCAACGCCGGGTCCAGCGCGTTGGGAATGTTGGTCGCGCCGATGACGATGACATTCTGGCGCTTGGTCAGGCCATCCATGAGGGCCAGGAGTTGGGCGACCACCCGCTTCTCCACCTCGCCGACCACCTGCTCGCGCCGCGGGGCAATGGCGTCAATCTCATCCAGGAAAATGATGCTCGGTCCCTGGCGCGTCGCCTCCTCGAAGACCTTGCGCAAGTGGGCCTCGCTCTCGCCGTAGAATTTGTGGATGATTTCCGGCCCGCTCACGGCCAAGAAATGGGCCTCGGTTTCATGCGCGATGGCCCGCGCGATGAGCGTCTTGCCGCACCCGGGCGGACCGTGCAGGAGCACGCCTTTGGGAGCGTCAATGCCCAGCCGCTCGAACACCTCGGGATAACGGAGCGGCAGTTCAATCATTTCCCGGATGCGGTGCAGTTGGGGCTTGAGGCCGCCGATGTCTTCATAAGGCACGGCCATCCCGGCGCGCTCCTTGGCCTCCGCCTTGCCGACCGCCAGCTCGGTCGTCGGATTGATCAGCACCGGCCCGCGGGGCGTGGTGTCTTGCACCTTGAAGTCAGCGGAACGGCTGCCAAACAACACGGCCCGAATCCGGTCCCCTTCCCGGACCGGCAAGCCGTCCAAGAGGCTGCCGATGTATTGGAGGTCGCGGGCGTCGGGCGCAATCGTCAGGGGCGCCAGCCCGATGCGCTGGGCCGGGCGCACGGCGGTTTTGCGGACCTGGACAAACTCATCGAGGGCGGCCCCGGCATTCTCGCGGGTCAGGCCGTCCAGTTGCACGCGCGATTGGCCCCGGAGTTCCTTGTAGGCCGGCATCACCTTGCAAACCGTGGCGCGTTTGCCCTGGACCTCCACAGTGTCCCCGATGGCGACTTGGAGCCGCTCGAGGTCTTCCGGCCCGATGCGCGCCAAGGCCCGGCCCACGTCTTTGCCGATGGCCTCGGTCACTTTGAGTTTGAGTTGTGCGGATTGGGGTTTGTCCATAGGTCAGGCTGAGATTAGGATTAGGATTAGGATCAGGATCCGCTCTTAATCTTAATCCTAATCCTGCTCCTGCTCGCAACTTAAGGTTAGCATTGGGATTTGGCGCACTTGATTTCCAGGACCCCGTTGTTGCAGGTCAGGCGCATTTTGTCTTTGGGATAGCTGCCGGGCAACAGCACTTCCTTGCGGTATTTCTTATCGCCTTTGGCCGCCCTGATCGTTAGCACGTCGTCCTTGACCTCGAGCTGCACGTCGGCGGCGCTGATCCCCGGCATCTCGGCCACCACCAGGAGGTGGTCTTTCTCCTCGAACAGGTCCACGACCGGCTCCCGGATTTCCTCCACCACCGCCTGGCCGGTTGTCTTGTCGGTGCGGATGTTGCCGAACGGCTCGACGCGGGCCCCCTGGTCGCCCAAGCCGACCTTCACGGTAAATCCGTAAATGCCTTTGAGCTCCTTGCCGGGGCCGTGAATCTCGCCGCCGCGCCGCAACTCGGCGCCGGTTTCCGCCAACTCGTTGAGCTTTTCCACAAAACCGGTTAGTCCCGAAAGTATGCCTCCGAAACTGCCGCCGGCTTCGCTGGGGGGGTCGTTTTTATCTGGGGTCTTTTTCTTCATAACACTGCTTGATGGGAGTTAATCCCGTATCGTTTGATCTTTGACTGAATCGTTTTGTAGTCCACCTGGAGCACGCGGGCAGCCTTGGCTTTGTTGCCGCCGGTTTGACGCAGCGCCTCTGACAAGACCTCGCGCTCCAAGGCCGTCGTGCTTTGGGCCACCATTGCCCTGAGCGAAAGCCCGGTGGCCGAGGCGGCTTGCGCCCTTGCGGGTGAGGCCGCGGGCCGCAAAGCCTCACTGTCGTCCCGGAGAATATCCAGATGCTCCTCGGCCACCACCTCGCCGGCCAGCAGGACGGCCCGCCGGATGGTCGAGCGCAGTTGGCGGACATTGCCCGGCCACGGGTAATTGAGCAGCGCCTGGATGGCCGGCTCGGAAAATCCGAGCACCGTTTTTTTCAATTCCTGATTGGTCAAATCCAGGAACCGATTGGCCAGGTAGAGGATGTCCTCCTTGCGCTGGCGCAGCGGCGGAATCCGCAGCGTGAACTCGTTCAAGCGATAGAACAAGTCCGCCCGGAACCGTCCGGCCGCAACGGCCGCTTCCAGGTCCTGGTTGCCGGCCGCCAGCACCCGCACGTCAGTTTTGATGGGCTGCACGCCGCCGACCCTGCAAAAGGACTTCTCCTGGAGCGCCCGCAACACTTTGGCCTGGGCGCTGAGCGGCAGGTTCAGAATCTCATCCAGGAACAGCGTGCCGCCGTTGGCCTGTTCAAATCGGCCCAGCTTGCGGCCGGCTGCGCCGGTGAACGCACCCTTTTCGTGCCCGAACAATTCCGCCTCAAAGAGCGTTTCTGGAATCGCGCCGGAATCCACGGGCACGAAGGGGCCTTTGGCGCGCGGGCCGGCCGCGTGAATCGCTTGGGCGACCAATTCTTTGCCGGAGCCGGTTTCCCCGATGATGACCACGCTGAAGTTGGATTTGGCGACGCGGTTGAGGTTGCCAATAAGCCGCCCAACGGCCGGGCTGGGACCCATGATCGCGGTGAGATCATGGCTGGCGTTGGTCTGGCAGGCCAGTTGCTTGAGCTTGAGTTTGAATTGCCGTTCGGCCAAAGCGCGGCGGACCACCCGGACCAATTCGTGATGGTCGTAAGGTTTGGCCAGATAATCGAAAGCGGCGGTGCGCATGGCCTCGACTGCCCCGTGGACTTTCGCGTATGCAGTCAGAATCACGACCGGCAGGTCCTCGTCCAAGGCCTTGGCCTGGCGCAGGATTTCCAGCCCGTCCAAGTCCGGCAATTTGAGGTCCACAATCAGCATGTCGGGCGAGGCGGTGCGAAGTCGTTGCAAGGCCGTCTTTCCGTCCAGCGCCACCAGTGGGACAAAGCCCTCCTGCTCCAACAAGCTGGAGATCAACTGGCAGATCGCCTGCTCGTCGTCCACGACCAGAACTTGGCTTTTTCCGTTGGTCATGGGCGGTGGTGTCCTGCCGAAGAGGGTGGATAGAGCGGTTGGGTGACCTGGATGTCCCGGGCCAGCCAGCCCTCCAAGGAGTGTAACATTCCCAGAAACAGCAGGCCGGTCTCCCCCGGGCGCAGCGTCGTGTGGATGCGCCCCGCGATGGCCTGGTCGCGCTCTTTGAGCAAGGCCTGGCTTAGGGTCCTATACCGGGCCTCCAGGCGCAGGGCCTTCGGGGAGTCGCCGGCAGTCACGATCTCTTTGACCAGCTTATACTCCCGCACCAGCAGGTCGGCCGATTCGGTCCCCATCAGGATGGCGCCCCGCTCCTGCAAGCGGAGCAGCAACCGGTGGTTACGGCTGCCCGCCTTGGCCAACTCCGCGACGATCTCCGCTTCCCGCCCGCATACGGGCAAGCCATCCTGGTAGAGCCGGACGCGCTGCCAAGGCAAAGCCCAACTGTCAATCGCCTCTTCGATGCGCGTCCAAATCTCGTCGATCAGATGAACATTATGTTCCCAACCCTGCTGACCCAGTTTCTGGATGGTCATTTCCTTGATGGCGTGGCTGAGCGCCCCCATGTCCGCCTGCGTGTGGATGATGGGCAGGTGAATCAGGCTCCTCCCATCGGCCTGGGGGAAGGGCTGTCCCTCGGAGGCCGGCGATGGCGTGCTCGGCGGTCGCGGAGCGGCCGGGGTCGAGGGCCGAGGGCCGCGGGAGGGCTGTTCTTCGGCGGTCGGCAATGGCGTCCTTGGCGGTGTGGTCATGGTGTGAAATCCCTGCTGGCTCGAGGGTGTCTAGGATTGAGGAAGACGGAAGCCTAAACAACCTTCCTCTTGGCGCTCACCGCCCCTTTGGCACGGATTCACCCCCGCCGCCCATTCCCGTTCGCGGCCCTGTTCTGAGCCACTGCTGGCGCATTCCCCTGCCTGACACCCTCTGGCATGATTTAGGCCGAAACTGAGGCTAAACTGATCCAGGAAAGTTGTCAAGGAGGTTCTCCCGGTTTTTGCCCGCACTGCCGCGTGGTCCTGGACGCGCGCCGACAATTCCTTGTTTTCGTCCATCAGGGCCCTCAGCAACAGTTGGTGTTTTCGCGGCAGCAAGGGAAGGATGTGTGTCAGGTCCACTTCTTCCGGCAGGCCGAGGCAGCGAGCGAGCCGGCGTTGCATTTGCTCCCGCTTCCGCACCGTCATGCTAACCACCCTCTCTTGATCTTCCAGGGCCGTCACCTTGACCAGCACTTCTTCCGGGGCGTTCGGCGTCAGGAGTGTCTCTTGGTCATCAAACCGCGCCAGCATCTCGCCATATTGCTGCAATTCTCCGCGCAACGCTTCGATCAGGTCGCTCAAGTAAGTCATAATTGCAGAACAGCAGGTATTAGCCCGGCTGGAACAGTCTGCGAGTTTCGTGCATTAAGCCCCGGAAGACTTGCAGTGAAGCCGGTCCGAGACGATGCCAAAGTCAAAGAAAGGCGTCACGCGAGCGAGCCGGAGGCAATTGTTGCCGGGCCAGAGGCATTATGATCCTTGGTCGTGGGCTGCGGCTCACGAGGAGGCGTTCGCTAAGTGGTCAGGCCCAATTTCCACAGCGGCAGTCGTTTGATGCCGAGCTGCAGGTGCTGCTTTCCGGCTGGCCGTGAGTTGCTGGCGCAGGACCGTAAGGAGTGTTTCCGAAGGATAGGGCTTCGCAAGAAATGAGGTCACGCCCAACTCCCGGAGCCTTGCCTGAATTCCCTCCTGGCCCCAGCCCGCGCAGGCAATTACCGGGATGCAGTGGTGCGCCGGTTCGGGGGCCGAAACCTCGTCCTCGGCATCAGGTCGAAAACCGGTTTCGATCTGGTTCCGTTCCCAGCGCCGGGCGCCCGTGAACAAGATGGCGGAGACGCCGGCCCCCAACACAAGGGTTGCCATCAGCAACGAATTCTGTGTGAGGAAACTCACAACTCATAGCCCCTTCTCCCGGGCCGCTTCGCCGGCGTGGCCTGGCGGCTTGGCCTCGCCGGAAGGGCGTTTTGCCTCTCCGTGCGGAGCCCGCTCTCGGTTTGCGGCCTGCTTAATCCCACGACCCACCGCCCGCAGTCGATCCAATAACAAAACTTGAATCTGCCAGCTCATAAGGGACCCGTTCTTCATAATTGCAAACCAGCAGGTTTTGACCCGGCTGGCGCGGTGCGCGAGGCTCGTGCATTAAGCCCCGGGAAACTTGCAGTGAAGCCGGCCCGAGAAAATGCGAATCATGAGCCTCGCCCCCGTCCGTGAGGGACGGCCATCGCTTCGTGGCGCTCGATGAAACGGCGAATGGCCTGAATCGCTTGCGAGTGGATTTGGCAAATGCGCGATTCCGTCAGCCCGAAGACCTCGGCGATCTCCCGCAGGCGCAGGTCCTCGTAATAATAGAGCGCCAGCACCTCGCGCTGGATGGGCGGCAATTGCCGGATGCGCTTGGCAATCAGAGCCTTGAGTTCACTGCGCGAGGCGCGTTCAAAGGGGTCTTCTTGCGAATCGTCGGCAATGGATTCATGGGGCGCGGCCCCGTCGGGCGTGTCGCCATGAAAACCCGCATCCAGGCAGACGAAGGCCACAGGCCGGATTTCATCCAGCCAGCTACGGTAGCCGCCCAGCGTGAGGCCCAGCGCTTCGGCCATCTGCTGTTCGGAAGGGGGGGCGCCGAGCTGCTGCTCCAGCTCGCCGAGGGCATTCTGAATCTTGCGGGCCCGGTCGTGAACCAGGCGTGGCACCCAGTCCATGCGCCGCAGTTCGTCGAGCACGGCGCCGCGAATGCGGAAGCGGGCAAAGGTCCGGAAGGAAGCGCCGCCCTTGGTGTCGAACCTGCGGATGGCTTGAAGCAGCCCGACCCTGGCGGCGCTGTGGAGGTCCTCGGCGCTGACCTGCGCCGACAGGGCCATGGCCAGGCGGCCCACCACGGTGCGCACCAACGGCAGGTACTGCCGGATGAGCGCGTCTTCCGTTGGGGTGTCGCCAGCCCCATGGTAGCGTTGCCACAAATCCTGCGGCGCCGTCTGGGTATGGTCCTGCACCGGTCCGGCAGCCGTATCCACGAGGTCGCATCTCCGGGCGACCGAGTGCGCCTTGATCTCGCGTGTCGTTTCAAGTCCAGCTCCCTTGGGCCATCTGCAATCAAGCTTAATCGGTGTCGACCTATAAGTCATGGTTGCCCAACAGCAGGTTTTGGGCAGGTCGGGCCGGCGCGAGGGGTTCATGCATTCAACCCCAGGAAATATGCAGTGAACCCAGCGCGAGTGGTAACCAGATTCGAAGGGCTTGACCCGCGCGCGCTGGGAATGCCAGCCGAGATCCAAACCAGCCCGAAAAGAGGACCGCTATGGGGCAATTCCTGCCGGACCGCGGGCGATATGATCTGTGGTCGGGAGAAGCCCCTTACTGAGGAGTCCGTGGGATGCACTACAGACGGACGGCCCCTCACCCCGGCCCTCTCCCCATCGGATGGGGAGAGGGCGCACCGGCTATCGGGGAATACGTCCAGGCGTTGCTGGCGATCTGCCGGAACCCGCGAATACCGTTGCGGTTGGTCGCCCCGCTCTCCTGGGTGGCGGCCCGGGTGGACTCGACGCAGCCGCTGGTCAGCTCGCCCGCTGCTGTGGGGGCCGAGCTGGCCGTTCTGCCCAACGGCGACCTGCATGCCGCGGAGGCGGCCGTTGACCTGGAGCGCTGGCGCTTGGGCAACGTCTTGCAGGGTGCCAAAGACATCCGGTGGGAACGGCTGGACGTCATGCCGGAAGTATTCTCGAACGCGACGATGCCGGCGAAGTGCCTGGGCTGTGACTGGCGTTACCGGTGCGGAGGGGTGGATGCGTCTTTGCTGCTGCTGGAGGAGGCGGCGGGGCAAGGGCCAGCAGGGAACAGCGCGGGCGGGGCGCCTGCTGCATTGGTGGAGGGCACAGGCAGGATGCCTGTGCCCTTCCGGGTAGGGCCGGTGGTTGCCCACCGGCCCCCCCACAGACCCGTACTAGCCCAATTAAGGCATACGGTTCCTCGAGTCACGGCTTCGCTGCGTAGATGGAGTGTACGACTCGTGCTG
>Ga0187849_1003538_pt1 | contig 13624 bp, 9 predicted proteins | sample June2016WEW_4_10_2_FD_132412 | JGI IMG/M metagenome (GOLD analysis project Ga0187849, IMG submission 132412) | Peatland microbial communities from SPRUCE experiment site at the Marcell Experimental Forest, Minnesota, USA - June2016WEW_4_100 | ecosystem: Environmental > Terrestrial > Soil >... | reverse complement strand
GGCGTGGAAGGGCGTTTTTCGTTCCCAATCCGGCTAAGTACCCACTCAGTATCGTCTCCGAGTTCGTGATCAGGGGCAATAAGCCTACGGCAAATCCTCCGCGCTCAGAAATAGCTAAGCCAGAGATCACTGCGACGCTGCTTCAAAGCTGCAAACCATCGGCACGGCGGATACAGTGCAAGTACGACCACAACCCAGACCAGATAGGAAGTTGCGAGAGAGAACCCCCACCGCGGTGGGGCGGTAATAGGAAATTGAAGAAGACTCGGCGACTCGAACATCCAATGCACCTGTCCATAGCGGGCATAGCAGACGATCACCGCGATCAAATGGATGAGAGGGATGTGCAAAACGTAGTAAAACATCGGTACCTTGCCGATGATCGACACGGGTCGCAGGACCGGCGGCGTCCTTCCATCTAATGCCCATAGGCAGAGCAGTGCCGGACCGAGTGTCATCAGAAGGAAAAACAGCGAGGGCGGATACTTCGTCGCATTCAGAAATGAGAGCACGGTGTAGACGGCCGATTTCTGCATGGCCCAGTGCTGAGGATCTCCGTAGCGATTGATTCCGCGCAAAACGAAAAAGGCCGCCGTCAGGCCGAAACCCAGGCGTCCCAGAAGCACTTTCCGGTGAGCGGCTGGCCAGCGGTAGATTCGCCCCAGACCATAGCCGACTGCTGTGACCCCGACCCACGGAATGAGCGGGTAGGCGACAAAGACAAGGTGTTGGGGAGTTGCCAGTATTACGTTTTGAGAGTGCAGGATGGTCCAAAGCGGATTGGTGGATTGGACCGAGTCGAGCAGATTGTGGGTGGCGATCATCACCACGCCCAGTGCCGTTACCACTGGGTCTGGCAGGTAAACCAGCGCGGAAAGTACGATCATCCCCCAACCCAGCGCCCATAGAACGAGGACCAGGGTTACGTGGTAGTCGAAGTTGAATTGCAAACCGAGACAGCGCAACGGCACCAGTTCCAGGAGGATCAGCAAAAGGCCGCGCGTGAAGAGGAAGTGTGACAACTCGGGTTTGGATTTTCTGCTCATTGAGAGATAGGCGCCGGTCCCGGTGAGCGAAAAGAAAACCGGCGCGCAGAAGTGGGTGATCCAGCGTGTGAAGAACAGCGGAACCGTGGTGGTGGCGAGATCTGTGGGATTCAAGCCGGATTTGCCGAAGAACTCCCGGACATGATCGAGCGCCATGAGGACCATGACGATCCCGCGAACGATGTCGATGGATTCAATGCGGACGCGTTTGGCTGAGACAGCTTCGCTTGTCATAGACATCTAAGCGCGTAGTATAGCAAATACCAAACGCCATTCACTCCGGCGCATGGGGCGTTACCCCTATGAGTAGCGGCACTCGGCATTTCGATTCGAGCCAGCATGAGATAATCCCTGGATCTTTCGCCCACCTGAAAGTTACTCTCCGGTTGTTCGCGGAAAAATCCATTGGCTCGCCTCACGGCAACGTGCGGCCGTTCAGATAGTAGCGGTGCTGCAAGGGATTCGGCCTGGGAAGTCGGCCAGCCATCAACTGGCCCACCGCGTGGGCTGGATTCCAGCGTGGAAGGGCGTTTCACAGGCACAATCTGGCAGAGGCGGCCAGAAGGGCTGTTCTCCCTTGTCGCCATGCATGCCAGTCGATTCCGCAACTGCGCATTTGCGGAACGGAATCGAATCGGAGGCGCACGTTAGAAATGGGGCAGGCAAAGGCCGAGAGCGACCTTTCGGCGGGAAATTCATGCGGCGCGGGAGGTCCTGGAAGCGCGGGTCGGAGCGGAGGGGGTCGAGCCCTGGTCTGACGTTCAAGAATGCCATATACGGGTCGCGTTCCTCATATGCCTTTTCAAGCCAGTCCAGTGCTCTCTGCTTCTCGCCCACAGCCAAATAGAGGCAGGCCGTCCGGACTGGGGAAAACTCTCCTCGGTTTGATTGCTCTCTCATTCGGCCCAGGATCTTCGGGGCTTCATCTCTCTTCCCCGTCCTGGCGTAAACGAGCGCTAGCCCCCCCAACGGTCGCTGCCGAAGAGTCAGGCGGCCTTCTCAAACTCCGTGGTGGCTTCCTCATACATCCCTTTTCCAGCACAGCCCTGTGCGAGGTTCACGTGCGCCAGGCTATAGTTCGAATCGAGCTCGGGCCAGGACCTGACGGCAGATGAGATCAGGCGCACCTATATTTTGCTGACGCGGGTGGAGGCGGCCTTCCGGGCCATGAAAAGTCCGCTGCTGGAGCGGGCCGTCTTCCATCAGCTTGAAAAGCGCACCCAGACCCATATCTTCCTCTATGTCCTAGCCTACCATCTCCTGGTGGCTATCGCGAAGCCATTCCTGGATCGCGGCATGCATACTTCGTGGTGGACTCTGCGGCAACAACTCAGCACTCACCGGGTGGTCACCGCGGTGCTGCCCACGGGCAATGGAAAGGTCCTAAAGATCCGCAAAGGCACCACCCCGGAGCCTGTTCGCAAGGAGATCTACTCCACACTCAAAATCCCCTTGCAGGTGATGATGCCTCGCCGAAGCTGGGAGGAGATATCCGCATGGCGACTGAATGAGATCTCAAGTCGTTCTAAATAATCCACTTGGCTCCGGCGAGTGCCGAAGTTGGACGAGCCGCGACCTGACAAGCCCCCAAGGAACCGAAAACCCACTCTGAAGTTAGTACAAAAAGCCACCCCACTCAAGGGCTCTCCGGCCGCTCCTCAGTGTGGGCCAGGAAGGACGTCGGACGCCGCAATCGCTGGTTTCAACACACCCAGTGTTCGTCCTAAGGGAGAATTCCATTACGAGATTGCCGCGTCTTGCCTTCGTGCCAATCCTACGGCACACCCAGTTCGGCAGCAGGAATTTTCAACGAACCTGTTTACCCTCGCCGGGAGGCTCGCTTTCACGGTGGCTTCGACCGTGGCGACAAACGGTCGGCACCCCGTTGCAGGGTGCTCTACTTTCGACCTGTGCCAGCGAGTCGGTATCGATACGAAAGATGCCCTGGCTGATACCAATTCGCGGCCCACCTTCCGTCGAGAAATGCCACTCCTCGGCCTATGGCGGGGCCTGTGAGTCAAGTTCCTGTTTCGTCACCTCTCCAGGTGAAAGGGCTCCTTTGATCAATAATTGCAGCCGGCGTTCGTTTTGACTTCGCAGACGCTGGAACTCTGCGAGCGCCTTTTGCTGCTCTGCGATGTTGCCCAGCGCTCTGTAAACTTGCGCAAGGTGAAAATAGCAAACCGCGTCCTCCGGCTCCAGGGAGACAGCCCTTCGGAGATGGGGCAAGGCCAGTTCAGGTTTTCCCTCGGCAATCAGCACGCGGCTCACTCCTACCTGGGCTTCCTCAAAATCAGGATAGTATTTCAGAGCGATGTTAAAAAACTCCTCTGCTTTGTCGCGCTGTCCCGACTTGCGATGGATTTCTCCCAGTTCGTAAGCCGCCTTGGCGTTGGTGGGGTCCACCTCAAGCTCCTGCTCGAATTCCTTTGATGCTTCGGCTCTGTCCTGGGCTGAATTGGTTGGCTGCGAACGCGACAGGAGCGCTCGACCCAGGCGGTAATGGATTCCCGGCAGGTGCGGGTCGAGCGCGAGTACCTGCCTGTATTCGGCCATGGCAAGGTCGTCGTGTCCCTGACTCTTGTAGATATCGCCTGCGGTAAGATGCATCCAAACCGAAGCTGGCGCTACCTGATGAAGTTTCTCCACCATCATGTAGGCGAAGTCCCCGAACAGCCGCCCAGCGTGGTACACGACTTCCGGATCATCCGGATAAAACCGGTTCAGTTCCAGGGCAACTTCAATCGCCTTGCTATCACGCCGCAAGTCCGTGTAAGCTCTCTCGAGCTGAAGGCCGCACACGCGTTTTAATGCAGGATCCGTTGACCGGCGGAAACCCTTTTCCAGACCCGGCAGGGCCTCACTGTAACGGCCAAGCTCAGACAATGCCATGGCCAGCAGAGTGTCCGCCTTCAACAAGCTGGGCTTGAGCTTTAGGGCCTGACGCAGGGTGGGAACAGCTTGCTCGAATTTTTTCTCCTGGAAGTAAATCAGGCCGAGATTAGCATGCACTTCGGCGATTCCAGGCTCCAGCTCTCGCAGTTTTTCGTATGCCGTTTCGGCATCAGCATAGCGCTGCTCAGTCAGCGCTCTTAGCCCCTCCTGCGAGTATCGCTCCACCAGGCTGGTGTCAGGCTGCTGAGCCAGGAGGGACGAGCCCAACAGACAGAGGATTATGGGCACCGTCAGCAGAACCTTTCCGTCACAGTGAACCATTGCTCCGAGTGTACCGCGGATGGGAAAAAACCGCCAGGCCAAGAGGCTTGAGTGCGCACTTGTTTGAAGAACGCCGGTGCCGCAGCATGAACCCAATGAAAATCGTTTCTACATGCTTCAGCGCACGGGCCTAACGTGCGATCGTCAGAAGGAAGGCGACTTCCCAGACCGTCAGGCTCCGGTGGATTTCGAGAAAGGAGGAATTGTGAAAAGTCGAAGACTATGTTCCTTGCTAATCTGGTCCTTCTTGTTGGGTGTCACGCCCTGGGGATGGGGACAAGCAAGGCGGCAGACAGCAACCTATCGACAGCTCAAGGCCTACCTCGACTCTGTACCGGCGATCGACACCCACGACCATCTCCAGCCTTTTGACCAGCTTCCTGGTTATGTTCAAACGGAGTGGGGCCGGGGGATGAATCTGTTTGGCGTGTTGCACAGCGCCTATTACCCGTGGATAAATCCGCTTACGGGGTGGGAGCCCGGCGAGACATTCGATAAATGGTGGGCGGAGGCCCGGCATAGCTTCGATGACGCTCGCGCCACAAATCTCTACCAGTATCTTCTTCCCGCCTTTCAGGACCTCTATGGAGTCGACTTCAACCACATTACAGATGCGCAGGCGCGCGGGCTAGACCGGCGAATCTTTGAAAACTATAAGGACCAGCGCTGGCTGTCGGAAGTGATTACCAAACGAGCGAACATCGAATTGATGTTTATCGATCCCTACTGGGCCCGGCTCGACTTTCGCACCGATTATCCCTTCGCTGTTCTGGTCTTCAACGTCACTTCCCTTGTATGGGGTTTTCACTCCTCCGAGTACCAGCCTCGCTATCACCCAATGTATTTTGGTGTGTTTGATGACCCATACTTGTTCGCCAGCCAAAGAGGCCTTCCGGCGAATTCTTTGGACGATTACCTCGCTCTGCTTGATCACATCTTTGCCGAGGCGAAAGCGCATGGTGCGGTGTGCCTCAAATCGACCTTAGCCTACGAGCGCACATTGCAGTTCGAGAACGTTCCTAGAGAGCGTGCAGCGCGTGTATTCGGACGGCCTCGCTCGGATCTGAATCCTGAGGAGGTGAAGGCATTCGAGGATTTCATCATGTGGCGACTAGCCGAGCTAAGCGCCAAGTACGACCTGCCCTTCCAGATCCACACCGGCGTTGCACGCCTTCGCGACTCAAATCCGATGCTGCTACTCGACCTGATCGAGGGGAATCCCCACACAAAGTTTATCCTCTTTCACGGGGGATTTCCGTGGGTGGATGAAACAGGGGCGATTGTGTTCTCCGAAATGGGTGGTGCGAAAAACGTTTGGATTGACTCGGTATTTCTTCCGATCCAGAGTTCCACGATGGCGGAGAGGGCTTATCACGAGTGGCTTGATGTAATGCCTTCAGACCGAATTATGTGGGGCTCAGACGACAGGACGGCGGAGGGGATCTATGGCGCGACGGAATTCACCCGCCGCTGCCTGGCCGGGGTACTTGCTGAAAAGGTCGATAATGGAGATATAAGTGACGAGGTAGCGCGGGGCATCGGAAAGCAAATCGTACGCGACAACGCTTTGAAGTTATTCCCCCAGCTTAAGGCACGCCTGAGGACAGATGGGGGGAAGCACTGATAAGACGCGTTTTGGACCTGAAAATACCCGGCGAGGCCTTGGCCCTGCACTCCTGACCCGGAGCACGTCCAAGATTCGCTTTGGTAAAAGGGGATGAGCTGCAAATCCTGATGAATGGTCTTTCTAAAGAAGTCTGACGCTATTGGCGCGGTCAGCGGAGCAGCAGGGAGAACGACAAGACCAGTAAGGCTGCGATTCGCTAAATTAGGATATCCCTACCTCTCCACCGTGGGGGGGTGCGCATAACCCTGGGCTTGCATCCAGGAGTGGTGCAATGGGAGTACTTCTAGCGCTGGCGTACGAAGTTGTCTGCTGTGACTACCTTATGTTCAACGTAGTTGTGGGGGTCGATACGTCTGCCTTGGACCAATGCAATTCCAAGTTGGATCAACCGAGGGCCATACGTATGCGCCTCGTGCGATACGGATCCAATCAGGGGCGTTCCGGGAACTTTCATCTCCTCGAGTGCCTCGGGGATGCAATCCTGCCCCACGATCACCACGTGCCTTTCTCGCTTGAGGTCTTTCACTGCCCTCAAAGCGCCGAGGGCGCTAGTATCATCCCCCGCGGCAATCAGGATGCAATCCTCGGGGTGTCTGCGCAGGAATTCGAAGATCAACCGATGGCTCCTTTCGTCCATACCGTTCCCGTCCATCCGAACGAAGCATTCTATGGGAAGCTCCGGCAGCACCGCGGACACGCCTTGAAACGCGCCTGTGATACGGCTCTGTACAAGTGGTCCCGCCTCCTCGATGTCGAGGCCCACCACCCAATGGACGACTCCCTTCCACCTTGTGCTGGCGTACCGCCCGAGAAGCTCGCCGGCTTCAAATCCAACTCGATAATTGTCGACACCAAAAAACGTCGCGTGTGGGTGGGGTATATCCACTGCAATAAGTGGAATTCCCGCCCCGACAATCTTGTCGGCTATAATCGGCGCTACCCGCTGATCAATCTGAAATTCAATTACCAGATCAACCTGTTCTTCCACGAATGTTTCCGCATTCCGCACCGCCACTTCGCCATCGTAGCGATTATCGAGTAATAACAGGTCAACGCCCGACGAAGAGGCCGCTTCCTTAACACTTGCAGTCACGGCTTGAGAGAATGGCAACTCTTCCGATTGCCCACCAAAACCGAAACGCATCTTGTGTGGGCGGAACACGAGCCGGTACAGGCCGTCTTCCTGGTGGGCAACGTAACCTCTGTGAACAAACGTCTTGAGAATGCGATAGACCGTGGTCTTGGAGAATCCGGTTCGTTGGTAAACATGCTCCGCTGATACGGGACGTTTCTCGGCTTCCAGTAGCTCCAGGATATCCAGAGCCTTGGAGAGAACAGGGATGTTGTAGAGTCGCATTAGTCCAGATTTACCCAATCCAATTCAACCCTTAGTTGAAACAACGCTGATGGTCTTTCAAGAGATTCAACGATCCGAAACGTAACTCAGTGGACGGCACGGTAGGCATCCTACAATCACGGGAATGAGCATGTCAAATCCAGATGTGAGGAATGTGAGCATCGGGCGCTTGGGGATTACCTGTTGTGGACACCGTAGCAATGTGTCCCAAGTTCCATGAACTCGCTCCTGAACTCCGAACCGCTGTTATTGAACAGCAACCTCGGCACTCCTCGTCGGCTCCGAATCTGGTCCGCCGAGGCCATCAGGTCTGCACGTCGATCACCAGACTCTCTTCTGGGAACTTCACTGCCTGACGCCGCCGTCGCGCTTCTGTATCTTCTCGACAGCACGTCTTGCAGCCGCGTGATTTCACTCTCGATTCGCTGCTGGGACTGCACGCCGCCGCACAAATACCGTGGCCAAAATGTCACCCGTTTCATGTTCATTCAGATCCGGGGCACAATTCCAACTTCGGCAAGGTTGGATCTTCACAGGCTAACAGACTGATTCTGAAGGAGATCATTGTCGATGCGACTGCTCAACCTCGAAATCAGGGCTCGGGTTCCTACTGAGAAATAATTTTTCTATTGACAAAGGAAAAACAAGGTGCTAAAGAAGATGGATTTGTCACTGCCCGTCCAGCAGGCGGTGGAAGAAGGAGGATGCAACATGCAAAGATTCAGGATTTGGACGCTCGTAGTTTGCGCGGTCGTGGCGGCTACTCTCTACGCCTCTTCCGCATTTGCTCAGAACGCTACCGGCACCATAGTTGGACACATTACTGATCAGTCCGGCGCCGTAATCCCGAACGTTAATGTCGAAATCAAGAATTCTGGCACGGGTCAGGTTCGCGTTATGTCGGCGAGCGATGTTGGCGACTACACGGCCACTCTCTTGCAACCCGGTAATTATGAGGTGACGGCTTCCGCTGCCGGATTCAAGATAGGCGTGCTATCAGATATCACCGTTGAGGTCGAGCGAACCGTACGGGCCGACTTCACCCTCGTTGTGGGAAATCAAACGCAGCACGTAGAGGTGTCTGCACAAGCGCTTTCGCTTGACACTGATTCCGCCACCGTTGGCGGGGTAGTTTTTGAGAGGCAAGTCACTGATTTGCCCCTGAACGGGCGGAGGTTTTTTGATCTCTTGTTTGTTACTTCCGCGGCAGTTCAGACTGGGGGCGAGCAGTCCGACTTTCGCTACGGCGCTGGAGATGCTATTGCGATTGCTGGCGCCAGAAGTTCGTCAAATGGGTACACGATCGACGGGACCGGCATTATGGACACCAACTACAACACTCCTGCCTACAACCCCTCGCTCGATGCGATCCAGGAGTTTAGGGTACAAACTAAGACGTATTCCGCTGAGTACGGATACAGCGTCAACCAAATCAACATCAGCACGAAGTCTGGAACCAACGGACTTCACGGCTCGGTGTACGAGTATCTTCGGAACGACAAGCTCGATGCTCGCGACTTCTTCAACGTGGCTCCCCTGCCGGTCAATCCCCTGCGCCAAAACCAATTCGGTGCTTCCCTTGGCGGCCCGGTCTTTCTCCCCAAGGTGTACAACGGACGGGACAAGACTTTTTTCTTCGTTAACTACGAGGGGCAGAGAATTCGACAAAGCCAAACGGCGGAAGGCAATGTTCCCCCGCCGGAGATGCTGCAGGGGAAATTCCCGTTTCCCGTCACTGATCCTGCGACAGGAGAAGTCTTCCCCCAACAAGACGGGATGTATGTAATCCCGCCGCAAAAGATCTCGCGATTCGCACAGATCGTTCAGAAAAACCCCACACTATTCTGGCCTGCGCCCAATGCTACCGGAGAGTTCAATTTCATTGGTTCGACTCATTCCACGGTTAGCAACGACCAGGGGACCTTTCGAATCGATCAAAAGCTAAGTGAAAGGGATCATGTTTTTGTCCGCGGCACGATCTCGAATATCACGGCGATCATCCCGACCACCCTGGCTCCCGTGGGTGATGAGGCTTACCTTCAAAATTCCCGCAACTACACGGTAACGTACACACGTTCGTTCACCCCTACGCTGCTCAACCAGTTTCGGTACGGGTACTTGAATGCGACAAGCTATCAAACCACGTATCCGATTTCGCAGGCGGACCTGTCGTTTCTCGACTTAAAGGGCACGTTCTCCAAGATGCCGGACTTAACTTATCCTGGCATCAGCTTAGGCACTTATCCCCTTATTCCAAACGCCTCGATTGCGTACGCTGGGTCGGGCGGGAGCGGCCTGACGCCTTTTGGGACGTCGGAGATGATGAACGACTTGTCAGACTCCCTGTCGTGGGCGAAAGGCAAGCACACGGTCGGCGTGGGCTTCGGCATCCGCTGGTGGGTAAACCCCATGGTCACGTCAGATCGTCCCCTTGGGGGCTTCTCCTACGACGGTGAGTTTTCGGGAGGAAACTCGATATCGGATTTCTTGCTGGGGTATACAACGGGGTCCCAACCCCACCTCGCAGGTCCGCTCGGAAACATTAACACGGGCGTGCTTTCGCGCTTTCATTACAAAAGCTGGGCGCCGTATATCCAGGACGACTGGCGAGTCACGCCGAAGCTGACACTCAATCTCGGGTTGCGTTACGAGTATCAGCATATTCCGAGCGAAGAGAGCAACGACTTTTTCTGGCTTGATCCCAACATTCCGGGCGGCGGCCTTTATTGTGCCGATCCGAAGGTCGTCGAGCAGTACGGCGGGGGCTTGTACGGCTACAACGGCATGCGTGGCCCGGGGCCCAGTCGAAAGAACTATTTTGCGCCGCGGCTTGGGTTTGCCGTCCGGCCTTTCGGAGACGATAAGACTGTCCTTCGAGGCGGCTACGGCTTGTTCTTCGACACCCAGCAAGAGGGTGAATGGTTTGCTTCCGGGAACTTTTGGCCTTACGCGTCGGCAGCGAACTTCGTCGCGCATGTGGCCACGGGTACGCTCCTCAACACGGACGACCTCTATCCCTTACCAGGCACAGGCCCGGTCACAAAAGATGTTCTGGGCTTTCTTGAAATCCAAGGGCCTGGGGTGCGGACTCCGTATATCCAGGACTGGTCCTTCGGGATTCAGCGCCAGCTCTTTGCAAACACCACGCTCGATGTGAGCTATACGGGGAACAAGGGAACCGCCCTGGAGAATCGGGGAAACCCGAATCAGCCCACCCAGTGCAATGCCGCCCACAACTGTGACCCACTCGCCCAGACTCCGGCCACGATCACGGCTCGTCGCGCTTATCCGAACCTAGGTACCATGGTGCTCTCAGGGTTCGATGGCAATTCGAATTACCATGCCTTGGATGTGAAAGTCGAGCACCGCGGAACTGACCTTACCTACCTGGCGGTCTATACGTGGTCGAAGGGATTGGACATCAAGTCGGCCGTGGCGGGCGTTAGTGGGGACACCGCGGGATGGTCCGGCGTCCAGGACTTCCACAATCAACGGGCCGACTACGGCCTTTCCTCCTATGACGTGAGCCAGCGACTCGCCATGAGCTTTGTTTATAACTTACCCGTTGGCCGGGGAAAGGCAGCGCTCAAGAATGCTTCCAAGGTCGCTGATACCGTCGTGGGAGGGTGGCAAGTGAACGGAATCGCCGTGTTTCAAGGCGGATTCCCCTTCAGCATTGTGGCTTCCGACCTGGGATTTGTCAACGAGGGTTATGGAGAACGGGCGGACCTCGTCGGCAATCCCCATACAGGATTTACCCAGAGTATTCACAAATGGTTCAACACGGCAGCCTTTGCTCAACCGGCAGCGGGTGAGTTCGGTAACTCGGGTCGTAACATCATTCGGTCGCCTGGCGTTAACAACTTTGACCTGTCGCTGTTCAAGAATTTCAAGCTGTCCGAAAGAGCCAGACTCCAGTTTCGTCTCGAGTCGTTTAACGCACTTAATCATCCACAGTTCGGATTTCCGGACGTAAACGTGAACAGTAGTACGTTCGGAGTCATCTCAACTATAAGTAAGTATCACACGGCGCGAAGGAATCAAATAGCGCTTAGGATCGATTTCTAGGGACCGGTTGAGAGATGTTGAGTGTCAGAGGGTATATATCAGCAAGTACTCTGGCACAGTCGTGAGCAGGCTTGGCGGAAATTTGTGGCGAAGGGGGGGGGTAAATGATGCGATCCAGCAGAATCTTGATCGTTTGGGGGTTTGTGGCACTGCTCGGTGCTTCGATCACTGCATATACCACCCCCCCCTTGCTGCCCATTCCAGACCGCTTGGTGGTCTTAACTTTCGACGACGGGGTAAAATCGGATATCGACTACGTCGCACCGCTGTTGAAGCGGCATGGATTCGGAGCATCATTTTATGTTACGGAGGGACTTCGTGCTATCAAGGGTGAGGACGGTTCATTGACGTGGGATGACATTCGCAAGCTGAACGACATGGGTTTTGAGATTGGAAATCATACTGAAACCCACCCGGATGTTACGACACTTTCGAAGCAGCAATTCGTTGGGGAACTAGAAGGCATTGAGAATCGGTGTAAGCAGTACGGTGTTCCTGCACCAACAACCTTTGTTTACCCAGGTTATCAGTTTAACATTCAGGCTGCTGAGGTCCTGCTGGCAAAAGGCTACTTGTTTGCCCGTCGCGGCGTGACTCCGGAGTATCCGGATAGTGATCATGGTGGGCGGGGCCCAGTTTACGACCCGGCAAATGACCACCCGCTGTTGATTCCCACGACGGGCTACTCGGGCCCGAAGTGGGGATTTGAAGACTTGGTTTGGGCTGTTGATCAGGCAAGAAATGGGAAAATTGCTATCCTCAACTTCCATGGCGTGCCCTATCCCCGTGCCCCCTGGGTCAGTACCGATCCGGCGGTCTTTGCGCGGTACATGAAGTACCTGGCCGACAAAGGTTGCACGGTGATCGCAATGCGCGACTTGACAAAGTATGTGGAGCCTGCAAATGCCTCCCGTATTCCGCTTCGTCAGCCAAAAGGGACCTTCACTTCGGGGAACAACTTGCACTACAGACCACCAAATCCCAGCCGGCAGTGAAGCGTGCCGCCACTCTCCGACCGAAGAGGCTCAAATGAATTCCACACAGGGACAACCTTGCACCCGTGACTCTAGTGATTTTGGCGTAATCAACTTCACGGCTGGCCTGAGACAGCTCGGTTTTATTCGCCGATTCGCTTCGCCTGGACAGTTGCTCATCGTTCTCTGTGTGGGTTGTATCATTCTGATTCATGGGGACCACGCGGCGGCGCAACAAGCGCCAAGGGCTAAAGGGTCGGCCGAGGGAGCGGTCAGGGCGCAGATACAGCCTACAGAACTCAAAACCGAGCAACTGACGGAACCACTGGGAATCGAGACGCCCCGTCCAAGGTTCAGATGGCTGCTTGACTCTGATGAAAGGGACCAGTTGCAGACCGGCTATCAGGTACTGGTGGCGACCAGCTTGGAGAAGCTGCAGGCTGACAAGGGCGACAAATGGGACAGCGGGAAGGTCTCCTCTGACAATTCAGTCGAAGTCCCCTACGGAGGCAGCGAACTGGCCAGCGGGGAAGGATGCTACTGGAAGGTCCGGGTCTGGGACAAGAATGGCAGGCCGGGCGCCTACAGTGTTCCCTCTTTTTTTGAAATGGGACTTCGCAAGCAGAGCGACTGGCAGGGCAAGTGGATTGCAGCAAGAAATGGTGTGTCATCACCTATTTTCCGCCGCGCTGTCTCGATCGAAAAACCGGTCAGGCGCGCCCGAATGTACATCTCCGGCATCGGGTACTACGAACTTTTCGTTAACGGAAAAAAAGTGGGAGACCGAGTGCTCGAACCAGCCTCTACCTACTACAACAACGATCAACCCTTTAAGCTAAACACACGGGTGCTCTACGCAGCCTACGATGTCACTCGGTATCTACAAACTGGTGCTAATGCCATTGGCGTGATGCTTGGGCATGGATGGTATAGCGCAGAAGCAGACACGGCGCCGTCACCAGCCGGGCGCGCCCCCTATGGCGACCGGCCGCGCCTCATTCTCCAAATGAATGTCGAACTCGCGGCCGGCCAGACTTTCAGCGTCGTATCGGATTCCAAATGGAAAACATCCCCAGGTCCCATCACCTATAACGATCTCTTCAACGGCGAGACCTATGATGCCCGACTGGAACAGCCTGGTTGGGACAAGCCGGGCTTTAATGACTCCTCGTGGGAGAACGCTCTACTGGCGGAGCCGCCGAGCGGTGCTCTCACGGCTGAGCTGCTTCCTCCTGGTCGGGTGGTGCAAACCATACAGCCCGTAAAGATGCTCACTCCGAAAGAGCCGGAATTCTATGGCGCAACCTATATCTATGATTTCGGCCAACACTTCAGT
>Ga0187849_1003537_pt1 | contig 13629 bp, 13 predicted proteins | sample June2016WEW_4_10_2_FD_132412 | JGI IMG/M metagenome (GOLD analysis project Ga0187849, IMG submission 132412) | Peatland microbial communities from SPRUCE experiment site at the Marcell Experimental Forest, Minnesota, USA - June2016WEW_4_100 | ecosystem: Environmental > Terrestrial > Soil >... | reverse complement strand
TGCCAATCCTGACAAGTCAAGCATTAAAACACATAAATAATACCACTACACTAATGTTACTGCCAATATCCCGATTTTAAAAGAAAAATATCATACCAGTTTAGAATTTTGGAAAACTCAAGCTGAAGAGTTTTGACTGGTCCAACCAAAGTTCATAAATCTTGCCAACACTTTAAACCGGCAGTGCGACTCGACTTCCTAATTGTATGATTTCAACATCGTGAATTATTGGGACCTCGAGATTTCAAAGACCAGGAGAAGCTTTTGGGGAGACCTGAGCAGGAGCATTGCGGCATCAGTACCCTGAGAATAGCTTGTGTTCCGGAGCTTGCCATTGAGTATGAGAGTGTGCAACCGCGCAGGCATCCACCCATTGCAGTTCCATTGAATGGAAACCGATGTGCCAAGCGGATGTCGCAACCTCACGTGACATCTTTCAATCAGGAGCAACTTGAAGAGCCGCTCATATTAGCACCCGTGTGGAGCTACATAAAAACAGGCGTCACAAGGGGCCACAAGACTTCGGAACTGGCTTGTGCGCAGCACGGGGCGCACGCGTCAGTCGTCTTGGTCATGCCATTCGACAGTTCTTCAGACGGTAACCACGATCTTCCCTTTTTGTTGGTTGGATTCCATGTACTGGTGGGCATCAACAATGCTTTCCAGTGGGAACGTGCGGTCGATGATGGGTTTCAGCGCACCGGATTCGATCCCGTTATAGATGAATCGTTTGCCGCGAGCAAGCCTCTCGGGGTCCCTAACAATCTCAAACATGGTGTAACCTCGCACTGTTAAACCCTTGGCCAGCGCTGAGAACAAAGGGAAGATGGTTGGAGACGTCGACAATGCACCGTATTCAAAGATACTCGCACCAGGAGCGGCAGCGTCGGCAAGTTTTCCCAGTAAAGGTCCGGCTATGGGATCAAAGATCAAGCTGACGCCTTTTCCTGAAGTGATGGCCATCACGTTTTCAGCTAGATCTACTTCCTCAGTAACTATGACGTGATCCGACCCTTCGCCCATGAGAAAAGATTTCTTTCCGGCGCCGCGAGTGGTGGCGATGGCTAATGCCCCGGCAAACTTCGTGATCTGAATGGCGGCCAGTGCCACGCTACTGCTCCCCGCGGTGATCAACACGGATGCATTTTTTTGTAATTGACCGAATTCAATAAGCGCACCGAAAGCGGTTAGATACTGCATCCAGATCGCAGCGCCTTCGACTGGCGATAGATTACCCGGATAGTGGGCCACGGCGTAGGCCGGAACGACCGCGCTCTCACCGTAGACCCCATAGGTCCCCATCGAAAAGGAGGGTATGGTGCTCACTCGGTCGCCAATTTGGATACCGCTGACGCCGGGCCCCACTGCGTCTACGATCCCTGCTGCTTCATAGCCGAGTCGTGAGGGCAGCTCTGGGTTTTCAAGGTACTGTCCCTGCCGGAACATGACTTCGGCGCGGTTTAGGCCAATGGCTTCAACCGCCAGACGAACCTCGCCCTCTCCCGGCTCCACGAGAGGTAATTCCTCGATCTTGAGTACCTTGGGTCCTCCCGTTTCGTAAAAGCGAACGATCTTTGGCATAATTCTTCTCCCGTTGTTGTTTAGATTCTATGATAAGGCGACCCAACCACATTGTCATCATACGGGGTGACCATGCTCGCTGATCATGAAGGCTTGCCATGGTGTTGATTTCCGCAGAGCCGGAATTCCTGTCATATATGATCCGCATTCCTACATTCGGGGAGGCGATGCAGCTTGAGCATGCGGGCGCGGGCTAGCGGGCCTTTGCAGCGAGAGCGAGATTCGCCCCCAACTCATAGGCCTTCGCACAGTCCTGCGGGAACACTTCCTGGCGCCGCCTGGCCTTGGCGGCCGAGTCCCAAGCCGTGGAGACGTACTTCGAGTAGTCTGTGAACTGAAATGTGTCCGTGCAAAGCAGAACTTCGCAGTTCCCAAAAACACGTGTCATGACGCCGCGGGAGGCCTCGACGGTTTTGTCCTGGTAGAATGCCGGCATTTTTTCCTCGGCCACGTTCATGGTGTATACGAGGCCCGTCAGTGCCTTGCCTGGAAAGATGGATGCGTAGTCGGGGGTGTAGGTAAGGTACGGGAACAGGAGGCGCTCCATGAACGAGCGCATCTCGCCGGTCTCCGTGTGAAAGTAGATGGGTGACCCCATGATCAGGATGTCGGCCTCGGCGACCCTGTCTAGGACCGGGGTGAGTTCGTCTCTGACCGCGCACCGGCCGTAGCTCTTCCCTCCGATCTTCTTGCAGGCAAAGCAGCTGATGCAGCCCTTGTACGCCAAGCCGTAGAGGTGCACTAACTCTGTCTCCGCGCCGTTTTTCTTCGCCCCGGCTAGTGCCTTCCGCAGCAAAGTCCCCGTGTTCCAGCCCTTCCTGGGGCTGCCGTTGATAGCTATCGCCTTCATGAATCCTCCCTATGTTAAATCTATCTATAGCCCATGGTGACTCGATGCCGGTCTACAGGCTTAGCGGCACAAAGCGGTCGAGCCTTTATTTCTCCCCCCCTTCGACCAGAACCAGCAACTGCTGATCTCCAATCGAAAATGCCTCCCTGACGGTTCCGGTCACTCTTACAGCGGTACCCTTTCTGGGTAACAGGTTGTCGGATACGACGGCAATCTTGCCCGTCTTATCCTGAACCACGAAGTATTTGATTACGAACAAGCTGAATATTTCCGTTACCTCACCGGAAACGGTAACCTTTTTTTCGGAATAATCACGGGGTTTATCGAGTATGTTGCCTATGGGAGTTGTCCCAATCCCCTCGCATGCTGCCGCAAGGAAAATGAGCAGTGCCATGGCCCATAGAACTTTAGTCGTATGTTTCAAAGTATGCACTCCTTCTCGGTTGGCGTGAAAATTCCCCTGTTTATCCAGAAATTGACGACGAAACCCTCTCAAGCCTGAATAATGCGTAGACTTGACTACCGACACATCCCGACGAGCCTTTCGGAATCAGATTCCATTCGAAAAAGCTCTTGGACCGCGCAAGGTCCATAAATCATACGATATCTCAATCAAAACTCGCAAGTCGAAAGGGCTTATCAGACCATTTCACGCATTTTCAGGACGCACCTCTATCTCTGCAGTTAATGGAGTCGTTTCCGCCCCATCGTGTTGAAGGAACTCAGGCGAAAATTATGGGATAGTGACGGGCCAGAGGAAAAGCATACGCAATACTGACGTACCACCTTATGGCATGGCAGATTACCCTGGCTCCAACCTGTAGAAGCTCACTTATCATCCGCTCCACGGCGCGGCTGACTCTCTCAAAGCGATCTCCAATATCCCTTAACAAAGGGCTTTCAAAATCACAGAGAAAATCTCAACCCAACTTGCCGCTGTACGTGACAAATCTTTGGAATATCCACCTGCACATGCTCGGAGGCAGTCCAGATTACTTGCCAATCTGGAAAGGGTCAGTTTGCAGCGAATCGGTAAACAAATGATTCGAAAACAGCGAAGAATTTGGCCCCGAATTTCTCAAGGGCGAGGAGGGATGTGGGCCAACGCTTTGCGCTTTCCCTATTATTGGAATTTCTTCAGATTCTAAGGCAGAGATCCCTTGCAGCCTGACCGCGAACGTGTAGTAAATCCTTTGCTTTCCCATCTATGCATGGTGAAATATTATCCAGTGGATGTTTGGAATGAATTCCCTTGTACATTCCTGAATCGAGATCGGATTTTCCAGGATCTTCTTCGACAAGACTCGATGTTCAAGCCGGCAAGGAACGCGACTCGGAAAAGCTAATCTGAAAATATGTTTGTGATGTTTCCAACATCAGCGGATTGCACAGATATTCGCTTTTCCGTGGTATTTTGCGTCGGGAAAGTTAGCTCCGACATATTGATAATTCGCTTGTTGGAATTTTGTGATGAAGTGTAAGTAATTACTTTATTTGTCATGTCATAAACTACTGACCATTGGGTCGTAATTTTGTGCTTACCTCCGGCAGTAACAGGACTGTTTAAAGTACTGACACGATCCAGCAACATAAAGCCTGAATCGATAGTGGCCTGCCCTAAATTCTGCAGCCTGACAATCGAATCGCACGCTAACACATAGCGCATGAGACTCGTTTTCCCAGCAAATGAGATGACTTTGGGAATATCTCGAGTACCGCCGAAACCTTTGCATTTTATCAATTCAGCGTTGCTTGCATTCAAAAAATTGTTTGTCATTACATTGTGGGAAGGTGATACTTTGACATTCAATATCCCGTTAGGATACTCTAAGATGGCAGTTTTACCAGAACTATCCGCTACAAAATAATGCAAGTCTAATGACATATCAAGTGAATTGAATAATGTAAACCCTTCTAAACTTACTTTATTAAACTGGTCTATAGCTTCATCTACATTTGCGCAATTATCTAATAACATTTGAACAACTTCTGCCGATGTCAGCCAAGGCTTGCTATCATCAAGAGGATATTTGACGCGTGGAGGTCCTGTTACCCAAAGTTCGGCAGAATACAGTCCTTTTTCATTTAATCCGCAACCAGGAACGCTTTTTGCCCCCAAAAGAGGAACGTCTTCAACCAAATTGAAAGAAATACTCCCATATTTGGCAGTCCATTCATAGGGGTTGAGTAAAATCAACTGAGCTGTTCGTTTAGTACCGGGATAGTGTTTTACCACATCTCCAGCAGGTGTCTTCCAATCCATAGTACGAGCAATTATCATGTTGCCACTGCCGTTTAACACGGCTAGAGAACATGCTGTTGCCTCTGTGTCGACAAGAGACATCCCCATCAATAGGCACATAAATACTTTCTTGAATCTCTTAAGCATAATTGGCCTCTTCTGGCTACCTTATTAACGGTATAAACCAGAATCATAACGTATAAAAATGGTTACCCGAATTGAGTTTGTTGACTTTTAAAATCCGACAATTCCGGGTCGAATGACTCTTAATCTTTACCGGTATCGTTTCCTGCTATCCACGACATGTATTGGCCGCTATATAACCTATTCTTTAGACTCGGGGGTTACGTCGATGTAGGGCGTACCACCATAGATTTCAATGGTTTGGATTGGGACGCCTTCCGTGAAATCAAGTTTCTTCAGATCTATGCGCCGCAGATTTGGGTTCTCGTAGGTTCGATAATAGAAATACAGGTTTTTGTGGTCGAAAAAGGTATGCCAGGGAGTGAACTGTACCTGAGTGTTCCACACTTGAGGTCCGTATGGGATATCCACCGTATTGATAATGTGAATGCCCAGATTTAAAGCCTCGTCCGCGTCCTTGGGAGGATCGGCGAGGAACTTCAATGCCGATGTTCTCACAAAGCGGCCCGCGCTGCTGTAGTCTCCGGGGAGTCCCTTCAAGTCGGAGCCCAAAGACCGCTTGTCCTCATGGGAGTAAAAACAACGTAGATTATCAAGATGCCACCCAAGGTTCGGCTCATTTGTGAGAACTCCGTTGCTCCGGTTGTCCCAGATTTTCAACCGGCCGTCGACATACTCCAGCACGACCGAGTTGCCGTCGGCATCAGTCACAGGCCAGTGGAAGGGAGGTGCCTGCCCATTGTTGAAGTTCTCTTGCGCCACTCCATTCAGTTTCACCTTGGACAACCCTTTTTTCAATTCATCGACCGTGGCGAAGTTTCCGGCTACCCAAGCCACGAAATGCCGGATATCCACGACGGAATCGCCGGGATTGATCTTTGGATACTCCACGTCGTCGGCCCACAAAGTGGTAATGTAAAGACCCTTCTCATTGCCTGCGTCAACCAGAGCATTTTTATCGCCCAACGCCGAGATGGCGACGACCCCGTACTTCGATTTCCACCGGAGGCCCTTTGCGCCCTTCGGAGCCTCGACAGCGTATTGCGTTCCCCTTGGGATCGTTTGCAGTTGTGCTCCAAGCCTGTTATAAAATTCTTGGGCGCGGACAGATACGACGGTGCCATCTTGGGCTTTTATAAAAAAATAAGTGCACGATTCGGCCGGAACGGCAAACCCCAGAAAAAGAGCGAACAATCCAACCATCAGGAACAAATTGCGACTCATAGTGTTCTCTTTATCTTTCGTTGTAGGAAAATACCTAAACGGCTAAAGAAACTGGATCAGATCGGGTCCTCGTTGTCACTTCCGTGTTCGAAAATCCGGGCCGGTTGTGTCATCCCTAAAGCATTCGGCTAAAAAAACGTATTGCATAAGAGCAATTGTCAATTTCCCGAGGTAGTAGAAGGGGAGGTCTCTTTTGAACACACAGCAGTGATGGTGTTATCGGCATCCTTGCTGGATTACTTACTGTCAGCCCGCCCGAGCAGCACTTCCTTGATGAGCCGTGCGCAATGATACAGGTCATAGCACATTGCTGGATAAGTCGAGTTCCTCCAGGTAGGCCCTTTAAGAATACTTTCTGGTGCTCTAACTTCCTACCAATGGTCTATGATTCATCGTGGGATATTTCTTGGTCGAGGCAACAGCGGGCGCACGAACCTGCATTTCCGTTCACATCCAGCTCGGGCTTGGCGAAAGTCTGCCCTTCTTGCCAAAATGCAGACTCTTCAAATCACCCAAAAGTTTGCATGATGCTGAAACCTTGACGATTTAAGCGCCCCGTTTCTCAAGGACAGACATTGAAACTGCCCCGCACATGGTATTTTACACGATGCAGAGGATACAAATTTGGCCGAATGCGTTTGCAGACACTCGGCGAACGGAGTTTCAAATCTATGTGAACTTATGAGCAACACTAATAGTGGTATCTGCAGGCGAGGATTCGAACCTTTTCGTCTTTGACTTCATAGACAAGACGGTGTTCAGAATCGATTCGGCGAGACCAGCAGCCGGCGAGTTCATGTTTTCAAGGCTCGGCTTTGCCGGTCCCAAAGAAAGGGTCCCGCTGGATTTCCCTGATAAGCTTAACGATTCGAAGGGCCTTTTTGCGATTCTTTTCAATCTACCATGCGAGGTCTTCAAACGCGTCGGGGTCAAATTCCAAGCTCTTTGCAGGCTTTGTCAAAAGGGATACCCTCTTTTCGGTTTTTGGCCTCGATCAGCCGTTTTTTCATCGTCTCGCTTTTGAGCAGCCAGGCGGTCTCCTTTTCGGACTGGATCTCCCGCCCCAGATCGATAGGGACGATAACCCCGGTGATGTTGTTGTTTTCATCAGAAATATATTGAATCCGGCCCACGCGGGCTCCTCCCTTACTCAGTCCTCAGTCCTGAGCAACTCAGTCCTTGAATGTCTACCAGATAGGGCGCCGGCAGCTTTTCACGACCTGTTTCAATGCCCACAGGGAGTCTATGCCCGAATCCGCCAGTCTTCTCATCTGCATCTGGAAAATCTGCGCCACACAGAAAGCATCGGCCATTGCGTTGTGCCTGTAGGATTCTTTGAGGCCGTAGCCGCTCGTGATGGCGTCCAGCGAAAGATCGGCGCCTTGCCTGCCGAACTCTTTCCCGAGCCATTCTTCAATGAAGACTATGTCCAGGCACTTTTTTTTCAACCTGGTCCCGATTCGTCTGAAATGCTCTCTCAGGAATTCATGGTCGTACTCGACGGAATGCCCAACGATGATTCCGTCCAAGGCGTTTAAAATCCTGGGGGCAACTTCCCCAAAGGAAGGCGCGCCACCAAGATCATCCTCGCTTATGCCGTGAAATTTCATTGTGTCCAGCTTGTATTTTTTCGGCCTCACCAGGGTGTAGTAGCCCTCATGCACGGCTATTCTGGACCCGAGCATGGGAATGCCGGCAAATGCTATGATTTCGTCCTGCTGCGGGTTTAGCCCCGTGGTTTCCAAATCAACGGCACAGAACCTGGCATGTGCGAGCAACATTGGGGCAAACCCCCGTCTTTCATCCAGTACGCGTTCACCGCAGGCGCAGAGAGACAAATTCCACCACAGAGACGGGACATAGTCCGGTCAAGGAGAGGGCACAGAGGAAGGTAATTGAACGAACTGACACAACTAAAAGGCAGATCCCCGTTTGCTACCGGTTTTTCCTGCATACACATTTTCTTTTCTCTGTGTCCTCTGTGTCTCTGTGGTGAGAATGTTTTGGCCTCTTTCTGTCCGGACCATGTCCCCTCTTGTGGTGAGAATTTTTTGTCCGTGCGTCTCCGCGGTGAGCCATTACGAATCAAAAAGGGCTGAACGAGTCGGCGCCCTTCACGTTGTATTTTATCATGAGGAGCTTTTGGAAAGAGGAAATAACTTTCAGGGATTCTTTCAAAATGAGCAGGTCCACCTTTGAGAGGTCTTGTCCCGTGACAAGGTTGCCGGGTTTGCTCTCAGCCAACAGGGACCTCGAGTGAAGTCTGAGTCTGAGGTCCTGGAGAAAGCCGTACGACTCGAGAAGATCGTGGCACATCTTTTCTCCGATTATCCGCTTCTCGAGCAACGCCTCCAGCCGCTCCTTAGTATTGGTGATTTCCACCATGCCGTGATTTATTGCAAGGACCCTCACTCCGTTGACGATCGGGTAGATCCCGGACCTCTTAAGGTTTAAGCCTTTGCTTAGTCCGATAATGCCGAAGATCCCCAGAGGCGGTTGGATCTCGACCGCATCCGAGGCCATCAGCTTCAATGCCTGGTCGGTCCGGCTGCCCCTGATCGATTCGGCCAGCTCAGCGAACATGGTCTCGTCTCCGCAGACCGGCCTCATATCCAGGAATACCGTGAGATACCTCACATGTTCGGGGACAGGGTCACTGAACCAAAGCCTGAAGTAATCCCGCCACGCCGGGAGGCTTTGATTCCACTTCGGATTAGACGCCATGTAACCGCCGGTACACTTTGGTATTCCTATCCGGCTGAGTCCCTCGACAACTGCTTCGGCAAATTCGGACAATTGTCCTCCGCTGTGGATAAGGGCGTTGTCCTGATCGGTTGCAAGGATCTCTTCGTTTCGGCCCAAGCCGCCCATGTGGACCCACAGGAATCTTTCGGCGGGCGGATCCACATTTACAAGGTCGATGACTTTGTTGATAATTGCATCGTGAATTGATGAGATCATCATGGTCAGACTGTAGAAGTTCGGACCATTCATGGCCAGCTTCGCCATCGATAAGCGTATCGTCGTGTACACGGCTACCAGCTCTTCCATGGAAGTTGCCTTATTTATTCTCCTGAACTGGGAAATCATGGAAGAGGATGGTTCAAAATGAATCTGGACGTCTTTTCTTGTGATTACCCCGAACACCCTGTCTTCTTTGGTTATGGCGAGGTGATTTATGCCCGATTCGATCATCTCCGTCAGGGCGTCGAATAGAGTTGCATTATGAGGCCTGGTCTTCACCGGATGCGACATGAACCGGGAAATCGGGTCCGAGTGCCCGCCCGCTATGACGGCTCGTCTCAGGTCCTTATGCGTAAATATTCCTACCGGTTTCATAGCGCCGTCCACCACTACGATAGAGCTCACACAGTTGCTGTCCATCATGGAAACGGCTTGTTCAACAATGGTTTCGGGCCCGCAAACAACCGGGTCTTTGTATAAGGCTTTGTCTATATGTGATATGTAGGCCGTCTCATCGAGGACTTCTCCGCGAAGGGCGATCTCTTTGAACGTGCGGAACCGCCTGGCGATAAAAGAGAGGAAGAAAGATGAGAACCGGTCGTTACGTTCAAAGACCTCCTGGAATTTGTCCGCTGCAAGCAGATAGCACACCGTGTCCTGGACTGCCCTGGCCTCAAGAACATAGGGGCGGCCGCCGACGGCAGCGATTCCGAACGCCTCGCCTCTGGAAAGATAATCCACCGGCGCCTGGCCCTCGAACAGCCCCACCAGCCCGGCGAACACGATGTAGACGTACTTGCGGGGGTCCCCTTTTTCAAAGATGGTCCGGCCCTTTCTGAACTCGTCGACATCGAGTCCCGACATAAGGATGTTCAGCTCTTCTCCGGAGAGAAATGAAAAGGGCCTGATCTTCTTTATGAATTCTTTGGGGGGTATCATGGTGCACGATTCAGAGGTGAAAACAGGGCTTCCCTGAGGAAGCCCTGTTGTGATTTCATCCTGCAGCTAATTTTGAGGCCGGTGCGGCCGCCGCCGTCTCCTTGGTGAAGAGTTTTTTGATCAGTTCCTGGGAAGGCGGTTTGGAAATGAGGCTGCCTGCAAAGTAGAGAATACCACAGCCGCTGATAAGTATCCATTCCATTGTGCCCATGCCGAGCAGGGGTGGATTTCTTGCAAGCACCGCCCATCCGCCCCACAGGGTGGCTACGGTGCCGTATATCACGGTGAGGATCGCGCCCAGCTTCGTAGCGCGCTTCCAATAGTAGGAGACCACGGTGACGAAGAAAAATATGGCGCCGAGGCCCATTGCGGCAAAACCCATGAAGACCGCGAGCAATGCAGGCGGCCTCTCGAGGGTCCAGTAGAAAGGCAGAAACAGGAAAAGGGCGATCAGGAAGTAGCCGAGGTAGAGCATCGATTTGTCAGATGTCTGCGGCCGCCAGAGCTTTATGATATCCCTTGTGACATTGGCGCTCATGATGAAGACCATGGCGGACAGCGTGCCCAGGGCGGCGCCAACCAGGGCCGTCAGGTATATGGAGATCAATGTTGACCCGCCTACTGCCCAGGCGAGCATGGGAGCGGCCAGGTCGGCGCCCCATTGCTTGTTTGCAAGTAGATTGTCGCCGTAGATCACCCTGGCCACGAGACCGTTGCTCGAACAATCGAGCATGATGGGGACCCCTGCTGTGAGCCAGACCACGAAACAAAGCAAAACAAACTCATTTCTCGACAGTGTTTTCATGCCCAGAAACCGGCTGACGTTATGAGGAAAGCCAACGGACATGGTAAAGAAGATGACGGGTGTTGCAGCTATGCCCACCCAACTGGAAAAGAGTTGGGTTACGCCGATGTGCGGCAGGGCAGGGTTGATCAGGGCCATGTAGGAAGGCTTTTGAGCCATGAGGCTATCCGATATCGCGCCGAACCCGCCGGCGTAAACGAGCGCCAGTATGCCAAGCAGAAGGCCCACCAAACCCAGAAAGCCGCCTTTTACCGCGATGAACCATTGGGTCCCCGTATAGCCGCCAAAGACCAGGAAGAGCCATGCGATCACAATGGCGATGATGAGACACCAGAAAGGCGGGAGGCCGGTAACCGCGTACCAGACCGCGCCGGCTGCTTTCAACTGTCCCACGGAGTACATGAAAAGGAAAAAAAGCATGCTCGCCGCAATGAGCGTCTGAAGGCCCTTTGATTCAAAGCGCCGTCCAATGGTTTCCGTGATGGTCGCTGCTCCGAGTTTGGACGAGAACTCTCTTGTCTTCGTTGCAGCAAGCCAGACGGTGGGAATGATGCCCACCAAGGACCAGATGCCGCCAAACCACATGCCGGAAAACCCTACCTTGTAAACCACCGCAGTGCTTCCGCAGAAGGCCCAGCCTGAAATGTAGGAGCCCGTGAGAGCGAGTCCCGTAACCCATGGGCCCATGTCTCTTCTGCCGACAAGGTATTCATCGTAGGATTTCCACTGCTTTTTGGCCAGGAACCCTAAAAGGACTGCAATAGACAACAGACAAGCGACCCCTATGATGGAACCCAAGATCATGCCGAATGAAGGCTCTGGAATGTTCAGGAATTTTGGGTTCATTTTTTCCACCTCCTCGCGATCAGCCACGTCCCGAGCACAGTCATGACGAAAGTGCCGGCGAGGATCAATCCCCAGACAACCCACGATATCGTGGGGTCAACAGTTACAGACTGCATAAAAATCTCCTTGAGCTTTTAGAGTTGTCCCCAAGAATTTTTGCATCTCCCATTTTCACCATGCGCTGCACATTTGCGCACGGCTTTGCGCCCTTTTCCAAAGCGGCCAACCCCGGTCTGCTCCTTGCCACCCTCCTTTCCCGGGCCGTCGATGTTTCGAAAAGTTCATCGCTTGCATGGCCTATCCAGCGGAGCGTGGAGATTGGCAAGCTTGAGTAATGAGAGAGAAGCAAGGTCTATAGAGCTGAGGATGATGAATGATCGCGGGGGCGCAAGAGCATTTGGAACGCACTCTCAGCAAGGACCGGTCCTATCCACAGGTGGACGGAGAGGTTGAGCGAAATCCGGCAAAAAAAGCTGTTTGAAAGTCTCGAAAAACACCAGCGCCGCGCTCAATCTGTAGCGGTTCACCGAAAGCTAGATTACAGCTATTTGATAGCTAAGAAAAAAACGATAGTCAATGAAAAAGCATGTCCCGAAAAACATATTTGCGGGCTCAGGAATTATAGACGCCAAACGAGAGCCATTTAAAATCATCCTGGAGGCTGTCGTTGATATTTTTCCCGATCCGGCACATGAAAAGATTGTCTGCATCAAGGCAAATATTGGGTTCGTTGGTTTTGCACTCGTTAAACTGAAAGGGTTGGAAAAGGCGGATCATCATTTTTCGGTATTGCGATGCGGTAATTTTCGTCCACCTCAAATCCCAGGTCCAGGTGAATCCTACAAAATATATGATTTTTTCCTCCACCATGGGATGAGAGAGCATCTCTTTGACGAGAACGCTTCCAACCCCCATTTGCCTCCAATCGCGGGCAACCTCTATAGCCTTGACCTCCATCATCACCTTGGGATCGAGTCTTGCCCACCGTTGATCGGGTTCCGGATAGGCAAGCACCCCGAAACCGATGATGTTTTCTTTATCGGTCACCGCAAGGACCACGTTTGCGTCCTGTTCGGCAGCCCTTCTTATGAGACTTGCACTCCTGGTGTAGAGCGACCGGAAATCGGGGTGTTCGCCGAACTGTCCCTCGAAACTGAGCTGCCTGATCTCATCGGGAGAAGCAAAATTATACACGGATAACTTTCCCATGGGGGTCTGCACAGCGATCCGTTCAGTCAAGTGGATGACCCTCCGGTTTACGGCCTTAGCGGCCGCGAAAAACTCCACGCTCCGCGAGGTGGACCATAACGTCGTGCTTGCTTTGCGGCCTCCCTTTAATGGTCAGGTTATCATCAAAGGGCCCCAGGCCGGAAATACTTTTTGGGGGCACTCAATTTTGCTTGACGATCAATCGACTATTAGCTATTAAATAGCCACGTTATAGCTAGTGTCCATCCGGAAACTCCTGAGGGGCTCTAGCAGTTTCCGATTCGGAAAGGAGGCATGTTTCGTCCTGGCAAGGAAATCGAGGGGTTGCGCGGAGGCGTACAGGGGTACGCCGTACAAGCAAACCCGAAAGTTGACGCCACCAGGGCGGAAAAGGTCACTTTCCGGATGGAAACTAGCTAGTCGTCCGGAAAGGGTCCTCTCCGAGACCGGAAACCGAGTGTTTCATCCTGGTTTCCGGATGCAGACCAGCTAAAATACCGGTTGCGGCCAATCCGGACCGCCGCAGGGCCACCGTTTTGGTCCCGGTGCTCAGGTTCATTTCACGGCGGGATAGCCCTTTCCAGCAGGAGTTCTTTCCCATATCCCCCTGCCTTCGTTCCAAGCGCCGAATCACCCAAGCTCCTCGTATGGTAGACTTATACAATATCCTGCTCGAAAAAAAATGACCCGAAGAGCTGCACGCGCAGCCATGCAGACAGTGCAGATAGTACCCGTGGTGCGTTTGGAGGCAAGCCAAATGTTAAACGCATCAGAAAGTGAAGTTACAATGGTGTCAAGGTTTCGCCCTCAGTCCTCAGCACTCAG
>Ga0187849_1003536_pt1 | contig 13630 bp, 14 predicted proteins | sample June2016WEW_4_10_2_FD_132412 | JGI IMG/M metagenome (GOLD analysis project Ga0187849, IMG submission 132412) | Peatland microbial communities from SPRUCE experiment site at the Marcell Experimental Forest, Minnesota, USA - June2016WEW_4_100 | ecosystem: Environmental > Terrestrial > Soil >... | reverse complement strand
GGATACCGAATCATGACCCGCAGCCATCCTCTATGCATGGGCACCTCCTATCTCGGAAGTACCCCGCCACCGGAGGACATTCTAGCTGCGACGTAACTAGGACATTCTAGCTGCAACCCTACATTGTCCCTTGACAAACGATCAACGCTGTGATCAAATACGAAAACGAGACAAAGATGATGGAAGAGCTCGCGAATCCGCTGCTTAGAAGACGATGCGAAGACTGTCCAGGGAGAACCCCGTTTAGGTGCGATCCCGCCAGTGTCCAAGCCGCCCAGGAACTTGTCTTCGAACCGCCACTGGATGAGGGCATTAGAGACGCCGTGCTTGTGCTGGCGGCAAATGGAGTTTCTACCTATGAGTCATGCGATGGTCAGCACCCCGGCCACCATTTCCCTGTACCAACCATCAGGTTCGAAGGCCAAAGTTCTGAAGGACTGAGGGCCCTGTCAGTTGCGCTCGAAAATGGCCTCCCGGTCGCCGAACTACGCCGCGTCTGGGACGTCAGAGAAGGTCTAATCTATGGGCCTTGGTGGGAAATCACACTGATGCCCACCAAGGCCCGTTGAAGTCGCCCCTATTTGCCTAGCCTGTTCAGTTCCTTGCAGTCATCGCACAGCCGATAACCGCCGTCACCGGCGCGCCGGTCGGCTTGTCGGATATCCTGCCCCGCCGCGCAGGCGCCATTGTTGTGGTGGACTCGCTCTGTTGCTGGCTTGTTGGCCTCGTTGATTGAGTAGAACGGTGCTACTGCGGTCATTGTATTTCCTTTTTCAGCTTGCGCTTTCGGGCGCAGGCTGACTAGAATCTGGCCGATAACTGGATAGGGGGTTACGCCGGTCGTACCATAGGCAGGCCTCCTCTCCTACTGGGGCGATGGGGTTTATTGCCGTCCAAGCCGTTAACCCCGTCGCCCTTCCTATCTGGCAAACGAATACCCTTGCCTCCGGACAAGGGTTGACTGCGCCGCGCAAGGCTGCTAGAGTCTAACTGTTAGATCATGACGTAGCCTCGTTGGGCGGGGAAACCCTCCGATGGGGCTCGTTATTTTGTTGGCAACACCGTACCACAAAGATCGATACCGATCAATCGGTCAGCGTTTCTTCAAGCCGCTTTGACAAACCTCCTGGTAGATGCTAAGACCAGCATATGCCTACACGCTCAAGCAAGCCTAGCGGCCACCGGCGAAAAGCCGGAAGAGCCGCCGGATAATCGGAATCCCCACGCGGTCGCGCTCGGCAAACTGGGCGGACAGAAGGGCGGCAAGGCCCGCGCAAGGAAACTGACGCCGGAACAGCGGCGGGAAATGGCACGCAAGGCGGCAGAGGCTAGGTGGAAGAAACAAGTCATTTGATAAAGTGCTGCATTAATTCGTAATTTGCCCGAACCGTGCCGTCGTCGATCCTGATCAATTGCCGACTCTTCAGATAGTTGAGATCGCGGCTGATGGTCTTCGGCTTGATGCCGTAATAGCGTTCTGACAGAGGATGACCCCCCTTGCGAAGTTGGGCAACCGAGACCGATTCACCAGCGAGACCAAGCAGGAAGTGAAACATCCTCTCGCCGGGTATCGTTCCTAGCTTTCCATCATCTAGAAGCGTCTCGCGAGCGAAATCCCTGAAAGCAATCACGGTTACTTGAGCCAAGATCTCCTGGTGGACCGTCTCTTGTTCCGCCACCAACCCGCGCAGTGCGAACTTTATGAATGGCGTTATGTTTCCATTCGTTTTGAAGCGCACCTCATCCAGCATTGCCTCATACTCAGCTCGATTCTGATAGTAGTAGTTTGCCAGTGAATAGAAACCCCTGGCATTAATACCGCCTTGGTAAAGCAAGAAGCTCTCCAAGCCGCGCGCCGTGCGTCCGTTGCCGTCCCCGAATGGGTGGATACTGACAAGATAGAAATGAGCCGCAATCGCACGAATGGGTGCCGGCCATGCTTGCGGCGCGCCGTGGTTCAGCCAATCCAGGAATTGCGTCATCAAGGCCCGAACCTCGTCACCGGTTCGTGGGGGAATGTAGGTACCAGCGCGAACGGCATGGTTTCTGTAAACGCCGGGCTCATTCGCAGGATAGTCAATTCCTTGAGTCGTCAAGCGGTGCAGGGTATGAATGAGGTCCTCCGTCACGGGGTAGTATGGGTCTTGTTGGAGTGTGTCTGCGACGTAGGTCATAACGTCGTTGGCGTTCCTCGCCTCCTGTTCGGCGCGTCGCCGGGCCTGAGGTAGTACGTGCTCTTCGGGGGATGCGGCAATGATCTGCTCCACTTCCGTTTCGCTCAACTCAGTCCCTTCGATACCAGTAGTGCCTCGAACCGCCCGCATGATGTTCAAGCTATCGATATGTCTCTGCATGCCTGGCGGCAGTGGGATTCCACGAATTACGTCGGCTAATGCCTTGACTCTCTCGACATTGACCACGATTTCATGGTCTTCCGTGTCTAGCCGGCAGTCGAAGTTAACGGACCAGGTTGGCATGCATGTCCCCCTTATAGTCCCCTATAATGTCTACAGTAATGTCCAGTGGTTTGTCCTGCTTTTCACGTTCACATCGTAGCACGATGTCCATAGGAATGTCCATCATATTGTCCCATATCCTGTCCAACGCTCTTGACACAAAGATCCCCGGTCACCCACGCAAGCGCGTCTTGACGGGCTGCCGCCCTGACAATACAATAGAGCTACAGACAAGCGCCCACTGAGGAGAGATGACAGGGATGGGTGGCGCCGCTTCAACTGAATATCGAAACAAGGCACCGGCGTAGGCGTCAGGTGCCTTTTGATTTCCCCCTTAGAGAGTGAAGGAGAGAGCAGAGATGAATTCCAGCTTCATCGGGAAGGTCGAGAAGGCCAAGCGCTACTCTGAAGAGCGGAACCGTCTGCGCTTCAAGAGCTTCGACGTCGAGTTCCAGGGCGACAACCACTCCCATAACGTCGCCTTCGACGACGACGGCTGGCGCTGCACCTGCAACTTCTTCGCCGGTGCAGGCCTCTGTTCTCATACGATGGCGCTGGAACGCATTCTGGAGGGGATGATCCCGCGGGAAGTCCCCGCCGGAGCGTAAAGCCTTCGACCCTTCTCCGGCGCTAGCTTTCGTAGCCGTTCGGGTGCGCCTGGTGCCACAGCCACGCGCTGTCGATGATCGGCTCCAGGTCCGGGAAACGCGGCTCCCAGCCGATTTCCGCCCGTATCTTGGCCGAGCTCGCGACCAGCACCGCGGGGTCGCCCTCTCGACGCGGGGCGTTGCGCACCGGAATCGGCCTTCCCGTCACCCGACGCGCCGTCTCGACGACTTCACCATTGGAGAAGCCCTGCCCGTTGCCGACGTTGTAGACCGCACTGCCCTTAAGCGTCCGCTCCAGCGCCAGCGAGTGCGCCTGCGCCAGGTCCGACACGTGGACGTAGTCGCGGACGCAGGTGCCGTCCGGCGTCGGGTAGTCGGAGCCGTATAGCTCCACCGAAGGCAGCTTGCCCGCCGCCGCTTCCAGTACGACCGGGATAAGGTGCGTCTCCGGGCGGTGGTCCTCGCCCAGGCTTTGCGTCGCGCCGGCAGCGTTGAAGTAGCGCAGCGACACGTAGCGCAGACCGCGCTGGCTGTCGTACCAGCGCAGCAGCCGCTCGCCGATAGCCTTCGACTCACCGTAGGGGTTGACGGCCGCCAGCGGCGCGTCCTCCTCTATCGGCGTCTTCTCCGGCTCGCCGTACACGCCGGCGCTGGAGCTGAAGACGAACCGCAGCACCTGGTACTTGACCATGGCATTCAGGAGGTTGATCAGGTGGCCGACGTTGTTCAGGAAGTACTTGCCCGGGTCCCGCATCGACTCACCGGCGGCGATGAAGCCGGCGTAGTAGACGACGCCGTCGAAGCTGCGCCGCGCGAACAGGTCCTCGAGCAGCCCGGCGTCGCCCAGGTCGCCGACGACAAGCTCCGCGCCCGGCGACACGGCTTCCGCGTGGCCGGTGACCAGGCTGTCGAAGACAACGACCTCGTGGCCCGCCTCCAGCAGCTCCGCCACCGTCACGCTGCCGATGTAGCCCGCTCCGCCGACGACGAGTATTCGCAACTGTCTACTCCTCGAACTTCTTGAACACCAGGCAGGCGTTCTGACCGCCAAACCCGAAGCTGTTCTTGAGGATCGTGCGCACTTCCGCCCGGCGCGACTTGTGCGGCGTGTAGTCCAGGTCGCACTCCGGGTCCGGGTTGTCCAGATTGATCGTGGGGTGAATGACGCCGGTCCGCAGCGTCTGGACGCACGCCACCGCCTCCAGGGCGCCCGACCCGCCGAGCACGTGGCCGATCATCGACTTCGTGGAGCTCAACGGGACCTTGTAGGCCTGCTTACCGAAGACGGCTTTGATCCCGCGCGTCTCCGCCACGTCGTTCAGCAGCGTCGAGGTCCCGTGCGCGTTAATGTAGTCGATCTCCTCCGGTCGCAGGTCCGCGTCGGCCAGCGCCCGGCTCATCGCCAGTTGCGCGCCCTCGCCGTTCTCGCACGGCGCCACGACGTGGTGGGCGTCGGAAGAGGCGCCGTAGCCCGCCAGCTCACCAATTATCGTCGCGCCGCGGCGTTGGGCGTGCTCCAGGCTCTCGAGCACCAGGATCGCCGCGCCTTCCGAGCAGACGAAGCCATCGCGGTCCCTGTCGAAGGGGCGGCTCGCCTTCGTCGGCTCATCGTTACGTGTCGAAAGCGCGCGCATGACGCAGAAGCCGGCGAGACCCAGCTCGCTGATGCCCGCTTCCGTTCCGCCGGTCAGCATCACGTCCGCGCGCCCGCAGCGCACGACCGAGAATGCCTCGCCGATCGCCTGAGTCGACGCCGCGCAGGCCGTGATTGCCGTGTTGTTGTGCCCCTGAAAGCCGTACTGGAGCGCGACCGTGGCGGCGGCCATGTTGGGCAGCATCTTTAAAATGTAGAAGGGGTCGATGCGCATGCCGCCCTTCGCGACGAGCGTGCGCATGGCGTCCTCGGTGTTGGGGAAGCCGCCGTTGCCGTTGCCGAGCAGGACGCCGATGTTCGTCTTATCTTCCGCGTCCAGTTGGAGCCCGGAGCTCGCTATCGCTTCCCGCGACGCCGCCACGGCGAACTGCGTGAAGCGGGCCATTCGCCGCGCCTCTTTGTAATCGATGTAGTTCGCCGGGTCGAAGCCCATGACTTCGCCGTTGATCTGGACGGGGTAGCGGCTGCAATCGAACTTCGTTATCGGTACGATGCCGGAACGCCCCTCGACGCAGCCCTGCCAGAAGTCGTCCACTGTCAGGCCCAGGGGCGTTATCGCCCCCATGCCGGTTATTACCACGCGACGTCCTGTGCAATCGTTCATGCTCAATCCCTATAGACAAGTTTGGAAGCGGGCAGCAGAAGTATCGCCCGCAATTCGATCTCGAATTCTAAGGCCAGCGACGTCTCGGTTCAACCGCCGATCACTTCATGCTCGACGCCGAGGACGTGCGCCCGCGCCTCCGCCGCCACGAACAGCGAGCCGAGGACGCAGACCAGACCGTCGCGCCCGGCCTCAGCCAGCGCCGCATCGACCGCCGCCGGCACCGACGCTACCGGCGACGCCCGCAGGCCGTCCGGCGAAAACGCGATCGCCACCTGCTCCGCGTCCAGCGCGCGCGGGTGCCGCGAGCTCGTCGCGATGAGTCGCTTCGCCATCGGCCGTAGCTGGCGCTCCATGCCGGCCGTGTCCTTGTCCTTCGACACGCCGACGACGAACGTCGCTTCCCTGAAGCCCAGGTCGTCCACCAGCGTCTCGCGCAGCCTCGCCACCGACTCCTCGTTGTGGGCGCCGTCCGCCAGGAGCAGCGGCTCGCGGCGCAGCACCTCCAGCCGCCCGGGCCAGCGCACCTTCGCCAGGCCCTTGCGGACCTGCTCCGGCGAAACGTCGACGCCCCGGTCCCGCAGCGCCTCGACCGCCAGCACCGCCGCCACCGCGTTCTCGGCCTGATGCGGCCCCAGCAGCGGCAGCCACAGGTCGTACTCGGCCCGCGGCGTCCGCAGCCTCAGCTCCTGGCCTTCGATGCCGGCGCAGCGCCGCTCGAAGCTGCAGGCGCGGTCCGCTTCGACGAGAAGCGCTCCGCGCTCCCGGCAGGCGCGACGGATGACGCCGGCGACGTCCTCTTTCTGACTGGCCAGCACAACGCAGGCGCCCGGCGTGATGATCCCCGCCTTCTCCGCCGCGATCTGCGTAAGCGTGTCGCCGAGGATCGCCTGGTGCTCCAGGCTCAGCGACGTGATGACGCAGACCTCTTTCCGCTCGAACGCGTTTGTCGAATCGACGCGGCCGCCCAGGCCCGTCTCCACCACCTGCACGTCCGCCCGCGCCTCGGCAAAGGCCAGGAACGCCATCGCCGTCAGCAGGTCGAAGGTGACCAGCTTCCGCCGCGGCAGCTCGCGACTCACGGCCGCGAGCGCTTCCGGCAGCATCGTCGCATGGCGCGCGAAGTCCTCTCGCGAGATGGGCTCGCCGTCCAGGCGGAAGCGCTCGCAGATGCTGTGGAGATGCGGGCTCGTGTATAGGCCGACCTTTCGCCCGCTCTCCCGCAGCATCGAGGCGATCATGGCCGCGGTGCTGCCTTTGCCCTTGCTGCCGGCGACGTGCACGGTCAGGCGGCCGTCCTGCGGCTCGCCGAGGTGCCGCAGCAGCGCCCGCATCGGCAGGACGTCCTGCCGGGGCTGGAAACCACCGCTGCGCTCAAAATCGGAGAAACTGAGGAGGTATTCCAGCGCCTGATGATAATCCATCGGGAATGCGGGCCTTTGGGAGCGAATCTAGAGGTTCAGCACGATTCGCCCCGATTATAGCACAGGGGAATCGACAAGCGCTTCACGCAAACAAGGTGGCGCATGGTTTGACAGGTCGCACGCGGGATCGCTAGCATGAGCTTGTCATCGACCTCAGCGAAAGCGGAGCAGACTCCCGTGCCGCAACTGCTCATCGCCACCAACAACGTCGGTAAGCTGGCGGAATATGGCGCCCTCCTCCATAGATGCGGCTGGCAACTGGTCAGCCCCGCTGAAATCGGCATCAGTCTATCCGTCGAGGAGACCGGCAGCGACTACGCGACGAACGCGCGCCTCAAAGCCGAAGCCTTCGCGGCAGCCGGCGGCCTCCTCACCCTCGCCGACGACTCCGGCCTGGAGGTCGAGGCGCTGCAGGAGCGGCCCGGTGTTCTTTCCGCTCGCCACGCCGGCCCCGACCAGACGGACGAACAGGGCGTGGCGCTTGTCCTGACGCAGATGAAGGGCGTACCGCCGGAAAAGCGAGGCGCCCGCTTTCGCTGCTTCATCGCCCTGGCGACGCCCGAAGGCGCGGTCCGACTGTTCGAGGGCGAATGCCCAGGGATAATCACGGAGGAGCCGCGCGGCCATAGCGGCTTCGGCTACGACCCCATCTTCCACCTGCCGCAGCTCGGCCGGACCATGGCGGAGCTGAAGCCCGACGAGAAGAACGCCATCAGCCACCGCGCCGACGCCGCCCGCAAGGCCTGCGGCGCCCTCCGGGAGATGCTTCGGGAGAGCCCGATAGGCTCCTGAACTGACAACGGCGCCTTCGAGGCGGCGGACAGCTAACGCGCGTCTGCCGCGCCCATCGCCTTAGCGACGGCGTCGCGTTGCATAACTCGTAGTTGAAGCGCAAGCGAACGGAATTGCCGGCTCACTTGCTGCCGTGAAGGAAGAAGCCCAGCCCCAATGCCCTCAGATTGACCTGAACTTCACGACAGACGATGAGCGCGAAGACGGCGATTGCGAGCGCCGAGAACGCCAACGCGGACACCACTAGCAGCGCAATTAGCATAAGGGCATTCATACCCATAGCGTAGGGGAACCCCCTACGCTATGGAATAAGGATTTGCCCTCAATATCTTACAGAAGAATCTTGCAGAAAAACGCCAGAGGCGTAACAGAGGATCTCCGGAGATGAACATGCCGCCACACGCAAACAGGTCCGGTCGCGGGGGCGCGGTCGACTTAGCCGGCAAGCGCGACGCGCCGTGCGATTGGCAAAGAAATCGGGCGGCAAGAGTGGCGATGTCGCCTTCTCCCGGCCGCCCGATGTGATCGCTATTATTCGATTTGCCGCTACTGGGCCGCCGCCAGCGAATCCTCAATCGCCTGCTTGAACGTGAACATTCCATCCGCGTAGCCCGACACGGTGCTGTCGTAGGGGTAGGCGCCGCTGACGAACTTGCCGTTGATGAAGAACGACGGCGTCCCGAAGCTGGATATGCCCGCCTGCGTCAACGCGTCGGTCATGGCCTTCTGGTCGGCAGCGACTTTCGCCTTGTCGGCGCCGGAGTCCAGGCAGGAGTTGAAGGTGGCGGTGTTCAGGTTCAAGCTGGCCGCATACGTCTTCATCTGCGCTACTACCTGTGTAACCCCGTTCGTCGCGTCAGCCTGCACCATTCCAGCGAGCGCGGTCTGGTTCTGGAACATCAAGTCGTGGAACTGCCAGAAAGCGCCCTGATCGTTGGCGCACTGGCCGGCTTCGGCGGCTTGCTCAGCGTAGGGGTGCATGGTTGCCGGCAGCGGGTAGTCACGGAAGACGAACTGCACCTTGTCGCCGTAGTCCTTCAGGATCGACGGCAGCGTCTGGGTGACGAACCTGTCGCAGTACGGGCACTCGAAGTCGGAAAACTCAATTATCGTTACCTTGGCGTCGCTTGGTCCCTTCGACGGTGCACCCGCGGCGCTAACGTCGAGCGCCTTCTGAGCGTTGAACGCATCCTCCGTCTCGAAGGACGGCGTCGGGTCCGCCGCGGGCGTCGGCAGAGCCGCCGTTACTTGCGTCTTCCCTCCACCCGACGAGCCGGAGCCGAAGAGCGGCCAGGCGTGATTGAGCCCCGCGGCGCCTGCGACCACGATAACCGCCGCCGCTATCCCGACAATGAACTGCATGGCGAGCGGGGGAAGTCCGGTTCCTTTGCTCGGCGATGGTGATGGCGTCTTGTTCGCCGCTTCCTGCGGCTCTTCGACTTGCGGGGATTCTTGTGTTTCCGGATCTTGCGTCACGTGCTGCCTCCATTAGCGCAGAAACCGGCTTCCGATCGCCGGTCCCTGTCGAGCATCGAGCTTCATCAACTTTACAGAAGCCCGCACAGGCTTGTCAAGGAAGAAACGGAAGGCAGTTGGGGGAAACAGACAGTCTAACCTGAGCCGAGACACTGCAATCGGACGTGTCCGGAGCACCAGGTCACTTGCCGGGAGGCTCGCTGAAAGCTACCTCCTGAGTTGCCCGACGGCGATGGGATGCGTCAAATCTGTCGAGGCGTACAGCTCGAAGCGCGCCGGCTTGATGAGGAACGTCGGTCCGGCGCCCAACTTCGCGTAGAGCGTCGTACGCACCTTCCCCCTTGCGTCAACGGTGATGGTAGGCTGGGAATGGTTGACGTCTCGGAACGTCGCCCAGCACTGGTCGCCGATGGTCCCGGCGGCTCCGTTCAGGCTCGGTCCGCACACCTTCAAGACCACCTGCGAACGAGGCTTCGCACCATTCACCAAGAGGCCGATCGGGGTCGTTTCCGACGCCCGGGCCCACAAGACGGTGCCTTCCACCCTCAGTTTCCCCGTGGAATGCAGCCGCGCCTGCATCATCGCGGCGCCGGCTGTGGCGACCGACGCCAGGACAATGAGCACACCCACCACCGCCGCGATGACGATCTTCCGCATCTCTTCTCTCCTTGACTTCGAGCAGCCTTCCGATCATCCTTCGGACCAGCGTCCACTGGAGGCCAGAACAATTTCGCAGGCGACGCGCCAGCATAAGGACACACGCACAATAGGCGCTCGCCGTGCAGCCGTCGTGTAGAGCAAGCGCCTGACCGTGCAAAAGGCGTGAAGGGCGCTATGCCTTCAGCGTTCCCCGAATGGACGCCCAATCCGCGGTCGCCTTATAATAGCCGTACCAATGCGCACAATACCAGACCTGAGCGAAGATCTCAAAAGGACAGCTATGACAGCCGAATCACGATCTCGCGTCGCCGTCGTCTACACCAGCGCTCCGACCGTTCTCGACGACGTCGCTCACGCTATGCACCTCGCCGGCTCGACCGAGGCGTTGCCCCGCGACGTCGAGACCGTGCTCAAGATCAACATCTCCTGGCAGCACTACTACCCCGCCTGCTCGACGACCCCCTGGCAACTCGAAGGCGTCGTGCGCACGCTCCTGCGCGACGGCTACGATAAGATCATGCCGGTCCAGAACGGCACCGTCGTCGTCGATTCGCACGAGGGCGAGGTCAGGAACAAGCACAAGGTCGTCCTTGACCGCTACGGGCTCAAGAGCGTCCACCTGACGGATAAAGACGCCGTCTGGGTCGACTACCAGCCTAAGGGCGAGATGCTCGTCCTCGACAAGGTCTTCCCAGATGGCATCAAGATACCGCAGGCGCTCATCGGCAAGAACGTCATCCACCTGCCGACGGTCAAGACGCACGTCTTCACGACGACGACCGGCGCCATGAAGAACGCTTTCGGGGGCCTGCTGAGCTACCGGCGCCACTGGACGCACTCCGTCATCCACCAGACGCTCGTCGACCTGCTGACGATCCAGAAGGAGATCCACCCCGGCATCTTTGCGGTCATGGACGGCACGATCGCCGGCGACGGCCCGGGGCCGCGCGCGATGCGACCTCACGTCAAGAACCTCATCCTCGCGAGCGCCGACCAGGTCGCGATCGACGCTGTGGCGGCGAAGCTGATGGGCTTCGACCCGATGTCGCTCATGTACATCCGCCTGGCGCACGAGCGCGGCCTCGGCTGCGGCGACGTCAGCAAGATCGACGTCGTCGGCATGGACATCGACGGCGTCAACTTCGGCTTCCGCAGCGACGAGGATACGTTCGCCAGCCGCGGGCAGAAGCTTATCTACTGGGGGCCCCTAAAGCCGTTTGAAAAGCTTCTGCTCCGCACGCCGATAGTCCCCTGGGCGTTCTTCGCCTCCAACGTGTATTACAATTACTTCTGGTACCCTCTCGTCGGTCGAAAGAGAGTGAAGCAGGCCTTCCAGACCGAATGGGGGAAGCTCTTTCAGAGCTACTAGAGATCCCTCTCCGGAGAGGATGCGCTCTTGACCCTGAAAAACCTTCGCGGCAAGTTCATCCTGTCCCTTCTTCTGGGGATGATCGTGGTCGTCGGCCTCATGGTCTACGGCGACTTCTCCGACATCATGGGTCATGTGGGCGACTTCCGCTGGGAGCTCCTTCCGCTGCTCCTTGCCCTCTCCATGTGCAACTACCTTATCCGCTTTCTGAAGTGGCACTTCTACCTGCACCAGATCGGCATCCACGACGTGCCGTGGACGGACAGCTTCATGGCGTTCTTCTCCGGTCTGGCGATGGTCATCACCCCAGGCAAGTTCGGCGAATGGCTGAAGAGCTACCTACTGCAGGAGATGCGCGGCATCCCCTTCCTGCGAACGGCGCCCATCCTTCTCGCCGAGCGCTTCACCGATAGCGTGGCGCTGCTGCTGCTCGCCGTCGCGGGCTTCATCGTTTTCGGCGAGGCATGGGAAGTGTTCGTCGTCGTCGTCGTTGCCTGCGTCATCGCGATGGTCGTGACGCGCCACCGTCCGACGATGCGCGCCATCCTGCACGCCGCCGAGCGCGCGCCGGTGTTTTCGCGCTTCGCCAGCCGCGTCGAGGACTTCTACGAGACGACCTACGTCCTGTTCGAGCCGTGGAGCCTGATCCTGACGACGTTCCTCAGCTTCATCTCCTGGGGCGGCGAAGTCGTCGCTTTCTACCTGGTGCTGACCGGCCTGGGCTACCACGGCTCCGGCATGCTGCTGCTGAAGGCGGCGTTCATCCTGCCCATCTCCACGCTTGCCGGCGCCGTCATCATCATCGCGCCGGGCGGCCTGGGCGTGGCCGAAACCGGGATCACCGGCCTGTTGCAGGTTATGATCTCAGGGATGAGCAAGAGCGTGGCAAGCCTGGCTGCGCTTATAATACGCTTCACGACGCTCTGGTTCGGCGTCTTCGTCGGCCTCGGCGTTCTTGCGGTTACCACGCGACGCATCAGCGCCCGCGCCGCCGAAGTCGCGCCCGCGCCGTCAGCGCCGCCTCTCGCCGAGCTTGAGGAAGGAGACCTCTCGCGGTGAGTCTGCCGTTCGTCCACCGGCGACCGGCTTTCCTGGACGACCCCGCTTCTCGCGCCGCCGTCGTACCTGTTATCTCCAACAGCGTCGTTCTCGTGCTGAAGCTTGTCGTGGGAATCATGACCGGCAGCATTGCCATCCTCTCCGACGCCGTGGACAGCGGCGAAGACATCGGCGCCTCTTCGTTCGACCTCTGGAGCGTGCGCCTTTCCGCCAAGCCCGCCGACCTGGAGCATCCCTACGGCCACGGCAAAGCGGAAGGGATTGCGGCGGCAATCGAGGCACTTCTCATCGCCGCCGGCGGCTTCTTCATCTTCTACCAGGCCCTGCACCGGCTCGTCGTCGGCGAGGCGAAAGTCGACGTCGGACTGGGCATCGTCGCCATGGCCATTACCGGCGCCGTCAACATGGGCGTTGCCTTCTACGTTTCGAGAGCCGCCCGCGCGACCGGCTCCTTGGCGCTGGCCGCCGGCACCCGACACCTCTGGACGAACCTGGGCCAAGCTGCCGCCGTTGTCGTCGCCCTCGCGCTCGTCGGGCTGACCGGCAGGCGCGAGTTCGACGCCGTGGTCGCCCTGTTGCTGAGCGCCTTCCTCATTCTCTCCGCGACGCGCATCGCCCTCGTCGCCTCGCGACAGATCATGGACGTGCGGTTGCCGACGGAGGAAGAGGACGTCGTCCTAGAGACCATCCAGCGCTATCCCGGCGACGTGCGCGGCTTTCACAAGCTGCGGACGCGTCGCTCGGGACGGCAGCGCTACGTGGAGCTGCACCTGATAGTCGAGGCGAACAAGAGCGTGAAGGAGATGCACGAGATCTGCGACTCGATCGAGCGGGAGATAGTGGAGCGGCTGCCCGGCGCCGAGGTGACCATCCACGTGGAGCCTGACGACGGCCGCTACACGGAGCCTCGCCCCCTGCCGCGCTAGCCCGCCGGCGGGCCAAGGCAGTGCCCGTCGCAGGTGGTACTTGGAGGGAGACCACAATGCAGAAGCGCAAGCTTGGAAACAGCAACCTGAACGTCTCGGCCCTTGGCCTGGGCTGCATGGGAATGAGCTATGGCTACGGTCCGGCGGCAGACAAGAAGGAGATGATCTCTCTTATTCGCTCAGCCGTCGAACGCGGCGTCACCTTCTTCGATACCGCTGAAGCGTACGGCCCGTTCACAAACGAAGAACTTGTGGGCGAAGCCCTCGCTCCCTTTCGTGGTCAAGTGGTGATCGCCACCAAATTCGGCTTCAGATTTGGCCCCGAAGGACAGCAGATAGGGCTGGATAGCCGGCCGGAGCACATCAAGCAGGTAGCCGAGGCTTCGCTCAAGCGACTCAAGGTCGAGGCCATCGATCTGTTCTATCAACACCGTGTTGACCCGGACGTGCCGATCGAAGACGTGGCGGGAGCGGTGAAGGACCTGATTCAGCAAGGCAAGGTCAAGCACTTCGGCCTTTCTGAAGCAGCCGCGAAGACGATTCGTCGCGCTCACGCCGTCCAGCCGGTCACCGCCGTCCAAAGCGAGTACTCGCTATGGACG
>Ga0187849_1003534_pt1 | contig 13632 bp, 10 predicted proteins | sample June2016WEW_4_10_2_FD_132412 | JGI IMG/M metagenome (GOLD analysis project Ga0187849, IMG submission 132412) | Peatland microbial communities from SPRUCE experiment site at the Marcell Experimental Forest, Minnesota, USA - June2016WEW_4_100 | ecosystem: Environmental > Terrestrial > Soil >... | reverse complement strand
TGGCCACCATTGCGAACAGACCGTAGTCGCGTGGCGAGATCAGACGGGCCAAAACGGCAGCCGAGGCGATTCTGAGCGCATAGCGGGAGGCGGTTAAGACCGCTCGCCAAATTATGCCGACGCGCGTCAGATTGCCTACGGACCCGCATTGGGGCGCATCGAACTGCCCGGCAGGTTTTGGTTCGCCCGTGGGAAGGCTTGCAGGCGCTGTTGACTCGGGGAATACAACCATTACGGATGCACCGGCGTAAAAGCATTATCGGACATGTTACTTGGACGATCCCTGGTAGTACTTGTAATGCTTCCCGTAATATCCGTAGTAGTAATAGCTGTCGCTCATCTCGTGCGTAACCTCGTTCAGCACCAAGCCAACGACGTTGGCGCGGAGGCGCTGCAAGGTCGCCATGACGGACCCGATGGCCTTGCGGTTGGTCTGGCCGGCGAGGCTGACTACGACGACACCGTCCACGCAGGTCGCCATCTGGAGCGGCTCCGGGAACCCAAGTAGCGGAGGGGCGTCGAGGATGATGAGGTCGTAATCCTTCTCAGCCTCGTCCAGGATCATGGGGAGGCCGGTGCCGAGCAGGTCCACCGACCGGCGGGAGACGGGGCCGGTAGGGAGGATGTCAAGGTCCGGGAGATCCGCGACCTGTGTGAGCTTCTCACGCCATTGCATGCCGTTCGCTAGGATCGTGGCGAGACCGGCATCCGGCTTGAGTCCGAAAGTCCGGGCGACCCCGGGGCGGCGCAGGTCGACATCGATGAGGAGCGTTTTGAGCTTCTGCTGGGCGTGGGCGATGGCCAGATGAACTGCGGTCGTGGTCTTCCCCTCGCCGGGGGTCGCGCTCGTCACCAGGATGCTCTTGAGCGGCCGCTCGAAGCTGCCGAGCAGGATGGAATTGCGCAGGGTGCGGACGGCCTCCTCGAAGGAACGGGACGATCTGGAATCCGGCAATAGGAGCGCGGGAACCGGCGAGTTGGCTTTAACGAGGGAAGTCGAACCGGACTTCCTGCGCGCGGCCGCAAGAGCCTTTCTCTTCCAGTCCTTGACCAGCGGAAGCGAGCCGACGACTTCGACGCCGAGAAGGCGCTGGGCCTGCTCGGGGTCGCGGATGGTGTTGTCGAGCACGTCGCTTAGGATCGCCGCGCCGACGGCCAGCAACGAGGAAAGCAGGAATGCTAGTCCTAGGTTGAGCGGCAGATTGGGGAATACGGGCCTGATTGCGGGCCGGGCGGAGTCCGCCATACGGATAGCGCTGCTCTGGAAACCGGCGTTGATGCCTGCTTCCTTGATTTTGGTGGTCAGCTCCTCATAGAGCTTCTTATCGGCATCGGCCTCGCGCTTAAGGGACTGATACTCGAAGGAGCGGGCGTTGAGGGCGTCGTACTCGGCCTTGGTATCGGCGACGGTCTTCTGGAGCATGGCCTCCCGGCGCTGGGCCTCGCGGTACTCGATCTCGACGCGGCGGACGATGCTGGCGCGAATGGCGACGAGTTGCTGCTGGATCTGGGCGACCTGGTCGGCAGCCTTGCGGTACTCGGGGTGCTTGGCGCCGTATTGGGCTTTTATGTCGGCGAACTTCTCGCCGGCGTCTTCCAGCTTATCGGTGAGGCGCTTCAAAGACTCGCCCTGGGTGGACACCTGAGCGGCTTCGAGTTCGCCGTTGCGGATGGAAGTATAGGCGGCCTCCTTGCGGACGCGGTCGGTTTGGGCGTTGGTGTAGTCGGTATTGAGCTGGAGGAGGCGGGCAGAGAGGATACTGGTTTTTTCCTCGGGGTTGATCACGTTGAGCTCGCGCTCGAACTGGGCTAGGGCCGCGCTCGATTGCTCCATCTTGGCCTTCAACTCATCGAGCTGCTTCTCCATGAACTTCGCGAGGCTGGCGGAGGAGCGAAAACGGATGCTGTAGGTATGGAGGATGTAAGAACTCGCGACGGCGTTAGCGACATTGGAGGCCAGATCCGCGTCGGGCGAGCGGTAGCTGATGAGCAGGAGATACGTGTTGGGCGGCCGCGTGACCTTAAGCTGGCCCAAACTCACGGGCGCGTTCTGAGCCCTGGTGGAGGGTAGTTCGCCTGCCACATCCCCGGCTTTGAGGTTGTATCGCTCGACAACGGGGCGGAGAACGGAATCGGACTGGATGAGCTTGACCTGTGTGGCGAGGAACTGATCGGCATCGCTGCCAGGGTATTCGTTGGCCTCCTGGCCGAGGACGCCGGCGGGCATGCGGCGATCCACGTCAATGGTTGCGGTGGACTCGTAGATGGGGGTGACGCGCTCCGACACGATGAAGGTGGCCAGGACACAAGCAGCCACGAACCAGAAGATCTTCCAGCGGTGGCGCTTGAGGATCCAGAGGTAGTGGGACAGGGGGACCGGGCGCTCCTCGGGCTCGGCGTCGGGGCCGTACCAGTTAGGAGGGGCGACGGTGTAGGTTACCGGGACGGCGGGCAGGCCGGCGGCCGGCGGCGGAAGCTGGGGCGGAGGATTGAATGTATCCGGCATGGGATTGTTTGGGATTGCGAAGAAGCTGTCACGGCATCAGCGGCCACTGTAGACGAGGATTCCGGACGCGGTGCCGGCGCCGAAGGTGGCAATTCTGTCGATCACGGCCATGGTGGCGCGGCGGCCGGAGTTGTCGGGGATATACAGGATGTCGTTGGCAAGCAGGGTGACATCGGGGGCTTGGCGGCGCATGATTTTGTTCAACTCGATGGGCATCTCGTTCTTGTGGCCGGTGCGGTCGTCGCGGCGGATGATATAGGCGACCTTGGCGGCGTAAGGCGCGAGGCCCTGGGAGAGGGCGAGCGCTTTGAGAACCGTGGTTTCGTCATCGTCCTGGAGGGGGAAGGCGCCGGGAGTCTTGACGTTGCCTACGACGAAGACCTTGCCGACCTCGGGGACGCGGATCTGTTCGCCGCCATGAAGCGCGAGGTTGACCTCGGGATCGGTCGCATTATTGAGGGCTTTGACTGGGACGCGGCGGGTGAGGGAAATAGGCGCGCTATCGGGACCGGCCTGGGTGTGGGTAATGAGAATTTCGGGGCCGGATTCGGGCGCGAGGCCGCCAGCACGGGTGATGGCGTCGAGAAGCGTGACATCGCCCACGGCCTGGAAAGTTGTGGGATTCTTGACTGCGCCGGATACGGTAATAGGGCGGCTATCGTACTCGACGACAGTGACGGTGACGTAGGGGTCGACCAGAATCTCCTCTGTTTTGAGCGCGGCGGCAATGGCTGTTTCGAGCTGGGCGGGCAGTAGGCCTTCGGCATGGACGAGCTGACCGAGCATGGGGAGGCGAATGTTGCCGTCGGCGCCAATGCGAACGGTGCGAGTGAACTCGGGGGCGTCGTAGACGGAGACGGCGATCAGGTCGTTGGCGCCGATTTTCTGGGCCGGAAGGTTAGCGCCGCCGGGATCGTTCACGACCGGAGGGCGGGGTTGGGCCTGGGTCTGGGCACAGGCGGAGCAGACGAGAACGAAGACGAGCGAGATCGGTAAAGCTAAACGCATAAATCTCCTTGCACGGGCAGCGGCCTTAGCGCATGATGCAAGCCGGTTTAAGAGTGCTGACTAGCTCGTCGAGGATCGTATCCACTCGGGAGAGTTTCTGTTCGAGCGTGTCGAGCTGGTTCTGGAGGCAATCGGTGCCCGCGACGCGGGCGCGTGCGTAATCGATGGTAGCGCGCCGGGCAAACTCGGAGAGGTTCTGGCCGCCTTGGATATGGCAGGCGGCGCAAACGACATCGTACTCCTGTTCGGTGACGCGAAAATTAATTACGCGAGTGCGTGGGCTGGAGATCGGAAGTCGAGGCATAATATCGAATCCCTATCAGAATAATGCGGGGATTAAACCCCACTTTATAGAAAGACATAAAACACCACATCGCGAAATCTAATTGCGCGAGTGGGGGGCATGAAGCCGAAGCAAGATCACAAAAACGTGGGTACGCATCCCTGCTCTTTAGATTTGAAGTAACCACTAAAGCAGGGGGACAAAAGCGTTTCCGGGCACAGCTCACGCTCTGCAAGTCCCAACCGCGTTGGCACCACAGAGTCGCGCAGCGAGGCCATCTCGCCCGGTACAAGCTTAACAATCGCGCCAAAAAAACTGTATTTGGCGTGCGAAATCGAGTCTATTACAGGCACGTATGTATTACAAGAGGCATTCGGATTCTTTCTCCCGTTTTTTGTGAGTACCCGTACCGTTACGGGCGGAGCATCTAGCTAAATGTTTTCCAAACTACGGTACCATTACCGGCGGAGTCTTACACCAGTATCGAGTGGATTATCGACCAAGGGCGTGTGCGAGGCGGCTAAGTGAGTGGCGAGATGGCGTCGAGATCGACTTCCGCGGCAACGGAGCGGTGGAGCAACTCGACGCTGACGATCACCTGCCAGGTCTTACGGAATTCCACGAGAATGCCCTCGACTCCGCGCAGTGGGCCGGAGGAAACAAGGATCTTTTGGCCGATCTTGAGAAACGGCCAGGGTTTAACGGGGAGCCCGGAACGAACCACGGCCTCGATGGCCTCGATTTCCCGAGCGGGGATAGGCACAGGCTCGGAGCCTGCACACACGACGGAGCGAACACCGGGCACGCGGAGGATAGGGACGCGGCTGCCGTAACTGAAACGGCAGAAGACGTACCCTGGGAAGAGGGGAAGAGTCACTTCTTTGACTCGATCCGACCAGCGGCGCCGCGTGCGGTAAAGTGGCAGGGAAACCTCTAAACCGGATCCCTTAAGGTGCTCAAACACGGCTTTCTCGTGGTTGGGCTTGACAACGAGAGCGTACCACGCAACCGGCATTCTGAGTTACCACGTTACCACGCTAAATATCCTTCCGGCTCGCGTGCGGAGTTTCCGCGACGGACTTCCTCGAATGTCAAACCCCTGCTGCCTCGCCGGTAGAACTGGAAGGCCTCGACTCGCAGGCTAGCGTCCCGGCCGCGAGGCAAGATGCGTATGACAAACGCCGCTCGCTGACGCTTGCGGTTCCGACGGAACCCCGACCGTGAGGGAGGGGCTGCGCAAAGGAATTAAACCATCCGGTCAGAGACCTAGCTCGATTTTGACAGTTGGCGCTACATGTTTGTCGGACGCGGCCAGCCATGGGTGTGGGCCGGCGCGTCAGGGAGCGCTGATGGCCGTCTTTGCCGAGGGGGCAACCGCCAAACCGACCGTTGCGCCGACTGCGGCGACATTGATGCCGACGACTATGGCTCCTGCAATCCCAGAGCTTCCCGCGCCGGTGGCGTTAGTTCCGGCAGTCCCCGCAGCCGCCCGCTTGGTGTTCTTGGCAAGCTCCTTGATCGATAAGACGTGGATCGCTTGTGCCGAGCCGGCGGCGGTTTGGACGCCCGCATCGATGGTGCCCGTGATTTCGACGCGCTTGCCGACGAACTGGTCCAGATCGGGGCCGATGAGCGCGTATGTTACGTGTGTGACTTCGTCGGTCAGCACGATGACGCCATCCTTGGTCTCGACGAGACCGACAAGCTTCGAGGGCGTGACGGCGCCGGCGGCCTGTGGCTCGAACTCGAGCGCGGTTCCGGCCGGTACCTCGGCAACGAGAACCCCGTTCGCTCCCGAGACGCGGGCGCTGCCGGTCAAGGCGGAAACCTGGATGCGGGTGGGACTGCTGTAAGTGACCACGAGCCGCGAGTTCGGAGTATCGGGCGCGGTGCGGATGCCGAGCGCTTCGATGGAGTATCCCGAGGCGGCGCCAAGCTCGCTTTGTCCTTTATCGAGCACGAGACGGTCGGGATGGACCCGGGCCCGGGATTCGGCGCCAAGTCGCAGGCGCACGCCGTTGTCGAGCACCAAGTCCGAAGAAACGGCGGCGGTTTCAATCAAACTGCCATCGAATAGCGTTGCGTTGCCGTATACTCTGGACTGGTCGACCTGGAAGCTGCCGTGTGCGGCGACGAGACCGATCGAGGGACTTGTGCCGAAGACCACGGCGCCAGCGAACACCCCGATAAGCAGCGAACGAATGTGGGACACGCAGAACTCCTTCGGAGTAGAATTGTATGCTTTTATGTACTGGCATGCAAGGCGGAAGGATATCCAGGGAGTTTATGTAGCACACTTGTAGCACAATAGCGGAGCCGGTCGTGACTTATTACGAAGAACTGGGCTTGGAGAGTTCGGCCTCGCCGGAGGAGATCCACCACGCCTACCGAAGGTTGGCGCAGATTCTGCACCCCGATCAACACCAGGACGAGGCGCTGCGGCGCATTTGCGAGCGGCAATTGGCGAGGTTAAACGGGATTGCGGAAGTTCTCGGCGATCCGGAGCGACGCCGGGAGTACGATTGGCGCTTACAACAGGAGCGCAGGACGGGGGCGCACGGCCGGAGCAGGAAACTCATCGCCAGCCCGAGCATGGCGACCTGGGTATGGGTGGCGGCAGCGGCGGCAGGACTGGCGCTGATGGTGTTGTTGTTTCGCTGGGACGCGGTCTCCGGCGGCGAGGCGCTGCACGAGGCGGAGGCCAGCCGCCAGCCGGCCAAGGCGGAAGGCGAGAATGTTCCAGCAGCCACCGTCACTCGGCCCGGCGACACACTTGCCGGACGGTTGAGAGCCATGCGAACTCCCGCCGCCAGCGCAGACCGTTCTCAATCTTTTCAGAAATCTTTTCCGCCCCGGCCCCCGGCGGAGGAGAGTGATTCGATCCCGAGCGCAGCGGAAGCGCCAGTCCCGGACATCCCGGAGACTGAACCGCGGCCAGTTGCCCAGGTTGCTCCAGTGCCGCGGCCGATTGTGCCGGTTGCCGCTGTGCCGGTATTGGAGCAGCCGGCGGCGGCGCCCAGCCAGGAGCAATCTTATTTCGCCGGCAAGTGGTTTTTCTCTCAAGACGGTAGCCTCAAAAATCGAGTGCTCTACCCGCCCGCGATGATCGAGTTGCTGATTACGGAAGAGAACGGAGTGCTGCACGGAAAGTATCGGGGCCGGTATCGAGTGGCGGACCGGCCAGTTTCGCCGGATGTAAACTTCGTATTCACGGGCCCCTCGCGTAAGGCCGAGACCATCGAATTTACATGGGAGGGCACGGGTGGAGCGCAAGGGCAGGTCCGGCTGAAATCGATCACGCGAGTTTCCATGGAAGTGAACTGGTGGGCAACTCGGATGGGCGCGCTCGACCTGACGTCCGGGACGGCGGTCCTGATCCGCGCAGAAGAGCGATGAAAAAGAACGGGAGGGGTGTAGCGCGGAGAGCGCTGATGCTGGCGGCCACGCTCGGCTCGGGCGTGGGCGCATACTGGTCGGCGCGGCTGGCCTACGCCGAGTTGTCGTTCGGCCGGGGGACGCCGGAAAGCGTCGATCGCGCGGCCGGGTTGGCGCCGGGCAACGCACTATACGGCAAGCGCAAGGCCGAATTGGCGGAGGCTGCCGGGCCGAATCCGGCGAAGGCCGAAGATGCGCTGAAAGCCGCGTTGCAGGCCAACCCGGGTGATTCGGAGGCTCTGATTGCGCTGGGACTCCGCGCCGAAGCGCGGAAAGATTTTGCGGGAGCCGAGCGGGACCTGCTCGATGCGGCGCGGCACGACAAAGGTTACGATCCGCGCTGGAGTCTGGCGAACTATTATTTCCGGCGGCAGGACGGCCCGAATTTCTGGAAGTGGGCGCGCGCGGCATCTAAGATGGCCTACGAGCCCACACCGCTGTTCCATTTGGTTTGGAATTACACCGGCGATGCGGGGGAGATTTTCGACCGTGCGATACCGGACCGGCCGGAGATTCTGCGCGCGTACCTGGCTTTTCTGCTGGGCGGGCCGCACTGGGAAGCCGCGGACACCGTGGCCAAGCGCATACTCGACCGGCCCGGCGTGGAAGACGCTCCCGTGTTGATGGCGTACTGTGACCGGCTGCTCGCCGCCCGGCGGGGCCAGGATGCGCTCGACCTGTGGAACTCGATGGGGCGGCGCCGGCTGACCGGATTCGGGGAGATCGATCGCGAACGAGGACCGGTCAACGGCGATTTTCGAACGCAGCCCAGTGGCGGCGGCTTCGACTGGAGAATCCAGCCGGTGGAGGGCATCGCGGCGAGCCAGGACCAGCCCGGACTGCGGCTGTCGTTCAGCGGAGAGGAACCGGAAGCGTGCGAACCCTTGTGGCAGTATGCCGTGCCGCGGGCTGGCGAGCGATATCGAATGACGTTCCAATACGCTACCAGCGGCATCGCGGAAGGCTCCGGTCTTAGGTGGCGCGTGCTGGACATTACCGGGGAGCCCACCGTGATCGCCGAATCGGAGGATTTGGCACACGAAGATTGGGCGGATGGCTTGGTGTTCTTCACAATGCCGGCCCGCATGTCCCTGGGGCGGATTGTATTGAATTACCGGCGCGCGCCGGGAACCACTCGCATTGAGGGATCCATCCGGCTGCGCAACGTCGCTCTGGGACGGGTCGATTGAGCTTCGAGATCGCTGGGCGAAAAATCGTCTTCCTGCTTCTGGCGTTCGCCGTGCTGACGAGCTGGTATCCAGGGCACCTGTTGATTTTCGCGTTCGACGCGGGCGTATTCTCGTTGGCCGTGGCCTGGACACTCGGGCGCGCCGGGAGCGGCTCGCCCATCGCGCGATCGGTTCTGCTGGCCCCGCTCGGCGGAATTGTCCTGCTAGGATTGGCGCAACTTGCGGCCGGGAGCACGGTGTACCGGTTCGAGACCTGGGTGTCCGTGCTCGATTGGTCGGCGCTCTTCGCGCTTTTTTTCCTCGCGCTCCAGTTTTACGCTACCCGGAGCGCCCGCGCCAGCCTGCGCCGCGCCATGTTGTATTTCGGCTTTGCGTTGAGCGTGGTATCGCTGGTGCAGCTATTTACCGCACAGGGCAAAATATTCTGGCTGTTCGCGACCGAGTACAAGGATTCCGTCATGGGGCCATTCCTCAACCGGAACCACTACGCCTGCTTTATCGAACTCGTGCTGCCCCTCGCGGTGGTCGAGGCGTTTTCGTCGCGGCGGAATAAAATCGCCAACGCCACGATCGCCGCGGCGATGTTTGCGACGGTGATCGCGGGAGCGTCGCGCGCCGGAACGATTCTGGCGACGCTGGAAATCGCCATCATCTCTTTAGGCGCCGTCTGGAGCCGGAACGTTGCCGTCGGCACGAAGATGGCGAGTCTGCTTCGTATCGCCGCATTGGCCGCCGTGTTCACGGCCGTGGTCGGTTGCGAGGTCGTGTGGCAACGATTCCAGGATCCGGACCCATTCCAGTACCGCCGTGAAATGGCAATCTCCTCGGCCGCCATGGTGCGGGACCGGCCTGGTATGGGATTCGGACTGGGCACCTACGAAAGCGCGTATCCCGCATACGCGGTTTTCGATATTGGCCTGACCGTCAACCACGCACACAACGACTGGCTCGAATGGGCGGCCGAGGGTGGAATTCCCTTGTTCCTTCTGATGGCCTTCGTGGCGCTGTGGAGTGTCCGCGCGGCATGGCAGACACCGTGGGCAACCGGCGTCGTGGCGGTGTTCCTGCACGCGAGCGTGGATTTCCCGCTCCATAAGATGGCCATATCCGCATGGCTGTTCGTGCTGCTGGGGGCCCTTGCCGCCAAGATGCGGGAGCAGCGCGAGGAGCCAGCGTGCCGTCCCATAAGTTCAATGCAATAGTGTGTTCTGTGGGGCCAGGGCGTCCGCCCCGCAAGTATTTTTTAGCGAATTTCCGGGACGGTACACGAGCAGGCTGCCGAAAAGGCATATCGAGCACCGCTTGCTGACGCGCGCGGTTCCGCAAGTGCCGCGGAATCCGTGAGTGCTTTATGAGCCGCGACAGTGAGGGAGCGGTCCGGAGCCTTTTCGGCAGCCTGCCGTTATAACGAGGCTACCCTCCGTTTGCGGTCTGCCGGACTTCCGACTCGGTTTGGTCCGCTTCCCGATTTTCTTGCGACAAGAGATCCTGCGCATCGGACGCCGCTGGCGCCTGCCCAGCCGCCACCTGCTGTGGGTCCGCGGCCGGGCCGGAGGGCAAACCGCCCTGGCCTTGCTTGCTGGCCAGTTGCTGCATGCCGGCCGCGATCTGCTCCTGGAATTGATTGAGAATATCCTGGAGCGTAGCGACATCGAGCGTCGAATCGAAATCGACCGGGCAATCCCCCGGCTTACTGCTCATGACCGAGATGGCAACTCTGCCATCGGCTGTGGCAACGTGCGACGTGCGCTCGATAACGTCTCCCTGCGTCAACGGGCAGGACTGATCGCCATCGGCCCCGGTCACGTTCATGGCCGTGGACACCACGAATACTTTCATTCTCGGTTCCAACGCCGGTGGTGGCACGTTTGCGTCCGCTGGGGAATACGCCGCCGCTTGCGGTTGTGCCGCGGCTGCCTGTTGCGCCGCCAGTTGTTGTTGCACTTCGTCCGCGATCATTTGCTTGATCTCCGGAGTCAGAACCACGCCGTTGTTCTGCGCCATGGGAGGCGGCATCTGCTCCGCCGCTTCCGCGTTGGCCGCCTGCCGGTTCTCATAAGCGAGCCTCAGGTTCTCGGCCAGCAGATAATCCGTCAGCCACAGGCTCGCCGAGGGGTAGTAGGGCGCGGGCGCGAAATACCCGCCATAGAATCCGAACCAGGGAGACCCGCGCCATCCCCAACCAAAAACAATCGGCGCTCTCCACGGGCGATAGGCCCACCCGTAGAATGCCGGGCGAAAGTAAAATCCCGGAACGTAACGGTAATAGTGGTATCCGCCGTAGCTATACCTTCCGTACACGCGCACTTCCGTGCGGCCCCCGTAAACGTACGTTCGCGAGACGTAGCCGGGCCGGAAAGGACGCTCGACAAAACCGCTCCTTCCATAGCTCACCACGCGCACTCCGCCCGGATGCATGACCTCAACTTGCCGTCCACCGTAAGGTCCGCGGTTGACGACGATCCTGCCGCCGCCCGGCTGGGTGCGCTCGATGTGACCGGCATACCCATTCGATCCGAAGTGGGTGGCGGTCAGGCCCGGCCGTTGAATCGTTGTGATCCGGCCTTGCGGATTCGTGCTGACAGTCGTATTCGTCCTGGGATTGAAATGCGCTATGCCGCCGCCGGCAATCGGTTTGCCCGTAAAGCCGGATGGCGCATGGTATACCGGCGCATTGGAAAGGGATCTTCCGTTGCCGAAAGCGCCGCCTCCGCCGTTAATCGAGTGGATTGGCTGGCCCACTGCATTGCCATGGAAACCTGTGTTCCCGCCGCCCGTCGTTCCGCCAGTAGTGTGCGTGCCGGTGTTAAGCTGGTGGCCCGGCTGGCCCACTGCATTGCCATGGAAACCTGTGTTCCCGCCGCCCGTCGTTCCGCCAGTGGTGTGCGTGCCGGTGTTAAGCTGGTGGCCCGGCTGGCCCACTGCATTGCCATGGAAACTCGTGTTCCCGCCGCCCGTCCGGTTCCCAGCGCCAGCGCCGTTTGACACATGGGCGTTGTTATTTGCCGGGTGCCCGCCCCCCGTGTTGTGTTGGGAACTTTCCGTCTTCTTTTTGTTATCGTCCGCCTTTGCGCGCCCGCCTACCGCAACGATCAGCGCCGCCATAAACAGGAGCGATGCTGCCCGCAGGATCCATCCGCTTGTCTTACTCAAACTCATCACAGCCTCCCGATGATGCGACATTAATCCACCTATCCTAAAGAACGCAGAGCTTCGCAATACTCGCGACGCACCGCGATCCAATCTTGGGTTCCTGGCACATCTCACACGGGCCGCAGTTTCTACCCCCAAAGGCGGCGCCTGCCAGACAGATCGATTCTACCTGTTTCACGATGCCAGCGCCCGCCCCGGCCCACCGCGATGAGATCCGCGCGTGCCCGTTATACCCTTTAGTTTCTTGAAAACTCACCCAGCCTCCGATTGTGCAAGAAGACACGCTTGCTTTCAAGGCAAAAAAGCGTGGCCCTGCCCCGCTCGATAGGCTTCGCGCGTGCATCGCAAAGTGTTGGCCAGCGAATCGCGCGGCAGGGTGCGGAAGAGGGCCGTTGCACCTCCAAATGACAGGCCAGGACGCCCGCCCCAGGATGCGCAAGCCAGCTTGCAGTCACAGTGGGACAGACCTCCTGGCCTGTCGAAGCCTTCTCCGAAACCCGTCCGTTACCACGCCGCCGGTTGCTAGCGTCCTGTCCCAGAAATTCATTGAAAAAGTGTGTTCAGTGGGGCGGTCCCCCTGGACCGCGGCCGACGCCCTCGTCGGCCTATTCGTCGAAACAAAAACGTTTTGGAATGAGCACCCAATCTTCGGCCCACACACAGCCGGACCAGGGGGTCCGGCGCGGACGGGGGCGTCCGCCCCACAATAGTTGTTCAACGGATTTCAGAGACAGGTCGCTATCGCTTGCGAACCTCCAGTTCGACCGGGCGGGCGGTCGAGTTCACGTCCGGATCGTAGTATTCATAGACGCGGGATTGCAGCGTCCGGGCGCGGATGGGGTACTTGGCGCGCAAGCGGAAGGGCAGCGTGACCGTGCTACCCGGCGCGATCGAATCGAAATAGAGAATGGCTTGCGTCGCCGTGAGGCTGAACTTTTCCAGGCGCCCGCCCTTCTTCCCGGCGGTTTGCTCCTGATAAGACTGCAAGTCTTCGCTGAGCGGATCGAATCCGGGCGGGATGCCCAGATCGACCATCACCATGTTCGCGGTTTTCGCCAGATTGCTCTTGATGGTGGCGGTGGCCGTGGCGATGTCGTCCTGTGCCAGATGCGTGCGATCGTACGCAACGGCGATGGAGAGCGGCTCGTTCTCCGGCCGATCGGTCCAGCGCTCGAAATAGCGCCCCACCACCTGGTAAGCGATGCCGCCCTGGCCCGTGAACCGGATGCCCACGCTGTTGGCCCCGTTTGCAGCGATGTCTTTGAATACGAACTGGTGGAACAACTCGTTGTTGTCTTCCGTCAGTTTCAATGTCTCGACTGGCTTGCCGTTAATCGAAACCTCGACCGTGCCTTGCGCATCCGCCGAACCTTTTTCGGTCGCGAGCAGCAGCGCCCGCAGCGCCATGATGGTAGCCTGCGTGGTGCCCCAAGTGCCGGATGCGCCTTTCCGGGCCGTGATGTAATTCAGCGCCTTGCGCGCGACGCCGGGAGCTTCGCCCCACTTGAGCAGCGCTTGCAGAGCCAAGCCCGTGGTCTCGATGGCGGCGCTGGCGCCGGTGGCATAGACGCCGGTTTCCGCCGAGTTCCACCACGCTTCTTCGCCTTGCTCGGTGCGCGCATCGAGCAGCAGTTCGATGGCCTGGCGCGTGAAGTCGCGGTCCTTGCGGTAATTGGCGGTGAAGTTCGCCACTACCGCCAGCGTGTAAGCGTCCACGTGACCACTCATGTTTGTCCCGATAAATTGCCTGGCTTTTTCGACGGCCGGACCCTGGTAGCCCGTGTTTTCGAGCGACCACGCAATGTAGGCGGTGATGCGCAGCAAGTCGGAGTTATAGCGGTTCGTGGCCCCTTCGTTGATGAAATAGCCGTCCGGCTTCCAGCTTCCGTGCGGCTGATGCCCTTGATCGCGCGGCGGCAGCGCTGGTTTTTCCCGTGGATGGCGCTTCTCTTTTGGGTTCTGGGTTTCGGCTTAGGGCTGGTTGTGTCCTGGAAAATGCAGCAGCCGCAAGACCTCGAATCCATCGGCCAGAAATTGGGGAAGATCGAGCAGACCGT
>Ga0187849_1003520_pt1 | contig 13692 bp, 18 predicted proteins | sample June2016WEW_4_10_2_FD_132412 | JGI IMG/M metagenome (GOLD analysis project Ga0187849, IMG submission 132412) | Peatland microbial communities from SPRUCE experiment site at the Marcell Experimental Forest, Minnesota, USA - June2016WEW_4_100 | ecosystem: Environmental > Terrestrial > Soil >... | reverse complement strand
CGCCAGCCGTCGGAGTCCGTTACAGGAAGCTGTGCTAGAATCGGACAGGGAGGACAGCATGCGAGTGGTCATTGTCGATTACGGTGCCGGCAACCTGCGCAGCGTGGAGCGGGCCGTCGCGCACAGCGGCGGCGAGGCCGTGATCAGCGGCGCCCCGGCGGCAGTCGAGACGGCGGACGTCATAATCGTCCCGGGCGTCGGCGCGGCTGCCGATACGATGCGCAATTTGCGTGAGCGCGACCTCGTCGAGCCGATTCGCGCTTTCGTTGCCCGCGGCCGGCCGTATCTGGGCATCTGCATGGGCTTCCAGGCGCTGCTGACGGTGAGCGAAGAGGGCGGCGAGCACCCCTGCCTCGACATCGTTCCGGGGCGCGTCGTGCGGCTGCCGGGCGGGCTCAAGGTGCCGCACATGGGCTGGAACCAGGTCCGGCGGCGGCGGCAGCACGCCGTATTCGAGGGCATACCCGAAAGCGCCTACTTCTACTTCGTCCACAGCTACTATCCGTCGCCCGACGATGGTGAGACGGTGCTGGGAGAGACCGACTACGGCGTCAGCTTCGCCAGCGCCCTGGCCCGCGACAACGTCATCGCGACACAGTTCCACCCGGAGAAGAGCGGCGACGTGGGACTCGTCTTCTACGACAACTTCCTCCGCTGGGCATCCGGTGTCTGAGGCGCAGATGCAGGATCCCTACGGAAGCCACCCTCTGCCTCAATCGCCCTATGAAGCCGATCCTATGGACCCGTCAGGGCAGCCCCCGCGAAGAAGAAGCCGTCGCATTCGATGGCACACGGTTGCGTCCGTAGTCGTCCTCGTTATCTTCTCGGCCGTCAGCATGTACGTCCGCCATGAGAAGGCGCAAGAGCGCAAACTACACGGAACAGGAATGGAACCTACGATCGCTGATGGTCAAACCATTCACGTTTCGGGTTTTGGGGATGCCGAACCCCAGCGTCAAGACATCGTCCTTTACCATCCGCCGGGAGACTCTGGACACGAGTATGTCGGTCGTATAATCGCGCTGCCGGGGGAGACCGTCGAGGTACGCAATGGTCCAGTGTACGTTGACGGAGAGGTCGTCGAAGAACCATACGTGGCGAATCCGGCTAACTACGCTTATGGGCCTACACGCGTCCCCGATGACAACTATTTTATCCTGGGCGATAACCGCTGCGGCGCGACGGACTCCCATAGCTTCGGTTTCGTAGCCAGGGAAGATATCACGAAACGCGTGAAGGAATGAGGCTCCGACGGAACTAATTCCGGCAATCGACATCCGCGACGGCCACTGCGTCCGCCTCTACCAGGGCGACTACAACCGCGAGACCGTCTTCTCCGATGACCCCGTCGCCATGGCGCGACGCTGGCAGGCGGATGGCGCGCGGCGTCTCCACCTCGTCGACCTGGACGGCGCCCGCGAAGGACGGCCGGTGAACAACGGCGTCGTTATCGCTATCGCCCGCGCCGTCAGCGTGCCCTGTCAGGTCGGCGGCGGCATTCGCAGCACGAACACCATCGCGCGCTACCTGGAGGCAGGCGTGCAACGCGTAATCCTGGGCAGCGTCGCCGTCGAAGCGCCGTCGATGCTGGCAGGCGCTCTGGCCCGCTTCGGCGAGGCGATTGTCGTGGGCGTCGACGCGCGTGGCGGGCGGGTTGCCGTGCACGGCTGGCGAGAGCAGAGCGGTGAGAAGGCGGAGGAGCTGATGCTGCGACTGGCCGCGATGGGAGTCCGCCGCTTCGTTTACACCGACATCGCCCGCGACGGTACGCTCCGTGGACCGAACGTCGCTGCTACCGCCCGAGCCGTGAAATTGGTGCCGGCGCGGATAATAGCATCGGGCGGAATCGCTTCGCTGGCCCACCTGCGTCGAGTGGCGCGCACGGGCGTCGAAGGCGCCATCCTCGGCCGCGCCCTGTACGACGGCGCCCTCTCCCTTCCGGACGCTCTCGCCGCCGTCGCCAAATCATAAGCCCTCTTCGGCCCGCATCAGATTGCAGCGTGGCCCTAGGGATGCACACAGAGCGGTGCAGCGTCCGCTTCATGGAGGTCGACTCCGACGGCGAGCGGCTGGAGATGGAGCACTTCGCCACCGCGCTCCTTTCGCCCGTGCTCAACACCCCTGCAAGCTGATACAATGGCATCGATTCTGAGAGGTATCACAATGCTTGCAACCCGCGTTATCCCCTGCCTCGACGTCGACCGCGGCCGCGTCGTCAAGGGCGTCTCGTTCGTTCAATTGCGCGACGCCGGCGACCCCGTGGAGCTTGCCGCGTTCTACAGCGAGCAGCGCGCCGACGAGCTCGTGTTCCTTGACATAACAGCGTCCTCGGACGCGCGCGAGACGGTGTACGACATGGTGCGCCGCACCGCCGACCAGGTGTTCATCCCGTTCACCGTCGGCGGCGGCGTCCGCAGCGAGGAAGACGTGCGGCGGCTGCTGGAGTACGGCGCCGACAAGGTGTCGCTGAACACGGCCGCGGTGGCGGAGCCGCGCGTAATCGAGCGCTGCGCTACGCGCTTCGGCAACCAGAACATCGTCGTCGCTATCGACGCGAAGGGGATCGGCGACGGGCGCTGGGAGGTGTACACGCACGGCGGTCGCATGCCGACGGGCGTCGACGCTCTCGAATGGGCGCGGAAGGTCGTCGAGTTGGGCGCCGGCGAGATCCTGCTGACGAGCATGGACACCGACGGCCACCTCGACGGCTACGACCTGCCGCTGACGCGCGCCGTCTCCGAAGCGGTGACGGTGCCGGTCATCGCGTCGGGCGGCTGCGGCAACCCGCAGCACATGGTCGACGCCATCAAGGACGCCAGGGCGGACGCGGTGCTGGCCGCCAGCATCTTCCACTTCGAGACGTACAGCATCCGCGAGACGAAGGAATACCTCAAGGAGCGCGATATCCCCGTTCGCCTTTAGCCAGGAGGCTTTCGATGGTTGATTTCGACAAAGGCCAGGGGCTCGTTCCCGTCATCGTGCAGGACGACGAGACGAACGAGGTGCTGATGCTTGCCTACATGACCAAAGAGGCGCTGGAGCGTACGCTGGAATCGCGGCAGGTCTGGTTCTACAGCCGCAGCCGTCAGGAGCTGTGGCACAAAGGCGCCACGTCCGGCAACTACCTGAACGTCCGGCGCATCATGATCGACTGCGACGACGATACGCTGCTGATCCGCGCCCAGCCGCTCGGGCCGGCCTGCCACACCGGCGAGCGCACCTGCTTCCACCGTGAGTTCGACGGCCGGCTGATGGGGGACCAGACACTGTAAGCAAAGCGGCGAATGTAGCGGAGGGTTTGAACCTTCCACGGCTCACCTGTGAGCGTTCGACTCCTGCGAACCGCTCGTTCGTTTCCCCTTGCGTCGAACAGCGTGAAGCGTCTCATCGATCGCGTTGTTGATGTCCTGCTCGGGTATATCTCGAAGGCTGTGCCGCGTCGGCGCGAAGACGTTGTACAGCTCCTTCGCCCATGGGGAGCCCTTCTTTTCGGCCTTTCGTCTTGTCATCAACTTTCCATCTTCCCTTCGGCGATGGAAGGGCGAGAGTCTAGCGACAGCACCTCTTGCAGCGCCCGGATCGCCACCTCTATCTGGCTGTCGTCCGGGTCGCGCGTCGTCAGCGCCTGCAGCGCCAGGCTCGGCCGCGACACCCACCGCACGACGCGGAATCGCCCGTAGGCGCCGCTAAGTCGGATGATCTCGTAGCTCACCGCCGCGATGACCGGTATCAGCAGTACGCGCGAGGCGATTCGCCACCACCAGCTCGGCGTGCCCAGCGCCACAAAGAGCACAAGCGACACCACGGCCACCGTCAGCAGGAACGCCGTGCCGCAGCGGGCATGCTCGTTGCTGAAGCGTCGCACCGACGTCACTTCCAACGGCGCGCCGGCCTCCCAAGCGTTGATCGTCCGGTGCTCCGCGCCGTGATAGGCGAAGACGCGGCGGATGTCCGGTATGAAGCCGATTCCCCAGATGTAGCCGAGAAGCATCGCCAGCCGCACGGCGCCTTCGACGAGCACGACCAGACTGCCGTTCAGCCGCGAGCTCAGCCAGCCGGTCAGGAGCAGCGGCGCGACGAAGAAGACCCCCGCCGTCAGCACCAGGGTCACGCCGACGATCAGCCAGATGTAGCCCGGGCCCAGCTCCTCCTCGTCTTCCGGCGCGATTCCCGCCGCGACCTCCGACGAGAAGACGAGCGCCCGCATGCCCAGCGCCAGCGTCTCCCAGAGGACGATGACGCCGCGCAAGACGGCGATACGTCGCACAGGGCCGACGTAGACGCCGCCCAGCGACTGCGACTTGACGCGAATGCCGCCGTCGGGCTGGCGCACGGCTGTCGCCATGCTGCGTTCGCCGCGCATCATGACGCCCTCGATGACGGCCTGGCCGCCGTAGTGCTGGATGGCCCTGCCGCTCGTCTCGGGCGCGTGCTGGTCAGTCATGTCGCTGGAGTCGTCCTTAACAAGAAGGGGCGGGATTTGACTCCGCCCCTTCTCGTTGTGCTTGCGTCGATTCTATTTAAGGCCGTAGCGCCTCTTGAAGCGCTCCACGCGGCCCGCCGTGTCGACGATTCGCTGTTCGCCCGTGAAGAAGGGATGGCAGCGGCTGCAAACCTCAACGCGCAGCTCCTTCTTCGTCGAGCGGGTTGTGAACTCGTTGCCGCAGGCGCAATGTACTGTCGCCTCGACGTAGTCCGGATGAATACCTTTTTTCATTCTTGCTCTTCGCCGCCGTACACGCTCACCTGCTTGCGCCGGCCCTTCGCGTACGGTGCGAACTTCACCTTTCCTCGAATAAGAGAGTAGATCGTGTAATCGCGTCCGAGGCCGACGTTGTCGCCGGGATGGAAGCGCGTCCCTCTCTGTCTCAGTATGATCGTGCCGGGCAGCACCAACTGGCCGTCGTAGCGCTTGACGCCGAGGCGCTGACCGCCGCTGTCGCGGTTGTTATGAGAGCTGCCCGTGCCTTTCTTGTGCGCCATCTCTTCTCGACGAGGGGCCTACCCCTCGCTCTCCTCTTCCTTGGCCTCGGCCTTCGCCCGATGCCTTCGCTTCGGCGCCGCTGCCTCCGCGCCCGGCGCGACGATCTGCTCGATCGCGAGCCGCGTGAACGGCTGACGGTGCCCCGTCCGCTTCCGGAAGCGCACCTTCGACTTGTACTTGAAGACGATCTTCTTGGGGCCGCGGCCCTGCTCGATGACCTGCGCTGTCACCTTCGCGCCGGCCACAAGGGGGTTGCCCGCTGTCACGTGGCCGCTGTCAGCCAGCATGAGGACGTCCACGAGCTCTATTGTGTCGCCCTCGGCCGCGCGCAGCTTCTCGACGTCGATCTTGGTGCCGACTTCGACTCGATATTGCTTGCCGCCGCTACGGACGATCGCGTAAATGGGAGTCCTCCTCTGAGCGCAGAACCAGTCTAGTCTACCGTTCCTGTGCTGAACCTGTCAACCTCGGCATCCTCCCGGCCGTCAGTCTTGTGAACTAACGCCCGTCTCCGCCAGAGCCTGCTCGAAGTCCTGAATGTCCCGCTTCAGTTCAGCGGCGCGCTGGCGCTTCCTTAACAGCCACTCACGCAGTTGCTCAGGTATGTCCTTCATGTCTTGGCTCATATATTCCTTCGGGTACGTCTCCATAACGTCAGCAACCAGGGTGAGGGAGTCGACCAGTTGCATGGCAGCGTCTCTGACGTTGCCACGGTCAAACCTCGCGACAAGGCGGCTCAACTGCGCTGCCATTTCGTTTGCCGGGTAGCCGCATGCAACTATTGCGATTTCGTTGGAGAGAGTGGGTTCGATCACCTGCATCCTCCTCGTTTGGCTCGCGGTTCGAGGTGCTGCGAACCCCCAGGCTTCAGTAGCTCTCGCCGCGTTCGCTGACGTCCGTTCCGCGCTCGATGGTCGCGAAGTCGTCGTCCGCCAGTTCCTCAATTGCCATCAGGAACATTTGTCCTAGGCCCATCTTTTGCCTGAGGTACTCGCGATCTGAGACAATTGCCGCTTCTTCCCCAAGAGCGGCTTTGCCCTGTTCCGCAGGTTCCGCAACCCGCGGGGCTTTTTCTGCGACCCGCCTTGCTCTGTCCCTGGCGCGCCGGGCTTCCTTCGCGCGCTCGATCTTGGCCAGCAACGCCTGAAACTCAAGGTATCCGGTGTACAGGCCTCGCTTGTGCGGTCGCTTGCGACCAATCGGGCAGTTCTGCCAGTCCTCGTACGTCTCGTCGCAGTAGCCCGTGCGACGCTCACCGCACTTCGGCTGGAGGTAGCGCGCCAGCTCCGGCGCGACTTGCTTCACCTCCGCCCGCATCAGCGATGCTACCTTGCGGAACTCCCACTGCGCCCGCGTGCAGAGTCGCAGGTCACAGATGTGCAGCAGCGACTGGAAGTTGACGGTTATCTTGAAGTTGGTCTGCGCCGCGTTCGGGATGAGGAAGCGCGCGTCCTCCGCCGGCACGCCCGCGTCGAGCATCTCCTGGTAGAGGTGTCCCAGGCCGGCGAACGCCTCCTCCATCTTGTCGGCCAGGCCCGCGTTTCGGACCGACTCCGGCAGCGTGAAGGGGAACTCGCCCTCCTTGAACGCGACATAACGCTGGCTCTGCTGCTCGAAGCTGATGCCGATGCGGTGCCGCACGAACTGATGGCTGAAGGCGCGCGTGACGCCGGAGAGCGCGAACTCGAACCACACCTGCTCCAGCGGCGACGAGTGGCCCGTCTCCAGCCGCTTCTCGACGAACTCGAGCATCTGCGCGCGCGTAATCCACTCCGACTCGATGCGCGCGTCTATCTCCGCCGGCTTGAGCGACGAGTACGCCGTACGGTAGGCGACGTAAAGCGAGCGAATCGGGTCGTGGCTGTGGTCGAGGAGTTTGACTTCTATCGGCAAGTGGGCGGCCTCGCTAGCGAATTCCCGCGCTGCTTGTCAGCAGGCAGGCGTATTCATTCTAGCGCGGCAAAGCGCCTTGAGCCAGTGAGAAACCTCGCGGAGCTGTCCTAGGCTACGGCCGTCTCGGCCTCGCCCTGCATCGGCAGCAACGCCGTTGCGCCCACGGTCGTGAGCGTCGGCTGAGCGGACGCCTGCCGGATAATCTGCTGATACACCCGCAGGTAGCCTTCGGCCATGTGCGACGGGCTGAAGTTCGCCTCGATGTGGCGCCGGCAGCGCCTCGGGTCAATGCGGTCGATTTTGCGGACTGCTTCCACCATCTCGTCTAGGTCATCCACCAGGTAGCCGGTCTCGCCGTCGACGATGATCTCGGCAGCGGCGCCGCGCTGGAGAGCAACGACGGGCGTGCCGCAGGCCATCGCCTCCGCCATCACCAGGCCGAACGGCTCTTCCCAGCGAAGAGGAAGGACCAGGCAGTAAGCCTTCTCGTAGAGCTCTCGCTTCATCCGTTGGTCCGCTTCGCCGAGGAACTGGATCTGCTTGCCGTCGACAAGCGGCTCGAGGACGTTCTTGAAGTAGGCCTGGTCCTGGTCGTTCGGGTCGACTTTGCCGGCGATGAGAAGCCGCATGCCCAGCCGCTTTGCAACCTCGACGGCCTCGTGTGGCGCCTTGTCGGTCGAAATCCGGCTGAGGAAGAGGAGGTAATCGTCCTTTTTCTCGCTATACGGGAAGCTTTCGACGTCGATTCCGTTGTGCACCACGCCGGCGTACCGGTTGTTCGCCACCGCCGGCATCGTCAGCTTCTCCGAGTGGCTGATGGTGTTGTACCAGCCGTCGTAGTGGTCCCAGATGAACTTTGTGTACGGCGTGATGAGACAGTGCATCGTCGTCAGCATGGGCGTGGGGATGAGATGTGCCATGGACATCACGATCTCGCCGATGTGATTGTGAACGATGTCGTAGCTGCCGGCGTCGCGGAGAGAGGTGGTGGCATGCATAAGCGCGTGCCAACTCGGATCCTCAAGATCGGACGCGGTGCGCAGGCTGCGATGATAGATGGAATAGAGCTCGGCGCTGGTGCGGGAGTCGCCGGACGCCCAGAGCGTCACGTCGTGGCCGCGTCTAACCAGCTCTTCGCAAAGGACGCTGACGACTGCCTCCGTACCTCCATAAGCGGGCGGCGGCACGGTTTCCCAGAGCGGTGCCAGTTGAAGGATTCTCATGCTAAAGCCTCCATGCTAATATGCGATGCCGGGCCGCGTGCGCCGCGCCCAACCGCCTCGCGAAAGGTTCTGAGGTATCCGGGGGTTCCGGCCTGTAGCTTGTGTGAAGCTCGTTTGGTGTGGTTCAATTTATAGTATACCACACCGAGGTGGCGATCACAACGAACGGCGAGCCAGCGCATCCGGATGCCTCGCCTCCTGCGAGACACCACGCTCCTTTCGATTCCCGCCGCCAGCTATGTCAGTCGCGCTCTAGAACCGCGCGAAAGACGTTCCTTGCCATAAGATGACGGCTATCGTAGCCGCCGAGATGAACGGCGCGTACGGTATCGGGTCCCTCCGACCCTTGACCCGCGTCAGCAGCAGAATGACGGCCGCAGTGCCGCCGCTCAAAGCCATCAGCATCAGCACGTTGCCCACCAACGGCCAGCCGACCGCAATTCCAGAGAAAAGCGCCAGCTTCACGTCGCCCAAGCCCATAGCGCCGCGCGAGATGATGAACGCGAGCAGCATGAAGCCGCCTGCCGTAGCCGCTCCCTCCAGCGTCGTCCGCAGGCTGCCGCCGGGCATGAGCGCGCCGGCCAGCAGTCCCAGGATGATCGCCGGGTAGGTGATGACGTTTGGAACGCGGAACCAGGCGATGTCGGTAGCGGCGCAGGTGACAAACACGACTATGTAGACGGCCACCACGGCGACGTCTCCGGCGTTGTGGAAGCGGAATCCCGCGCCGATGACAAGCCCGACGGCCAGAGCAGCGAAGCCGCGCGCCCGCCAGGAAGTCGCCGCAAGAAGGAGACCGAGTCGACGCAGCAGGAGCATCCGTGCTCCCTGTGTTGCGCCTTCATCCGCCGGCGCACCCAAGCGACGTCTTATGTCGGTTAGCATCTTGTTATCTTCTTGCCGCATCTATAGTATCGGCGCTTCCCCGCAGATAGCACTCAGGAAAATCCCTAGTCGCGTCGGGGAAAGCCCTTAGGAATACGATATTACGACCGCCGGAGGTAAGGAAAGCCCTCGCCGACGCGCCTGTCTGCCGCTCGCCGTGGACGAAGCGACGGGCGCGGAGTAAACTCTGCTCACGGTCATCGAAAGCAGGAGGCAACAACGATGGTCCCGAACAACCTGCGCGAGCTAGTCGAACTGTACCGCGAAGAGCTGGCGGACGAGACGTGCATCTATTGGCGCGATGAAGAGGTCACCTACCGAGAGCTGGACGAGCGCGTCAATCAGGTCGCGAACGGCCTCAAAGCACTGGGCGCGAAGAAAGGGGACGTCGTCTCCGTCTATCTGCCGAACTGCCCCGACTACTTCTACGTCTGGTTCGGAATCCTGAAGCTGGGCGCCGTCTTTGGGCCGATTAACGCGCTTTTCAAGGGCGACGAGGTGCGCCACGTCCTGAGCGACTCCGGCGCCGTCGCGCTCATCACCAGCGAAGCGCTGATGCCGACGGTGAACGCCGTCCGCGGCTCGTGCCCGGCGCTCCGGCACGTCGTCTGCCTGGAGGGCGCGACAGAGGGCGCCTCGGCCTACAGCGACCTGCTCGCCCGGTCGGCCGAGCTCGCGCCAGTCGAGATCGCCCGCGACGACCTGGCGGCCATCGTTTACACCTCCGGCACGACCGGCAAGCCGAAGGGCGCTATGATCTCACACTGGAACTGCGTCTGGGACACGATGGCCTCCGCCGAGCTCATCCCCGTTTCGCCCCATGAAGGCTGCCTCGGCCAGGTTCTGCCGCTCTTTCACGCCAACGCCCAGATTACCAGCCTCACGCAGTTCCTTACGGGCGGCGCTATCGCGCTGTGGGAGCGCTTCAGCCCCAGCGACTTCTGGGAGACGGTGGCTCGCTACCAGCCGAACACGTTCAACGCCGTCCCGACGATGCTGTCCATCCTCTTGCTGGCGCCTGTCAAGGAAGGACTCGACATAAGCTCCCTCGATTTCGTTATCTCGGGGGCGGCGCCGCTGCCGCTGGAGATCATGCAGCGATTCGAGGAGACGTTCGGCCTGCGCATCATCGAAGGCTACGGGCTGACCGAAGGCACCTGCGTCTCGGCGCTGAACCCTTACTGGGGTGTCCGCAAGGCCGGGTCGATCGGCCTGCCGGTTCGCGGCCAGGCGATGAAGATCGTCGATGAGGATATGAAGGAGCTCCCCAGCGGCGAATGCGGCGAAATCGTCATCCAAGGCCCCAACGTTATGCAGGGCTACTACAACAACGCCGAGGCGACCGCGGAGACAATCGTTGACGGCTGGCTGCGCACCGGCGACATGGGCTACGAGGACGAGGACGGCTACTTCTTCATCATCGACCGCAGGAAGGACATGATCATCCGCGGCGGCGAGAACATCTACCCGCGCGAGGTCGAGGAGGTGCTGTTCACGCACCCCATGATCGCCGAAGCGACGGTGCTCGGCCGCAAGGACGAAGTGTGGGGCGAGCGAGTGGTCGCCGTCGTCGTGCCCTTTCCCGGCGCAACACTCGAGGCAGACGACGTCATCGCCTACTGCCGGGAGCGCATGGCCGACTACAAGCTGCCGCAGGAGGTCATCTTTCGACACGATCTGCCGAAGACGTTGACAGGCAAGGTGCAGAAGAAGGCGCTCAAAGAGGAGCTCTTCGGCGAGTCGGAAGGCGTTTGTTAATCGGGACGTTTGAAGTCGAAAGGAGTTGCGAGGGATGGATTCCGAACTCCAGCAGGAACAGCTTGCTGAGACTCCGCTTGCATTCAATGTTACCGGTACCCGCATCATCGCTGCGCTCATAGACATCGCGCTCTTCCTCCTCGTGTTCCTGCTCATGGCCGCTCTGTGGGGAAACATGGGCACGACCAGCCAGGACAACACGCATAACGCGCACGCCTATCTGAACGGGGGACCGCTCTTGCTCTTCTTTCTCATCCAGTTTGGGTACTTCCTGCTGTTTGAGGGGCTCTTCAGTGCCACGCTGGGGAAGATGGTCATGGGCCTGAAGGTTGTGGACGTCGATGGCAGTCGCGTCACATGGGCGGCAGTGCTCATCAGGAACATACTGCGCATCGTTGACGGGCTGCCCGTCTTCTATCTCGTAGGGCTCATCGCCGTGGCGGTCAATGACAAGAAGCAACGCATCGGCGATCTTGCAGCAAAGACGCTCGTCGTGCGCAGTGGCTGAGCTGGTGGCGCTGTCACCGGTGCTGTACGCGTCACGCCTATTGTACTAGCGAGCCTTCGGCTAATCACGGACGATAGGAGGATGAGGAAATGTTTCGCAGCCTTGGCCTGTTACTGCTTCGGCTCAACGTCGGCGTCATACTGATGGCGCACGGCTACCCCAAGCTCTTCGGGGGGCCGGATAAGAAAGTTCCCGAGAGGCCGCTGAAGGTGCTTGGCCCCAACTGGCAGACCTCCATCGAGCACGGCGGGCCGCAGGCGTTCGCGGACGGCCTCGAGAAGATGGGCGTTCCGTACCCACAGGTCGCCGCCTACGTTTCCGGGGCAACCGAGCTCTTCGGCGGCCTGGCGCTTGTTCTGGGCTTCAAGACCAGACTCGTCGCGTTGCCAATCATCATCAACATGTCGACGGCGATCTGGAAGGTGCACTGGAAGAATGGCTTCTTCGGCCAGGGCGGTTTCGAGCTGCCGCTATCGCTGGCGACGGGCGCCGCGACTCTTGGTCTTGCGGGACCGGGCGCTATCTCCGTCGACGCCCTCACGTCGTTATGCAGTTGTGACAAGAAGGACGGCGACGACGAATCCTGACGCTCGTCGCCCCGATCAGTTCGGCACGCTCGCCTCGTACTGGAGGTCAGCGTCGCCGGTCGCCAGCTTCGGATCGAGGTAGGCCGCGTAGCTCAGGTCCCCGGTGACGTATGTCTTGAAGAAGGCCGTGGCATAGAAGTCGATCAGCTCGTGCGCCTTGTCCTGATCGATTGCCGCTGGCCCGCACGTGTCGATCAGCGGGATGCACGGATCGGTGTAGGCGGTGTGGCCGCCGCGCGGAAAGACGACCAGGAAGCGCGGCTCGCTGTCGTTGAGCGCGTTGTAATAGGCTTCCTGCTGGGCGAGCGGGCAGGTCGTGTCCTCGCCGCCGCCCATGATCATTATTGGAATGTTGGAAGGGTTGCGATTCCCCACCACTGCAGCAGCCGGCGGCGCCATCGCCAGCGCGGCCGCGAACGGTGTCGTGTCCCGGCCCGCCAGTTGCAGCGTCGTCAGCCCGCCGAAGGAATGGCCGCTCATCCCGACGCGTGTGCCGTCCAGTGCCCCCTGGAACGGTGACGACGGGTCGTCGTTCAGCTTCAGCATCGAGTCGAGAACGAAGGTCATGTCGTCCGGCCGGTTGAGCAGTGAATCGGCGAGCGCCTTCATGTCGATGCAGGGAAAGCAGTCGTTGATCGTGTCCCCGGGATGCGGCGGCGCGACGACCACAAAGCCCTGGCTGGCGAGATGCGACGTGTAGAATGTCGATTGGAGGGGCGTGCCGCCGCTGCCGTGCGAGAAGAGGATGATCGGGAAAGGCGCGCCCTCGCGCGACGGCTCCGCGTCCATGACGCCCTTGTACGTCGCGTCGGGCGACTCGTTGGCTGCGGCCGCGTCAGCAGGATACCAGATAACGGTCTTGAGGATGCGCGGCTCACCGGTGGTCGTCGAAGGCCGCTGGAACGTGATCTCGGTGACGCCGACGGGATAGGGCCCCGGCGCGCCGGGGTCGGGGGTGGGCGCGGCCGTCGATGTGCTAATCGACTGCGAGACGGTGGGCGACGGTGCCGCTCCGCTTCCCCTGCACGCCGGCAGCAGCGCCGACGACAGTAACAGCACGGAAATCGCCAGTCCTGACCTGTAGCTGCGCTCTCCCAAGACGTCCGCCTCCCCGCGGGCCCGTGTCCGGGCGATGATCACGTTCAGTCTAGCTTATTCTCGTCCTGAGCGTCTCGCTGACGTAGCGGAACGCTGTGCTGGCGGAGAGCGCCCGCGGCCGCTAGACTGAGATCATGAACCCATTCGCTCAGAAGTCGGGGAGGCCGCAATGAGAAGCGACGTCGTGAAGCCGCGCAGACCCCTTTTCGTGGCCATGGGCCGTACCGCCCAGGAAATGCAGAAGCCGCTGGTCGCCATCGTCAACTCCCAGAACGAACTGGTCCCCGGCCATGAACACCTCGACCAGATCGCCCGCGCCGCCCGCGACGGCGTTCTTGCCGCCGGCGGCACGCCATTCGAGTTCCCGGCCATCGCCATCTGCGACGGTTGGGCCGAAGGACACGCCGGCATGTGCTATCCGCTGCCCAGTCGCGAGCTCATCGCCGATTCCATCGAAGCGATGATGATGGCCCATGCCCTCGACGCCATGGTCCTCGTGACGAACTGCGACAAGATAACCCCCGGCATGATGATGGCGATGGCGCGCCTCAATCTGCCGTCGGTCATCATCAGCGGCGGGCCCATGCTGCCCGGCCGCTTCTGCGACGAGCGAATCGACGTCAGCAAGATATCGGAGTTCTTCCCCAGGCTGCAGCGCGGCGAGATCAGCGGCGCCGACCTGCTGGAAGTCCTGAACCGCGCCGCGCCGACCTGCGGCGCCTGCGCCGGGCTGTTCACGGCCAACAGCATGAACTG
>Ga0187849_1003519_pt1 | contig 13705 bp, 14 predicted proteins | sample June2016WEW_4_10_2_FD_132412 | JGI IMG/M metagenome (GOLD analysis project Ga0187849, IMG submission 132412) | Peatland microbial communities from SPRUCE experiment site at the Marcell Experimental Forest, Minnesota, USA - June2016WEW_4_100 | ecosystem: Environmental > Terrestrial > Soil >... | reverse complement strand
TTTCCCCTTACCCTTCCTCTTGACTTCCTCTACATTTTCCATCATGACACTCCCTTTCTCTCTCAAGAGAGTGTCACCCATTTTTACCCTTTTCTTGGCCCTACGATCTGGTAGTTAGCACAAAGTGCTCGAAGCGCATTACCCAGGTTATTCTGTGTCCTGGCCCACGGCAGAGGGACGCGGTCACGGGTGAATTCCTTGAGAGCCTCCCGACAGGCTTGAACTGCCTCCTCCAGGTGCTGAGTGCCTCTCTCCCTTTCTCCAAGTGCTCGAAGGATAATACCCAGGTTGCTCTGTGTCCCAGCCCAGTCCAGAGGAGCGCGGTCACGAGTTAGTTCCTTGAGGGCCTGCTGATAGGCTTGAACTGCCTCCTCCAGAGGCTGATGCTCTAAGGTTTCTTGTCCAAGGATCAATAAGGAATTGCCCAGTATGAACGCAACTTGACCACGGGCCTCTTGGTTCCAATAAGCCCGATTTTCGCTGCCCTCCAAAACTCGACGCACTTTCTCAATGAATGGCTTTATCGGATTGCCTACATATCGACCCTGACTGGTGTAAAATTCCGAATACTGCGTGGTTATTAGAAGACGGAGAATCTCCGTCAGATCTCCCCAAAAGATAGAAGGAAGGCTGAGGTTTTCCGTCGGCGAGTATCGGTCAAATACTTTTGCTAGATCCACCTCCTTTGATGCTGTCCAATAAAGCTTTGGCAAGCTTTGCCCGAAAGTCTTAATGACCCTCCCCCAGATCAGAACGTGTGCCCCAGTCTTTTCTAAGTATTCTTGAGCTTGTTTGTGACCAGTCTTCTCCATCTCCTCGGGATAGCTGCCTTCGAGGGAAATAAGCCTATCTAACCGCAGAACCTGCACGCCCCTAAACTCCTTGAGGGCCTCTATGATAAGCTTCTCGAAATTATGATCGTCGTCATTTTCAAGGTGGGACACGGCCACAGCAAAGCGGGTAGGGTCTGCTTTCGGCAGAGGTTCTCGAACGAACCAGCCGATTACGTTCTTTGCAACGGGAAGACGCTCGACCTTGTCCCACTGCCAAAACAAACCGAAGGCCACCAAAATTATGACAAAAACAATGGTACCCCAGAGACCCCTGAAAACATGAGACACCACCTTCCACAGGAGATTTGTAGGGGTGGGTGGCCCCTGGTCTGCTTTGCCAGAACCGTGGGGTTGGTTGTCGTGTGGACTTTCCATAGCAGCGTTACTTAGGTATTTTAGCGCCTGGAGATTCTATTGCAAGAAAAAGGCGTCACTTTAGAGGTATAGTGAGAACTTCTGTGTGAAATCTTAACCTGTGAGCTAGGGAACGACTTTGAACGTTTCAGGAAGGAAGTGTCAGGTTTAAGGACAAACCCGCCTTCGCTTGGTAGTTTTACAGAGTACACCTACAAAGAAAGGAATCACATGATCTATAACAGCGTGGATTAGCAATTGAAATCCGCAAAGATTTTAAAATACCGGGATCTCGTCAACAGGGTAAATAACACAGATCACGTAAGAACAAATTTCCCGATTGCTGTGCCAATGAGGAATGTTCTTCTTTTCATCTTCGGAATGGTCGCCGAAAGGTTTTTCTATTTCCGTGGTTTGCTGGCTGTTTTCGTAACCTTCTGCGATGGTGCAGTCAGCCGCCGGGCGAGTGATCTGAGTAATTGGGGTGATAGGTAAATCGGGAATTGGCTTAGAGCGAAATAAAGCCAAGCGAGATGAGGTAATGCTGCTCCGGCAGCCGCCAGCATCAGCCCCATATTACGTTGCGAGGCCATGAACCCGAGCGCAAAGGCACGCTCACGGCCTGCCCAGAGAAAGAGCAGGGTTGTTGCAATTAGGACGGCGAAATATATCAGGAAAGAAAGGCCAAGGAGCCTCATCGTTTCCAGGGGGGTGGAAAAAAAACTTGCGGCGACATTTTCCATGACCGCACCGACGAAGACGAACAGGATAAGGATGTTAAGGCCGTCGATTTCGTTCTTGAACCGCTCGATGATGTCCAGACCGGTGATCCTGCGAATCATTAGGCCAATGAGGGCAGAGCCTGAGAGAATCACAAACAACTTTATTCCTAGAGCCAGGGGGGAGAGGGTCAGTGCGGGACCGGTGAACGCTAGGGTGAACAAGGGCGCTGTGAGCGGGGTCAGGGCCGTGCTGGCGACCAGGGTAACGAGGACAAGTGTGGCATCCAGGCCCATTAATGCCGCAAAGGCGGGGGCCGCCATCATCGGGGAAGCGGCCCCTTGCAGCATGATTGCAAGTAAGAGGTCTGGTGAGCGGGCTTCGAGCCCCGCAATGGCACAGATTATTCCGAACAATGATGGAATCGCCAACATTGTCCATGCCGTGGCCACGAGTACGACGGCCGGTCTTTTCAGGTATCCCCGCAACGCCGCCAAATCCATGCGGAGGAAGGCGATACAAAGCAGCAAGAAGATTGCTTCGGTGACAAATGGCTTGAGCAGCGCATCGATCGGCGGGAATGCAATGCCGATTAACACTAGCGCAGCAATGGCCCGGGTACCCTGCCGGCCGGTCCACGCCAGGACCGCTGCCAAAATCCCGATAACGGACATTCCTAAGATTCCCTGGAAGTCATAGATTTTCTTCTATGGATCAAAGTACTCTCCCTGCTTAATAAGCGAAAGCTCTAGATGGTGAAAAGTTCGAGTCTTGTAGTCGTGGCTTCACCGATTAGGAATTCCTTGACTCACCCTAAAGTATCCTCTAATTCTGGTACTTGTAAAGATCCAGATTATATGCTAGGGATGGGACCAGATAATATGAAAAAGAAACCAGTTGGTCCAATCCTGTTGGATAGAGGAAAAAATATCTCACTGCAAACCCAGGTTACCCTGGGACTGAAGGAGTTAATCCAGGCAGGTGACTTGGAGCCAGGGGAAGCCGTGCCATCCAGTCGCGAATGGGCTCGGGATCTGCAGGTATCGAGGAACACAATCCTCAATGCCTATGACCGATTGGTTGGTGAGGGTTACTTGGATGCTTCGCCTCGTCGCGGTCTGTTTGTGAGCGAATCCTTTGCTCATGTGGCCGGGCTTCGGAAAAAGCGATCTTCCGGTTCTTTTTCTGAATTCTCGCCGCCGGCGATCGATAAAATAGATCCTGTGACCAGCCCCAGGCCCTTTCGTCCAAGTCAACCCGATGTTCGCCTTTTCCCATTGGATTTATGGAACCGAATGCGGACACGCGCTCTCAAAAAGAACGGTTTGGACCTGCTCCATTATCATTCAGAGTTAGCCCTCGGCTTGCCGGCTCTTCGGCGTTGCTTAGCCACCTACCTACGAAATAGCCGGGGCGTTCGATGCGAGTGGCATCAGATCGCCATCACAACGGGATCACAACAAGCGCTGTTTCTTCTTGCGAACCTGCTCTTAAATCCCCGAAAACGCGTTTTAATGGAAGACCCAGGTTACTTAGGGCTCGCCTTGCCTGGGCGAGGGTTGGCGCTGCCATACAGCCGGTGTCGGTGGACGAAAACGGGCTGAAGCTCCCACCGGTGAGAAAGGGATTTGAAACGGCTCTCATTTATACAACCCCGTCTCGTCAGTTCCCAACGGGTGCTTGTTTATCCCTTTCCAGACGCCTTTCTTTGGTGGAATTTGCGGCCAGGACCAAAGCATGGATTGTGGAGGATGACTATGATTCAGAGTTTCGTTACAGTCGTCCCCCCCTGCCTAGCCTTCACAGCCTCGATCCTGCCGGTCGATTGATCTACGTGGGCAGTATGAGCAAAGTTTTGTTTCCGTCACTTAGGGTTGGATACGTGGTTCTTCCGCCGGCACTCATCGAAGGATTTGCCCAAATGCGGTGGGTTATGGATGAATATGGCCCGCTGATCGACCAAGCCACCCTTGCGGAGTTCATCGAAACCGGGGCCTTTTACGGGCACATAAGACGTTGCCGGAGAGAATATGGGCAGCGGTTGAGCAGCTTCCTGGAGGCGGCGACCACGCTGAAGCTATCTCTCACCTTTCCTCACACAGATGGAGGGATGAATTTGGCCGGGATTCTTCCCCCGAATGCGAATGATCAGGAACTTTCGGAAAAGCTCCACTCCAGGGGTTTAGAGGTGCCTCCGTTGTCCCGTTACGCTATGAGAAAAACTTGTCCGGGATTTGTCTTCGGATTTTCGGCTTTTGACCGTGATACAATTCGGAGATCACTTGAGCTTTTCGCGTCAATTTACCAGACAATCCCAAACCTCAGTTCGATTAAACGGCTAAGCGAAAATTGACCTTTTCCCCCCAAAATAGTGATTTCCATTTGAAATGTGCAACTTAGAGTCAAAAACAAAAATCACAGCTTCAGGAAGAAGTGGTTACATGGCCTGACAGTGTCCGTCAGAACGTATCCATCAAGGTCAGTGGGGCACCTTTTACCCAAAAGAACGATTGCGCCGTCTTACCACCGGGGCATTCTTGCGCCATTGCCGTAACTTTCAAGCCGACCGCTCCGGGTCCGATGAATGTCAGCCTGGAAATTTATTCCAATGACCCCGATGAAAACATTATCCGGTTGAACCTCTTGGGGACGGGAAAATAAAAAATGCCTAAAGTGCGCTAAAATGCCTCTGTGATGCGGACAATAGACCTCAGACTCCAGACATCAGACTGAATGGAGAAAATGCTCGGAAATAAAGTTTGGTGTACTTGCCCGTACGGAAAAACCTTTACTCCTGCCTCAAGCCCAGGCTCCTGATTAAGCTCCCCACTTCTTCGTTCATCTCAAGCAGATGCTTCGCTAATTCTTGCGGGCTCCGATAAACAAGGGGCATGTCCATCTGTCGGCTTATCCTGATAAAATCCGGATCCTCCATGGCTTTTTTGAAGGCCCTGTGAAGCATTTCCACCACCTGGGGAGAAAGCCCTTTGGGGCCAACGACGCTGCCGAGGCTGGGGGCGGTGATGGAGTATCCCAAATCCAAAAGGGTGGGCACCTCGGGAAAATCAATCATCCGCTTTTCGCCAAACACCGCCAGGAGTCTCAGGCGCCCGGATTCCACATGCTTTTTCCATTCCGTGGTCTGAGCCGCCGCTTGCACGTGACCTCCGAGCAACGCGGAGATGGCTGGGCCCCCACCTTCGAAGGGAATATGTTTCCAGGTGATCTTCTCTTTCATGGCCAATCGTTCCATGACTAAATGCTGGGGGGTTCCGGGCCCAGCGGTGCTGTAAAGGATTTTCCCGGGGTTGGCTTTGGCGTAGTCGATGAATTCATTGAAAGTCTTCCAGGGAGAATCGGATCGCACCACCAACCCATACAGATATATCCCGTATTGCATGATCGGGGTAAAATCCTTGGCCGTATCATAGGGTACCTCCCGCAAGTGCTGGCCCATGACCGCACCGCTGATAAGAAGGCCGATGGTGTAACCGTCAGGCTTCTCGTTTTTCAAGATGGCCATGGCTACGGACGAGCCGCCACCGGGCTTGTTCATGATCATAATGGGTTGTCCGAGGATCTTGCCGGCGGCGCTGGCAAAAGGCCTGGCGCAGACGTCTACAGACCCTCCTGCGGGATACCCGACGATTAAGGTGATGGGCTTCATCGGGTATTTTTCCTGGGAGAAGGCAGACCCGGGGAGCCCGTTCAGGAAATAGACGATTCCAAGGCTCGCTATGACCCGGAAAACCATTTTGCTTCGGCTTCGCATTTGCATTCCTCCGTCCTCCCTCCATTAATTTCCTGAGCAATGAAAAAAAGGAGAAGGGAACTCAACCGACCTTGGGAGAGAGAGAGACTTGAAGCACCTTTTCGCACCAACGCGCTATGGCCAATAATTTTGCCTCTCCACAGGCACTCCCAACGAGTTGAATCCCGAGGGGTAACCCTTCCTTGCTCAAGCCGGAAGGAAGATTGATGGTGGGAAGACCTGAAAGGCTCCAGGGGACCTGGAACCAGGGATTCCCCGTTGAGAAAAGGCCCTGGGGGGCAGGGGATGAGGTGGTCGGAGTCAGCAAGCAATCGTATTTTTGCATGACCTCTTCCATATCGCGGCGGAACAACCGTTTTATCTTTTGGGCCCGTAGATAATCAACACCGGGAATTAACAACCCGATTTGAACCAGTTCCCGCAGTTTGGGTCGATATTTTTCTCGGTTTTGTTCAAAAAGCTTTTCGTGGAAAGCCGCGCCCTCTACCCGCATAATGGTTCTGTGGGCATCTTGAACTACTGCGAAGCTCGGAGGCATCTCTACTTCAACTATAGGGGCCCCCGCCTTTTCCAATTTGGCCATGATTTTCTTGGTGTGACTCCAGACTTGCCCTTCTGATTTTTCTTGATAGAAGGCTTGCACGACTCCCATACGGGGAGGCTTCCGAGCAGGTTTGCCCGATTTCGTGTAGTCGGGAACCGGTTCTTTACTGGTGGACGGATCGTGGGGGTCATGTCCGGCAAGGACGCCCAGAAGAATCGCGGCATCCGCTACCGACCGGGTAAAAAAGCCCACGTGGTCCAAAGTCCAACTGAAAGGAAACACACCATACCGGCTGATTCGGCCGTAGGTCGGCTTCAGGCCGACCACGCCGCAATAAGCGGCGGGGCGGAGGACAGACCCGCCGGTCTGCGATCCCAGGGCCGCCGGGCACATGCAGGTAGCCACCGCTGCGGCCGAGCCGCTGCTGGAGCCGCCCGGCGTATGGTCGAGATTCCACGGGTTATGGGTGGGCGCGGGGTCCGCATGGGCAAACTCGGTGGTGGCCGTTTTGCCGAGGACGATGGCCCCTGCTTTCTTTAACCGTTGAACCGCCGTAGAATCAAAGGGAGGGATAAAATTTTCCATTACTTTCGAACCGGCGGTGGTCTTCATCCCAGCGGTATAGAAGATATCCTTGACTCCGATGGGGATACCGTGAAGGGGGCCGCGCGTCTTGCCCCGGGAGATTTCGTCTTGATGGCGGGTGGCTTCTTCCAGTATGGCTTTCCGGTCGATCGTAACCCAGGCCTGAATGAGGGAGTCCAGCGAATCAATCCGCTTCAAGACCGATTCCATCAGGGTTAAAGGGGAAAGCCTCTTTCGTCTGATCTGGGTGATCATTTCAACCATGGATAAAGCGTAAGGTTCAGTCATCTTCCCCTCCTAGATTCTGTTCTCGGAACTCGACGGGTTCCTCGACAGGACGTAACTTCAAATTGAGCACCGAATCCCAAGCCCCCAATTCAAATCCCCACCCAAAGCATTCCTGGATTCCCGCCTGCGCGGGAATGACAACAGAAAGGTAACGAAAGTCGGGCAAGGTTATTTTCTATGCCCTCCGCCTTTTCATCCGAAGAAGGCCGGTTCTTCTTCCATCTCCAGAGGGTACTCTGCAATGGCGGCCAGGGATCGCGCCAAATCCTGGATGGCGGGTTCAAGAGGTTTGGCCTGCTCTTCTCCGAATCGCTGCAGGGCGGATTCTCTCAGGATCTTAAAATATCTTTCCTCATTCATCCCGGTAGACATCTGAGTCTCCTTTTGGAAAATTGTAGGGCGCGATCCCCGGTCGTGCCTTCATTCATAGTGCGCTCGGGGAACGCACCCTACATTTTCTCGAAAACACAAATTGTTTTAACGCCTCATTCCTCACTGGGTTTAGGGCAGGGGATACTTTCCATATTTTACTGCGGAGTCGAAAAGAGCGACGATATTTTCCGGGGAAACATCCGGCTGGATGCTGTGGCAGGAGGTAAAGAGGTAGCCCCCTCCCCGGCCCAGAATCCCGATGATCCGCCGCACTTCTTCCGCTACCTCGGAGGGTGTGGCCCGGGGGAGGAATCTCTGGGTATCGATCGCACCGTGAAAAGAGAGGGCCGAACCGTATTTTTGTTTGAGACGGTGCGGATCCATATCCCGGGCACTGATCTGGACAGGATTGATTACCTCTACCCCCAGATCTACATAATCATCCAGGAAGGCGTAGGCCGAACCGCAGGTATGGACGCAGAGCTTGGCTTGCGTATATTCCTTGATCGTGCGGAAAATCCTGCGGTGGCAGGGTTTGATATATTTTCGGTAGAGTTGGGGGGACATGAGGGGGCCGTCCTGGCCGCTTACGTCTTCATAGTAGATCACCATCTGGATATAATCCCCCACGGCTTGCAGGTAGTTTTTATAGAGAGCCGAATAATAGTCGGTCAGCCGCCCGAAGAGGGCTTCGGTGAAATCCGGGTGGAGGAGCATGTCCAATAGAATGTTTTCCATCCCCCGAAGGTGCCAGGTCATGTCAAAGACCCCAACGCCGGTAACTCCCTCGGCCACCAGGGCGTAATCCGTCTCCCGGAAAAGCTGCTGGGCTTTCTTTCTCAGTCCCTCGAATCGGCTGGGTTCGTTGGGGTCGGGCCAGGGAAATTTTTCAATCTCCTCCAGGGCGGGCGTCTTTATGGGGTGCGAAGCCGGGAAAGTGTAATAAGACCCGGGCGCCTTAGTCCAGGGGACAGACCATTCGTCGGCCACCGTATTGGCGTCCAGGCGCTCCCTCTTCCAGCTCTTGGGTGGATTCATCCGGAGGTACCACGTGTCCGCGTGGAGAGCTTTGATGATCTCTTCATCCGGGATGATGTGCTCGTCGGCAAAGTGCCGGATCTTTTTATCCACGGCCAGGCCCAGGTAAACTTTTAAGCGGTCGTAGGCATCCACGGTGCGAATCGTCGAGGCGATCGAGCCGAGGTCGATGGGAACCCGGTCCGGTTCCTGATGATTCAGGGCCAGCGTGAACCGCTCTCTGGAAGAAAGAGCCTTCATGTTATTTCCTTTCATAAAGGCGAGATTCGTGAATTATCTAGTCCCCCTCGCTCTTCTCTACTCACTCCTCACGGTTTTAGAATATCCGGCGTGACCACCCAGGCTACCTGCCAGGTCTGGTCTTCGTTCCGCTGCAAGCATACCACCCCGCCCTGGCGGAAAGCCACAGGGTTCTTCAATTCCGAGCCGGTGAGCAAGGTGGAGACGAGTTTGCCGAGAAAGGGAAGATGACCCACGATCATAAGGTCCGTCTTCCTCTTTCCGATCTCTTCGATCAGATTTCTGACTGAGTCGTTGGGGGAGAGGTTTTCACCTTGCTGGACCCGGCAACCGGGCCTGAGGGGGGCAGCGATGATCTCTGCAGTTTGCTGAGCCCGGAGTTTGCCACTGTGCCGGATGGAGATGGGACCCAGATTCATTTGCGCCAGGAAGGAAGCTGTTTTTTGAACCTCTTGAGAGCCTTTTGGAGTAAGAGGGCGGGAAGGGTTTACGTCTTCCGAGGTGGCCTCCCCGTGCTGGATCAGGTAGAGTCTCATCTCTTCCTCTTAATAAGCGGGTGGGTCTTTATAAACCCTCAGGGTCCTTTTCCCGGTCTTCCTAGGCCTTGATAACGGCAATGGTAAGAATCGCAACCAGAAGCATAACCCCCGAGAGCATAATCGCGGCCGATTTCATCCTCGAATTTTCAGTCATATAACCAATCCAATAAAAGCTGGCGCCGGCAACGCCAGGCAGAAAGAAAACCAAACAGAGAAAAACTGTTCTAAACCTATTATTCTATTCCCCTTAGGATATGGATATACAGAGAGTCCATAATAGGATAGACATCTTCGGGATGAGGGCTTGTTCTTCAAACCCACGGACTGGACTCCGGCCTCCGCCGGAGAGACGAATTCGAGAGGATATTTCTTTCCGTCATTCCGGCGAAAGCCGGAATCCAGTGGTATAAGAGAAGAGTTTGATGTCTAAACAATTACGGCCTTATTAATAAGTACCCTACCCAAGCCTTGAAAACATTTTACAATGGTAAGACGCTCATTCAAAATACCTTTTGATGGGGAGATTATACCGGGCGGAAATCGGAAGATCAATAGCTATTCCTTGGCTTGCCCACCTTCACTTTTGGGGAAGAAAAGGGGGGTAGTGATCAAAAGCCGATGAACAGCGAGAGGCGAGAAAGGTTTTTTTGTAGGGGCAGGAGCGGGAAGGTGTAAATTTGGTGAGACGGAGGGGTTTTTACAGGCAGCGTCGAAGGGTATGGAGAGGGTTAGAAAGAATAAGGGCAAGGAATCGTCCAGTGCTAGAGGGCGGCCATGAAGAGGGGAGACAAAGGATGTTTTTAAGGGGGAGAAGCGCAGTAGGCGATCAGGCCCTTGCCGGTAGATAGGATTTTAAGAATCGTCAAGATTTCCTTCTGAGCTTGGTTGGCGAAGATAGGCAGAGATAGGCGTAAAATGCCGATGGTTAATGCGGAGAGGGTACGCCGGGTGCCATGCCGGGGCTTGCGTCGGGGGATTTCCACCCAGGCTCTTACTTCCCTGGCCTCTTCCGTGGCCCCTAGAGCCAAACAGATCAGATAACAGAAGGAGAAGGCTAAAAGCATACGCGTCAGATAGGGAGCCGGATCGACGCTCCGAAAGATCAGTCCGCGTACTCCCAGATGGGTTTTCCAATCTCGAAACCCTTGTTCGATGGACATCCGTTTGGCGTAAAGGGCGACGATCTCTTCGGTGGTCAAGGGGAAATCTCGGGGGACCAGGAGGTACCAGGTTTCTTGATAGCCTTTGCTGTGGAAGATGATGAGATCCAGAGGCACCTTTTTTCGACTTTGGTAAAGGACGCGGTAACGTTGCGGTTTGCCTAGTTTAACTCTAAATCGGGAGAGGGCTTGGGGTTGTCCCCGTAAATAGACCAGCACTTTGCTTTTGGCTCGGACGAGGAAAGGAGTCCCTTCCTTAAGGAGCTGCACGATTAAAGCGGCGCGCGCATAGCCGCGATCCATGATCAGGAGGGGGCGAGCTTCCGGCGGAAAGCAGCTCATCACGGCCACCATGAGGGCATGTTCCAGAATATTTTGACTCTTTTGGATTTTCGAGTAGGTAAAACAAGAGAAGGCGACCGGCAGGACGCGGCCCTCGAAAATGGCACCTATGAGTAAGGTTTGAATCCCGCGGACCGTCGTTTGATCCAAAATCAATGGTACCGTGCCGAGGGATTGGATGCCTAAGACCAAGGCCACGTGAAGGGGGATTAAAATCTCAGGAGTCAAACGAGGATTGTGCAGCAGACGACCCAGTCTTTGCTCCCTGGCCTTCGGGGAGGACTGCAGGGGGAGACAGCGGGCCAAGGCCGCTTGGGAAAGCCAACCGTTGCCTCCTCTGGCCCCATGAAACAAGGTTAACAAGGCATGGGTCAGAAGGGCAATGTTTCGGAGGATCGTAACCCGAATCATCCCCTGGTAGAGAGATAGAAGATCCATGAGTTTGCGGAGCAGATCGTCATAAAGGATCCGCTCCTGGTTAGGGACCGGTTTGGCCGGGTGCTTCACCGTTTCGTCGCCTCGAAGGTATTGGGGGCGGTTCGGGACAGCCCTTGATTACGGTGGACTTTTTTAACGAGGGCGCTGACCAGGGATTCGCGATCCAGGTTTATTTTGTATTTGGCTTTGACCTGGGCAAGGATCTCAGAGACATGGAGGGGTTTAGGGGCTTGGCGGAGTATGTCTAAAACCATGTCAATATTAGACATACTCTCTTTAGTTTCGCGTTTGGGTTTACCTGCTTTTTGGGTTTTAAGTTGTCGGACAACGCGGAGTTGGGCTGATAGCATTGATTCATATAGGGTTAAGAGTCCATCGGGGATTTTATTTTCCATGGCATCCTCCTTTGGCAGGGTTAAAAGGAGGATATCAAATTGAAGTATGTATGTCAAGAATAAAATACATACCTGAATAGATTTTTTTATTCTTGGTTTTTTGTAAGGATTCCAACTGCTTTCCGAAAAGTGAAGGTGGGCAAGCTATTCCTTGGGGGATAGGCAAGCTTACCCTGCTCCCTCAGAAAGGCTTTTTTAAGATGGTATTTGTAGATTTCACCTGCTACTCTGCAGTGCATGATGACTTGGGGGATCAACGATTACGGATAGAAAGCAGCAATGAAAAAGGCAGGGCCATAATGACCCTGCCGCCAATGGTCTCAAATTTGTCTGACCTATCTACATGGCACGATCTTAACTGAGTGGTGCCCCTCAATCTGTTTCCCTTTCACCGTCTTACCCTTCAAAATGCCCCTGATATCACCACATTGGAAGCCAGTATCCTGGGAGTAGAAGAGGCAGATCAAGTCCTGCAATCCATCTTTATTGACATCTTCTGACCCGTGGCAAAAAGCCAAACTTTGTTCATCACCGGTACGACCAAAGGTTAAAGAGTTTGGATCGATCTGACTGGGAGCATCGAGGTTCTTCGTTGAGAGAATAGCCACTGGGATCCTACCCTTACTCTTGGGATTAATGCTATTCGGGGAGATGTCGATATTGATCACAGTTGTCAGGAGTGACCATGAAAAACCCGAGATACTACCATTCACCCCTATAAGATCTCCAACTAGTGCAGCAGCACCGGTTTTTAGATTTACTTTATACAGTTTGTTGTCGTTCCCCCATTTGGTAGAAGGACCCGCAATATAAACCATGCCAGACACTAGGTCATAAGCCATGGCTGCAAAGACCCCGAAATTCGTTCCAGTTTCACCAATTATTTTGGTCGCGCCGGTGGTCGTGTCAATCTGAACCAAAAGATCAGGCTCCCAATCTCTTAGGGCCAGCCCATATAGAGTATTTCCTACGAATGTAAGCCCCGACACATCGCCCTCTGTATTGCCAACCGGAGTGGCAGTTCCGGTACCCTTGTCGACTGTATATATCCTTTCTGGAGAACCAATGGCTACGTATAGCGTGCCGGTACGAGGATCAATGGTCATATCGCCTTCTTGAATCCCTAAGCCGGTAGAGCCCACAAGTGTCGCTGCGCCTGTCGTCGGATTCAGTTTCCATAACTGAGCGCTCGATGATTCATTAATGGTGTAGATCGTCCCGTCGGTGTCGATGGCGAGTCCAATCAGGTTAGCAAGGCCAGTCGGCCCGATTAGCGTGGCTACTCTCGTGTTGATATCGATCCTATAAAGATTGGAACTTCCCATATTCACTCCGAAAAATTCCGCCATAGCTGGAGTGGTGGGGATCAGTTCCAGAAATAGGGCAACTATCAATACCAAGCCAGATTTTTTCATCCCTGTTTACCTACAATCCTTAAAATTCCACTTCACCCGTTCTCCTGTTCAGGTAGGCAACGGTTTCATCTATCTGGAGATCGATCGCTTCCACGATCTCACCTATTTTAACGGGAAAACCCATGATCAAGGTCACCGTTTATTATGGAATGGAATCGATACTTTTTTAGTATATCACAACTGTAGATTTTGGGGTGAAAGCATCAAGATTACCCACCCTCTCCCCAACCTCCCTCTCGAGGGGGAGGGGAAGGGTAGGGGGGGAATTGCTTTGTCGTCCCGCTAAGCTCCTTATAATGACAATCTATTTAATTGTGCTTGTATTAGTGATGCCGCTTAGAGAGCTAAAGAAAAATTATTCGAAAAACAATGTGGTAGTTCGATCAAGTCTATTAGACGTCGAGGCCAGTCGCAAGAGAATTGATAGACAACTCAGTCTAATCCTCAGTTACCTTTTGCACCTACTGTTGACTCAACGATAAGTTCGGAGACCAACGATTACGGATAGAAATGGGGATGAAAAAAGGCAGAGCTATTTGGGCCGAGTCGATCGCTTAACGTGTTGAAGAAACGTGAAAAAGGACTACTGATACTCACTCGGCAGTTTTTTTTCTGGGGAAGATATCTTCCCCAGTAGAGATAGTGAATAATTGCAGTCAGTTTTGCTGTT
>Ga0187849_1003509_pt1 | contig 13727 bp, 15 predicted proteins | sample June2016WEW_4_10_2_FD_132412 | JGI IMG/M metagenome (GOLD analysis project Ga0187849, IMG submission 132412) | Peatland microbial communities from SPRUCE experiment site at the Marcell Experimental Forest, Minnesota, USA - June2016WEW_4_100 | ecosystem: Environmental > Terrestrial > Soil >... | reverse complement strand
TGGGGCAGACCTCCGGTCTGCCAGTTCACGGAGCCTCCGGCTCCGTGAACCTGGGGCGATCGGAACACCGGGCCAGAGGCCCGGCTGACCGGCAGACCAGAGGTCTGCCCCACCCTCCCACCTCACCTGAACAGTTACGTTAAACTCAATCGGGAAAAGCCGCTTTTCCTCTACTATTCCAGAACCTAAACGGTTATTTTTGTTTAATGAAATACGGTCTGAATATCCCGCAGAGCGGCGCCCTGGACTTGCTTTCCCTGGGCGCGGTGGTCCATCGCCTTGACCCGGGGATAGTCCCTTTTCGCAAGGCGACCCAGTGTCAAATCCACGTCAGCGGCGGCGAGTTCAACGTGGCCGCCAACTTGTCCGACTGCTTCGGGCTGCAGACCGGGATTGCTGCGGCCATGGTGGACTACCCGGTTGGCGACCTCATCGCCGAGCGCGTGCGGGCCATGGGGGTCCGGCCATTCTACAAGCATTTCAAACACGACGGCGTGCGCGGTCCGAACATGGCCACGGTGTATAGCGACCGGGGCCAGGGCGCGCGGGCGCCCGTGGTCTTCTACAACCGGTGCAACGAGGCCGCCGCCCAACTCAAGCCCGGCGATTTCGATTGGCCCGGCATGCTGGCGGGCGGCCTTCGCTGGTTCCATAGCGGCGGCATCTTCGCTGCCTTGTCCCCGAGCACCGCCGAGGTCATCATCGAGGGCATGGAGGCCGCCAAGGCCGCCGGGGCGGTGGTCTCGTTCGACCTCAACTACCGGGCCAAGCTGTGGAACATCTCCGGGGGCCATGAACGCGCTGTGGCGGTGCTGGACCGCATCGTGAGAAACGTCGATGTGCTCGTGGGCAACGAAGAAGATCTTCAGCTCGGCCTGGGCGTTGCGGGCCCCGCCGTTGCCGCCAAATCCAAACTCGACCCCGGCGCGTTCACCAGCATGATCGCGCACGTGGTCCGCAAGCACCCCCAAATCAAGGTCGTGGCCACGACCTTGCGCGAGGTCCATTCGACCAACCGGCACAGTTGGGGCGCTGTCGCCTGGATTGACGGCAAGACCTTCGTCGCCCCGGCCTGCGAACTGGACGTGCTCGACCGCGTCGGCGGTGGCGACGGCTTCGCCGCCGGGTTCTTTTACGGCCTCCTTGCCGGAGAACCCGAGGAGGAAGCCGTCAAGCTCGGCTGGGCCCACGGCGCCCTGCTCACCACGTTTCCCGGCGACACCACCATGGCCACGCTCGAACAGGTCCGCGCCTTCGCCAAAGGCGGCTCCGCCCGCATCCAGCGATAAGACCGTTAACGGCTCGTGCAAAAACAAATTCCGGGATCTGAATGCCTGGGGTGGAGCGTGGAGCGTGGAGCGTGAGAGCGTGGAGCGTGGAGCGTGAGGCCATCGCAGCGCCTGCCACGCTCTCACGCTTTACGCTCTGACGCTCTGACGCTCTGACGCTCCGACGCTCCACGCTCCGGACGGCAAGGCGGCTCCTGGCTGCGCTTGAGCCAGCGGTCCAGAGCCACGCAGAGCAGACCCAGGAGCACCGTCAGGCCACCCATAAGACGGAAGATGCTCGACACTCGCATCTGGTCGATCAAAACAAAACCGGAGACAAAGACGCCGGCGATGCTCCCGACCGTGCTGGCGGCAATGATAAACCCGCTCGCCCGCCCGACCTGGGCCAGGCTCCGGGTTGTCATCCGAATCATGTAGGGCGACAAGGTGGCCAGCACGACGCAGGGCATCAGAAAGATTAGCGCACTGCCCAGGACCGGATCCAGCCTCTGCCATAGCAGAGGAATAGGCTGGTCGGAGGGATGACGCTGGATAATTCCGCCGATCAGCCAGTCGGCGCTCTCCGGGATCAGGCACAGTGCCAGGCCGGCCGGCAAGAGCCCGAGAGCCAGAACTGAGGGCCGAGGCCAGCGGTCTGCCACCGCGCCGCCCAAGTAGTAGCCAGCCGCCAGCGCAATGAGCACCACCCCAATCTGGCTGACCCAGACATGAAACGAGCTGCCAAAGTACCTCGGTAAAAAGCGCGCCCCGATGATTTCCAGAACCATCATGATAAAACCGCCCATAAAGACCAGGACTGCCGCCGCTATTCTTGTCATGCCAGGAGCATAACATTCGGGGTTGACGAGGGGGAAGCGTCATCCATATTGAACTCATGGCGAGCGACTCCACGATTCTTGAGCGCGTGATCAAACCGGAGCAGGCCAGCTTGTCGCCCGAACTGGCCTGCCATGTCCTTGCCTTTGACTTCCCGCCAGCGGACCATGCGCGCTATCAGGAACTTTCAGCCAAAGCCAGTGAGGGAACCTTGAGCGAGGCCGAACGCGCCGAGCTCGAGGAGTACCTCGAGGTCAACGACTTTCTCACTGTCATAAAAGCCCAAGCGCAGGCGTCGCTGCGGCGCCGGGGTCCAGCAGCGTAAGGCTGGCATGGACAGCGTTCTTGAGCAGGAAGTTCGCCGCCGCGCAGGCGACCGTTGCGAGTATTGCCTGTTCCCACAGGCGGCTTCCACCCTCAGGCACGTCGTGGACCACGTTATCGCTCGGCAACAAGGCGGGCAGACGACCCCGGATAACCTTGCCCTGTGCTGCGGCCGCTGCAATCTGTATAAAGGGCCCAACATTGCGGGCCTCGACCCGGAAACCGGCCAACTCACCCGCCTCTTTAACCCACGAGCCGACATTTGGCCGGAGCACTTCCGCTGGGACGGCCCGAGGCTGGAAGGCGTTAGCGCCGTAGGCAGAACAACGATTGCCGTTCTGGCGCTTAACAAACCGGCACGAGTCAGGGCCAGACAAGCCCTCATCCACGTCGGCGGCCTTCCTTAGCGGTCCATTTCCTGAACTATGGCTGCCCCTTGGCTGTTCGCCCGCGCTCGGCCAGGAAGGCCTCGAGGTATTTCTGGCGGAAGTCGTTGGCGGCTTGGGTGCTAGTCACCAGGGCATCCCAATCCAGGGCGGGCCTGGCCCCGGCCTTTGTGGGGGGCATCGGCTTGCCGCCAAACCGAGCCGACAATTCGTGGAAGGTCTTGCCCCAGGCCTTGGGCCTTCCATCCACAGTCAGGAGCCCCGTCAGTTCGCTGCAGTCGCCTGCCTGTGGGTGATCATAAAACCCCCAATTGAGCCAACCGGTGACGAAGCCGGCGGAGGTCTCGACCACACGCCGGCAGTAGCGGGCTTGCTGTTCTTCGGTGGCCTCGGGGTGGGCGCCGCCGTCGAACTTGGGTTTGCCCCCGCCGTACCAGCCGAATTCGGCCAGCACCACCGGTTTGCCGGGCCGGGCCGCCTCGCGCACGACCGTTTCGAGGCAGGCCAGGTTGGCCAACTCGTCCGCCTGGCTGCGGTAATCATAAGCGCCGCGCGCCAGCGGGTAGAAATGGATTTCCAGGAAATCCAGGAGCTTTGCCTGCCGCTCGGGGCGAAAGGCGGCGTAGTAACGCACGCTGCCAGGGAGCAACGCCGGCACCGACCACTGAATCAACCCAACGGTCACGAGCGCCTCCGGGTCAACGGACTTGATGGCCGCCGCCTGGCGGCGCGTCCACTCGTCGGCGAGGTCTTCGCGAAATCTCTGATAATCGAGCAGCTTGGGATCTTTGAGGGCGTCTTTGGCGGGCGGCGCCGAAATGCTGCCGAGCTGCGGTTGATTGGTCGTCCCCCAGGCCGCCGCCAACTTCTCAGCCGTTCCATATCGCTCCTGCAGCCAGGCATTCCACCTGGACTTGAGCGGTGCGCTGTCCCAGCCGACTTCCGGCTCGTTCTTCAAATCATAAGCGAAGATGACCTTGCGTCCTCGATAGCGGTTGGCAAAAAGCTTCCAGAAGGACTCGAGGGCATCCAGCGTTGGCCGGTCCTCGATGGCGACCGGTTGCCAATTGGGCGGGCCTTCCCAGTGGTCGGGGCCGGTCGGATGCACATAGATGCCCGCCGCTTCGGCCAAGGCCAGGAATTGGTCGAACTTGGCCAGTCCCTCCGGCCGCAAGACCCCGGGGTCGGTATAGAAGGAATGAAAAGAAAGAAAGACCCGCGCGCAATTGACGCCCAGGTCCTTCATCCAGGCGAAATCCTTGCGCGTGGCCTCGGCATCGAACTGCTGCCAGACCTGGGGCGCCCAGCCGGTTCCGGGCCGGTAATAAGTCACGCCCAGCGGCACAAACGGAACCCCGGTTTCCGTGCTGAAACCGCGCCCGTTACTGGCGATGCGGACCTTGGGCAGGTCCGGGCTGGAGTGGGCAGGGGCGGCGCCGCTCTGACAAGGCACAACCGGAGGTCTGGCCAGGGCCACCGGCGCCTCTTCCTTCAAGGCGGGGTTGGTCAGGCGCAGGATCTCTTCGGTGGCAGTGCAGAAACGGATCGGCACGCTTGGCGAAGGCAGGGCGTTGGTGTCCCCGGGCCTGGGCTCTCCGGCGTCGGCAAGACTGGCCACTTGGCCGACCACGTTGCCCGCCTCGTCCACCACCGGGGCGCCACTGGAACCGGGCGCAAACTCCGCCGTGACATTCAGAAAGAGAATCGGCCGCGTCAGTAGTCCGTTGGTTTGGCCGAGTTCATCCAGGACTTCATTGGGCCGGCGGTTGAGGCGGGCGATCATGCCCTGGGTAAACATGAAATAATAGCCGCCGGGGTGGCTCAGGCAATAGACCCGTTCGCCGGCGCGGACATTGGTCCGCAGCGGCAGCGGTTTGAGCTGGCAGCCCTCGAGCTCCAAAAAACAGGTGTCCGACCCGGTGTCGGCAGCCACCACCGAGCGCACGGGATACACGCGCCCGGTCGCGTCCGCCGCCACGAGGTAGGCCTCAGTCACGCCTTCATCTTCGCCCGTGACCACATGACAACAGGTGCAGACGATGCCCTGGCCGACCACAAAGCCGGCGCTGCCGTTGAAGTGCCACTGGCCGCAATCGGGGCACTTGTAATAGCTGCCGACCGCAAGGGTGCTCTCGCAGAGGCGATCGCACAACTCGGGCGGTTCGAGTCTCTGCCTGGCCGGGGCAAGGGGTTTGACGGCAAAGCCCTTCGTGCGCACCTGCTTTCGCAACGAGGCCAGCGACGCGAGCTGCTGTTCCCGCAAGAGCTTGGCGCTGGCCTCCGTGATCTTGGCGGCGTATGCCTCGTCATCGATCACCACGCCCGGGGAGGCCGCCAGGGCGGCGGCGGCGAGCAATACGGCGCCGAGGACAAGGGCGGCGCAACGCCACGCCAAGCCATGAAGGCGGGCGCGGATCTGTTTGACTGAGGCCGGGGTCACGGGATTACCTGGCCCGGACATTTCACAGCCCAACCGCAACCCTCGTATTAACACCGGGGCTTCAGCCCGGTGTACACGAGCGGCGAGCTGTTTCAGCCGTTTCAACGGCTTTCCGGTCTCCCCGGCCAACCGTTGAAACGGTTGCCGCGCTTCGGAGGCCGCTTTGCACCGGGCTAAAGCCACGGTGTTAATGGGAATTTGCATTTTTCAATGTTCACTTTTTCCCCGCACCAGATGCGGCGGCGAAAGGGTCTGAGGCTCCGCCGCGTTAGCCACGCCCCAGCCGCTCGAGCAGCTTGCCGTGGATGCCGCCGAAACCGCCGTTGCTGAAAATGACCACTACTTCGCCGCCCTGGGCCCGTTTGGCCAGATGCGCCACGATCGCATCGACCTCCGCCAGGTAAACGGCCTCTTTGCCGGCGGCCTTCAAATCCGCGATCAGCTTCTCCGGGTCGAGCCGCTGGCCGGGCTCCAGCAATTCCAGGCGCGCCACCTCCGCGATGACCACGGCGTCGGCGTCATCGAAAGCGGCGGCCAGCTCGCTCTGAAAAACATTCCGCCGGGTGGTGTTGGTGCGCGGCTCGAAGACGGCCCAAAGCTTTTGGTTCGGGTAGCGGAACCGGAGGGCGCGCAAGGTTTCGCGGATGGCCGTCGGATGATGGCCGAAATCGTCAAGCACGGTGATGCCGCCGGCGATGCCCCGGACTTCCATGCGGCGACGGACACCTTTGAAGGTGTCGAAGGCGGATTGAATCTGGTGGTTCTTGAGGCCGCAATGTTTCGCGCAGGCCACCACCGCCAGGGCGTTGCGCACGTTCAATTCGCCGATCAGGTTGGTGTGGAACTTGAAGCTGGGGATTTCGAACTCCGTGGCCGTGGGCCCGTAGCGGATGTTGAAGGCCTGCACGGCGTTGCCCTCGCCCAGGCCAAAGCGTTTGACCGGACAATGGGTCGCCTGGAGCAGCGGCGCCAGGTTCCAATCGTCGCCATTGCCCAGGAGCAAACCGTTTCGGGGAACCAGGCGGATGAAATGCCCAAAGGAGGTCTGGATCGCCTCGAGGTTGGGAAAGATGTCCGCGTGATCGAATTCGAGATTGTTGATGATCGCCACCTCGGGCAGATAATGGACAAACTTGCTCCGCTTGTCGAAGAAAGCGGTGTCATATTCATCGCCCTCGATGATGAACCATTGGCTGTCGGTGAACCGGGCGCCCTGGCCCAGATTATTGGGCAGGCCCCCAATCAGGAAGCTCGGGTTGCAGCCGTTGTGCTCGAAAACCCAGGTCAGCAGCGAACTGGCGGTGGTCTTGCCGTGCGTGCCGGCGACGACCAGCGACCGCTTCCCGCGGATGAAAAACTCCTTGAGCAACTCCGGCAGAGAACAGTATTGCAGCTTGTGATCCAGCACATGCTCCGCCTCCGGGTTGCCGCGCGAGATGGCGTTTCCAATGACCACCAGGTCCGGCTTGTGCGCCAGGTTCCGCTCCGCATAGCCGGACATCACCTCGATGCGCCGCTCCGCCAGAAAGGCCGACATCGGCGGATATACGTTCTGGTCGGACCCGGTCACCTTGACCCCTTTTTCCTGCATCGCCGCTGCGGCCGAGGCCATCGCCGTGCCGCAGATGCCAACGAAATGAACCGACTGAATTCTCGAAAACATCGCCCCTATCATAAATCGCGCCGCCCCGGTGGAAAGAGAAAAGAGATTACTCCTGCGTCACCTTGAGGTCCCGCTTGCGCAGCAACTCGATCACGCCATCCTTCCCGACCAGGTGGGCGGCGCCAACAATGACGATGGCGTTGGTTTGGCCGCGAGACAATTCCTGAATTTTCGGCACCCACCGCTCATTGCGGTCGGTCACCAGACGTTTGAAAATGGCCGGGGCCTCGACGGCCATGGAATTCAACACCTTTTCCAGGCCCGCAGCGTCCCCGTTCCTCCAGGCCTTGAGAATATCGGCGAACTCCTTGCGGGTCGTCTTGATGTCCTCGAGCGTGCTCTTGACCAGCAACTCGTTCTCCTCCTTGGAGAATGAGGTAAGCAGGTTGAGTTGAAAATCAAGAGATTCCAGCGGGACGAGGGACTTGCCCTGCCCGCGGGCGAGCTTGTAATAATGCATGTCAATCCCATGTTCCGGGTCGAAACCGAGCTTCTTGCATTCGAGCTCGACCAACGCAACGGCGGCCACGGCGGGCTTAAGCTGCTCGAGCATGAACAGGGGCAGTCCAATTTCCATCGCATAGTTGGTGAAAAGGTTGTAGGTCGGCGCAGACAATTGCTCCTGAAAAGTTTGGCCCGGCGGCAACATCATCATGGCCAGGGTCTCCGGCTGCATCGCCCGCCGCTCCATCTCGCCGATGTCCGTTTCAAATGCGGCAATCGCGGCGTTGGTGAAGGCGCGCTCAATCGGGGCGGGCAGGGGGTAATCCTCCGCTTTGAACAGATGGATCGAACCGAGCAGATACACCGTGGCATGCTCGCCACTGAGTTTCCAGAGCGAATGCCGGTTGGTTGACGACCCGGGGATTTCCTGGGCGACGCCTGTCCGGGCGATGAGGGTGGCCAGCGTCAGGAGGAGCCCGCAGGCACGGATTTTGTGAGTTTTCATCAGTCTTTCCTATATCCCAGGATGCGCCTTTTGCAACCGCGTATCAACTCCTCTGCCCATTCCTTTCGTTCCGTCTTGCCAAGCGCGCCCGTTCGGGCAATTATGGGCCGCCTACGACGCCGTGCAAGAGTATTCAGCACGGTGTTGAAACAATAACAATTCTTATCGAGCAGCCATGAACAGTTCAGACCTCACTCCAACGGGCCGCACTACACGGCGTGAATTCCTCAAGACCTCCGGCACCGCGCTGGCCGGCGCCGCGCTGGCCGGCGGCGTGGCTCGGCCGGGTTACGCCGCCGAGAACAACACGATCAAGATCGCCCTGGTCGGGTGCGGGGGACGTGGCAGCGGCGCCGCCGCCCAGGCCCTGTCCACCCAGGGGCCAACCAAGCTCTGGGCCATGGCGGATGTCTTCGAGCATCGTCTCCAGAGCAGCCTGGCCGGCATCCGCCAGCAGCATGAGAAACAGGTGGAAACGCCCCCCGAGCGCCAATTCATCGGCCTGGACGGGTTCAAGAAGGCGATTGATTCGCTGGACAAAGGGGACGTGGTGTTGCTGACCACCCCGCCCGCCTTCCGGCCCATTCATTTCGAGTACGCCGTGAGCAAGGGCGTGAACGTGTTCATGGAGAAATCCTTCGCGGTCGACGCCCCGGGCATCCGCCGGGTGATGAGGACAGGTGAATTGGCCAAGGAAAAGAATCTCAAAGTGGCCGGCGGTCTCATGAGCCGCCATTACCGGCCGCTCGAGGAGGCGATCGAGCAGATCCACAACGGGCTGATCGGCGAGGTCATTACCTCCTGGGCCTACCGCATGCACGGCCCGGTCGGCTTGGGCGCCAAACAACCCGGCATGAATGAACTGGCCTACCAGATCGCCAATTACAGTTGTTTCACCTGGCTCAACGGCAGCTTCATCGAGGACTGGCTCATCCACAACATCGACGTCTGCTGCTGGGTCAAGAACGACTGGCCGGTTTCCGTTCAGGGCATGGGCGGCCGCCAGGTGCGCCAGGAAGCCGATCAACTCTTCGACCACTACGGCGCCGAGTACTCCTTCGCCGATGGCACGCGCATGTTCGCCTCGGGCCGCCATATCAACCAATGCTGGGACTTCTTCGGCGACATCATCCACGGCGCCAAAGGCTCCGGCATCCTGGGCGAAGGCCAACCCAAACCGCTCCTCTTCAAAGGCCACAAGCAGACCTCCGAAAACGTCATCTGGAAATACAAGGGGCCGGACTGGGACCATTACCAGTACGAGCACGACCTCCTCTTCGACGCCATCCGCAACGACAAGCCCTACAATGAAGCCGAGCGTTGCGCCAAGTCCTGCTTCACCGCCATCATGGGCCGCATGGCCTGCGAGTCAGGAAAGCTCATTACCTGGGACGAGGCCCTGGCCTCCGAGATCGAACTGGCCCCAGGCCTGGAGAACCTCGCGTGGGATGGGGCTGCCCCCGCCAGGTGCCGTGCCGATGGCCAGTACGACATCGCCATGCCCGGACAGACCAAGGTGATTTGAATCGAACGAAGGGTGCCCTCACGAACACCGTTCTCGGCCCTTTCAGCCAACATGGGTCTTGATTTTCGAGCCTGCTGACGGTACTTTTGGAGCATGGCTCTTACTGTTGAAATGGTCGCGGAAGAAGCGCTCCGTCTGCCGATCAGCGGACGCGCTCTGCTGGTGGAAAGGCTCCTCGCCAGTCTGGCGGGTGAAACAAACCCAGCCGTGGAGCGTGCCCACTCGGATGAAATCCGCGAGCGGCGCGCCGCCGTGCGCGCCGGCAAAGCCAGCCTCGTCGATGGCACAGAAGGACTCCGGGATGTCCGGGCCGCTCTGCGGAAATGAGGCATCGCTTCGTTGACGAGGCGTTGGCAGAGCTCATCGCGGCTGGTCGCTTTTACAACCGGCAGGTGCCGGGATTGGGCGACGCCTTTGTGGATGAAGTCGAAACCGGCTAAAGCATCTCCATCGCGACCCGGACTATTGGCAGCACCGTCGCGAGTAGAACTCCGTGCCTTCAGACCGAGGGGATTTCAACTCCGCACTTCATCCTTGATAGCGCTCCGGGTGTTCCATGAAGGCGTAGCAGAGCAGGTGGCAGACGCCCATTTGCGCATCCTCGACCCGGCCGTAATGGGTGTCGTTGATGACGATGACCTGCTCGGCAATTTCGGCCATGCGCCCCCGCTTGGCGCCGACCAGCGCAATGGTCTGCAGCCGGTTCTTCCTGGCCCATTCCAGCGCCTTCACGCAGTTGGGCGAGTTGCCGCTGACGCTCAGACCCAGAGCAACGTCGCCGGCTCGGGCGTGGTTCTGCAATTGGCCGGCGAACACCTCTTCGTATGCGTAGTCATTGGCCAAGGCGGTCATCCAGCTCACGTTATCGTTGAGAGAGAGGATCCGAAAGCGCCGGTTCAGCTTGTCCGAGGCGCCTTTGCCCAGGTCGGTCGCAAAATGAGAAGCGTTGGCGGCGCTGCCGCCGTTGCCGAAGACAAAAACCTGCCGGTCTTCCAGGAGTGCCCCTCGCAGCATCTCGATCAGTGCGGCCACTGCGCCCGGGGGGATCGAATCCAGGGCGGCCTTCTGGGCTTTGATATAATCCTCAATCCATTGCTTCATGGGCTAAGAGCATAACCCAAGGGGCAGTGAGTGTCGAGTGTCGGGTGTCGGGTGTCGGGTGTCGGGTGCAGAGGGGCGAGGGTCGGGTGTCGAGGGCACGGGGCTTTGCCCCTCGACCCTCGACTCTTTCGATGTCGGAGTGCTTATGAACCGGGGTCTAATCGGCGCCGGGCCGAGGTGCTTGGAGACCCCCAGCTTCAAAATCGGCGAAGTCGTTGGTGTGCGCGGCTTTCGCGCGCTTTCCCTGGGTGCTGGCCGGGGCTGCCTCTCGTGGCGGGGAAACCCCACCCAAAAGCAATCGTTCCACGCCCACCCGAGCGATTTACTGTTACACGAAGGACGTCTCAGTTATCGTTGACTGTTGACACGAAGGGGCCGTTGGCGTGGCTGTCATCGACAGACCCGGATCTGGCGTTACTTCGATATCGCAAGCGCGATACGATGAGATTGTGGCCGGGGCAGAGCACCCCTTTAAGGAATGCCCGAAACATGGAGCTGTCGAGCGGTTCAGGCTTGACCCTCGGCTGGCCTGTGCGACACTGGTCTCAGCTATGACGGTGCCGCACCGACGGAACTATGAATATCCCGAGAAGACGCGGGGCAGCGAGGCCGCCCGTCGTATTCGGGCCAGAGCGAACAGGCTCACGCCCGCAGAACGGGCCGAGCTCCACCGCCGGGCTATGCAACTGATCTATGGCGGCACCGGGAGCAAGGAAGCGGCTCGCGCTGGACAGTAACATCCTGATCGACCTCGCCGCCCAAGAGGATTACGCCCACACCCTCCCGGAGGAATTCCAGCAACGCGGTTACAGCCTTTGGCTGCCGCCGACCGTGGCCCATGAACTCCTGTACGCATCGGAGACCAAGTCCGACCCGGACGCGGCACCCGCGCGCTCGGCTCTTGGCCAAATGCTGGATTGGCAAATCTTCCCTATCCGCCTCTCTTCGTCGGACGTCGGAATCGCGGAGGTTTTTTCTAGGAAGCTCATCTGCTCAGGGCTCTTACCGCCTGAGGAGTTCAATGATGGCTTAATCGTGGGGGAGACGAGCTTGGCTGCCATCCCCTGCTTCTGGCCCTCGATGCGGTTCTAGATTTGTGGCACGTTCGAGCTCCTCGACCCTCGCCCCTCGACCCTCGCCTTTTGCCAGCGTCAGCGCTCCGGTAGGCACGGCATCCTCGCCCAATGCGGCCAGGACCAAGCGGGGGCCGGGCATGAAGACCTCCATGATGAATCGGGAGAGCGCGCCTGCGACCGCCGCCCGCAACGGCTCGCCGACGCGGGACAAACCGCCGCCCATCACTATGATTTGCGGGTGACACAGGTGAACCACATGCGAGAGTGCGAATGCCAGGTCGTCGGCGGTATCGCGCAGGATTTGCTGGGCCGCGGCATCGCCTTGCTCCAATGCGGCGGCCAGGTGCCTGGCTTCGCCGCCTTTGCGGCCGCCGGCCAATCGAGCCAGCACTCCATTTGGGGCCTGCCCGTTGAGCGCGCGAATGCGCGCGTCCACCGCCCACCCTGAGCACCGAGCCTCGACAATCGTTCCTTGGCGGTCCAGCCGGACATGGCCAATCTCCGACTCGCCCGGGGCCGCCCCGTGATAGATTTGGCCCTCCCTGACCAGGCCGCCGCCGACGCCGCTGCCCAGAGTGATGTAAAAGACCGGGTCGAAACCGAGGCCCGCCCCGTGGCCGGCTTCCCCCAAGGCCCCAACGTTCGCGTCGTTGTCCACGACCACCGGCAGCCCGGCCAGTTGGCGCAGCCAGGAGCCGAGGTCAAACTCCGACCACCCTTCGATCTGGTGTGAGCGGCAGATCTTGCCCGTCTTCCAATCCACCGGCCCGCCAAAGCCCACGCCAATTGCCTGGACTTGCCCAAGGCGCATCAACTCGGGCAAGGTCTGCCGAATCTGCCCGCGAATTCCCTCGGCGCCGGAGGCGGGCTCGACCTCGAGCTGCCGCCGCTGCAGAATCTTCCCCGTCTTGTCGCCCAGGACCAGTTGGAGCTTGGTGCCGCCGATTTCGATGCCAATATATGAAGACATCAGGCTCTATCCGAAATACTCCGGTTCATTTCCCGGCTTCCACTTGATGTTGCAGCCCATACTGGGTTTCTGGTTCCCCAAAACCGGCTTGCCGGCCAGCACCGCCTCCAGGGCGGCGCGCAGGTCCTTGCCGGTGACCGGGATTGTGTTGCCGGGCCGGCTGTCGTCCATTTGGCCGCGATAGACCAGGCGCTGGTTCGCATCGAACAGGAAGAAATCAGGCGTGCAGGCCGCCCGGTAAGCGCCGGCCACCCCTTGGGTCTCGTCGTAAAGATAAGGGAAAAGATACCCGGCCGCTTTTGCCTCCACCGCCATCATGGCCGGGCTGTCGGCCGGGTAATTCGCCACGTCGTTCGAGTTGATGCCGGCGATGCCCACCCCGCGCGAGAGATAGTCGCGCGCCAGTTGAGCGAGCCCGGCGCGAATGTGTTTCACGTACGGACAATGATTGCATATAAACGCCACCAGGAGCGCCGGGGCCCCTTTGAAGTCCGAGAGCGAGACGATTTTTCCGTCCGTATCCGGCAGCCGAAAGTCCGGCGCCCGGGTTCCCAAAGCAAGCATTGTGGAATTGGTTGCGGCCATAGACATATTTTCCACAGGGGCGCGCTGGATGTCCAACAGAAACCAGCAATTCTCATTTTGCCTGCCACGGGGCTGGCGTAAATCCAGTCCCGCAGGCCCCGGACACTTGCTCCAGCTCAACGCCCCCACCGCCCCACTGATGCTGCTGCCCCCGGTGCGCGCCCTCGGGCAGGGCAAGGCGGGTTGTCCAAGCGCTCTCGGCGGATTGGGCGGGTTGGCTGCAGGGGTCCGCCGGCTCGGTACACAGTACACCTGTGCGAGCCGGTGAGGCGTCAGCCGGGTTTGGCGTAAGGACCGATCTCCAAGCCCCGCAGCATGAAATCCATCAGTCCATCCCAGTTGGCAAACAGGATATATCGGGTGAGGGCGCGCACGTCGTCGAAAAAGGTTTTGCGGGTGGACAAGGCGGCGCGGATCAGCCGATATCGCTCATCGGTGAAGGACAGGAAGGTGTGATAGAGGAAGGCCAGGATGTTCATGGCGGCCAGCAGCGAGGAGAGATGCTTTTGGCCGTGTCCGAAATTGTGTTCGAGGTGGTAGCCCTTGGTCTTGAGGGTGTTGTTGTTTTCGTTTTCGATCTTCCACCGGGCCCGGCCCGAGGCG
>Ga0187849_1003507_pt1 | contig 13744 bp, 14 predicted proteins | sample June2016WEW_4_10_2_FD_132412 | JGI IMG/M metagenome (GOLD analysis project Ga0187849, IMG submission 132412) | Peatland microbial communities from SPRUCE experiment site at the Marcell Experimental Forest, Minnesota, USA - June2016WEW_4_100 | ecosystem: Environmental > Terrestrial > Soil >... | reverse complement strand
CAACAGGGCCATGAGCAGCGCGCGGGGCAACTGCCGCCCGCAAACGCCAAGGGCCTCGCGCCAGCCAACTTGATGATGCCGCAAAAAAAATAAAATGAGCAGCCAGGCCACCCCCTGAAAACCCAGCGTGCCCAGCAGCACCGCGCCAAAACCGTCCGGTGGCTGGAACGCGGCGAACCCGGCCTTTTGCAGCAAGCCGGCAATCGTCAGGCCGAGACAAAAGCAGAGAAGCTGCGCCCCGCAAAACTGGAGCACGGCTTCGCCTCGCCATGGTTTGGCGGATAACATGGGGGAAAAGGTATTAAAACCCCCGGCCATCTGACATGAAAAAGTGGGATGCATCGTTTATGACATGGCCGCCGGTGATGGTTCAACCGGGGACGGCGCGGCCCCGCAATTTTTGGTTGGATTAGGTTGGATTAGGTCGGATTCAGTTGGATTGGGTTTGACCGAAGCAGGACGGGTTTCTCCGGGCAATTCCGAGTCAATCAAACCGTCCAGAGGCAAATCGAACTTGATGCGGTGGAGTATTTCGGCCATTTTTTTGCCATACTCGCCGCCGCCAAAGCATCCGGCCATTGCTTGGTTGTGCATCGGGGAGAGGCACATGTCTGTCAGGCGCTCTTTGCTCTCTTTTTCGCGGCGCTTGTCCTCCTCCTCGTCCTCAAGCTCCACTTGCCGGTTCCAACGATCGCGTTTAATCCGGGTTCGCACGGCCCGGTGGCCATCACACCGAAATTGGGACAATACCCGATAAACTTCGCAAAAGCGCTTCCAGCGTTTTTCAGGGTCGGTCTCCTTGTCCAACAAGGTTGTCGCCAGGTGTGTGAGTTGCGCCGCCAGCACGCCGGCAAATCGGTCACTGATTTCCTGTCCGTCCGCCGCCTCATCCAAGTCGTCAGACTGCTCGGTCAGCCTGCTGACCAGCAAACGGGTTTCCTCCTGCCGTAACCACTCCAGATGGCCGGTCTGTTTCCATTCGGAGAGGTTTTGTTCGGTGATGGGGCGTCCGCCAAACTGCTCTTTCAACACTCGCTGCACGCCTGACAAACCATTGAGCCATTTCACCAGTTCCTTGCCCGGTTCACCATCCTCGATGCGGTGCCCCAGGTCGTCGCGGGTGCATTTGGGCGATCGCCCGATTTTTCCAATGCGAGTGATGCTCATAATTTTTTCAGCGGTAGCGACCGCGAATATGGCGGTTGTAGTAAGTGCCGGGTGAATCGGCATTGATGAGAGCTTCAAAGACAGAATATGGCACGCCGGGGTGACGGTAAATGGTATCGCTCGTGTGGAACTGGACGAACAAATTGTTTCCGTCGTAGTCCACGGCGCGAATTGAGGACGAGTTAACCGGAATCATGGTGATCCTTTCTCTCGGTTTACAAAATTCTTTTGCACACCAGAAATAAACCACCGCACTCCATCGTATTGCAAAAGCAAAAGCACCTCAGACTGAGGAATACACCGGTTGCCCATGGGAAGAGGTTTCATGGGAAAGCTTGCTGCGGGAAGAATTAGCCCGGTGAGGCTGCCAACGCTGGCTTACCCGCTATCTGCTCGAGTTTGTTGAAACAATATTTGTCGAGCGCGGCACGTTTCGACGAGTCGGTGCCGTGGTCGGTGACTTTTTCGAGTTCTTGCCAGAGTGCCGGATTGCGAGTTGGATTTTTCCTCATACGATCAAACTCGTATCTCACCATTTCCCGAACCCGTCCTTCCCACCATTCATCAGCGTGGCCGTGCAACTCTGGCAATTTCCAACTTTCCAGGTAATGCTTACGATGGTCAGGATGGACGTAAAGTGGCAGCCCATCGCTGGAAGGCATGTTTTCCGCATAAAATTTCCAACTGTCCTTTTCCCGGCGCGCTCCCTGCACTTTTTCTACGATTTCTGCCACAAGATAGTGGCATAACGCACCGATGCGGGTTCGATTGTCATGAATGTCTCGTGCAGGATGCTTCTCGGCAAGATGTATGACTTCGACGATTGTTTCCGAGTCACATGAGAATTTGGGATTTCGTGCTCTCAATGACGGCATCATCAACGACGATTCCGCCATGCTACGAAACTCTTCCGGGAATGCGGCGGCTAGCCGGACGATGGCATCGGCCAGATTCATGGCTTGATACCAGAGGTGGAAACAAGTTTTTGGCGTGCGATCTTCCGACAATCTCACGAACTGCTGATTCATGTAACCCAGTCGGGATGTGAAACACTCGACGGCGTCATCCCAGGAATCTTCCGGGTAATCGTGGCGCAGCTTTCTTGAACGAATCAGCTTCAACAACAAAACGGTGCCTTGATCAATGGCTTCACGCGCCTGATTGAGAACTGTCTTTGGGTCACTTTGAATTCGTGCCTCGACTGCGTCATGTTTGGCCAAATACTTGCGTTCTTTTGCTGTCCGGCCTCGCTTGTGACGGAGGCGGCGGACGCGGAGATATTCTAATTCGATGTAATCGCCACGATCCCAAAATTCAAAATCTTCTTCGGGCAGAATGACGTGGCGGTGCTCGCCGGCGGGTGTAGTGGTTTTTTTAGGATGCGAAGCGCGCTGCTCTTGCCGCGCTCTGTTATGTTGCTGCTTTGTTTTCATTCCCGGTAATTTAGCAAAGTCTTGGACGGGAATCGTGGATAGAAAACTGTGCGGTTTTTTGTCCACCCAGAAGCAGTTGAAAACCAGAAGTTTAGCGTCCGGCAAACAAAACTTCGCTTCCTTCCAAACTGATTTGCCTGACCTTTGGGCGGCTGGCCTGTTTCAAGCCAAGCCGACGCCGCCATTGTCGAATTGAGTCAATGGACGGGTTGCCAGACTTCCGGCCAAACACCTCGGAACAGAAATCCGCCAGTGCAAGATCTGAAAAAAAGCAAAGCGCGGGAAAGCGGCGGTCATATTCACGCCATTCACACCAATTCGCAACCAAGAAGCAAGCAAGAGGGTCACACCGCGTCCAGTCCACAGCCGGGACTTTCTCTCCGGATTGGAGCACTTTGCCGAGCCGAATAAAAAAACGGACATTATTTTGTTTAGCTGCTTCGAAGATGAATTGCGGCAGGTAATAACGTTTGACGCTCTTTGATTTCGCTGCCGCGTTGAGGAGAAATTTCTCTTCGACCAATTTTTCTTCGGCGCTGCCGACTCTCGAATAAGTCCCTTTCGGACAGAGCCGGTCACCTCTGGCCTTAATGATGAGACTGTCGGCTGCTTTGCGCTTGCTCTGCTTTATCCGGCAATATTCGACAACTTGCGCGGGGTTAAGGTTTGCAAGCCATGGAAAATCCGCCAAAAATTGGGCAGGGATTGAGCCGTGCCAGAATTTCTCCTGAACCTTCGTATCAAGTGAGGTAAACCGGTTCAAAACTGGTTCAATCTGATTCATAAGAATCAAACCTTCCGTCCAAAAAAAGATTTGTGACCAATACCAATTAGCGGCGTCAGGATTTTGAGTGAATTTGTGCCGTGGACTTAAAGTCAATTCTTGCAATTGCAAAGCCAATCCAATGGCCATAAACGTTTGCATACTATTCTTTGGATCTCGACATGCGCTCTCATCGCCAGCGTTTGATTATTGATATGAGGCCAAAGGCGGATGGTGGATATCAGACGTGGCAGCGGGCGTCAGCCCGCTCTGAAACCTGTTTTGTTATTCCCGTTCTGGTGCCGTGCCCACAATAAAGTTATCGCGCCCCTGTCCGTGGCGCTTCACAATGTAGTTTTTGCCATCCGTCCAAGCCAATTCCCAGCCTTGGTAGCCGATCAAGTCGAGAAGGCTTCCGGCGCTATACACCCTGTTCGAGTCGGTTAAATACGGTGCGTGCTGCCCATTCCACCGCTCGATAAGCACATAGTCAAACCATTTCACATCATACTCAGTCCGATTCCCTAGGAAAGTGAACTGTTGGTATTCCCATTCGGTCGGCCGAGGCCGCAGCGTGAACATCTCTACAAGCAGCGCGGCCTGCAAAACAAAAATGCCGGCAAGTAGTATATTGGTCGTTTTCATTTTTTTGAGAGCAGCGCGCGGATGTGGATGATCTGCGCCACCAAATAAAGCCAGAGCGCCAGGCCGAACGCCGCGCACATCACGAGCCAGCTTAAACCCCCGCCAGTGCCCTCTCCAACCGATAAACCGATGCCAATCAAGAGCGCCAGCACGCCGATCACCACGCAGAGGGAGGCTGCGGCGGAAAAAGATTCGGCCTGACGCCGGACTTTTTCAGATTCAGTTGGCGGGAAAACAGACAAAGACCTATCAACGGTTGGGACCTCCGAAGGGGTTGGCGGCGCAGCGGGCGCCGGCCGGACGAGCCGGGTTTTGACCGGGAAAAATTCGCGCTGGCAGGTGGGGCATTTCACCAGCTCAAATTGAGAGGTCTCCGCCGTCTCAATCGTCTGTCCGCAGCCCGGACAATCAAACCGGATATAGTTCATGGTGATTTGAATTTTGATTCCAGCGCGGCGAGTCGTTGGTTGGAATCTTTTTTTAATTGGTGAACCTCGGCCAGCGCTTCGTCAACCAAATTCGGCGCGTCGTTGAAATCGGCGCTCCACATTGCACCCGCCGCCCGGCTCCGGGGAGTTTGCCTCTATGATTTTGCGCACGGAGAATTGCCTTATGAAGTTTCACCACATGAAGGCGTGGGGAAAATTCCGTTGGCGAAATGTTTAGGGTACCCGCCGACTTGTTCCTGCCTAACTTGCGTGATCGGCGCGAGGAGATTTGCTGCTGTTAATTTGACTCGCCAAAAAGCCACGCGACAGAAACTTTCAAAGCGCGGGCGATGGCGGCGGCTTCGTAGTCCATCGCGTAACGGGATTGGTTTTCAATCCGTGAAACTGCCGTCCTGTCCATGAGTATTCCTTGTGCGGCAAGTTTCCCGGCCAAATCGTCTTGGCTCACTGCGGGGTTGCGATTCAGGCGGGCTTGCCGCACCCGTGCGCCAATGATGTTCCGTTTCGTCGCCTTGATTGTCTTTTTCATTGCGTGTGTTTTCCACACGCTTGACTTTTATCGTGTTCCGGCGTCGAATGTGTGTGAAGTCCACACAGAGCAGGCGGGCTTCTGAAAAGGCCACGATATGAATAAGACACGACTGGCGGTTGCCGCAATTTCGATCATTCTCGCTTTGTTGTTGGATTCACCACTCAAAGCCGATGTTGTCATTTTACAAAGTGGCAGCATCATCACAGGCAAAGTTCTACAACAAGACGATGAGGGCGTTTTAATTCAGATGGATTACGGCACATTTCGTTATCCGCCTTCAATGGTTAAAGACGTGCGAAAAGAAGCAGCCGAGCTTGCTACTAATTCTCTGGCCGGGCAACGAATACCCAACTGGGCCACGATTATTTCAAAACTCGCAACAAATGGATGGGCGCACGAATTGACACAAATTCCCGCAACGGTGATTGATAATGGAATTTTGCAGGATGTTCCCTACATCTCGTTTCGTTGTAATTCTGGTGGCTACGAAATTAACATCTATGGCGACCTTGATAATCCTGCCGGCATTGAAATTGGAGCAATCAATTACCTTGTAAAAAACAACGAGGCAAAAAGCAACTGCGTGAACTTTATTTGTTCTGTGCTTGCGAACGACGATGATAAAAAAGTCGTCCGTGCATTAAATTGGAATCCCAAAGACTTGCAAAAAACAAACGGGATGACGTTTGAGATCACATTACCCTCTGAACCTGATTCGTATGGTAGTTGGTGGATTTCAGTCTATGATGAAAGCGAGCTGACAAACGCAAGGGCTTCGGGCGCAGATCTGCTTTCCATAACACAGCCTCGAATTAAGCCAAAAGCGCAACCGATTGCCACAGTCTCGACTTGGTCGGATAAAGAAATTTCATATTCTCGGCCAAATGCATCTCATCCTTCAGGCGATGGCGGTGATGTTTATGTTCGTGGGTATTATCGCAAGAATGGATCGTATGTTGAGCCTCACTACAGGCATCGTCGTAATTAGTCAGGAATCGTCTTCGCTTTTGGCATTTATCAAACCAAAAAAATGGCGAGCAACCATAAATCCGCAGCATGAAAACAATCCTGCTCGCCCTTTTTTTGGCCGTCTCAATTCAGGCGGCTGACATTCAGGTTTATTTTTCTCCCCAAGGCGGATGCACTGAAGCCGTCGTTGCCAATCTCGATAAAGCTACCAACACCGTCTTGGTTCAGGCGTATTCATTCACCAGCGCCCCAATTGCTAAAGCTCTGGTAAATGCAAAAACGCGTGGTGTGAAAGTGCAGGTGATTCTCGATAAATCGCAACGCACAGAAAGATATTCGTCAGCCGATTTTATTCAACACGCCGGCATTCCCACATACATTGACGCCAAACACGCCATTGCCCACAACAAGATCATGGTGATTGATGGCAAGACGATCTTGACCGGCTCATTTAATTTCACGAAGGCGGCGGAAATGAATAACGCCGAGAATCTGCTAGTGATTCAGGACGCTGCCTTGGCCGCAAAATACACGGCAAACTGGCAGGCGCACTTGAAACATTCAGAGGAATACGCTGGCAAGCCGAATTGATATGCCTTTTCATAAAATTGATCCACGCTCCACATTGCACCCGCCGCCCGGCTCCGGGAGTTTTGCCTCTATGATTCTGCGCACGGAGAATTGTTTTGCGATGATGATGGCGAAAATTCCCATTCGCCCCCGTGTCAGGATTTCCGCTTGCTTCCGGCATGTTCGAGGGTGTATGCACAATTTCAATCAAGATTGATTTTATGGCCGACGCGAAAACAAGTTGCCCCAAATGTGGTGGCCACATCACCTTTCCGAAAGAGTTGGCTGGCCAAGAAACATCGTGTCCGCATTGTGGCGAATCAATCCTTTTGCCAAAACCCAAACGCGCCATTGCTTGGGCGATAACCAGTGTCGCCGCTATCAGTTCTGCGCGGAGTTGAACGGCGGGTCGAGATAAACCAAGTCAACCGATTCGTCCTTGAGATAACGCCGGAGAATGTCGAGGTTGTCGCCGTAATAAAGCGTGCCCATTTGAAAGTTTATGGTTGAGAGATGAGGGTTGAGAGTCAAGCGGCAATCCAACACTTGGAAATTCGATGTTGAATGTTGGATGTTCAATGTTTCCCTTTTAGTTCGCTCTGGATTCGCTTATTGTCCCCATAAGTTGCATGAAGTCCACCGCCCACAAACGCACCAACCGTCTGGCCCGCGAAAAATCGCCCTACCTGCTCCAGCACGCGCACAATCCCGTGGATTGGTTCGCCTGGGGTGATGAGGCGTTTGAAAAGGCGCGGGTTGAAAACCGGCCGATTTTTCTCAGCATCGGCTATTCGACCTGCCACTGGTGCCATGTCATGGAGCGCGAATCGTTCGAGGACGAAAAGATCGCGGCGTTTTTGAACCCACACTTCGTCAGCGTCAAGGTGGATCGCGAAGAGCGGCCCGACGTGGACAAGATTTACATGACCTTCGTGCAGGCCACGACCGGCTCCGGCGGCTGGCCGCTGAATGTCTTTCTCACGCCGGAACTGAAGCCATTTTTCGGCGGCACCTATTTCCCGCCGGACAATCGCTCCGGTCGTCCGGGCTTTTTGCAATTACTCCGGCAAATCCACGAAGTCTGGCAAACCCGCCGGGGTGAAATTGCGGGTTCGGCGGACGAAATCCTTGCGCGCCTTGAAGCCGCCTCCGCGAATGCGAACGCGGGGGATTTGCTTCCGACCCAGGAAGCGCTCAAAAACGCGGGCGATTCTTTCAAGCGGATGTTCGACCCGCGCCACGGCGGCTTCGGCGGCGCGCCGAAATTCCCGCAACCGGGCCTGCCGTCGCTGCTGTTGCGCTGCGCGAGACGATTTCACGATGATGAAGCCGCGCGCATGGTGCTGCACACCTGCGACCGCATGGCCGCCGGCGGCATTCACGATCAGCTCGGCGGCGGGTTCGCGCGTTACTCGGTGGATGCCGGGTGGCTCGTGCCGCATTTCGAGAAGATGCTCTACGACAACGCGCAACTCGCACAGCTCTATCTTGATGCCCACCTGATTTCAAAATCCGAAATCCGAAATCCGAAATCCGAAATTGAACGTGGATTCGTGGAACTCGCCCCTCCGAAAGAAACAGATTACGCCGCCATCGCCCGCGACATCCTTGATTATGTGCTGCGCGACATGACGCATCCCGCCGGCGGTTTTTATTCCGCCGAAGATGCCGACAGCGAAGGTCACGAGGGAAAGTTCTACTGCTGGACACACGATGAATTGTCGAAACTGCTGGCACCGGAAGAATTCAACGTCGCCGCGCGCTACTTCGGCATCACAAAGGAAGGAAACTTCGTTGACCACAGCCATCCCCAACCGCTGAAAGGACAAAATGTGTTAAGTGTCGTTGAACCACCTCCTGGTAGGGACGCGCTGCCGCGCGTCCCGGTCCCGCAAAGCGGGATCGGCCCTACCGATGTTGAACTGCTCGCCTCCGCCAAAAGGAAAATGCTCGCGGCGAGAAGCAAGCGCGTCCGGCCGCATCTGGACGACAAAATCCTCGCTTCATGGAACGGCCTGATGCTGGGCGCGATGGCGCGGGCTTATGCCGTCCTCGGCAATGAAAAATATCGCGCGGCCGCGGAGAAAAATCTGGCGTTCATCCAGGAGAAACTTTGGGAAGCGCCACAAGGTAGGGCGGGCAGCCCGCTCGCGATTCATCGGAGTCCTCTGCCCGCCGATGGAACGCGTGGAAACGACGGCGCGCACGGAGTGACGCGCCCTACCGGCACGCTCTACCACCGCTGGCGGGACGGTGAACGCGACTCCGTCCAATTGCTCGAAGCCTGCGCTTTCCTGCTCTCCGGGGTGATTGATTTGTATGAAGCCACGCTTGAACCGAAACATCTCGACTTCGCCATTGCGCTCGCGGAGGCGATGGTCGTGAAGTTTTACGACCCGGAGAACGGCGGTTTCTGGCAAACCGCCGGCGGCGCAAAAGATTTGATTTTGCGCGTGAAGGACGACTACGACGGCGCGGAGCCGTCGGGCAATTCCGTCGCCACGCTCGGGCTGCTGAAACTGGCCGCCATCACCGGGCGCGAGGATTTCAAGCGGTCCGCCGAAGCGACGCTGCGATTATTCGCGCATCGCCTGCAGAATTTTCCGCAGGCCATGCCGTTCATGCTGCACGCGCTGGATTTCCAACTCGAAGGACCCCGCCGCGTTGTCATTGCCGGCGACCCGCCTTCGCTTCGCTCCGGCGCGGCAAGTCCAAATGCCTCGAATTTTCGCGAACTGCTCCTCGCCGTGCATTCGGTTTATCAGCCGGACAAAGTCGTGCTCGGCACCGCTGGCGCGGTTGGGGAATTTGCGCGGACTCTGCCCGCCAAAGACGGCCCGGTGGTTTATCTTTGCACTGAAAATTCCTGCCAGCCGCCGACGAGCGAAGTGGAAAAGATTAGGGAATTGCTAAATTGTAAATAATGGCCTTTCAATAATTGTGAAGCTCTTGGACATATTTATTGAGTACTGCATGCAACAGAAACAAGTAACACACAATGGAGATTAGTGATTTGGACGTTTCTCGAATAAATAGAGCCTTTTTACCCACTCAAGAAATTCAGGACCCTCAGTTGTTTGGCGGAAGACGGGAGGAAATAGAGTATCCGGCTGTTCATGAAGTCTTTCGCGGCGAAACGGTGTGGCAATGCAACGTGGAGGTTTTTGATCTACACGGACGCCCAAAAGCCAAATGCGCTTACGACGAGAGCGCCGTTTAAAATTTGCCGCTGCCCGCAACTGCCCGGCAGCGTATGGATCACCGGCACTTGCGGGGTGCGATGTTGAGGGACAACGCTGCGAAACATATGCCTCAATTAAGATCTCACGACAATTGCCTGACAACCCACAGGAAATGGCGCGGTTCAGAACAGGAAGCTGACTCCGCGTCCAGCACAGGAGTAATGGCCGGCCGCCGCGTCTTTTTAAATTAACCGCTCTCCCAATTCACGGTGAAGCGGTGAAATCGTAGGTTCCGGAACCGACCTCGAAAACAGCCCCCGCGTTTTTCCTACGCAGAAAACGCACTTCTTCCGATTTTGCCGCCGGCTTGCCGCTTTCAAGCACCGATGCCACGTCCCCGGCCGGAACATAAATTGTCGCGGTAGTGTTGGCGGGAATGACAACGTGCAGTGTCAACTGTTTGTCTTTGCGCTCCCACTGGCTGACAATCCGGCCGTGAACGGTATCGTAACGGGCTTTCACCCAGGTCAGACCGCTGACCAGGGCGGGCTTGACGATGATATGTTTGAATCCCGGCTGATCGGGGTCAGGACCGATCCCGGCCACGGTGTCGAACATCCATTCGCCGCAGGAGCCAAGGGAATAATGGTTGAATGAATTCATGCCCGGGTCTTGAAATCCCTTTTCCGGCGTCCAACCATCCCAGCGCTCCCAAATCGTCGTTGCCCCGTGTTTGACCGAGAACAGCCAGGAAGGAAAAGTTTCCTGCCGGAAGACACGGTAGGCTGTGTCCATTTTGTTTTCCGAGCAGAGGGCGGGCAGGAGATAACTCACCCCAATAAAGCCGGTCGTCAGATGATCGTGATGATTTGAAACATTATCCGCCAGGTATTGAGCTGCCTTGGGGCGCAGATCATCCGGCAGGAGATTGAATCTTAATGCCATGGCGTATCCGCATTGCGTGTCGCCCTGAACATGGCCATCCGCAGTGACGTAACGCTGGTTGAAAGCCCTTTTGATTTGCTTGAAAAGTCGCCGATATTTGTCCGCCGCCCGGGTATCGCCGGTAACTTTGCAGGCGTTGGCCACCAGCGCGGCGGAGTAGGCGAAATACGCCGTTCCGATCAAATCTTTGGGCGTTGTTTCTCCCTGCGAAAGCCAGTCCCCGTAATCAGGGCCGCGATCACGATCACGAATCAGATGGGTGCTATGGGTCTGGCACCAGTCCACCCAGCGCTTCATGGCGGGAAGATGCTGTTCAAGAATTCGCTGGTCGCCATACATAAGGTGGATTGTCCACGGGCAAATGACCCCGGCGTCGGCCCAGGCCGGAACCCCTCCGTTTCCATGTCCTTTGCCGGACGGTGAAGGGCTGACATCGGTGAAAGCTCCATCGGGGTTTTGCGCATCATCCACATCCACCAGCCACTTGGTGAAGAAGGCCGCGATGTCACCGTTGTAAGCCGCAGTCCGAATAAAGACCTGGGCATCACCCATCCAGCCCATCCGTTCATCGCGTTGCGGACAATCGGTCGGCACGGCCAGATAATTGCCCCGCATGCCCCACTGGATGTTGGATTGAAGCCGGTTGATTTCAGGGTTCGAGCACATGAATTCCCCGGTATTGGGAATGTCGCTCCCGACGACAATCCCCGTCACGGTGTCGTTGGTGGTGGGAGGCTGGGGCAATCCGGTGACTTCCACATAGCGAAAACCGTGGAAGGTGAACCGGGGCTGCCAGATTTCCCCGCCATCTCCTTTGCAAACGTAAGTATCAACCGAAGGCGCACCGCGAAGGTTGTTGGTGTAAAGGGTTCCGTCGGCATTCAGCATCTCCGCGTGCCGCAAGGTAATTTTGGCTCCCGCCGGGGCGGAGACTTTGAGCCGGACGAAACCGACCATGTTTTGGCCAAAGTCATAAGTCCATTGTCCCGGTTTTGGTTCGGTCATGGACTGGGGGTGAAGTTCGCCGGTCTGGCGCACCGGTTGATCAATCTGCCCGTCCAGTTGGCGCGGCGGTTCGGTTCTCTCGGGGGCCGCGCTCCAGCCGCTGACATCCAATCCGGGCTGATCCCAGCCGGCGATTTCCAACCGGGCATCGTAATTTTCACCCTGCATAAAATCGGATGCCAGAATCGGACCGGCATGAACTTTCCAACTGGCATCCGTTATCACGCGGTCCACGCTTCCGTCGGTGTAAGTCACCTCCAGTTGGGCAAACAAGGCCGGCTTCTTGCCCCAGGCCTGGAACCCGCCATTGCCAATATGACCGCAATACCATCCGTTACCCACCAGGCCCGCCAGCGTGTTGCTGCCCGGTTGGACCAGGGAAGTGACATCATAGGCTTGATACCGGACGCGCTGGTTATAGTCCGTCCAGTCGGGAGCAAACAGGTGGTCGCCGACTCGCTGGCCGTTGAGACGCAGTTCGTATAAACCCAAAGCGGTGGCGTAAAGTCGGGCTTTTGAAATGCGCTTGTTGAGGGTGAAATCCTTGCGCAGGTAGTTGATGGTTTCATCGCGTTTCGGGATGGTAAACGTGGTGTTTTCCGCAGCAATCGCTTCATGCTCTTCCCCGTCAATCGTATAACTCACGAGCAGTCGTTTGATCTGATTTGTTGCCGGGTCACCATAAAAAATGACATTGCCAACCGGCACGGCGAGGGAATTATCCTTGAGCATCTCGGTGACGATATCAGTCACATCCCAGGCACCTTCCCCATTTTCAGCTTCGTAGGTGGCTTGGAGAATCTTCACCTCACCCAGGATGGCTACGGGAGTGGTGGTCCGGGCATCAACCCACCTGGCCTGCCAGTCCTCGGATTTAAGAAGCCCCATTTCCCAGCGGGCGGGTTCGCTCCAGGCCGTCCGTTTTCGATTGCCATCCCACACCCGCACCTTCCAAAACAATTCCTGCCTTGAAACGAGCGGCTTGCCGCCGAAGGGAATGTTGAGGCTGTTGTCCGTGGATATTTTTCCGCTGTCCCACACGTCGCCTTTGTCTTCAGCCAGCAACTCCGGCGAACTGGCCACCAAAATCTGATAAGCCCTCTGCCGTACCCCGCGCAGGGAGGGCGAAGCCGCCGTCAGTTTCCAAGAAAGCCGGGGCTGGCCGACATCAAGGCCGACTGGATCGGCCAGATATTCGCAACGCAAATCAGTCGGGATCACCGTCGCGGCCCGCGCCCAGACGCCAACGAAGAGCAGGCCCAAAATGCCCAGCCGGCGGCAAGTTAGACGAAAAGTTCCATGTGCTTTTAAAGAGAACAACACAATTAGAATCAACAAATGCGATGGGTAATGTCAACCGCAAGGCAAAACTGAAACGCATGCGGCTCCCGGGCACGGTTTAACCGGCAGGCTGTGAAAATGGAGTCGAGGTTTGATTTGCACGAAAGCCAAAAATCTCCAGCGCCCTGCGCAACCGGTTTCTCCTTCGCTTTGATCCTGGCCCACGCCGCTGGCGTGAACTTATTGCTCTTGGTAATTTGGGCCGCCGGCAAGCGTGTGAACAAATCATTCAGATAATCATTGGGGGTTGAGGCTGTGTCGCCGGCAATTGCCCAGCAAGGTATAGATCACCGCGCTGCGTTCTCCGGCGTCGGTAACGTGATGACATTGGACAAACCTTGCAGCAACAGTTCCAGTTGGTGTTGGTCCAGACCTTCATTGCTGACCGCCGAAGTGATGACGGATATATTGGTCGAGCTTTTGACGCAGCAGCCGGTTCTCCATCTCCAACGCCACCGTCCGGTCCAGTTTTTGATGAAGCCATGCCGCCATGATTTCATAATCTGACGTGGGAAACTTAGACGTAGCCCGTCAGACGCATACATAAATTCGTCGGTTAAGGACAGCCGATGCTACAGTCCAACCTCAACCTACACCGCGCTGTCGCCGCGTTCCTCGGTGCGGATACGGTAGGTGTCGTCAATGGACGAAACAAAGACCTTGCCGTCGCCGATCTTGCCGGTCTTGGCCGCCTTGATGATGGCTTGAACGGCCGGTTGCACCAGCGCGTCCGGGAGCACAGT
>Ga0187849_1003504_pt1 | contig 13750 bp, 11 predicted proteins | sample June2016WEW_4_10_2_FD_132412 | JGI IMG/M metagenome (GOLD analysis project Ga0187849, IMG submission 132412) | Peatland microbial communities from SPRUCE experiment site at the Marcell Experimental Forest, Minnesota, USA - June2016WEW_4_100 | ecosystem: Environmental > Terrestrial > Soil >... | reverse complement strand
TGCCCGCCGGAGCCCCGGCGCAGGCGGGAATCCGAAGGAAATCCGCGACTGACCCCAGTGGCTTTCGGAAATTCCACTGTGGCACAAATGTGTTGTCCCAGAGGGACATGCGACAATAGCCCAGCGTTTCAACGTTGGGTTCGGGCACGCGGCGGATTTAGTCCCGAAGGGACGGGTGACTCTCCGGTTGAATTCAGCCGTCCCTTCGGGACTAATCCCGCTCCTGTGCTGTTCCCAACGTTGAAACGTTGGGCTATTCTCATGATGTCCCTCCGGGACGAAGCGCCGGTGAATTTCCGAGAGCCGTTGGGTTTAGCCCTTTCCGGCGGGGCTGCCTCAGCGTTCTCCCGTGTTCTACCCCTGTCCGCCCAGCAGCCCTTTGAGCTCGCGAATCTCCCCGACGGAGAGTTTGTCCCGCGTTATGAGGTGGGCCAGCATCAACTTCGCGGAGCCGCCAAAGAAGCGGTGCAAGAACAATTCGCTGGCGGCGTCGGCGCACTCGTCCTGTCTGACCAGCGGACGATAGAGATAAGCTCTTCCCTGCATCGTGAACGTCAGGGCCCTTTTCTTGACCAGCCGCCCGAGAAACGTCCTCACGGTTATCGGGTGCCAGGTCGAGCCAGTACGGCTGAGCGCGGCTATTACCTGACGGGAGGAAGAAGGCGCCTGAGACCAAACCACCCTCATCACCTCCCACTCAGCACCCGAGATTCTTGGGCTCTTTTTCATGCAGCCACCGGCCACGTACGCGCCGTTCTGCGGCACTCTCGAGCCGCGCCCTTCCCCCGCAAAAAAGCCAGTGCCACCGCCAACACAGGGTCAGAAGACGAGTGTCGGGTGTCGAGTGTCGAGGGAACCGGGCATCGCCCCTCGACACTCGCCCCGGAGCACGACAGCTTTCTACCCTGGCTCCCGCCTGCTGCATGAATGCGGCCTTCTGGTTGACTTCGGAACGCCGCATTCATGCGGCAGCGAGGAGTGTTGTCGTGCGCCCCACTCGCCCCCTTGCACGTCCGGCTGCTTGGCCACCGAGGTCTGACCTTGATGTCCGGCGCTATCCCGCGTCCTTCGATGCAGCCGCCTTCGAGGTCGAGGTCCTGCCAACTTGGGATGAAAGCCACCACACCGTTGCCAAGGTCCACCGGCTTCGGGTTGCCTGAGGCGCCGGCGGTCCGCGCTCCGATTAGCTTGCAGCCGGGGGCTTGCCTCATCATCATAACGAAGGACTCGCAACTGCTAACGGTGCCCGGGCCAACGAGCACCGCCACTCGCCCCCGGTAGTGCGGTCCGGCCTGGTTGGGCTTCAGTCGCCGGTGCATGGGGCCTCTCAGGGCGCCGGCGCACAGGGTCAGGTGTTTCGCATAACGAACGGAGCGCCTGATAAAGCAGCCCGCGAAACGCCCCGCCAGCGGCTCCGCCCCGCCCCCGTTGGCCCGCACGTCAATGATGAGTGGTTGGCGTGTGGCTGCTGCCTCGCGGAGCAGCCGGTAGGCCGGCCGCAACTGCGCCGGCGCCTCGCCCGGCCAGGCGCGCAGGCAGACGTAAACGATGCCGTCCGGGAACCTGCCCGACATAACCACTTCATTATGTTGCCGCCAGTTGGGTATCAGTCTCGGCAGCATCGAGAGGGCAACGTTCCATTGCGCGCACCTTCTATAAGTCGGCACGGTTTGGTTCTTCACCCGTAACCAAAGATGGACATCCTGAGCGGCGCTCAGCAGCCTGGCGGCTCCCTGCGCAAATTGGATCGTGGTTGAACTCGCTCGCAACCCCGGCCCAAACCTCGCAAAGCGATTCTTCCAATCAACGCCGCGCAGGTCCCGGTAAGAATAATCCTCCAGGATGGCGCTTCTCAGGCGGAGGAAGGCCTCGCCGTGGCTCTGAGCCATGGGCTTGTGCAACCGTTTGGCTCCGTTTGTCTTCACTCCGCCGCATTACCCGCCGCCACTGCCGAGCAACCGTTTCTTGACGGCCATGGGCAAGGCCGAATTCTGGACCCAGGCGCTCGCTGCCGCCTGATCCTCGTCCAACCAGGCGCGAGCGACAAATTCCATCTCGAAAGCCCGTTGCTTGGGGTCGCCAATCGACTCCGCCCAAGTGGCGGCTGCCGGAGGGTCGGTGTGGGCCACCGCGCCTACAAATGAGGCAACTGCCAGATCCCGGCCAGTACCGGCTGCAAGCCCATGGAGCCAATCTGCGGCGCCCACAGGATCTTGATTGCCCCAGAAGGACATGACCCTCTGCAACGACTGGTCTCGGAGTGTGCCTTCGGGGAATTGGCCTGCCCAGGCTGCAGCGGAGGCTGGGTCCGAGGCGGCCCAAGCCGCCAGCACGCTGCCGACGGCGCGGTTCTGCCCGGTGCCTGCGGCCAACTGAGCCGCGAAAGTGGCGGCATCTTCCGGTGACTGCCGGGCCCAGATGCCGGCGAGTGTGTTCAGGGCATTGTTCTGCGCGTCGCCCGCGAGGTTCGCCGTGGCCCATTTGGCCGCCGCACCCGGATCGGCCGACGCCCACTGCCTCACGAGCGAATTGGCCATGTTATTCTGAAGGGTGCCCGAGGGTTGGCTCAAAACGTAGCTCGCAGCCGAGGCCGGGTCCGTGGCGGCCCACGAATTTACGAGTTGCTGGATGGCTTGGCTGCGGTCATTTCCGGCAGGGAGTGTCTGTGCCCACGCTAGTCCGGTTTGAGGGTCACTGGCGCCCCAACTCTCCGCCGCTCCGCGGATCAGATCACTCCGGGCACGCCCGGGCTCGATGGTGAGGGCGTAGGCAGCCGCCGCTTGGGGATCGGCTTGAGCCCAAGGGGACGCGATCCGCTCCAGGGCCTCGGCCCTGGCGATGCGATTCGTAAGTTGCTGCACCCGTGAAACTGCCGCACCGACATCGGTCTCCGCCATCTGCGAGGCCACGCTGGCAATCGCCTTGGATTGTGGTTCCCCGGCAGGCAGCGACAACGCAAAATCAGCGGCCGATTTCGGGTCGACATCGGCCAAAGAACTGCACAGGCTGCAGATTGCTTCGTGCTTGCAGCTATTCTCCGGCAGGCTCTTCACCCACTCGATCGCTGCCTCAGGGTCCGTTCTGCCCCACGAACCGGCAATGCTCCCCAGCAGGCGGGCGTCCCGAACGGAATTCGTGGCGGCGGCCGCGGCGGCGGCGGCTGGGTCCTTTTCAGCCCATTGACGAAACAGCATACCTTGAAGGGCATGAGTCTGAGGTGTCATCGCAAGGGATGTCAGGAAATCCAGCGCCTGAGCCGGGTCCCGTGTAGCCAGCGTGTTAACCGAAGCCTGCAGGAGCTGGTTTCTTTCCGGACCCGCTGGAAGCTGGTTCACCCATGCCGTCGCTCCGTCCGGGTCTTGCTGCACCCATCCTTCCAGCACCGATCCGAAGGCGGAAGAGCGGGCGCGCGACACCGGGAGCGCTTGGGCGTAAGCCAGGGCGGCCTTGGCATCCAATCGGCCCCAGCGGCTGAGCAAACGCTGCGTCAGCCCGTAGCGCACCTGGAGTTTTCCCTGCTTGGCCACCGCCTTAAGCGCCGCGCCGACATCCGCGGGGTCGATTGATTCAGCCAATTTGTGCAACAATTCGTCGCGGTCTTTATAGGAGCCGGGCGTCATGGCTACCCGTATGGCGGCATCAAGTTTGTCGAGCGTGATACGACCGAACTCGGCGCTCGGCACGAAAGGCGGGACCGGAACCGGGTCCCGCGGCGGACGCGGCGGACGTGGCGTGATGGGTTTCCGGGCAAATGCCAGGTTCGGGCGCAGGCTTGGCTTCTTCGGCCGCGCGAGTGTTCGGTCCAAGCCGATGCCCAGGCAGATTCCGAGCGCCAGCACAAAGATCGTGGAGGTGTTCAATTTCATAGACTCTCGTCTCCTTTCCCGGCATCATCGGGTCGGCTCCCGCCGCGCTGGCAGCCAAGGACAGCAGCCAATTTGGCAGCCGCATGTTTCCAGGTCCATTGCCCGCGGGCCAGCCGGGCAGCCCGTTCCCCCATCCTCCTGGCCTCGTCCCGGTTCTCATAGGCCCGCCGCATCAGATGGATCGAGTGGTCCAGGTCCGGTTCCACATGGTGACGCAGGAGCGTTCCGTCTTTCGCTCGTTCCGGGATCGGATTGGAGTGGCGCAGCAGGTATGCATGGCGGGGGGACAGGAAGTCCAACGGGCCGCTCCAGGGCGTAGCGATCACGGGAAGACCGCAGGCCATCGCCTCGAGAATCGTCATGGCGAACCCCTCGGCCCGCAACGGAAACACATAGCAGTCGGCGCCGGTATAGATCCCTCCCCTCCGGTTCAGCGGGACGTCGGACTCCAGAAGGAGTATCTCAGGCGCGCCTGGCTTCGTCAGCGTCTCCTTCACCAAGGCCTCCAGCCGTCCAAAGGTCCCGGCTCGCTCCCGGACATCCCGGATTCGAGGGACCTTGAGGATGAGCGCCACGTCGTCGGTCGAGGAGAAGGCGCGGGCGAAGGCCCGGAGCGTGAGGTCGAATCCCTTTTCGGTGATCCACGGGAAGCTCGTCTGCAGGAACTTGAATCGTTTGCCGGTCGGATAGGCGAACGGCGGGGCGCTGGGCGAGAAGACCGCCGGATCTATCCCGTGCGGGATGACCGCACCGCGGCTGGGGCCCAGTCCGGCCTCCAAGTAAGGACGGAGGACATGCTGGGATGGGGCCAGGATCATCTGGAACCTCGCCGCCAGGCGGCGCAGTCCCTCGGGCGTCATCGCGTGATTGCCGGTTGTGTAGAGGACCTCCCGCGGCGCCAGGCCGAGAAACACCCCGGACGGCGTGCAGTTGTTCCCGGGCTTGAGCATCGTGAAATGCACGAGGACGGCGTTTTCGGGGTCGTATTGGCGACCCACAGCCTGGAGGACCCGGGCGTATTTGTCGGGTGCGCCAGCGCGGAAGAGGTCGTCCTCCCGATGAATGTAGCCCTTGGAGAAAACCGCGTGTTCCTCCTGCGGCACGGTCGGGACTCCCAACTCGATTAGGGCATTGGTCAGTTCGAACATGACGTGCGCAAGGCTGCCGTTGCAAAACAGTTGCTGCCGCATGACGACGTGAGGGAGAGTCCTCGAGTAATCGGCAGCAAGCGGCCCCTCACCCGTCTTATGGGACGACGCGGCCCCGGTCAGGCCTCCACCGCTTCCCGGTTGCGATGGCAGCGCCTCATGGACGCCGCTTTGGTTGAGAACGGCGGCTTTGGCGACTATCTGCCCGAGCCGTCTCAGTACCGCGGTCGGTTCGTCCCCGTTGGGCGCCAGCCGATCCAACCCGCACAAATACGGCAGGTGAATCGTGTTGCCGGACAGGTCGCTAGAGCCGTTTCGGCCGAGCAACACGAGGTGCCGCCCGGGTCCCTTCATTCCCGGGAGCCCGGCAACGGCTTCCGATTCGGCATCAGCGGGACTGACCCGGTGCAGCCAGGTGAGGGCGGTCTGAGCCAGAAACTCGAACGCGGCTGGGAACGCCGAGCGCGGGAGATTCGAGACCATGACCTGAGGGCGCTGTTGAGCAATGAGAGTGCGAAGGAAATCCCGCCCCTCCAGGCAATCCGGCGGCACGGGAAACACTCGGATACCATTCCAGAAATGGGGCGCCTCCACCGATCCCGCGGCGAACCACAACGGCACAAGCTCTCCGCGGCGGGCCAACGCCCTCAGCAGAACGCGTGTCTCGCGGGCCGAATACGTGTCCGCATCCTCGGGATCAGCCAACCATGCCAGGCGTAGTTTCACGGGTGCTGGGTAGTTTATTCCGCCGGCATCCTTGGTTCAGGCCCTTTGTCTGCCATCCCAACGTTCCCCTTGCCCTTCCTCTTTCACCAACTCGCGCAGAATGTCCTGGCGATTGGATCGCAGCCAATCATGGACGTGGAGCACCTGCTCGTAGAGAATCCGGATGGCTTGGCAGTACTCACCTCCCGGATCATAAAAGGTCCGTGTCGAGTCCACGCACTCCGCATAGCACCAACTGCGGCAGGCCAAGGCCGCGGGGCAGGTCCTGCACCCGGCCCTGGAGTCCTCCACGATGTTGTAGTTCAAGAATGACCCCGCGGCCCGCGCCGCAAGGGAACCTTGAGTTCATTTGCACCGAATGAATGGCCCGGATGCCGTGGCGGAACTCCTCCAGGCTCGTGCGCTTGCCCGCCACCAGCGCGTCAAGATAGAATTCTCCCAGCCTTTCATATTGGCTGCGCAGGGCTTCGAAATCCTCCGGCTTCCAGTCGCAATTGACCGCCGCCTTGAACGCCATCGAGCGGAACCCCAAGCCGGACAGGTACTTCGCGCTCTCGCACAGGACTCGCACGGACTTGGGGGTAATCGTTGCCCGCGCCATCACTTCAGGGCGATAGGCCAGGATCTTGGGCACGGTCTTCTCGACCGCGCCCGAACTCGGGCCGCCGCCCAGCATCGGCCGATTGGCGTTCTGGACCTCCGGGATGCCATCAATCGAGCAATGGAAGCCCATCCCGAACCGGCGCCAAAAACTCATCATCTCGTCCGTCAGGTGCGTGCAGTTGGTCGTGCAGCCAAAGTGGAGGTTCTTGCCCAACTGCCGCGCGCGGCACTTGCCGTAAGGCACGATCCTCTGGATGAGATCGAAGCGGAGCAGCGGCTCCCCGCCCATGAAGTTTACCTTCAGTTCGCCCCTGAAATCCCCGCTCGCCTCGAGCAACCAATCAATGGCGTTCTTGGCCGTCGCCTCGTCCATATGCACGGGTTTCTTCTGCCACTTGAAGCAATAAATGCAAGCGAGGTTGCACGCCTCCGTGACGTCGAGGTCGATGCTGTGAACATTGCGAATCGCCGGCAGACTGTTATAGACGTCTAACCAGCGGAGCTTGGGAAAGGGCGCAGAGGGAGCAGCCGCGGTTTCCGGGCACGGAGGAGCGAGAGAGGCACTCATGGAACTAGTCCTGGGAAAGGCATTTTAACCGCAGAGAACGCAAAGAGCGCAGAGATACAGTGGGTGCTTGAGCCGTCCGCGTCCTTCGACAGGTGACGGATGGGCAGGCCTTCCGCAATTGCTTATCTTTGCGGTCTTTGCGCTCTTTGCGGTTCATTAAATTCGATTCGTTTGCGTATTGTTGACCGGGGTGAAGTCGAGGCCGTCCTCGCGCAATTCAATCCGTTCCCGGGGACCGAGCGTCTGGCCTTGGGCGGCGCCTTCGGCGGAGTCCCAGACGATCTCCTCGAAAAGCCGTTTGCGGGGGGCGCAATAGAAGGCGAACTGGGGGGCTTCGCCGTTCGACTGACTGTCGCGCCGCGCCGTGAGCAGCGCCGGCGCGTCCATCCCGCCACACCGATACCGCCAGTCGCAGCCATGGCACTGCGCCGGCTTCAGGGAGTTTGAGAGAGTCTCGGGCACCAGGTCCAGCCGCTCCCACGCCATATCTCCCGCGCTCTGGAAGACGTTGCCCAGACGCCACCGCTCCAATCCGATTGCCCACTCACCGGCATACAAATCTCCGTTTGGCAAGATCGCGAGTTCGATTCCCAACGCCCTCGGTGAGGCTGGCAGGGGCGTCTGGGAATCAACTCTGGCCGCCACCCACGAGAGTGGCGAAACCAGCCGCAGCGCAATCCGCCGATTGCGGTAAAGCACCAGCAAGCCCTCGACATAGTCATCGATCCCAGGCGGCGCGCACAAGAGATCCGAGGCTGGAACCCGCCTCGACGGGGTCGCAGCCGTGGCCTGGGCCCTCTTCCTTCCGCGTGGTTCCCCGGGCACGAGGCCCTTCTCTCCGGGAAACTGGCCCCATTCCTCCGGCTGCCCGTCAAAAGTATCGGCAACTCCGAGGAGCGGCGTGGGCACCAGCTCGATGCTCGCGCCGCGCGTCGTCTCAAGCAACACAAGGATCAATTCAGCCAGACAGCCGACGTTTGCCGCTGTCACGGGCAGAATGACCAGCGGCCAGAGGCCGGCATTGCTGATCTCTCCCAGGTTCCTCAAAGCAGCACTGCTCTGCCGGCAAGCCTCCAATTCTTCCTTGTCGCCGCACCTCGCCAACTCCGCCGCCAACCACGCGATGCGCACGCGCGGATGCCCATAAACGAACTCCCACAGGCCCGGCGGCACGTCCCGCAATTTCGAAAAGACGGTAAGCTCGCTCCGCAACTGCCGCGTTTGGCAGAGGTAATCGCAGACTTCCGAGAGCCGCTCCCTGCCCGAAGGCCAATCCGCCAACGCATCCCATTGCTTGAATTGCACGTCGATGGTCCCGCCTTGGGGAACCTGGTCCGCTATGAGTTCCAACGCCCCCAAAACGACCTCCCTCACGCAGGCTCCCACGAATGTTACGTGACGGTGGGTCCGGCGAAACTCCTCGCGCGCGTGGAGTTCCGCCGGCTTTGACTCGAACCCGATGCGCGCGGGCCCAAATACTTGTTCCATTTGCGTCCGCTGCGCCAAAGCCGTCAGGAAAGCCCTCCGCCCATCTTCGGTTTCCAAGGCTGCGCCGCTGGGCCCGCCCAGCGCCAATTCGGCCACCAATGCCTTGACGTCCCGCCAATAGGCAACTCGGAACGGGGGCGCCGCCGAGGCGACGACACAACGCCCGTCCCGCAGGCACAGGGCGACGCTGTCGAACGGCGGGGCCCGGTTGGCCCTTGCGCATGCGAGATTGTTGTTCATGCTTCAATCGGGGGATCCACGCCAGCCCGAACTCCTCGGCAATCCCCAATGGACGCCAGCTCAGCGGGGCGCATCATGCTGTCGCTGCCGCGTCAACACGCTGGACGCCCCTCCCGCACCTCGCGCTCCACGCACGCATGGGAGTGGGGCCAAGACCGAGTGGGTTAGCTGTTGTACGTCAAGCACGTGTCCGCACCACTGCAAACATCGTTGCCGGTGCAGTAATCGCTGTTGCAATAATCGGTGTGGTCGCACGAATTATAAAGGCCGTTGCACCAGTTGGCATAGGTGCACGTATTGGTGTAGCACTCATTCTGAGCGGTGCAGGTATTGGAAGCCGAGCACGTGTTGACGACCGGGCTTGACGAGCACTCGTCGTTCCCGCAGAGGTCGTAGTTGCAGTAGTTGTACTGATTACAATAACGGCCATCGTCCTTTGCGTAGTTCGCGCCTTGGCAGGTGTTCTGATTGGTACAAAAGTCCTGGCCTTGCTCGCAAATGTTCGATGTCGAGCAGGTATTGGTCGAATTGCAGTAATCGTTGGACTGACACTGGTTCGTGGAGCACGTGTTAGGCTGGCAGGTGTTCGGGTTGGTGCAGATATTGTACTCGGAGCACTTATCAGGCCGGCAACTGTTTGGGTCGCAACTATTGGTGCTCTGGCACTGGTTCGTGGCGGTGCACGTGTTCGGATCGCACACATTGAAGGTGGTACAAACTTCGTAGCCGGTCGTGCAGTTATTCCCGCTTGAGCAGGTATTCGCTTGCCCGGTTGGGCAAGCCAAGGCGCTCAGCGGGATGCCGACCCCCCCGATTAAAACCCCCCCGCCGATCAGGGTCTTGGTCAACTTCCCCAGGAACTCCCGGCGGGTCGCCGGCGACGTGGATATGTTAATCAGGCCGTTTGGGCTCTCGTTGTTCATAGTCTTTGCACCTCGTCAGATGATGGTTTCTGTTATTGCATTTTCGCACGCTGGCCGGCTCTCGTGATGCAAGCCGTTGGCTGCGCGCTTTTGACTACGTTTTACCACGAGTTCACGAATCCTGTGAAGGGTAGGAAATGGTTACGGCTGAGTTTACATCTATGGCACGCTTGTTGCTGCGGGGTTTCGAGGTCGTGGCGGCCAACGCGTTACGATGGTTCCAGGTGGCTGCAGGGCCGAGCCGGGAGATCCCATGGCTGGGGGGGGCCTTTTCAGTGACCTCAGTGACGCCGGGGATTCAGCCTGATGGAGCCGGGCCAGCCACAGATGTGAGCCGTTTCGTAACTGTTCTGGTCTGGCACACACCTGAACGGGCGCAGGTCCGTTCTTGAGCACCCGTTGCGTTTGGATCGTCCCGTTAGCCCTCACCCCGGCCCTCTCCCTCGGGGAGAGGGAGAAGCTTCGCCAGTCTGCCGACGAATCCAGCGCTCTCGGCACGTTCGAGAGCCGCCCCCTGCCGCTCCCTCTCCCTCGGGGAGAGGGCCGGGGTGAGGGGAAACGGGCTGCCCGACAGGGGCGACTCTCAAGAACGGATCTGCGCTCCATCTGAAGAGTCACGCCGTTTCAACGGCTCGCCGGCAAGGAGGACAAATTGCTGCAACAGTTCACAGGACGTCTGCGCGTCCGGACATCGGGCTCACGCGCCGGTGCTCATGAGGAATGTCAGAGCCCATCGAGTCTCCGCGCTACCCGCAGCGCAGGCGGTTGCACCCGGGCGCTACCAGTTTATTTTGGGGTCAGGGAACGGCGCGGGGTGGGGCAGGTTGTCGCGGTTCCAGCGTTTGCGAATGTCGTCTCGGCGGAGATCGAACAAGTCCGCCGGCCTGAGGTTCTCGACGTGCGCGTCGCAAAAGCCGATGTTGAATCGGCCGCCGTGCCGGGCCCTGGTCAGTGCTCGTTCCACATCGAAGGTGTGGCCCTTAGGCGAGGGTATGCCAATTTCGACCCACATTGGTCCTAGAAAGGCCGTGCCGCCGGAAAGATCGTCGGGTCCGTAACACTTCTCCCCGAGAACGACAACACTGTTATTAGGGGACAGGCCACCCGGAGACAACAACCCGAGGGTGGCGTCCCCTATGGCGATCATCTGGCCTGGGCTCACGACCTGGCTCTCCTTCACGTATGTGTCCTGGGTTAGCATTGTCACTTCTGCCCTCCCGGGAACCTCGCCCCCGATGAAGCCATACCCCGGATCATCAACATAAGCGGTCCCCACGGTGTTGTATGCGTAGGCGCCACCCCAGACACGGAACTGGCCCGGGAGGCGGGCGTATCCTGGGCACACCCCAACCCCGCTCCGCTGGTTTGGCTCATAGAGCTCGAGCGAGTAATTCCAGATCGGCCAATCCGGCCCGAGGTACTTGGCCAACCGATCGTGCCACTGCGGGGGAGATGGCAAGGTGGCGGTGTACTCCGCGGTCCCCGCCACTCCGCTCACCGGATAGATTTCGTTGTCCCTGACATACAGGTTCAGGGCCAAGGTCCATTGGTGCAGGTTGCTCCGGCACACCGCTGAACCCGCCGCCGCCTTGGCGCGATTCAGCGCCGGCAAGAGCAGGGCCGCCAGAATGGCAATGACCGCGATCACCACCAATAGTTCGATCAGCGTGAAGCCTGAGGCAGGCGTGGCCCCCTTCCGGCGGTTGGCACCGCGCGCGCCGCATCGACTGAATACAGTGTCCCGTTCCATAAGCAACGCTCCATTTTCCCGAGTCAAGGACCCGGCCGGCTGAGATCGTCCTCGTGTTCCGCGCGTTACATCAAGTTTTTTACCAATTCTCAGGTCCTCCGTCAAGCAGGTCGTAGCGCCGGCGGTTGCACCGGGGCGCTACCAGTGTATTTTGGGGTCAGGGAACGGCGCGGGGTGGGGCAGGTTGTCGCGGTTCCAGCGTTTGCGAATGTCGTCTCGGCGGAGATCGAACAGGTCCGCCGGCTTGAGGCTCTCGACGTGCGCGTCGCAAAAGCCGATGTTTAACCGGCCGCCGTGCCGGGCCCTGGTCAGTGCCCGTTGTGTAGCGAAGGTGTGGCCCCCAGGCGAGGGTATGCCAATTTCGACCCACATCGGCATTAGCCAGGCCATGCCGCCGGAAAGATCGTCGGGTCCGTAACACTTCTCCCCGAGAAGGGCAACACTGCCATTAGGTAGCACGGTCACATCCGGCCCCCACACCTCGAGCGTGGCGTCCCCTACGGCGATCATCTGGCTTGGGCTCACGACTTGGCTCTCCTTCACGTATGTGGTCGGAGTAAGATCGGTTAGGAGTATCCTGTTGCCAGGCCCGGCCCCGATGAAGCCATAGCCTGGATCCAGAGTATACGCCGTCCCCACGGTGTTGTATGCGTAGGCCCCAAAGTAGAGACCGAACGAGCCCGGGAGGCGGGCGTATCCTGGGCACGCCCCGACGCTGCTCCGCTGGTTTGGCTCATAGCGCTCGAGGGAGTAATCCCACTTCGGCCAATCCGGCCCGAGGTACTTGGCCAACCGATCGTGCCACTGGGGGCCGAACGGGGGAGGCAGTGCGTCCGCGGTCCCCGCCACTCCGCTCACCGGATAGACTTCGTAATCCTTGACATACAGGTTCAGGGCCAAGGTCCATTGGTGCAGGTTGCTCCGGCACACCGCTGAACCCGCCGCCGCCTTGGCGCGATTCAGCGCCGGCAAGAGCAGGGCCGCCAGAATGGCAATGATAGCGATAACCACCAACAATTCGATCAGGGTAAAGGCGGCGGCTGACGCAGCCTCCCTCAGCCGGATCGCACCGCGCCGGCCGAATCGTCTGAACACATCATGCCGTTCCATAACCAGCCTTTCCTTGCGCCCCGGCCAAGAGCCCGGCGCCCTCGGCTCGAGGTCACGTTCCGCAGGTTTCCACCTATTTTCTACCAATTACCAGGTTCTTTAGTCAACTGCGCGTTTGAACGCACACCCCCAGAGATGGCGTTTCGCGGCCACTCAAACCGGCTAATCCGCACAATTCGAGTCAAGGGCGCAACTCGTCTGGTGAAAACGCCAGATCCACCCGGCCCTGTGGCGTCAGTGGAGACACCCGGGTGACCCCGCAGTGCGCGCCTCTGCCGCACAGCTTTCCGCGTGGTCGTTCCTGGAACTAGGCTCGCAGGCTCAGATCTCACGATCGTCGGGATCCTTCTGGTTAGGGGAAACCACCAGCGGCGGGACGCAGACGTACGCCGCCATGTCCTTGTAGAACCCGTTCATTGTGGCATCGATCGAAAAGGAGACGATTGTTCGAGAGAGGGCGGGAACCGGCACGGGCCGGTTGTGGATCGGAAAAACGTTCGAGAGCAAATGCCTCGCTCCATCGGGCGAGATGGCGTATGCGGGCAGGCCAAAGGCGTTTCTCAGGGGCAACATGGAGATCGGGTTCGTCGCCTCCTGGAATCGGCGCAACTCGGGTTCACCAAGCGGGCGCTTGAGAAAGCGGGCCCTGAGGCACTCAACGCCAGGGATGAGCTCCGCGTCGAGCACCGAGTCGAAATTGTAGCCCAGCAGGATCAGATCCCAGTCGTCTGGCACGGCCTTCCTGCAGGCCTCAAATTGCCGCCGGAAGTCTTTTCTGAACACCGCGTCGTCCTCGCAGACCACGATTGGCGCCCCAAGCGCAACCGCTTGCAGCCAAGTGGCCCGATGGGCCAGGCCGCCCCCGACGGTACTGAAGGTAAATCGGGTCGTCCCGGGCCTCATCAGGTTCTGCCGAATCAACTCTTGGAGATCGAGTTGCCTGCCATCGACTCCGTCAACAAAGACGAAGCGCACGCCCTCGATCTGGTTCAGCTCGAGGAACCTGCGCTTGCGCTCTTGTGCCTGCGGCAGGTGGATCGCGCAAACGCGGAGCTCGCCATTCTCTTGGCCGGCCAATGCTGTCATCATCCCAACTCGCATACTCAGTCGCCCAGTGGCGGCTGCCTCGGTCATGCAGTCGTTGTCTATGTCGACAATGTTAGATTTCCTCGGAGCCAGACTGAATGCCGGTATGGGGTGTCCCGGAGGGACACGCGACAATAGCCCGGCGTTTCAACAGATTTCTCGGAGGGGCAGTTGATTAGACACTTTGGCTATTTGAAGCGGAAGTCGAGCTTGAAGTTGTAAAGCCAGGGCACCCGCGGATC
>Ga0187849_1003499_pt1 | contig 13765 bp, 12 predicted proteins | sample June2016WEW_4_10_2_FD_132412 | JGI IMG/M metagenome (GOLD analysis project Ga0187849, IMG submission 132412) | Peatland microbial communities from SPRUCE experiment site at the Marcell Experimental Forest, Minnesota, USA - June2016WEW_4_100 | ecosystem: Environmental > Terrestrial > Soil >... | reverse complement strand
GAAGGAGATATCGCTTTAAAACCCCAAAAACTGAGCCTGTGATCTCCAGCCACGATTTTCACAACCCCAGTCCGAAAAAAACTTGACAAGGATGCTTTTTTTGTTCTATAAGAAAGAATTATAGAGGGGGTCTTAATCGCCGAGGTACTGCAGCAAGCATAATTCACCAAACCCTCAGAGACATCGCCGGATTAAACCTTACAGTCATAGGAGGAGGTTGAACATGCGTCGGGGAAGTATGGGGTTGAAAACTTTTTTGTTTATTTTGGTTTTTATTCTAGGTTCTTTTTCAGCATTATCAGCCGGGTGGGCCCAGACGGAAAAAGAAAGAGATGTTCTCCCCCGGCCGGAGCGGGGGATCGCGATCTACACGGAATTTTCCAGCGTTCTTGTAGTCCCGGGAGAGGGTGTCCGGATGGAATTGACCGTCGAGAACAAGGGCAAGCGAGATGAGAATGTCCTGCTGAAGCTTACCCAGGTTCCCAAAGGTTGGAAAGCCTCCCTCAAGGCACCCAATTATACTGTGGAGGCAGTCCCGGTGCCGGCAACCAAAACGCGGACCCTGACGTTTGTGGCCGACCCGGATAAAACCGTGAAACTGGGAACCTATCTCTTTCAGATTGATGCTCAAACCGAGGACGGGAAATTTACTTCTTCCCAAAAGATCAATGTGATCGTGCGCGAAAAAGCGGCCGCGGGAGAGGATTTTACGGTAACCACTTCTTACCCCGTCCTCCAGGGCCAGACCGACGCCAGCTTTGAATTTTCCCTGGATGTGAACAACAAAAGCGAAGCAGATAGGAATTTTAACCTGTCAGCCCAGGTCCCGCCCAAATGGGATGTCAATTTCAAGCCGGCCTACGAGCAGAAGCAGATATCCAGCTTCCGGATCAAGGGCGGGTCGAGTCAGACCGTGGCCGTGCAAGTGAATCCCTCGAAAGACGCGACCTCTGGTTCTTATCCCCTTCTCGTGTGGGTTGCCTCCGGTGATAAGAAAGTAGAAGTGAAACTGACCGTGGTCCTCACGGGAATTTATAAACTGGATGCGGGCACCCCCACGGGACTTCTCTCTCTGGAGGCCTTGGCTGGCAAACCTGCCAATATTTCCCTATTCGTCAAGAACACGGGATCGGCGCTCAACAAGGGCATTAGCTTCAGTTCCTTCAAGCCGGAAAACTGGAAGGTAGATTTCAAGCCGGAGAAGATCGACGCTTTGGAGCCCGGGGCGATGAAGCAGGTTGAAGTTACCATCACGCCTGCGGCCCAGGCGCTGGTGGGCGACTATTCGGTCGGCCTTTCGGCAGATGGTGAGAAGGGAAGCAGCAAGACAGTTGAGTTGCGGGTGTCGGTAAAGACTTCTGCCGCCTGGGGATGGGTGGGGATCATTATTATTGTCCTGGTCATCGCCGGCCTGGGCGGGTTGTTCCTCTGGCTGGGGAGGAGATAAGGTGAAAGGGGAGACTGTCATCGAAACCCAGGACCTGACCAAGGTCTATGGCGAACAGGTGGCCGTGAACCACCTGAATATCAAGGTTAACAAAGGAGAGATCTTCGGCTTTCTGGGGCCAAACGGGGCCGGCAAGACGACGACTCTCCTCATGTTGCTGGGTCTCAGTGAGCCCAGCTCGGGAAAAGCATGGGTGGCAGGCTTTGATCCTACCCGGGAACCGCTGAAGGTCAAAAGGGTGGTGGGCTATCTTCCGGAGAATGTGGGTTTTTATGATGACTTGAATGCGGTCCAGAACCTCAAATACATCAGCCAGCTGAACGGGATCCCGGATGATGCGGCCCTTCCCAAGATTGAAGAGTTGTTGCGCCAGGTTGATCTCCAGCCCGACCCGAAGAAGAGGGTGGGTGAGTACTCCCGGGGCATGCGCCAGCGTTTAGGGATTGCGGAGGTTCTGCTGAAAGATCCCCAGGTCGCTTTCCTGGATGAGCCGACCCTGGGCCTGGACCCCGACGGGTCACACCAGATGCTGGAGTTGATCCAATCGCTCAGCCGGGATAAGAATATTACCATCTTTTTCTCCTCTCACCTCCTGGACCAGGTTCAAAAGATCTCCACCCGGATCGGAATTATGCTCAAAGGATTCCTGGTGGCGGAAGGGCGGATCGAAGACCTGGTCAAAGAAAAGCTGGGCCTGGAAGAGGGGAAGTATACCCTGGAGGAGCTCTACATGAAGTACTTCAAGGAGGGCCAGTCGTGAAGGGAATGTTCATCATCTGCCGCAAAGAGCTGGCAGATCATTTCAGCAGCACCCGTTTCATCCTCCTCTTCTATCTGATCTTGATGGTCAGTCTGGTGACGGCTTTTATGGTGGGAACAGGGCTGAAGGAGGAACTCAAAGATGTGGCCAAACCCACCTTTGTATTCTTGATGCTCTTTACCTCCTCGGGCAAGCTCTTCTCCCTCATTCAGTTCATCGCCTTCTTCGGCCCCCTGATCGGAATCGTACTGGGTTTTGATGCGGTCAACCGGGAGCGGAGTGCCCGTACGCTCAGCAAGCTGGCTTCCCAGCCGATCTACCGCGATGATATCATCAATGGCAAATTTCTGGCCGGGTTGATCACCATTGTCATCATGTTGCTGGCGATCGTTCTATTGATTTCCGGGTTAGGCCTGCTCATTATCGGGATTGTGCCCGGGCCGGAAGAAATATGGCGTCTGATCATCTACCTGATCATCAGTATCTTCTACATCGGCTTCTGGCTGGGGATTTCCATTCTGTTCTCCGTGGCTTTCCGCAGCATGGCCACGTCGGCCCTGGCCTCCATCGCCTGCTGGATCTTCTTCTCCTTCTTCGTAGCTCTCGGGGCCAGTGTGATGTCCGATGTAATCTCTCCCGTGGACCAGACCGCCGCCCAGTCCAACCCGGAATTGATCATTCGCCATGAGCAGACGCGGAGTATGATCTCCTTAATTTCCCCGATGACCCTTTACAGCGAGGGGACCACCATCGTCCTGGATCCCCTGCGCAAGACCACTCAATCTCTTCTCCTTATGGGGCCCTTTGAAAGGTTGTCCATTTCTCGTTTTCAAAATCCTCTTCCTCTATCCGAAAGCATTTACATCGTCTTGCCTCACCTCATTACCTTGATCGCCATTACGATAGTGTGCTTCGCGATCTCCTACGCGGTATTCATGCGCCAGGAGATCCGTTCGACCTGACCGCCTTTTCCTTAAGCTTCCTTCTCCGGGAGAGATTAACAACTTTCCCGGGGAGGCCAAATTTTCTTCCTGCCCGGACCCAAATCCCCAAGGGCACTGAGAAGCTGAACAGACTGGCTTTCGAAGGAGGAGTCAAAGCCATCCGTGTCTTGTGCCCGTCCAAGCTGGTCACCAAAGGCAGCCTTTCCTATTTCTGTTTTACAAAATCCCGCGTGATCGGGTATCCTATGTGGGGTCTTCTCATAAAAAATACCGAGCAACGGGGGGTAAGGCATGGCAATGGCTGGCCTAAGGGACAATGGTCGAGGTCTGGGAATTTTTTTTGAGCCCAAGAGCGTAGCTGTAGTGGGCGCTTCTCGCACACCCGGTAAGATTGGCAACTTCATTTTGCGGAATTTAGTTACCCTGGGCTATGCGGGTAGGATTTTTCCGGTAAACCCTCAGGCCCATGAGGTCGAGGGTCTGAGAAGTTATCCTTCTGTGGCCTCCATACCGGAGGCCGTGGAACTGGCGGTGATCGCTGTCCCTGCCCACCTCGTCCTGGAGGTCATGAAAGACTGTCAGGAGAAAGCGGTGAAGGGGGTGGTGGTCATCTCCTCGGGATTTTCCGAGGCGGGGAAGGAGGGGATCGCTCGACAGCGTGAACTGGTGCGACTGGCGGCTGAATCCAGCATCCGGATCATCGGCCCGAATACCACGGGCATCCTCAACCCGGCAGGCCGATTCACGACCACCTTCGTTGATTTAAAGGGAGTAAAATCAGGGGGCATTGGCTTTGTGGCTCAGACGGGTATTTTCGCGGGGATGATGTTCCAATGGATCTTTTCTTCCCAGCACTTCGGTTTGAGCAAAGTAATTGGGCTCGGGAATAAGGCGGATGTGGCCGATCAGGATGCCCTTGACTATCTGGCCCAGGATGAAGCCACCCGCGTGGTGATCATGTATCTGGAGGGGGTAACGGATGGGAGACGTTTTCTGGAATCGGCCAAGAAGTTGGTACGGAGAAAGCCCTTGGTGGTGATCAAGGGGGGCAAGACCGAAGAGGGGGCCAGGGCGGCCCACTCTCACACCGGGTCGCTGGCGGGTAGGGATGAAATCTTCGAAGCCCTGTTCAAACAGACAGGGGCAATCCGGGTCGGTGATTTTGAGGAGCTTCTCGACTTCGGTAAGACCTTTTCCTATCAGCCCATTCCGCGGGGCAATCGCTTAGGCATCATAAGCCTCTCAGGCGGCGCCGGAGTTATGGCGACCGATGCAGCCCTGGAGTACGGACTGGTACTCGCCCACCTTGGGCAGTCCACCCTGGCGAGAGTGAAAGAGAAAATGCCGTCCTGGGCCAGCCCGGCAAACCCCCTCGACGTAGAGCCTCTATCCGAGACTCTCAAGCAGGAGGGAGCCTACCGATTGAGCCTGGAGGCTGTTCTATCGGACCCCGGAGTGGACCTGGCCGTCCTGGTCATGACCACTTTTCGAATGTCCCGGGTACATGCCGATTATGTCACTGATGCGGCCCGGGCCCATCCGGAAAAGCCGGTGGCTGTGTGCATCATCGGCGAAGCCGCCATCTACAGCCAGCTCTTCCAGGTTATGGAGGAAGCTAACATTCCGGTCTTCGTTGGTGTTCGCCGGGCCGTGGCCAGTCTGGCTGCCCTCTACCATTATCGGCGCTTCCTGGATAGCCTGGCCGGGAGGGTATGAGAGGATTCTTAGCCGGGAAGGGGATGGGGCCTGGCGATAACCCTTCGCCCGATTCATCTTTCATCCACCTTTGGTTTCAATTTTGCTTTATCTTCCTCGGGGAGCAAATCGAGGAGTTGCTTTAAGATTCTGGCCGTAGCACCCCAGATAGTGTGGTCTTCGTGTTGAAAAAAGTACACTCGAAGGGGCTCTCCGTTCCGCTCCCGAAACTCCTCACGAAATTTGGTTTCATCCAGAAACGCCGAAAGGGGTACCTCAATGATCTCCTCGATCTCCTGGCGGTTCATTTTGAATGAGTAAGGATAAGGAATCAGGCCTACAAAAGGGGAGACGCAAAAATCTGAGGCCACAGTACATATATCATCCAGCTCACCCAGGATGCGCACATCTTTTTCGACGATTCCCAGCTCTTCCTTCGCCTCACGCAGGGCAGTCGAAAGAAGGTCCTCGCCTTTATCCTGACGCCCCCCGGGAAAAGAAATCTGACCCTTGTGATGCCTTACCTTGTGCGTGCGTCGAGTTAAGAGGACATGATATTGCTCATTTTTCTTGAAGAGGGGTATGAGCACGGCCGCCCGCGTTAGAGCGGGATCATTGATGCAGGCTTTGTCCCGACAGGCCAATACTTCTTTGATCTTTTCTTCCATGATTAAATACAGGAACGAGGATCGAGAGATGAGGTCTAAAATTAAAGTGGGTAGATGATAATCTTTTTTTAATTTCGCTTGTTTTCATTCTTCCTCGAACCTCGTGCCTCGTACCTCGATCCTTTATTTCCGATAGGTGCGTAATTTGGCCAGGTCCCAGGTATACTCGTAGAGATGCATGCCTTTGGAGACGGCGATAATTTCTCCGTCTTCTACACCGATCTGCTGGGCCATGTACTCTTTCAAGAGCTGAATTCCCGCGAGATTCGCGGGAAATCCGGCCCAGAGGTCCCAGGAGCGGAAATAAATCACGAAATGAAGCTTCCCATAACGTACCCGGGTATCAATCAGGCGCAAACAAGGCGGGTCAGAATTGATGATATCCTGGGGCATGCCGACTTCCATGGTGGCCTGGTTGGTTCCGGGGCCGCCGGTTTTATAAATCTTAATTACCTCTTCGATAGGGTTAACCCCCAGGGGAACATCGTTGATCTTCGGGTTGGTCAAACGCTCGCCGTACGTGTAGGTTTCTCCCTGCTGGCGCTCGTCGGTGATCCAGTAGCGCATGTATTGGTCCACGTACTCCATGGTGACGGGAGCGGGAATTCCCAGGCCTGGAGGGATGTCGGGAATCAAAGGCCGGGTTCCCGGATATCGGATCTGGACGACAACAAAGTCAAATTCCCGGCGTTTCTGCCCCTGGAAACTTCCATGGTCGATCTGGTACTCATAACCCGAGTCAAGGATTCGGTAGACGCACTGAAACCAGGCGTCGGGTAGGTCTCTTGCTTCAATCGTTTCAATTTTCATCGGTTTGCCCCGCGGTAGATTTCCCGTATTTTAATATGGCATGAAATGCCCGGTAATTCAACCAGACTCTAAAAAAGTGTCAGGGTAAGGGTAAGTGGGTTTTCCAGCAGCCAGGACTCAGGACTTAGCCCTCAGCGCCTTTTTTTCTCCGAACTCCGAGCTTTGAACTCCGAACTATTTTTCTAGATTCCCCTTGCCTATCCATCTTCTCCATGATAAAAATCATCATTATTCTTTATATTCGAGGGCATCATTACTTTATAGCATGGAATCCAAAACCCTCCTTGGTTTTAAACTCCCAAGGAAATCAGGAGAGAAGAAACGATGAAAGAAAAACGTTACGTCATGGGGAACACGGCCATTGCCCGGGGAGCACTGGAGGCTGGAGTTCGAGTGGTCGCCGGCTATCCTGGGACCCCCGCTACCGAAATCGTCGATGAGTGTTTAGGAGTGCCCGGGGTTCACGTGGAGTGGGCCAATAACGAGAAGGTGGCTTTCGAGCTTTGCACCGGAGCTTCCCTCTGCAATGTGCGAGCCATGCCCGTCATGAAGCACAACGGCACGAATTATGTAACCGATTTTCTGATGCACGTCAATTTTACGGGGATCCGGGCCGGGCTGGTCTTGATTTCCGCTGACGACCCGGGAGGACTCTCTTCCCAAAACGAGGAAGATACCCGTATCCTGGTACACCAGTATGCCCATCTTCCCATCTTTGACCCTTGCTCACCAACGGAGGCCAAGGCCATGATTAAAGAGGCCTTCGACCTTTCGGAGAAGACCGAACTGGTCTTCTGCCTCCGGCCGGTTACGCGAGTCTGCCACGCCCGGGGAATCATCGAATTTGATGATTTACCCAAGGACCTGCCTCCGGCCCACTACGAGCCAGACCGGGATCGGTTTATCATGAGCGCGGTCGAATTGCCCCAATTCGGGGGGTTGAAGCGCCCCCAAATCCGCCACCGCTGGTTGAATGAAAAACAACCTCTGCTCCAGAAGATTATGGAAGAAAGCCCCTACAACTGGATCGAAAAAGGGGAAGGAAAGATCGGGTTGGTGGGTTGCGGCATGGGCTATACCTGGACTAAGGAAGCGGAGCATTTCATGGACACCAGGCTTCCCCTATTGAAGCTGGGGACCCTCCCTCTGCCCAGAAAGAAGATCCTGGATTTCGTCAAGGGTCTGGACAAACTGATCATCTTCGAGGAGACCGAGCCTTTCGTAGAGAACCTCATCAAGATGATCTTCCAGGAGGAGAAAATCGGAATCGAGGTGCTGGGACGGAGCGGTTTCCTGCCTTCGGATGGCGAGCTGAACGTTCAAGTGATATTGGACGCGGTCCAAAAGGCCGCCCCTTCCGTAAACATCAGCCGCCCGGAGGCCCCGTCTCTGGATGTCCATATCCCCATCCGGACCCGGACGCAGTGTGTGGGCTGCAATTACCGGGGAATCCTTAATGCCCTGAAGCAGACCGTCCGCAAGCACAAAGGGATCGTGGCGGGAGACATCGGCTGCCATGACGCCGGTTCTTTCCGTCCCCTGGAACTCCAATCCACCATCTACTGCATGGGCTCCTCAATTCCCATGGCCAGCGGGATGGTCCTTTCGGGGGTCAATCGGCCCGTCTTCACCTTCATCGGGGATTCCACCTTCTATCACAACGGGATCCTGGGGTTGATCAATGCCGCCAACAATAAGATCAACGTAAACGTCATCCTGGGTGAAAATACGGTCACGGCCATGACCGGTTTCCAGCCCCATCCGGGAACCGGCGTCACCCTCGCCGGGGAGAAGACCAATCCGGTAAACGTGCCCAAGCTGGCGGAGTCTATGGGAGTCAGTTACCGGGTGGTCAATCCCTATGATATCAAACAGTGCCGGGAGGCTCTGGAAGCGGCGGTCAAAGAGGAAGGTCCGTCGCTTATTGTCTCTTCAATGCCCTGCTACCTGCTGTCCACCCGTCAGGGGAAGAAAGTATTTGAACCGCGGGAGGTTAAGGTCAACGCAGACCGCTGCAATGGCTGCATGATCTGCATCAATGATTTCGGCTGTCCGGCCATCTCCATCGATAAAGCGGCAAAGAAGATTTCTATTGATCCCATGATCTGCGTAGGCTGTGGGCTCTGCGTAGATGTCTGCCAAAGGGGGGCAATCGCATGAAAATGGATGTAGTCATTTCCGGGGTGGGAGGACAGGGCAATATCTTCGCCTCTCTGGTCATCTCCCAGTACGCCATGAATAAGAAACTGAATGTGTTGGGAGCGGAGACGATTGGTGCGGCCCAGCGGGGTGGAGCGGTGGTCTCCCATATCCGCATATCGGACGGCGAGATTTACTCACCCCTGGTATCCCGGGGACAGGCCGACCTGCTCATCGGGATGGAATATGTGGAGATGCTGCGGCATATGCGCCTGTTGAACCCCAAGGGAATGTACCTTTTAAATGCCATGAAGATCCCCACGGTCCTGAATAACATGGCCTTGGACGAGTACCCATCCACGGAAGAGATTCTGAGGGCGATCAAAAAGTATGGCCCCAAAGGATATGTGATCGAAGCTTCGGCATTGGCCAAAAAACTGGGCAACATTCAGATGACCAACGTGGTCATGCTTGGCGCCTTGACCAAGGCGATGTCTTTCTTCGATTATAACGAGATGAAGTGGCTGGTCAGTGCCAACTCGCCCACCCGGTTCAAGGAGGCCAATGTAATGGGGTTTGAAGAAGGATACAAGCTGATCAATTAACGAACTGCTCGCAGTCAGCGTTTAGACCCTATCGGGGCAGGTTTAAAAGGAGCTCCTGCGAGTCGGAGGAATTTATGGAGAGGACTCTATCCATCATCAAGCCAGACGGCGTGGCCAAGGGTTTAATCGGGGAAGTGATCAAAAGGTTTGAAACAGCAGGCCTGAAGATTGTGGCCATGAAGATGATCCACATGTCCAAGAAGGAGGCCGAAGGTTTTTATGCCGTTCACCGGGGCAAGCCGTTTTACAACAGCGTCACCGATTTTATGTCTTCGGGACCCTGCGTCGTGCTGATCCTGGAAGGGCCCAACGCGATCGCCAAAAACCGAGAACTGATGGGAGCCACCAATCCCAAAGACGCCGCCCCCGGAACCATTCGCCGGGAGTACGCCTCCAATATCGAGCGGAACATCGTCCACGGATCAGATGCCCCGGAGACTGCGGCTTACGAAATGGGGTACTTCTTCAACGCCCTGGAGATCTGCGGGTAAAAACAAAATTTCACCGCAGAGATCGCAGAGGGCGCCGAGAAATTAAAATCAAAAAATCGTATGGTATTTTCTTTTTTGAAAGACGCTTTTCTCTCTGCGCGCTCTGCGGTGAGGATTTTAAGACATTTTTCACCGCAAAGAACGCCGACATCTATCAAGAAGAAAGACGATAAAGATCAATATAGGGATAATATAAAGGTTTATTCCTTTAATTTTTTCGATTTTTTATTTATTTCTCTGCGTTCTCAGCGATCTCTGCGGTGAATGTTTTTGAAATTGAAACCGGATGTAATCGTCATCGGCGGGGGCGCTTCCGGGTTAATGGCCGCGGGAAGGGCCGCGGAGCTTGGGGCCAGGGTCCTTCTTCTCGAAAAGATGGGCCGGGTAGGCATTAAATTAGCCCTGACCGGCAAGGGCCGGTGCAACCTGACCAACGGCGGTGACCTTCAAACCTTCATTGACAGCTATCGGCATAACGGGAAATTCCTCTACAACGTTTTCTCCCGCTTCTTCAACGACGACTTAATCTCCTTCTTCAAACGCCGGGGCCTCCCCACTGTAGAAGAACGGGGAAGACGGATTTTCCCGGCCTCCAACCGGGCGCAGGATGTAGTCCGGATCCTGCGGGATTACAATTCTTCCCATGGCGTGCAGATGCTCTTTCATGCCCCGGTCCAGGAAATTCTTCAGGAGGCGGGCCGGGCAGGGGGAGTTAGGACGGAGGCGTCTATCTTCCGGGCATCCAGGGTGATACTGGCCACCGGGGGAGCCTCTTACCCTGAGACCGGGTCCTCCGGCGATGGTTACCGGTTGGCCCGAAGCGTCGGCCATACTATCCATCCCATTCAACCCTCGCTCGTCCCTTTGGAAACCAAAGAGACTTTCGTGCGAAACCTCCAGGGATTGGGCTTGAAGAACGTTAGGGTGACGCTAATCACCTCCAAGGGCAAGATGGGAGAGGAGTTCGGCGAGATGCTCTTTACTCACTTTGGTATTTCGGGGCCGATCATTCTGTCCCTGAGCGGCGTGGCAGTGGAAGAGTTGGCCAGAGGGAGGGTGGAGCTTTCGATCGATTTCAAGCCCGCCTTAAGCCGGGAGCAGGTGGAGAAGCGCCTGGTCCGGGAATTTGAAATGGGCGGACGGAAGAAAATCTCCAATATCCTGATGAACCTTTTACCCAAGAGTATGGTTCCCATTTTTCTGCAAAGAGCCGGGATCTGCCTAGACCAAAAGGGGGGTGAAATACGGGTTGAGGACCGAAGGCGGCTGGTGGAACTGCTCAAAGACTGGCGATTAACCATTCGGGGTCCGAGGCCCATCGAGGACGCCATCATCACTTCCGGGGGAATTAACGTGAAGGAGATCAACCCCTCTACCCTGGAGTCCAGGATTGTCCGGGACCTTTACTTCTGCGGGGAAATCATCGATATAGACGGGAAAACCGGCGGGTACAATCTACAGGCTGCTTTCAGCACTGGCTGGGTTGCCGGGGAGGCTGCGGCAAAAGGATTATGAGCGAGCAGGACGGGCGTGTTTCTCTGAAAGATTTTTCCTTGAAGGAATTGGAGGCCTTCTTTGTCTCCCTGGGGGAGAAGCCCTTTCGGGCCGTCCAGCTTACCCGGTGGCTTTATGGACGGGGGGCGCGGAACTTTGGGGAGATGACCAACCTTTCCAAGGCTTTCCGGGAGAAATTAGAACGAAGCGCCCTAGTCAGTTACTTAAGGCCGTCGGAGGTTCATTCTTCGGGTGACGGGACAAGAAAGTATCGTTTTCTCCTGGCTGATGGGGAAGCGATTGAAAGCGTCCTTCTCCCGGAGAGAGACCACTTCACCCTCTGCCTTTCCACCCAGGTCGGTTGTGCTCTGGGGTGTAAATTTTGCCTGACCGGGAAGCGAGGGTGGATACGAAACCTCAAGCCCTCAGAGATGATCGATCAAGTGATCGGCGTGCGAGCGACTCTTACCCCCGAAGAAAAGCTCACCAACCTGGTCCTCATGGGGATGGGAGAGCCCCTCCAGAATTTTGCAAACGTTTTGCAGGCGCTGGAGATCCTCCGATCCTCCAACGGGCTCCAATTTTCCAACCGCCGCATAACCCTTTCCACCGCCGGGATCATCCCGGAGATGGTGAAAGTCTTATCCCGGAAGAATTTTGTCAAACTGGCCATCTCCTTGAATGCTACAACGGATGAACAGCGCAGCAGGCTGATGCCCATCAACCGCAAGTATCCTCTAAAAGACCTGTTATTCGCCTGCCGAAAGGTTCCCTTGCCTAACCGGGAGAGGATTACCTTTGAGTATGTTCTGATCCAGGGAGTGAATGACTCAGAGGAAGATGCCCACCGTTTGACTCAGCTCCTCAAAGGGATACGGGCTAAGGTGAACTTGATTCCTTTCAATGAGCATCCCGGAAGCCCCTTCCGGAGCCCATCCGACGAAGCGGTTCAAAAGTTCCGGGAGATCCTCATGTCCAGAAGTTTTACCGCCATGATCCGACAGAGCAAGGGAGCCGACATCCTGGCGGCCTGTGGCCAGCTCGGAGGGAAAGCAAGTGCTGAATGCGGGATGAGAATTTCGGATTAATTACCTCAAAATCCTTTAACTTCTTATTCCGAATCTGAATTCCGCATCCCACTATTGATGAACCGATTCTTCCTTCAACCCATTCCCCTGGCCCGGTCTAAAAAAGCAGCTTAAAAGTGAGGAAAGCTTAATTTTTAAGCAGGCTGAAATAATTCTTGACAGGATTTGGGGAATTGTGGTAACAGCAACGTCGAAAAGCCGAAGAGCTCTCGGCGGGCAGCGTGGGACCGATTCGCGGGCCGTCGGTCCAAGCAAGGAAAAGGAGGAGTTGAATGAAGTTGACAGGTCGCGTGAAGTGGTTCAACGACAGTAAAGGCTTTGGTTTTATTGAACAGGAAGGTGGACGAGACATCTTCGTACATTACACGGCCATCCAGGGAGATGGGTTTAAATCCCTGGCCGAAGGACAGAAGGTTGAATTTGAGATTATCGAAGGCACCAAAGGGCCGCAGGCGACTAAGGTAGTGAAGTTGTAAATCTGTTTTTAAAAAAAGACCCGCATATGACCCCGGAGGGAATTGAAAGCTCTCCGGGGTTTTTTTTCAAATTGTCGGTTGGGGAATCCGGATTGTAGTAATCCTCATCGGATTTATTTTCATCCCGCAATCCGCATTCCACAATCCGCAATTGTGAGTCTTTTTCATCCTGAAACCTGCGTGATAACTGTTAGGCAAGTTTAACTGTGCCGTTTTGCTTATGCAGGTGTCTTAAGAGCTTCACCCATGTTCTCAAAATTCAAAAAGGCTTTCTAGGCCATAATCTTAACCTAATTAAAAAGTAGGTTAAGATTATGCCCGGAAGTTAGGTTTCCAATATCAACAATTTCATTTCCGGGCTTTATTTACACGTTAAATAGATTAGCACTCAAACTTGTTAGCTTTAGTTTTCACGCCGGATTCAAGTTCATCCTTGACCCATGGGGAGAAAGGGGCTAAACTCTTTGAAAAAATGTGGAGCAGAGTTTTAATGTTGAAAATCGCTGGCATTCAGATGAGTTGTTTAGCGGATAAAAAAAAGAACCTGGAAAAGGCTCAATATCTCGCCAATATCGCTGTGGAAGGCGGAGCTCAGATCATCTGCTTCCAGGAGCTTTTTACCACCCGCTGGTTTCCCATGGACATTCATCGGGAGAATTTTAACCTAGCTGAGGAGGTTCCCGGCCCAACCACGGAAATCATGCAGAAGATGGCCAGAAAGAGTGAGACCGTTTTCATCCTCCCTCTATTTGAAAAGGATCCCCGGGAGTTATATTTTAACAGCGCAGTGGTGATCGATGCCGATGGCCAAATAGTGGGAAAATACCGCAAGGTTCATATTCCCCAGATCCCCCTGTGGGAAGAGAAAGCCTATTTTCACCCTGGAGACCTGGGATTCCCGGTCTTCGGCACCCGTTATGGAAGATTGGGGGTGCAGATTTGCTGGGACAATTTCTTCCCCGAAGGATCCCGCATTCTGGCTTTGAAAGGGGCTCAAGTTATCTTTTCTCCCACGGCTGCGGCTTTAGATTCCCACCCCAAATGGGAGAAATTGATTTGCGCCAATGCGGCCGCCAGTGGGGTTTACATCTTTCGAGTGAACCGGGTGGGAAAGGAAGCCAAACAGAATTTTTATGGGAAGAGTTTTT
>Ga0187849_1003498_pt1 | contig 13766 bp, 10 predicted proteins | sample June2016WEW_4_10_2_FD_132412 | JGI IMG/M metagenome (GOLD analysis project Ga0187849, IMG submission 132412) | Peatland microbial communities from SPRUCE experiment site at the Marcell Experimental Forest, Minnesota, USA - June2016WEW_4_100 | ecosystem: Environmental > Terrestrial > Soil >... | reverse complement strand
GCCATGGATTCAATCTCGCTCTCCTTGAAGCCCGCCTCACGAAGGCGCTTCAGGTATTCCTGCATGGCCAAAACGGGATGGATATTCTTGGCCTGGCCGAAATCAGTGCCCAGGACCGTCGACTCCACACCGATAGCCCGGATATTTTTTACGATCACGTCAAGGGGCAAGAAACCTCCTACGGCCTTCGTAGCCTCTGTGGTCAAAACAAAGCATCTATCGAAAAAAACTCCTTTCTTGGATAAAACGCGCTGGTCCTCAACAGTCAAAGGAGCCATATACTCGGGGTGGGTAGCGAGAATGCGCTTGACACCCATCTCCTTGGCCGCATCCACCAACGCATGGGTTTCAGGGACAGAGAGATGGGCGGTCCCAAGAATTACGTCCTTCGGGGCCAGGATTTCAAGGATGGTCCATACCTCTGGCACAATTTTGCCCGTTTCATCAAAGATTGAAATCCCCCGTCCGTTCTTTGACCACGGCCAGGGATCTCCCGGTTGAACCTTCATGCTGGGGGGGACGGAAGCTCCTCCGTGCGCCTGGTTAAAAGCGATGCGGTCTTCGAGGGGCACATGGGTCCTTTGATAGGTAAGGGTGTACTCCGCCGATAAAGAAGGCATCCAGACTTCCTTAGCCCCCAGGCGCACATAGGAATCTACGGCAAACGGGTTCAGTCCCCCAACCGGGAAATTTAAAACCAGGCCCCCGAATACCCGGATGTTGGGAACCACTTGGTTTATCAGGTAGGCCCGCTCAACAGTGGAACCAAGGTGCGACTTAAGAATCAAGCCACCCATCCCCGCCTCAGCCGCCGCTTTGGCCAGTTCTAAGTCGTCTGTCTTGCGAGGGGCGATATCGGGAGCGGTATGAACATGCATGTCAAAAACTCCAGGGATCTTATCCATTTCGTGCCTCACCTTTCGGATAGAATTTTTCTTGAATTGTTCCTGGTGGATCTCCATCCATTTGCCACTGCTGAGATTGCCTGGGACTTCGTAGCCGTTACATGAATCCCATCTTCATTGGAACCCCCCCCACCCTAACCGTCCCCCTCGGAGAGACTCTGTCATAATTCGTCATGCCAGCGCAGGCTGGCATCCAGGCGGGTCCGGCCATAGAAAAATATCGTGTGATTTCCGATAACTTATTCTTTTTCAAAATCCCTGGATTCCGGCTTTCGCCGGAATGACAGCCCCTTTCCCTCATTGCGACAAAGTCTCTCGAGGGGGAGGGAAAGGGTGGGGGGGATTTCAGAGGCTAGCTTCCAAACCAATTTTCCTTAACATAAACTTAAAGAAACTGAACGAGCCGCTCTGAACTATTTGGTTTCAAATATATTATACTGGAGGGGATGACAAAAACCAATGGAATTCACCCATCCTGATTTTGGATTCTATCGGGGGCCGCTCGCTCATACGCCTCCATAAATTTTATGATTTTCTCCTCGATCAGGGATTCGGCCTCCAGAATATCCTCCTTGTTTTTGAATTCTGAAGAAAGGCTCACCAGGATTTTGTCAAACCGGGACGGCTTCACCTTCCAAGTTTTTTCATACTCAATCCGGGCCACCTGGTACTCGGAGTGGGAAAAGTAATATTTCCCCAGCCGGTTCTTTAAAGAAGCAAACTTCCAGGATTCTTTCAGCCCGAAAAAGTCTCGCAGGGCCTGGCGGACCCTACGATCCTGCAACCTCTCTTCCCGCAACCGATCCCCTGAACAGGTCTGCACTTGCTGGCAAAATTCTTTTACCAGGTCAATATCCGTTATGACTAGCCCATACAGATACCAATCTTCCAGAGATACCAGGACCGTTTTCTGTTCTGCCTGGGTCAGATAGGTGTAGCTCGGACAGAAATGGCCCGCACACAATTCCGGCCCGTAAAAGCAGCAATGGTACCGCAGTTCCTCTCCCTGGTTAACGGAAGGATGGAGAAGACAGCCCACCCTCTTTCTCTCTGCATCCAGGAAACCCAAGAATTCGCAGTTGTATATAGCCTCAACGAGTTTGGGGTTGGAAGGGAATTTTTCCACCGAATAAGCTTTCTGGAAAAGTTCGGGATCCTTCCCCGAGGAGAGGAAGAGGGAGGTCCTTCTCTGGAGAAGGACCTCTAAAGTATTCCGGGAATGATCCTCGCAGTTGTAGAGGCCGCAACAGGCTCCGCAGGATTTGGAAGGATCCGGCTGACAGAGGGAGTAGGAAAATGCAGAATGCAGATCGTGGGTTGCGGAATGAAGGGACGAGAGTTGTTCAGGCATTCCCTGGTCCTATCCTTCAACCTTTATTTAATATCTCCACCATCCGGTCACGGTAATCCCGGCTCTTCTCATCAGCCGGAATCACTTCAATCGCGGAGGGAGAAAAAGCTCCCAGACCCAGCTCAACCGCCCGGGCGATCTGTTCTTGCTCGAAGATTTTACGGCCCATGATGTTCTCATTGCTTCCCAGGCTTTTGAGAATCGCCACCCCCACGGCATCGATGGCCACCCGATCGGTCGAGGCCCAAAAGACATTCCCCTTTGCTTTTTTCCCTGTCGCCGGCCCACCATCCACAAAGGCTTCAACTCCATCCATGATAACGAAGTTAGGTTTGAAGGGTTCGTTGATCTCGGCGATCATCCTCCGCTGATGAGGGGAGCTGTGGAGTTGTCGCATGTAGTCATATCCGTGGCGAGAGGTTGGAACCACGCCCACATGGAGCTTCATGGACAGGGTAAAAATGCCTCCGAACTGGTGAGTCTTGAGGCAGCCGGTGGAGATCAGGTATTCGGATTCCAGTATAGGCCGGGCGATCCGGAACCCATTGGGCCAGTGACTACCCCTGGGTTTAAATTCCAACCAATCCTTTTCCTTCAGTTCGTCAAAGTTGATGATCTTAACCTCCAGCTTTTCCAGAACGGGAATAACCCCCTTTTGCTCCATGACTTCTTTCGTGGGAGGGTAACTACGGTCTCCCAGACTGATCGATTTAGCCCCCATCTTCCAGACCTCTTCCACCAGAGCCTGGAGGGTGTCGTTGTGAGTCGACCCCGGAGTTGGGTCGGCCGTGTTGAAATTGGGTTTGATCAAAACATTCTTTCCCTTTATTGGGTTACTCCCCTTCAGCGCCTTCAATACGGTCTTAACCCCCTGCTTGCGGTCCTCGGTTTGTACCAAGGTTACCTGGCTCATTTCGCTGGCCATCACGAATCCTCCCTTCGTTCCTAAGAGGGATGACCCTGCGGTTATCCCGGAATATTTCAGAAATTCTCTCCGATTGAATTTCATCTCTGCACTCTCATCCCCTATTCTCGTCCTATTTTTTCCTTCTCAATTATAGATCATCTCCCAATTAGTTGATAGATTTTAATCAATTTTCCCCAAGGCAAAATAACCAGGGGTTAATGATTTCTTCCCCAGCGGCGCCGGCCGGACAGCCGTTCAAATAAAAGGAATTCTTGCTCCAAGATCGATTTAAAAATTGTTATAATGGATAAAAATCCATGGTCCTGCTCGTTTTTCCATCCAACTTTTGGTTCGGGTAAGACCTGGCCATTGAAAGGAGATCATACGATGACGCCGACCGACGAACTGAAAGAAGAACATCAGGGAATTCTACTAATGCTGAAGATCCTGGATAAGGTCTGCGTCAAACTCGAGTCCAAAGAAAAAGTGGATCCGGACCATCTGGAGCGCATCGTGGAATTTTTCCGGGTCTTTGCCGACAAATGCCATCACGGGAAAGAAGAGGACCTTCTTTTCCCGGAAATGGAAAAATCCGGAGTACCCAAGGAACGGGGCCCCATCGGGGTCATGCTTATCGAGCACGACCAGGGACGGGCTTTTGTCAAGGGAATGGGGGAAGCTGCCACCCGTTATAAGAAGGGCGAGTCCACTGGCTTGGCCGAGTTTACTAAAAACGCCAGGGATTACATTGCTCTCTTAACCCAGCACATCAATAAAGAGAACAACATCCTCTTCCCCATGGGAGATAGGGCCATCTCCAGAGAGAAGCAGGGGGAGTTAGTAGAGGCGTTCGAAACCTTAGAGCGCGAAAAAATTGGAGCGGGTACTCATGAAAAGTTCCACCAACTCCTGCATCACTTACAGGAAGTTTACCTGAAATGAACATCCGACCCTTCTTTGGTTTGACGGGTTTCGGATTTTGAATTTTGCGATTGGAATCTGTTTGTGATCGGGTGCTTGGGATTTGGTTTCTCTTTGAGCATGGATAATTTCCTTCTTTGGAAAAGGAGGTAAATATGTCCCTCCAAAAGAGGCCACTCCCCTTCCGGCTCGCCCCCAGGTTTACTGAAGGAGCGAATGATCAGGATTCTGCGAGCGAGAAAATATACATATACTTACCCGAGAAAATACGTAGTTCACCCCATTTCATTTTTCAAATCTTTCAGCAAACCTGAAAATATAGTCCGTTTAACTTGATGCCTAATCCGAATACGCTTCCGGCCAGAGATGCAGGCATGAACCCTCAAAATGGGGCCGTCTTGACCATGCCTTCGCAAGGGAGAGGCCTTTAGTGGATACCTACCGCATTGTATTGGCTGACGATCACTACCTGATTCGAGAGGGGCTCAGGAGCATCCTTGAGAAAAAGGCCGATCTCCAGGTTGCGGGAGAAGCACCAGATGGTCTGGAACTTCTTTTTCTCCTGGATAAGCTGAAACCTCACCTGGCGATTCTGGACATCTCCATGCCCAACCTCCAGGGGATTGAGACTGCCCGCCAAATCAAAATGAAATATCCCGGGATGAAGATATTAATCCTGACCATGCACGCAGAAAGGGAGTACCTCTATCAAGCGATCTCTGCGGGGGTTGAAGGCTACCTTCTGAAAGAAGATGCCTCCAAAGAACTTCTTTTAGCCATTGAAAAAATTCGCCAGGGGAAGGGATTCCTTTCTCCTATTCTAAAGGCAAACCTGGAAGAAAAACATAGATTGCTTCCTGAATTTATAAAATTTCTTTTGGATTCCTGATCCCTACCGCCATCACCTCCTTTTTCACTTGACAGATCTTTCTCAGATAATACAAATTGTTATCCACGAGCCCGGGATGGGCTCAAATATTTGATTTGAACTTTCCACTCCTAAGGATCGGGTCCGCTTTGACCCTTTCGGTCAACACCGGGAGAACCAGTATGATCAGTATCTTTGCAACTCCGGGGCAGAAAAACGCTAAATAGTACCTTTGAGATAAACTGGCTTTTTTTGACTTACCGTGTATGATCTAGTTTACATCTATGAATTCGAGGGAAACGTAAGCTCCAGAATCCCTTTGGTTAAGGCGGATGAAGATTACATAGGGTTCTGGAAGGAGGCCAATTACTCCTTCCTCTTTTTCAAAAAAGAGAAGAAAGCCCTTCTCCAGAAGCATTTTCCCCCCTACCGTTCCGAGTTAGTCATCCGGCATGAAGATTGGGAATCCGGAAATTCCCTGGATATTCTCCGGGTAGGAAGATTCATCCTCTACCCGCCATGGAAATATCCCCCCGGCAATGAGGGAATCCCGATTTGTATCGATCCGGGAATGGCCTTCGGTTCGGGGTACCACGCCAGCACCAAGGGTTGTTTAACCCTGCTGGATAAACTTTTTCAGGAATTCATTCCGGAGAAAGTCCTCGACCTGGGAACGGGGACGGGCATTCTTTCCATCGCCTGCCTGAAGATGGGTTCAAAATTTACTTACAGCCTGGATTACAACAACCTTTCCATCGAAACGGCAAAGAAAAATCGAGGCCTGAATGGAGTAGAAAAGAACCTGCATCTCTGGATGGGAGAGGCAAAAGATTTTTTATACCTCCATGCCGACCTCCTCCTCGCCAACATGCATTTCCAGGTCATCGATGCGATCACCGATGAGGAACTCTTTTACACCAAGAAGTATTACCTCCTCTCCGGCCTGCTGGGCCAAGAGGGCTATAAAATCGAGGAAAAATTGAGAAGAAGGTTAACGCTCTTGGATTCTCACCAGGAAAATTTTTGGTTCACTTATCTCTTTCGAAATCTTTACGTGGACTCGGGGACGCAAAGGGTATAATCTCTCAACCAAGAGAAAGAAGGAGGCTTCAAGCATGGCCGGTAAATTCAAACGACTCTTTGAACCGATAAAGATCGGGGAGGTAGAAATTAAGAACCGTATCGCCATGGCCCCTATGGGTATCGGAGGGCTGATTAATCTGGACGGCAGTCCGGGCCCCCGGGCGCTGGATTACTACCTGGAACGGGCCCGGGGTGGGGTTGGCCTGATCATAACCAGCGTTTTTAAAGTGGAGAAGGAAGTGGAGCCATTCAGAGGAGGGATGCAGATCGTGTCCCGCCAGGCCCTCGCCCCTTTCACGGAGTTGGCCGAAGCGGTTCATTCCCTGGGAACTAAAATATTCGTGCAGCTGACCGCAGGATTCGGCCGGGTGATGGGTCGGTTAAGATTGGAGGGCCAGCCGGTATCGGCTTCAGCGGTCCCCTATTACTGGGACCCCAGACAGACCTGCCGCGAGCTGAAGACGGAAGAGGTAGAACAACTGGTCAAGGCATTCGGCAAGGCCGCCGAGGTCCTGGCAGATGCCGGGATCGACGGCATAGAACTCCACGCCCATGAGGGCTACCTCTTCGATCAGTTCGCCACCGCGCTCTGGAACCGGAGAAAGGACAAATACGGTGGAAGCCTGGAAGGAAGGTTGCAGCTGGCGTTCGAAGTCCTGAGGGAAATCAAAGGGAGAACGGGGCAGAACTTCCCCGTCCAGTACCGGTTCGGCCTCAAGCATTACGTGAAAGCTCTGAATTCGGGAGCTCTGCCGGGAGAATCATTTATTGAGGCGGGCCGGGATATCGAAGAGGGCCTGCAGATGGCCCAAAGGTTAGAAGCGGCCGGTTTTGATTCCTTGCACGTCGATGCCGGTTGCTACGACAGCTGGTACTGGCCCCACCCTCCGGTTTATCAACAGCCCGGGTTCATGGTCAATATGGCCGCGGCCGTCAAAAAAGCGGTCAAGATACCGGTGATCGGGGTAGGAAAACTCGGGCTTCCGGAACTCGCCGAAAAAGTCATTGCTGAGGGAAAAGCAGACCTGGTGGCCATCGGAAAAGCGTTGCTCACCGACCCCTTCTGGGTAAAAAAGGTGGAGGAGGGGAATGTGGAGCGGATTCGACCCTGTATCGGATGCCATGACGGATGCATGGGTAGGGTCACCAAGGGAAAACCCCTGTCTTGTGCGGTTAACCCGGCCACGGGTCGAGAGAGGTTTTACCGGCTCGAGCGGGCGGAGAGGCCTAGGAAGGTGTTGGTGATAGGGGGCGGACCGGCCGGGTTGGAAGCGGCTCGGGTCGCTTCTCTGAGGGGGCACCAGGTCGTTCTTTACGAAAAAGCAAATTCCCTGGGCGGCCATCTTCTGGAGGCCTCCGTCCCGGATTTCAAAAAAGATTTGGCCAGACTGCTGGATTGGTATAAAAAAGAACTTGAAGATCTGAACTTGGAGATCAAAACGGGTTTTGAGGTCAGTGCCGCAGTGGTGAAAAAGGAAAATCCCGAGGTCACAATCCTCGCCGCCGGTTCGATACCGATCGTTCCCGATATTCCTGGAGTTGAAAAAGAAATGGTTTTTACGGCGATCGATCTCCTCCGCGGGAAGAAGAAGGCTGGGGAAAAAGTATTGGTGTTAGGGGGCGGACTGATTGGCTGTGAAACCGCTCTATGGCTGGCCCGGCAGGGAAAGAAGGTCACAATTGTGGAACTCCTCCATGATCTCCTGACCGCCGGTATTCCCGTACAGCATATGAACCGCCTTATGCTGTTGGATATGCTTAAATTTTACAAGGTCAATGTATTCACCAATACCCCCCTCTCAGAAGTGACGCAAGAGGGCGCCATCGTCATGGATAGGGACTTCGGGAGAAGAAATCTTCCAGCAGATACCATCGTTATAGCGGCAGGATTAAAACCCGAACAGGAATTGTACCGCGCCCTGCAAGGCCAGACCCCCAATCTTTTTCTCATCGGAGATTCGCGAAAAGCCCAGAACATCATGAACTCCGTCTGGGATGCCTATGAAGTTGCCCGGATGATCTGAAATCGTCCCCTCCCCTGCTTTTCCCCAGCCTGAGGAGGGAGAGGGAGATCTGGATAAGAAATGAAGGAGCGAACATGGCCAGAAACGACCAGATGAAAGCGGCCATCAAGGCCGAACTCTGGTGACTTCCGAAATTTATCCTCGGGAAATTTCGCTCGATGTGACCCGGAGGGTGGTCCAGGAGATAAAAAGGAAACTCAAAAGCGCCGAATGAGCCCCAAGGAGGAAACCAAAGCATAAATGAGCAGAGTGGGCATCATCGCCAATCCAGCATCGGGTAAGGATATCCGCCGTTTGGTCTCCCATGCTACGGTCATTTCCAACACGGAAAAAACGGACGTGGTCAAGCGGGTCATCGTAGGACTGGATTCCACGGGGGTGGATGAGATCTTGATCATGCCCGACTATTACGGTCTCGGGATCCAGGCTTTGGAAGCTCTGAACCATCATCCCTTCACCTCAAAAATTTCCTTTCTGGATCTGGAAATCCAGGGGAATCAGGAGGATTCGATCCATGCCGCCCGGATGATGAAGGAATGCCGGGTGGATTGCATCATTACCCTGGGAGGGGATGGGACCAACCGGGTGGTGAGCAAAGCCTGCGGCGAAGTCCCCTTGATCCCCATCTCTACGGGGACGAACAACGTCTTTCCCGTTATGACGGAAGGGACGACCGCCGGAATGGCGGCGGGAATTTTGGCCCGGAAGATCGTGGACGGGAAAGAAGTGACCATGACCATGAAAAAATTAAAACTAATGGCGGGAGAAGAGGAAAGAGACCTTGCCCTGATTGACGCAGTCGTGGTCACGGAATCCTTTATAGGTGCCAGAGCCCTGTGGGATATGGAAAGGGTCGACCAGGTCTTCCTGACCCAGGCGGAGCCCGGATCGATCGGGCTCAGTTCTCTCGGCGCCGCCCTTCGCCCTGTTCGAAGCCAGGACCCTTTCGGCTTGTGGATTGAGTTGGGCCCGGGAGGAGAGAAAGTTCAAGCGCCCATCGCCCCCGGTTTAATCCGGGAAATGGAAGTAAAGAGCTACCGGGTGTTGGAACCCGGAGAGAAAGTGCCCATATCTCTTTCTCCCTCGATTATCGCTCTGGACGGGGAGCGGGAAGTAGAGGTAAACGTGCCGGACCAATTCGAGCTGGTTCTGGGCTTGGATGGACCGAAAGTCGCGAGCATCCCTAGGATTCTGGCGAAAGCATCGGAGAAAGGTTTTTTCCGGGTTGGCGCAAAATGGCCCAAGGGAGAAAGTCATGAGCTAAGGTCCAAATGAATTGCTAAATCGCGAAGAGCGGCCCCTCATCTTCCCCTCTCCCCCGATTATGGGGGAGAGGGATGGGGTGAGGGGACCTAAAATTGATGTTGGGATAAGGAGGAAAGACGACTATGCCCGAACAAAAAGTGCTGCAAGGAGATGAGGCCCAGATCTGCCAAGTCGGAGTGGTGGTGAAGGATCTGGATAAAACCATCGAATTTCTGACCTCCTTGGGACTGGGCCCGTTTGTGGTTCGCAATGTCACTCACCCCCGCGCTACCGTCCACGGAAAAACCGTATTTTATCAGGTCAGGCTCGCGCTGGCCCAGCAGGGCTCTTTGCAACTCGAACTGATCGAATACCAAAAAGGAGACACCATCCATAAAGAATTCCTCGATGAAAAAGGGGAAGGACTTCACCATATCCTTTTTAATGTGAAGAACCTCCAGACCACTTTGGACAAATTCGCCCGGAAAGGGATTGAGGTGCTTCAGCAAGACAAATTCGTAGGAGGGGGCGGCTTAGCCTATATGGGTACGGATAAAATCGGAGGGATCATCATGGAAGTCGTGCAACGCCCCCCTGATTATGATCCGGAAAAGGGAGTCCGATATGAATGAGCCGGAAGAGCCGAAATCGTCCGGCTAAAAATTGGCCGGGACTAGCCCAAAAAGGAATGGGAAAGAATGACTTTTGAAACAATGGAGAAATCCCAGGACCGCCGATTTTCGTCTTGACATAAGGAGATAGATTTGGTATTCGTTCATCGAAATTTTGAGAGTCGAGTATTAATACGGACGAAATAAATGTCTATACATCATTACGAGCCCGAAGGGCGTGGCAATCCGATTTTTGCCCGGGATTGCTTCGTCGCTCCGCTCCTCGCAATAGCCCAGATAGGTCGTCTTCCTACAAGCTCTATCTACCGCTTTCCTCAGGATCTTTCAAAAGCTGATTTCCTGGATAAAGATATCTTCAGGAAGACCTACCGGTTAGAATGAGTAATCCTGTTGTGGGGGCAGTTTCCCGAAAACAGGGGGTTAAACGATTCAAGACCGCTGCAACGGAAACGTTTCTACTCCGGATGAATGAATAGAAAATAGACAAGGTTAGCGATGGGAGGAAAGGACGGAAGGATGTTCCGGCAACACCTCAAAAATTTCGTGAATAAAAAGGAGGGTAGGAAATGAGGAACCAAAGGATGGGATTGTTGATGGCTTTACTATTCGCGCTGGGGATGTGCTCTTTTTCCCCGGCAAGTGCCGCCGAACCTTACAGGATCGGCGCCCTGTACCCATTTACGGGGAACCTGGCCCTGCTGGGCAATGAATCGTTTAATGGGTCCACCATTGCCGAGGATATGGTCAACGAAAAGGGCGGGATCAACGGAAGGAAAATTGTATGGGTGAAGGCCGATGGGGTGGACCCCAAGAAAGCCATGACCGAATGTGAACGGCTGATTGCGGTGGAGAAAGTCAAGATTATTAACGGCACTTACTCGAGCTCCCTCTCTTACGCGGCCAGCGAGGTAACCGAAAGGAACAAAATCATTTATTGGGAAGAGGGAGCGATCGCCGATAACATCACGGCCCGGGGGTTTAAGTACCTATTCCGGACCACCATCACGGCGAGCAGTGTCGGGAAAATGGCGGCCAATTTTACTAACGAAGTGGTCGCCCCCAAGCTCAAGATGGATCCGAAGAAAATGAAGGTAGCCATCATGTTTGAAGATTCCCTGTATGGCACAACCGTGGGAAACAGCGCAGTCAACAGGGTAAAGGAGCTGGGCATGGATTTGGTAGCCACGGAAAGCTACAGCGCCAAGACCGTGGACCTATCCTCCATCGTCATGATTTTTAAAAGCAAGAGGCCGGATGTAATCATCGCGACCAGTTATATGGAAGATTCCATTCTCTTCTGGCGGCAAGCCAAGGACATGGACCTCAATGTAAAAGCCTTCATCGGGACCGGGGCCGGCCATGGCATGCCGGAATGGGCTAAGACCTTTGGCAATGAGGCTAATTATATATTCAATGGTGACCCCCCGATCGGATTCAACCCCAAGATTTTCATAGGGAACACCCAAACCGTTTTAAATGACTTCCGGGAAAGATTCAACAAGAAATTTGGCCATTATCCCGCAACCCACGCCACTTCAGGATTCGTTTCCGCCCGGGTCCTCTTCGAAGACGTCCTTCCGAAGGCGGGTTCTGACGATCCGGAAGCCGTGCGCAAGGCGGCACTCGCCGTGGATATACCCCAGGGAGGAACCGTCTTTGGCTTCGGGGTAAAGTTTGCTCCCCCCGATAACCCTGCCGCCGGGCAGAATCTGAGAGCTCATCCGGTTATTATGCAATGGCAGGATCAGAAAATGGTAGTGGTTTATCCCGCGGGATTTGCCGTAGGCCAGCTTCTCCTACCCTTACCTACCTGGGAAGAGCGGGCCAAGGGCATCACCCGGTTTATCAAATAGCCAGCGGGTCGTAGGTGGAAGGGGGAGAAAGGGCCTAGCCCTTTCTCCCTATTTATTTCTCTGCAATCTTTTGCCCGGGGAAACCAGAATGGAAATCACCATCCTGCAATTGATTATTAACGGGTTATTATTGGGGGGAATGTATGCCCTGATCAGTATCGGGCTAACCCTGATCTTTGGAGTCCTGGAGATCGTCAATTTTGCCCATGGTGAGTTCTTAATGCTCGCCATGTATGCTTCCTATTTTTTATTTCAGTTTTATGGGATAGACCCGTATCTCAGCCTGCTCATCATCCTTCCGCTATTCTTCCTCATCGGGGTCGCGGTTCAAAGAGCCACCATCCAGCCCATCCTCAATGCTCCTCCTTTGAACCAGATATTCATGACCGTGGGGCTGTCCATGGTCCTGCAGAATGTGGCCCTCTTTTTCTGGACGGCCGACTACCGAATCGTGAAAACCAGTTATTCGGCTTTGACGTTGAAGACGGGGGGCTTGATGATTAGCTTCCCCCGTCTGGTGGCTTTCATCCTGGCCATGGGCCTCATCGCCGCCCTTTTAGTCTTTCTCCAAAAAACGTATACCGGCAAGGCCATCCGCGCTCTGGCCCAGGAAAGAAAAGCGGCCATGTTGATGGGGATCAATGTCTACCGCACCTATCAAATCGCTTTCGGAATCGGGATTGCCTGCGTCGGAGCGGCCGGGGCCATGCTGATTCCCGTGTATTTCGTCTTTCCTTCGGTGGGAACCCTGTTCGTGTTGATCGCTTTCGTCGTGGTGATCCTGGGCGGATATAACAGCCTTACCGGCTCCCTGGTCGGCGGCCTCATCATCGGAGTGGTCGAAGCGTTCAGCGGGTTTTTCATCTCTCCCCATCTGAAGGAGGCCATCTATTTCGCCATTTTCATCCTTATTCTCCTTTTCCGGCCAACAGGACTTTTTGGCCGGGCATGAACCGGTAAAGCAAAGGGTATAACCATGAGCTTGATTTTCAGGAATATCAGCGAAAACGGACTCCACCCGAAAATCTATTTTCCTTTTCTCCTCGTGGTGCTGATGGCCATCCTTCCCCTGGTTCCTCAAAATCCCTTCTATGAAGACATCATCGTCTCCAGTTTTTTTTATGGGGCCATGGCACTGGCCTGGAATTTAGTGGGCGGCTTTGCGGGCCAGATTTCCCTGGGCCATACCGCCTTTTTTGGAATCGGCGCCTATGCCTCAACCCTTTTATACCTCCATTATGCCCTATCCCCCTGGCTGGGGATGCTGGCCGGGGCTGTCCTCTCTGTGCTGGTGGCCATCGGCATTGGGATTCCCTGCTTCCGGTTGAAAAGCCACTTCTTCGCCCTGGCGACGATTGCCATCGGCGAAGTCCTTCGCTATTTGGCTTCCTACTGGCGAGGTTTAACCCAGGGGGGGGTCGGTTTACTCATACCCTTTAAGCCGGGGATCGAAAACTTTATGTTTAAAAGCAAACTTCCCTACGCCTATATTGCCCTGGCCTTGATGTTGGTCATGCTGTTCATTTGTTACGGGATCCGTAAATCCCGCTTTGGGTTTCACCTGATCAGCCTGCGGGAAGACCAGGATGCGGCGGAGAGCCTGGGAGTCAAAACCTCCCGCTCGAAACTGATCGCCTTGATCATCAGCGCTTTCTTTACCTCCATCACGGGTACCTTTTATGCCCAATATATTCTGTTTATCGACCCTTCCACGCTCTTTTCCTTGGGTTTTTCTGTTGAGCTTGCTCTTTTCTCCATCATCGGAGGCCTGGGAACTGTGACCGGGCCCATTTTGGGGGCCTTCATGCTGACCCCGCTGGACGTATTCCTCCGCGCCTGGCTTGGCGGCGTTTCGGCGGGCTTGAATTTCATCGTCTATGGGCTGGTATTAATGGTGGCCGTTAAGTATTTCCCCCTGGGAATCTTCGGCTGGGTGAAATCCTGGTATGGCCCGTTATTGCAGAGGCTCCCCGGCGG
>Ga0187849_1003495_pt1 | contig 13769 bp, 17 predicted proteins | sample June2016WEW_4_10_2_FD_132412 | JGI IMG/M metagenome (GOLD analysis project Ga0187849, IMG submission 132412) | Peatland microbial communities from SPRUCE experiment site at the Marcell Experimental Forest, Minnesota, USA - June2016WEW_4_100 | ecosystem: Environmental > Terrestrial > Soil >... | reverse complement strand
GATCCCTGAATCTTGGCCGGAATTGAGCCGTGAGTCTGCCGCTCACTGACCACGGCTCGCGGCAGCAGACGTTTCCACCACCGCAGGAACGCGCTACATCGCTCAATCGCGATTCTTGGGGGGCATGTGCTTATTGACAGGATGAGGAAGGGTTGTAGGATGAGGTTATGGGCAAACAGTTTCGGAGTTGCGATTTGAATCAGGCCTGCTTGCTCCCTCCCTCGCTGCAGGATGGGCTGCCGGAGGGCCACCTGGTGCGGTTTGTGGCGGAGGTGGTGGAAGCCTTAGACCTGTCAGCGATTTGCGGTAGAGTAGGAGAGAGGGCGATCCCGCAGAGCGGGACGACCCACTCTCCCCTCGTCGAACCGGACAAGCAGATTTCCCGACATCCGGCTCGCCTGGAAACCTATGGCCGCAGGCTTGCGCAGGCAGTTGAGGGCGGCCAGCCTTTACAGACGCACCCGCCCCACGCGCTGGAGTTGCGGGTAATGGCTGACGCCTTCCGGCGGTCGGAAGGGCCGTTGGCTGCGTCGCCTCAGATGTTGCGTGGGGCGAGCGAGAACGTACGCGTTGAGGGCACGGAAGGTGTGCCGGGGATACCCGAAATCGAAGTAGTTCCTCCAGCCCTCATAAGAGGCTGATGAAAAAGCCTTGGAGCGCTGCCGTAGCGCCGGCTTCCAGGCGGACTGGCCACCTTCAATTAGCGTCACGAGGCCCAATCGGGTTCGCTTCCGCTACGGCTCACAGGTTTGCTTCCCCGGTTTCCGCCCGACGGAATTGCTCCATCCCGCGCCGGTTCCGCTACACGTACGAACGAGCAATTTACGCGGTAAACTCCTTTCAGTTTACAAGATCAGCCAGGCTTAGCCTGGTGTTCCGGAGGCGCAGATAAAAATGTCCAGACGTTCATGGTGTGTACTCATTACCGTGATGTTGTCACTGCCGTTCGCGATGATCGTGCGGGAGCAATCGGTGTCCGCTCCCTCTCCTCAAGAAATTGCAAAGGCCTTTCATTGGCCGAATGGGAAGCGGGTGGCTGTAAGCCTGTCATTCGATGATGCGCGCCGCAGCCAAGTCGATCGGGGGCTGGACGTGCTGAACCCTACCGGCGTGAAGGTCACCTTCTTCGTCGTTCCGGAAAATGTGAAAAAGCGGTTAGAAGGTTGGAAGCGCGCCTTGGCCAGCGGGCATGAAATCGGGAACCACAGCCTGACCCATCCTTGCTCCGGAAATTTTCCCTTTTCGTTCCGCAACGCCCTGGAAAACTATAGCCTGGAGCAAATAGCCCAGAATGTCGATGAAGCGAATGCAGAGATTCAGCAACTTCTCGGTGTGCGCATGGTAACCTTCGCCTATCCCTGCGGCCAAAAGTTTGTCGGGAGGGGCCGCCAAGTGAAAAGCTATGTCCCTCTCATCGCTGAAAGGTTCCTGGTGGGGCGCGGCTTTTCTGAAGAACATTTCAATAACCCGGCTTTTTGCGACTTGGCGCAAGCCAGCGGTACGGTCTCCGACGATTTGGATTACATCCAGATGGTGAAATTGATTTCCCAGGCCGCCACGCAAGGTGCGTGGATCATTTTTGCCGGGCACGACATCGGCGAAAAGGGCTTTCAGACGACAGATGCGAGCGCTCTGGCAGCGCTCTGTAAGTACATGCAGGATCCCGCCAACGGAGTCTGGGTTGACACCGTCGAGAAAATTGGCAATTACATTCAGCAGCAGCGCCCGGGCCGAGGTGAATGAAACCGTCCTTGACGACCGCCCCTGAGACCAATGCTGTTCACATAGGGGGTTTGAGGAAATTACTTCTCGATTCGTTCCTGAGTGCCCCCCTCACCCGGAGCTTCGCTCCACCCTCTGTCGTCGCGGCGACAGAAGGGCCGGGGGTGAGGGGGACCCAGGTTAAGTGAACACCATTGCCCCAAATACACCTCTCGCAGAGCCTCTTGACTCCCACAGTGTAAATCGTTATCGTCTCGGGCTACAAGCATATGGAATAGCCCTCTGAATGTGAGGAAGAGAGCCCCAAAGGCGGTAGCACGATGTCCAAACCATTATCGGCTGTAGATTGCATCAGCCCGGCATTTGCCCAGACAAAGCATCAGCTCTTCGCGCCCTTTCGACTGCAACGCTGGGCGCGCCTGGCCCTCGTTTGCCTGATCACCGGTGAATTCGCCGGTGGAGGGGGTGGTGGGCCTTCGGGAAACTTCAATTTCCCTGTACCGCAAACCAAGGGCGGCAAGAGTTTGCTCGCCATCCCCAATATCCACTGGGGCCAGATTCTCCCTTGGCTGCCCTGGATTCTGGCCAGCGTTGTCCTGGTGTTCTTGTTCATCTTCCTGTGGATTTATATCGCCTCGGTGTATCGCTTCGTGCTCTTTGATTCTGTTCTCTATGATCGCTGCGAACTGAAAGGGAGTTGGGGGCGGTGGGAGCCCTGTGGACGTAGCTATTTCTATTGGTGTCTCGCCATCTTTGTTGTGTTCGCGGTCGGGTTTTCCTTGCTCATCGGGGCGCCTCTGCTCATCGCCTGGCGCGCCGGGTTATTCCACCATCCAGGCGAACACCTCGTCGCGCTGATTCTAGGCGGCGCCGCGCTTCTCTTCATCCTGTTCGCATTCTTCGTGCTGGGCGCGATCGCCAGTCTCTTCGCCAAGGATTTCTGCGTGCCTATCATGGCGATGGAAAAGGTGGGAGTGCTTGACGCCTGGCGCCGTCTGCTCCCCATGCTGGCCGCGGAGAAGATGGGGTTCACCGGCTATGTGCTGATGAAAATTGTTTTGGCCATAGGTTGTGCCATCATTTTCGGCATCATTACGTTTCTGACCTTAATCATCTTGCTCATCCCTCTGGGGATCGCGGGGGTCATTCTTTTCTATGGCGGGAAAGCGATAGGGCTCACCTTGAATGTCGCAACCATCAGCATCCTGGTCGTGCTGGGTGGCATCATTCTAGCCGGCATTCTCTATCTGATCGCGCTGATCAGTACGCCTCCTATGGTCTTTTTCCAGTCTTACGTGCTCCACTTTATGGGCTCCCGATACCGGGCGCTGGGCGCAGTTGTCTTCCCGCCACCGCCGGAAACTCTGCCGCCTCCTGCCCTCGACGAACCGCCGATACTTGAGCCATCGATCGGGTGATCTGATGATCGGGTGATCGGGTGAACAAATAATCCTTTCATAGGGCCATTGAGGAACCTGCTCTAGGGGTGGCCGGTAAATCGAAGGAAAAGACGATCCCGTTGCGAGTTTAGAAGTTCGATTTCGACGATGCGGTGATTTGGGGAACGGTCTTTTGTTCACCCGATCACCCGATCGCCGGATCACCCGATGATTTGTTCACCCGATCACCCGATCATTTCCTCGCGCGGCTCCCAGGCTTTAAGGCGGGAATTCCTGCCTGGCAAAGCGGGCAATCAGCAGGATTGTAATTTTGAATCTTCAGGGTGATGAGCGCAACTTTGGGAAGGCCCAGGTCTGCCGCGCCGCCGCTGCGGTCGATGAGGGCGCCCGCGCCCACCACCTTGCCGCCCGCCTGTTCCACGCATTGAATCGTCTCGCGGGTGGAAAGTCCCGTGGTGATGACGTCTTCCACTACCAGGGTGGGTTCGCCGGGATCCAAGCTGAAACCGCGGCGCAGCGTCATGGCCCCTTCCTGCCGCTCGGTGAAGAGCGCGCGCACACCGAGGGCGCGAGCCACTTCGTGCGCCACCAGGACTCCCCCGAGTGCCGGAGCGGCCACGACGGATGCTCCCAAATGACGCAGTTTTTCGGCCAACTGTGAACACAATTGCTCCGCCACGCGCGGATGTTGCAGCACCAGCGCGCATTGCACGTAGCGATCGCTATGGAGGCCCGAAGAAAGTATGAAGTGTCCTTCCAGGAGCGCCGAATACTTGCGAAAGACCGCGAGGATCTCGTTTTCGGTCATGATTCTTGAGCCTGTGGCAAAGGGGGTGTGAATGCCTTCTCCATCTCTGCCGCGATGGCGTCGGCCGCGGCGGCAGGGTCCGGAGCTCCGGTAATGGGCCGTCCGATGACCAGGTAGTCTGCGCCTGCGCGGATGGCGCTCTCAGGAGTAGCGGTGCGCGCCTGGTCATCACTCACGCCCGCCGCCGGCCGAATGCCGGCGGTGACAATCAGGAAGTTTGGAGCACACGCTTGCCGAATGGCGGCAATTTCGCGCGGCGACGCGACCACACCATCGACGCCGGCGGCCTGCGCGAGCCGCGCCAACCGGATGACAACTTCTTCCGGAGAGCCTTGGAATCCCACTTCTGCAAGGTCCTCCGCGCCGAGGCTGGTCAAGGCCGTGACCGCAAGGACGCGCGTGGACCGCGCCACGCCTCTTGCTTTCGCCGCGGCGCGGACACCGTCCACGGCAGCTTCCATCATCTTGCGCCCGCCGGAGGCGTGGACCGTCAGCAGGCTTACCCCCAGCATCCCCGCTTGCTGCGCGGCGGCGCGGATCGTATTGGGAATATCGTGGAACTTGAGATCGAGAAAGACTTGTTCCCCCGTGGCCACCAGATAGCGGGCCACCACTGGGCCCTCCGCCGTGAAGACCTCCGAGCCCACCTTGAACATCCCCACGTGCCCGTGGAGCTTTTGTGCAACTTGCACGGCGGCCTCGGCGCTTGGGACATCCAGCGCCACAATGATTTTTTCTTTTGCCGGCATAGCCGCCATTTTAGTGGAACCAAGCGGAAAGTTGAAATGGAAAGTTTTGGGTCCTTTCACCGCAGAGACGCGGAGACGCTGAGATTTGAAAATGAAACAGTTCTTTCTGCGCCTCAGCGCCTCTGCGGTGAGAATTGTCTTTTTCACCGCTTCGACTGACCGTCTCAACGATACTTGCGGGTTTGGAGCAACGCCTTGACCTCATTGTGATTCCCCAGGAAACAGACGAACAAGTCCGATGGCCGGTCCTGAAGAATGAAGCGTAACGAAACATCGCCGCGACACTCGAAAATCTTATCGCCCAGTTTGCGAATTCGGAGGCCGCTGTGCACATGCGGCCAGCCAAAGGTTTCCGGCAACTCGCACAGCGCTAACAGGCACTCGGTTCTTTCGTTCTTCGGCAGGTTCTGTAAGCGTCGTAACACCGCGGGGTCAATCGAGAGAAGCTTACTCAAGCATGTTCCTCAGTTGCTCGGTGGTGACGGTCACCAATTTCCCCGACCGTTTGAGTCGGCGATAGCGTTTTTCGGTGGCGTCCGCAAACGCCGCGATCTGCTCCGGCGTCGCCGCGTATTCGCGTTGCGCGTAATCGGTGGATTCTCCCTCGACCCTGCGCAGCGCAATGATTTCGGCGCCACGGATAATCCCGATGTCTTGCCCGCTGGCAGCAGCGTCAAGCCAGCGGCTCAGATTCTTCTTCGCCTCCGTAATGGTTAGAGTCTTCATAAAGTCTTTAACACGCCTTGTCAATTCCCGGTGCTGTCCTAATTTCAGATGTAGCGCCGGCTTCCAGCCGGCATTGAGCCGCCAAGATGGCGGCGCTACGTTCAAATTGGGACAGCACACAATTCCCCTCCAACCAGGGCCGCTACCTGCTTTTTCTTGCCAACCTGGAAACGAAGCGCAGACCTTATACGGCCTCGACAAACCAAGTCCGCGCTGCCTTGTTGGGAAGTTGATTTACTTTCGCCCCTGCCAATATTAGAATTGAGCGAGTGAAAGGGAATCACCCTGACGAGGAATGCCAATGCCCGCGAGAACTCTACCGCCCGTGCGCCCGGCTCGCCTTAGGCCGATCGACCGTACGCATGAACTTGCCTGGATAACCCAGCATCGTCCCGAATACCAAAGCGAATGGGTGGTTCTGGATGGGGACCGGCTAATCGGTCATGGGGTTGACCCAGTGCCCCTTGTCGAGCGGGCCCGTTCCCAGGGTGTTGAACGCCCGCTCGTGACCCGAATTGAAGAGGAACCCATTGCCTGCACAGGAGGGTGGCTCTGAATTTGTACTCCCTGACTTTTCCCTTTCTCCACTCCTATTCCGGCCAGAGTGCAATTTCTATTCCTCTCACCCTGCTGTCGGCTCCTTCGCGATATGTGGACCTGCTCGCGAAGTTGGATACGGGCAGCACTTACTGCATCTTCAATAGAAGTTACTCCACCCTCCTCGGATTGGACCTCTACTCAGGCATTTCACAGCGAATTCGAACCGCGACAGGCGCCTTTCAAACCTACGGCGACGAAGTGACGGTCTCGGTCTTTGACCTGGAGTGGCAAGCCGTCGTGTATTTTGCCGAAAGCGATTCTCTTTCGCTTAATGTCCTGGGCCGTTTTGGCTTCTTGGATCGACTCGGAATTGCCGTGGTTGATTATGACGAACAACTCTATTTGGGTTTGTATGGGCAGGAGTAGCAAGTAGCGCGGACCGCTTTTGGGGGTCCGCTGCTAATCACCGCTGGCTTCCCCACCTCCGAAGAGTTTGCGGAATTCGTCCGAAGATTTTCGCAGCGCGAGCCAATCGGCGAAAAGGTCTGGAGTCTCCAGCCACACCTGGAACCAGCTCGCGATTTCCTGCTTTTCCTGGCGCTTCTGAGCTTGAACGCGCGGGTTAGCGGCGAGGCTCCGGGCGCGCAGTTTGCCTTTTTTCACCAGCGCGCAGACCATCGCGGCGCCAAGGCGGTCCGCCGCGCCTGAATACTCGCGAAAAATCGCATCGAGTCGCAGCAAGGATTGTTCAGCGCTGGCCAAGTCGTGAAATTCCAACACGCCTTTCAGGCGGTTCGCATAAGGCTCCGGCATGACCGGATCGGAGTAACGGTCCTCATACCGGACCTCGTACCCGGCCTCTCGCAGGACCGAGGCAATGTAGCCGAGCGAAGTTCTATCGACAGGGCCGAGGTGGCGGCGAAGTTCGTTGCGAGCGGCGTGCAGATCGCCCACCTCGATGCGCTGCCTCGCTCGCGCCCGGCAAAAATCAAGAAGGATCTGCTTTTTGCTGGCCTTGGGAGACATTTCTTGGCTCAGGAGTCAGGAGTCAGAAGTCAGGAGTCAGAATACGGAAGAGGGCAGACGGTACTCGGGGTGCAAGGTAACGGCATTGAACGCCGTCCCCTGTTTGCCGTCTACCGTCTACCGTATACCGTATACCGTCTACTGCCTCCTGACTCCCTTCTATACCGTGCCACGTTGCGCTGGTGTTCGGCAAGTGTACGAGAAAAGACGTGACCGCCGTGATTATTGCTCACGAAATAGAGCGCGTCGCCGCTCGCCGGGTGGAAGGCGGCACGAAGCGAGCTTTCTCCCGGATTGGCAATCGGCCCGGGTGGCAAACCTGCGTGGCGATAAGTATTAAAAGGTGAATCGAAGTTCAGATCGCTCACTCGGATGACTCCGATGGGACGGTCGGCAAGGCGCGCCGCGTAAATCACCGTGGGATCGCACTGGAGCAGCATGCCTTTTTCGAGCCGGCGCGTGAAGACCCCGGCCACCACCGGCCGCTCCGCCGGGTCGGGAGTCTCCTTCTCCACCAGCGCGGCCAACGTGACCACGGAGTGCAGGTTCCCCGAGCCCGGAACGATCTCGTCATGAAGCTTCGTTTGCAGCACGTGCCGGAAGCGGATGATCATCGTGGCAATAACCGTGTCTGCCGTTACCCGGCGGGGGAATCGATAGGTATCCGGGAAGAGGTAACCCTCCAGTGATGGAGCGTCAGGATCCAAGTCGTGGATGAGCGAGGTTTGCTCCGTGCGGCGTAAGAAATCGGCGGGGTCGAGGGCCATGCGCTCCGCGAGAATGCGCGCCATATCGAACCGGTCTGAGCCTTCGGGAATCACCACCGGATAGAGATACACATCCCCCACGATCAATTTCCGGTAAACATCAATGGGGCGCAAGGGCCGGTCGAAGAAGTATTCACCCGCCTTCAGACGGTGGCGAGCGCGTCCAATCCAGTAACGGGCGAGGAAAGGCGACTTATGGGCGAGCACGCCCCGGGCTACAAGGAGGTCGGCGATCGCGCGGGCGCCCGTGCCGGGTGCAATTTCCAGCATCTCACGGCCTGCGAAACCACGGTACGGCCGGTAGAGGTCCCATGCCCCCCAAGCCACGCCCGCCAGGCACAGCGCCACGACCATCGCTGCGAGTTTGCGCTTCATCCCTCCGGTCCGCTCCTCCGGCTACGCTCGTTTTCCAGGTAATCCAGATAGCTTTGCAGGAGCAGTACCGCCGCCACACGGTCCACGGCGCGCTGCCGTTTGCCGATGCTCAACCCCGCTTCACGCAGGGTTCGATTCGCCTCGACACTCGTCAGGCGCTCGTCGCGCAATTCCACCGGGCAAGGCAGGCGCCGGCGAAGTTTTTCCACGAATTCCGCGACACGTTGCGACATGGCAGTTTCGGCGCCGCTGTGACCGATGGGGTTTCCCACCAGCACCCGCGCCACGGAATATTCCTCGACGAGCGAATGTAGCCGGTCTAAATCGTCGGCGAGGCGCGTCCGTTCGAGTGTGGGCAGGCCCTGGGCCGTCATCCCCAGCGCGTCGGACACCGCCAGGCCCATGCGCTTGGTGCCGAAATCAATCGCCAAGATTCGTGGAATCACGATGGTGTGCGCCCGTCCGCCGATGTCAGCCGCTATTTCCGTGGCGATCCCGCGAAGCCACTGGGAACACCGCATGGACTTGATGATACACCCAACAAGCAAAATCGCGGGAGGGCGGACGTGACGCAGCGCGGCGGAGCCGCAAAAGAAAGTCAAAAGGCAAAACGCAAAAGGCAAAGCCGAGTGTGCCGCACACCTTCAGGGCCATGAATTCATCAACGGCGAAGAGCCCCCTTACCCACCGCCTCGCGGTCCCCCCTCTCCCCAAGGGAGAGGGATAAAAACAAAAGTCATAGCCCTCTCCCGGGATAAAAATCGATATCACTGCCCTCTCCCTTGGGGAGAGGGGGGACCGCAAGGCGGCGGGTGAGGGGTCTTTTTCAATCCCATCGGACCTTGCGGGAAGCCTGGGCCGTAACGGCACCCGCCAGGGCCGGGGATCGCCGCCACACGCATCCTGATTTCCGAACGCACTTACGGCGCATCGGGAGCAAACGGCGGGCGCTCGCCCCGGTTGCCGCTAAAGGGATTGACAAGCATTTAAAGTTGTTTACAGTGGATTCAAAGGCCTAACGCCGGTGCAGTTCAGCTTTAGACTTCCGCCGCCTCGGCGGCGAACTCCCCCACCCTCGTGGGCCGGTCAGCGAGTTCCAGGGTCACCGCCTTCTCGTCGCAACAAGTGTATCGCTCGCAACGCAGGCAATCATGCCAGACTTTGGCGGGAAATCTCTCCCGGGGGCTTGGGTGAAATCCTACCTTCTCAAAAAATGTGGGCGCGACGGTGAGGGCGAAAACGGTCTTCAGGCCAATGGCTTCGGCCTCGTTAACGAGCTCTTCCGTCACCTCCCTTCCGATGCCTTGGGACTTCAGCGTTTCATCGATGCACAGGGAGCGGATTTCCGCTAGCTCCTGGCTGTAGAGTTTCAGCGCCCCACAGCCCACCAGTTTGCCCTCGTCCTCGGCCACCGTAAACTCCCCCACGTTTTCGTAAATGTCGGTCAGCGTGCGCGGCAGCATGATGCGCTCGCCGGCATAGTGGCTAATCAGCCGGTGGATTTCCGGCACATCATTCAGCTTGGCTTTACGGATCGTCAACTGCGTTACCTCGTTCTGGGGATTAGGGGCTAGGGATTAGGGCGTAAAGGAACACCGCAATTCCCCACTCCCCACAAACTCCTAATCCCTGGTCCCTAGTCCTTAATCCCTAACCCCTAATCCCCAGCCCCTAACTACGCGTGCGCATCCTGCATCAGCAGAATCATGAGCGCCTTTTGCGCGTGCAGCCGGTTCTCCGCTTGGTCATACACCACAGATTGGGGCGAATCGATAACCTCGTCTGTAACCTCCTGGCCGCGGTGAGCCGGAAGGCAGTGCATAAACACCGCCCCGGCGTCAGCCACCGCCATCAGGTCTTTGGTCACACGGTACGGCGCAAAGACCTGGTTGCGCAAATGCGCGGCGTGTTCCTGGCCCATGCTAGTCCAAACATCCGTATAAACGGCGTGAGCCCCCGTCACCGCGTGAATCGGATCATGGGAAGCCTTGACGGTCGAGCCGCTCTCGGCCGCGAAGGCGCGCGCAGTTTCCAGCACCGCCGGCTTGGGCTCGTAACCCGGCGGCGTCGCGACGCGAACCGACGCTCCGAGCTTTGCCCCCAGAATCATCAGCGAGTGGCACACATTGTTGCCGTCGCCGACGAAGGCCATCTTCAATCCCTTCAGGTCACCAAACTTTTCGTGCAGGGTAAAGAAATCCGCCAGCGCCTGGCAAGGATGAAAGAGGTCGGTCAACGCATTGATCACGGGGATGGTGGCGTTAGCAGCCAACTCCAGAACAGATTCGTGGGCGAAGGTCCGGGCCACGATGCCATGCACCCAACGCTCGAGGTTGCGGGCGATGTCCTTAATGGCTTCGCGCTCGCCGAGGCGGGGCTTGGTGTGTTCCAAGTACACGGCAAAACCGCCCAGGCTGGTCATGCCGACTTCAAAGGTGGTGCGGGTCCGCAGCGAGGCCTTCTCAAAGATCATCGCCAGTTGCTTGCCGCGTAACGCGTGCGCATACTCTCCGGGCCTCGCCTTGACCCGCTCCGAGAGATCGAAAAGGAGCTTCAAGTCATTGTGGGTCAGGTCCTGGTCAGCCAGGAGATCCCGAACACTTAAAGTTTCCGCTTTCTTGATCGTTGTCGTCATCACCGCCATCATGCGTTTACCCCCTTCATCCCGGCCGCCGGCTCAAGCGCTGCCAGGATTGGCCTTAGAATCCCTATCGCTTCGTCAACGTGCTGCTTTTCGATAATCAAAGGCGGCAGGAAGCGCAGCACTTTCTCCTGCGTGCAATTCATTACCAAGCCGGCTTCCAGCGCCTGCCGCACCACGGACTTTCCGGAGGTCAGCAGTTCCACGGCTATCATCAGGCCGTCGCCGCGGACTTCCTGAATTACCGGAAGGTCAGCGCGCAACTTTTCCAGCTCTTGGCGGAAGTAAGCTCCCACCTCGCTCACGTGGGCAAGGAAGCCGGGGCGTTCGAGAATCTCCAGAACTTTCAGCGCCACGCGGCATTGCAGCGGTCCGCCCCCGAACGTGGTTCCATGCATGCCGGGGGAGAAAGCCTGCGCAACTTCCTCGCGTGCCAGGAGGGCGGCCAGCGGCAGGCCCGCGGCCAGAGGTTTGGCCACCACCACGACGTCGGGCTGCAAACCGAATTTGGTGAAGGCAAAAAATCGCCCCGTGCGGCCCAACCCGCACTGGATCTCATCGCAGATCAACAACGCCCCGTGGGTGTGGCAAAGTTCGGCCGCGGCCTTCAAGAAATCTTCGCGAATTTCAACAATGCCGCCTTCGCCCTGAATCACTTCCACCATCACCGCCGCCACCTGCGGAGTGCAGCTTTCGCGCAAGTGAGCCGTGTCGTTCAGGCGGACGAAGCGGACTCCCGGCGGCAGGGGCTCGAAAGGCTCGCGATACTTCTTCGGCCAAGTGGCCGAAAGCGCGCCAAACGTGCGCCCGTGAAAGGAGTTTTCCAACGCCAGAATTTCAAAGCGCTGGAAGGGCCCCGGCGCGGCGTGCTGGCGCGCGTAAGCGCGCGCCAGCTTCATTGCCCCCTCAATGGCTTCCGTACCGGAGTTGGCGAAGAACGCGCGATCCATGCCGGAAAGCCGCGTCAACTTCTCCGCCAGCGGCGCTTGGTACGGGTGGTAAATAAGGTTGGAAACGTGCAGAAGGTTTTCCGCACCGTCGCGCAACGTGGCCATGATTTCCGGGTGGTTATAACCCAGCGAATTGACCGCCAGGCCGCCGAGGAAATCCAAATACTTCTTCCCCGTGTCGTCGTAGAGGTAACACCCCTCACCGCGCACGGCGAGAATCGGCAGCCGATCGTAGGTGGGAATCAACACGCGCTTTTCGAGTTCAGCAATCTGGTCGCGGTTCATGAGCCCTTCACAATCCGGGTTCCGGCGGTTTTCCCTTGCTCGATCGCGCGGATTAAGGCGTGGGGAGCGGTCGTCGAAAGGATGTCCACCTCGCCCACGTTTTGGCGCAGCGTTCGCGCGCAAGAGAGCAGCTTCGGAATCATGCCGTCCCGAACAACTCCTTGGCTAATCAAGCGGCGGATGTCTCCGAGCCGTACCACCGGCAGCAGGCACTTTTCCGCGTCCCAGACCCCACCGGATTCGGTGAGGTAAAGCAGGCGGTCGGCGTGGAGCGCCACGGCCAGAGCCGCCGCCAAGTCGTCGGCATTGATATTCAGAAACTCGCCGCGCGCGTTCACGCCCAGGCTGGCTACCACGGGGATCATGCCGCCGCCCAGGGCGAGCTCCAGCACCGTGGTCTTGACCTTGTGCGGCCGGCCGACGAAGCCTAAGTCCCTCTTGCTGCCATTCGTGCCCACGGTTAGTTTGCGCGCGCGCACCAGGCTGCCGTCACCGCCGCAAAGTCCCAGCGCGGGCTGCCCCAGCGATTCAAGTTCCGCAACCCACTGCTTGTTCACCAGGCCCGCCAGCACCATCATGGCCACGTCGCGGGTGGCGGCATCGGTTACCCGCAGGCCCTGGTGAAACTCCGTCGCCATGCCCAGGCGTTCGAGCGTGCGCGTCAGCACCTTGCCGCCGCCATGCACCACCACCACGGAATGGCCGGCCCGGTGAATCGCCGCGATTTGCCGCGCCAAGTCCTTGCGGCCTTTCGGGTCTTCCGCACCGTGTCCGCCGATTTTGATGACCAACTTCATTTTCAAATCTCAAATTTCAAATCGGAAATCTCAAATCTGCAATCCGGAATCCGGAATCTGGAATCCGGAATATCAGAGCAATCCCGTTTCTTTTTGATAACCAACTTCACCTTCAACTCTCATCTCAAATCTCAACTTTCAACTATCGACCATCGACTATCAACCTTCAAATCTCAGAGCAATCCCGTCTCTTGCGGAAAGCCAAACATCACGTTCATGTTCTGCACCGCCTGCCCCGCCGCACCCTTCCCCAGATTGTCGAGAGTGGAGACCAGGATGAGCCGCCCCGTGGGTTCGTCGAGGGCAAAGCCAATGTCGGCAAATTGTGTATTCGCCACGCCCTGAATCTCCGGCAACGTTCCCGCCGGATAAATGCGCACCATGGGCGCCGCCGCGTAGAAATCCTTGAAGAGCTTTTCGACCTCGCTCAGCTCGCGCCGCTGCGAGAGGCGCAAATAAATCGTCGTCAGGATGCCCCGCGTGATGGGCAAAAGGTGGGGCGTAAAGATGAAATCTTTTGACGAAAGCGCAAGCTCCTGGAGCATTTCCGGCAAGTGGCGGTGACGGAAAAGGCCGTAGGCGCGCAGGTTCTCGTTGACCTCGGGAAAATGCAACTTCTCGCTGGGCGTGCGGCCGGCTCCGGTGGCGCCGGATTTCGAATCGGCAATAATACCCGCGGCCACGTTGACCCAGCCCGCTCTAAGGAGCGGAGCGAGCGCCAGAATCACGGAGGTCGGGTAGCAGCCGGGATTCGCAACCAGCCGCGCCTTGGCAATCGCCGGCGCAGCAAATTCCGGAATGCCGTAAACCGCCTCGGCCAGTGTTTCCGTGGCGTGGTGATCAAAATCGTACCACTGCGCATAAGCGGCGGGGTCTTTCAGCCGAAAGGCTCCGCTGAGGTCCACCACCCGCAAGCCGCTCTCGAGGAGGCGTGGTACGATTTGGTGTGAGGCTTCGTGCGGCGTGGCGAGAAAAACCACGTC
>Ga0187849_1003488_pt1 | contig 13791 bp, 7 predicted proteins | sample June2016WEW_4_10_2_FD_132412 | JGI IMG/M metagenome (GOLD analysis project Ga0187849, IMG submission 132412) | Peatland microbial communities from SPRUCE experiment site at the Marcell Experimental Forest, Minnesota, USA - June2016WEW_4_100 | ecosystem: Environmental > Terrestrial > Soil >... | reverse complement strand
TGGGCTTTCATCGACACCTTCAAATTCAAAATCCCTCTTCCATTTACTGTGACCGAATTAATATCTCTGTACTTTTACAGGGACCTTGTTCGGGTGCTTAAGGGAACTCCCTTTTACGATTCCCTTTGATTTCACTTTCACTTTAATGTTTACATATTTATATAACATGTGTTATATTACCAATAATATTCCACGCGATGCTATAAGAAAAAGGCCTTTTACTTATGGCCCGATTCGCAATCAGCCACCGGCCAGACGATGACTACCCGGGACAGATCAAGAAACTCCGGGCTGACCTTGGCCTTACGCAGCAAGCATTGGCGGAAAAGCTGGGTGTTTCCTTTGCCACGGTGAACCGATGGGAGAACGGGCAAACAAAGCCCTCCCAATTATCTTGGACCCAGCTTCATCAGCTTGAAATCATGATGGCCGAAGAGGCCTCGCAGGAAACCAAGAGAAGTGAAGAACCCCCTCCAACCGTACTTGATTTCACCGCTCCTCCGGATATCGTGAAAGTATTGGCCGAAGGAGAACGCCTTTCCTTTGGACACTTAACAAATCCCACCTTTGCCACTGAAATCTCCAGGATCGACCCCTTACCACACCAACGAATCGCCGTTTATGACCACATGCTTAAGCAGTCCCGGCTTCGTTTCCTTCTGGCTGATGATGCAGGTGCGGGCAAAACAATTATGACGGGGCTTTATATCCGTGAAATGCTTTCCCGCAGACTCCTCCAGCGCATTCTTATTGTCTCCCCAGCGGGTCTCGTTGGAAACTGGCGTAGAGAGCTTGCCACCCTTTTCAATCTGCCATTCCGGATCATAAGCGGCTCTGATGCTCGAGTGGGAAATCCCTTTGTCGGAGACGACAGCAACTGGGTCATCATCAGCCTCGATACATTGGCCAGTCCGAGGTGTTTTGCAAGGCTCAGGGAACATGCCATCGTTCCATACGACCTAATCGTTTTTGACGAAGCCCACAAACTGGCGGCAGACCGCGGTACAGACCTTCGGGTACGCAGGACTGACCGTTATTGCCTTGCAGAAGCCCTCGCCGGGGTTCCAAACCTCCATGAACGCTGGACCCTCGGTTGGAACGCCCACCATCTGCTTCTGCTCACTGCCACACCTCACATGGGTAAGGACTATCCCTACTACGCCCTTTGGCGGCTTCTTGAGCCGGAGGCCCTCTCCACCCCCGAGGCTTTCAATGAATTCCCGCCTTCACAGCGCCAAAAGCGTTTCATCCGTCGTACAAAAGAGGAAATGGTCTACCTGGACGGCAAACCGCTTTACCCAAAACGTTTTTCCGATACCCTCGGCAAAGATGCGGGCGTTCTATTTAGGGTGGCAGATTTTCCCGACACCGTCGGGAAAATTGGAGGCGAGGGTAATATTCCCGACAGCGTCGGGAGAAAGGGAAAATAAAAAGCGCCAGATACTGTCTGGCAAATCCACGCAATCATCCAGGCCCGTTCCTGTGTCGGCTCTCCCGGGATTTTCTCCAGCAGAAGTATTCCCGCTGTCGTGGTCCCAATATGTGCGTTTGATAGCGGTGGAGCATCCACAAGCCCGTGCTTTCTATGAGTCGGAAGCCGTACGGGGAGGTTGGTCCGTCCGGCAGCTTGATCGTCAGATCAGCACGCAGTTCTATGAGCGGGCGGTCAAGTCAAGGCACCCCCAGTCCTTAATTGCTCGGGGACAAGTGCAGCAAAAGGAAGACGTTGTCGCCGTTGAGGAGGAAGTGCGAGACCCCTATCTCCTTGAGTTTCTAAACTTAAAGGACGAATACAGCGAAAACGACCTGGAAGAGGCCCTGATCCGCCATCTTGAGTGGTTTCTGCTGGAGATGGGAACGGGTTTCACCTTTGTCGCCCGACAGAAACGGATTCGCATCGGCGACTCGTGGTATCGCATCGACTTGTTGCTCTACCACCGCGGGTTGAAATGTCTTGTCATAATCGACCTCAAAACAGGCGCCTTCACGCATGCCGATGCAGGCCAGATGAACCTCTATCTCAATTACGCGAAGGAGCACTTGACGATGCATGGCGAGGTCGACCCGGTTGGCATCATCCTTTGCAGCGACAAAGACGACGCCGTTGTGAAGTATGCCACGGGCGGCGTCCGCGCGCGGGTCTTCGCATCGAAATACCTGACCAACTTGCCGGATGAGGAGACTTTGAGACAGGAAATTCTGACAACCCAACGAGCAATTCAAGCGCGGTGGAAGGAGGAAGCTTAAAAATGAGCAGGCTGCCATGGAAGCGCTGGTGCGAAGTTGTTCAGTTGCGGGAGGATTTACTCTCCGGAGACTTGCCGCTTCATTTGTTTGCGGCCGACCTTTACGAAGTCATGATGCAGCGCGGCAAGCGGCCCATCTATGAAAACCCGCGTGAATTCTTTGCGCTCACTTTCCCCACCTACAATCTGCGCCAACTGGTAAGGGATGTAATGCTGCGCCTGGCCGGAAAGAACGACAAAGCCGTCCGGCAACTCGAGCTAACTTATGGCGGCGGAAAGACTCACACGCTGATTACGCTTCGGCACCTCGTGTACGAACCGGATAAGCTGCCGAACCTGCCAGCCGTGGCCGAGTTCATTCAGGAAATCGGCCAACAGCCCCCCAGGTGTCGGGTAGCGGGACTTTGCTTCGATAAGCTTGATGTGGAGAAGGGCATGGAAGTTTCCTCGCCCGCCGGCAAGCGCCGGACGCTCAAGCAGCCCTGGAGCGTTCTGGCTTACCAGATAGCCGGGGAGGAGGGGCTTAAACTCCTCCATGCCGGGAATAAAGCGGAAGAGCGCGATTCTGCACCTGCCGAAAACCTGCTTTCAGAACTCCTGGAGATTCCGAACAAGGAAGGATTGGGAACCCTCGTGCTCATTGACGAAGTCTTGATGTACGCGCGGGAGAAAATTGCCCACAGCCCAGGGTGGCGTGCCCATCTCGCGAACTTCTTCCAGTATCTTACCCAGGCGGCGGTGAAAGTGGATCGGTGCTGTCTCGTTGCTTCGCTCCTGGCTACCGACCCACGCAAGAGCGATACTCTGGGCCGCGAGATCCAGGCGGAGCTTTACGACATCTTTCAGCGCCAGCGTGAAGAAGCCGTAGAGCCGGTGGTTAAGGAAGACATCGCCGAGGTCTTGCGCCGTCGGTTCTTTAAGCCGGAATCGCTTAAAGACCGGGAAACCTTTCGCCAGCATGTCATGGCAGCGCTTAAAGGTATTCAGTCTGTTGATGAGCAGACCGCCAAACAAGGGGGGCAGGCGGAGGAGCGGTTCTTGAGAAGCTACCCTTTCCATCCCGACCTTACGGAGGTGCTTTATTCTAAGTGGACCCAGCTCGCCCGTTTCCAGCGTACACGCGGTGTTTTGCGAACGTTTGCCCTGGCCCTGCGGGAGGCCGAGAAATGGGATGTGAGTCCGCTCATCGGCCCTGCTGTTTTCTTGACCGCTCCAGGCAAGGAAGGGCTTTCAGAGGCTCTGCGGGAGATGGTGGCCGTAGCCGACACCGAAGAGTGGGAAGGAAAGAAACAAGCCTGGACTGGCATTCTTGATGGCGAGTTTTTCCGAGGGCAGCAGATTCAGAAAGATTCTGTCGGTTTAAAATACCGCGAAATTGAACAAGCGGTTGTGGCGACCTTTCTACACTCTCAACCCATTGGACAGAGTGCCAGGACACGGGACCTTGTGGCATTACTCGGGGCTACTCGGCCGGACAAGATCGAGCTTGAGAAAGGCCTTTCCCGTTGGGCCCAGACGAGTTATTGGCTTGATGATGTTTATGCCGCTGGGGCTGAGGACCAGCTACCAGGAACTTGGCGGCTCGGTAACCGGCCGAATCTCACCCAGATGCATGCCGTCGCGGCTAAGAACATCTCGGATGATACGGTCCGCGCCCGGTTATTGGATGATATCAGCAAGGTAAAGACGCTGACGGCCAATGCCTCGGCAATCGGGGTGCATGTCCATACACTGCCGACGAAGCCGAAGGATATCGAGGATGACGGCGCCTTTCATTACGCCATTCTGGGTCCGAGCGCGGCGTCGGAATCCGGTAAGCCCAGCGCTGAGGCCAAGCGATTTCTTGATGATACGACGGGGCCGGACAAACCACGGGTATACCGGAACGCGGTCCTTCTGCTCGTTCCCTCGAAGGACGGCTTGGAACTCGCCATGGCGCGGGTAAGAGACTATCTGGCTTGGGAAGTCGTTCGCGAAGATATCAAGAAGCAGCAAAAAGATGGCAACGTTGATCCGGCCCGCGCGCAAACGCTTCAAATCAACATCGAAAAGTCCAGGGGAAGAATCTCCGAGATCATCAGGCAGGCGTACTGTATCGTGGTAACAGTCTCGGAAAAAAACGAGATTCAGGCCTTTAAGATCACCGTAACTGATGAACCACACTTTAATATCGTGAAAAGCGACAAACGCTCTCGTGTGCAGGATACGGCGGTCGCCGCTGAGGCTCTCCTACCGGACGGACCTTACAACCTCTGGCGTCCGGGTGAGACATCGCGGCGGGTTAAGGACCTGGCCGGCGCTTTCGCCCAGCTTCCCCATTTGCCAAAGATGCTGAAGGCGAGCGCAATCCTTGACACTCTAGCGGATGGCTGTGAAAAGGGGATCTTTGTCTTGCGGCTCACCCGGCCGGACGGCACGTCCCGTACTTGGTGGATGTCGCGCCCTGATGAAAACGCCCTCTCTGATCCGGCTCTGGAGCTGGTGTTGCCTGAAGCAGCCGAATTAGGCGAAATTACTCCTGGTCTTCTTGCGCCCAAAAAGCTTCCAGGACTGTGGCCCAGTGATGAAATCACCGTGAAAGCCATTTTCGACTACTTCAATGGTTCAACTGTGGTCCAGGTTGATCGAGGAAAATATCAAGAGCCAATGCGGATCCCCAAGGCCACCCAGGTTTCGCTAGAGCAATCCATTGCCACCGCCGTAGAAAATGGCATTTTATGGTTACTTTCCGGTCCCGCAAGCATTTTAGGAGAACCTATACCGGCGGGGCTGCTGAACGCTGTTGCGAGGTTATGTCCGCCGCCCCCGGTTATTGCGGCAGCGGAGATTCTCCCCGAGAATTTGCCGGGGGCATGGAAGAAAGACGCCGCCACTGGACTGTCGATTGCCTCGGCCTTATCGATGAAGGCAGGAAGGAATCTGCCATGGAAGACAGTTAAAGATGTAATCAGCGGTGCGCTCCATGCTCGTTTCTTGGAAATTGCTGAAGAACCCAGCCCCTGGCCTTGTGACTTTCCCTCTGCCCAGCTTGCCAAATTCAAGGTTACGATGACTACCGATAGTGGGGGAGCTGGCTATGGGCCGACCGGAGCAGGGGAAGGTGTGACGAAAGTACTCATTGCAAGTTCAGAGCTTGGCCCATCAGAGATTCAAGACTTAGGCGATGTTGTGCCCGATCTGCTGAAAATCAAAGCCAAGGCGAATGCCCCTATTCGGTTTCACGTGCGCATCGAATTAGGAGATGGAAAGACTTTACCTTCTGGGGAGGCAGCAAATGAACTTAATGAAGTACTCAAAAAAGTAAAAGAGGATTTTCAACTTCATTAGTATATTTCAGAAAAGACACGGAGTCGGGTCTCAACATTAAACCAAAAAACTTTAGACGGTGGGCTGGGACGTTGGTGCACTCGTTGCATTGACAATCCCAATTGAATGGGCCTTATAGAATTCCTTTATGGCTAAAGCCAGTGAAAGCAGCTCAAAGAGTTTCCTATTTCGAGATCTCGATTCGAACATCCTTATTGGAATGGCCAGTGACAGGTATGCCGGATGGATCGGGCAGATTTATTCAGAGGGGCGGTATGAAAAAGGGATTACCCGCAGGAGCCATAAAGTCGGAAATAAAGCCTTCAATGAAGAAACCCTTCCGGTTGAAAGCGTCGCCGAGTACTTCGAGCATTTTCCCCTTCTCGAAATTGACTACACCTTTTATCGCCTGCTTCTGGAGAAAGATGGTAAGCCAACCCAGAATTTTCATGTCCTCAAAAGCTTCGGGGTTCTTGAAACCGAAATTTCTCGGGAATTGACAGAGGGGGGAATCCTTGATAATCTTGTTGAAAAGGTTCGGCGCGCCCATAGCTCAGCTGGATAGAGCGCCGGACTACGAATCCGTAGGTCGGGTGTTCGAATCACCCTGGGCGCGCCAATAATTACAAGTAGTTATACAATTCGCTTAACTCCTTTTCATTTTGATTTATACCCTATTTATCCCCAACCAACTTATTTTTCGCAAACACTTCCTTTCTTTTATTTAATCCGGGACGAAAGACTTAGCACTCAGCGACGAAAAAACTAAAAGCTTGAAAAGGTGAAAGCGGAAAATTTGATAAACGTTTCCTTCTTAACCATTATAGGCGACATTTAATTTAAGCCAAAAGTTTTCCACCCACAAATCCAACACCTTCGTGGGCAGGAGAGAACCAAAAATTCATGTGAAAAGGAGGATGGCATGGCAAAGGCAACCAAAATTAGCAGTAGGAAGGTGGCGCGTTACGGCTGGGTACCTGATATCCCTGATAACCGTGATATCATGTTCAGGAAGGTATACAGGATACCCGCAAAGCTGCCCTCTTCGGTCGATCTACGGCCGCAGTGCTCGAAGGTAGAGGACCAGGGGCAGCTGGGCAGCTGCACGGGAAACGCGCTGGTCGGGGCGACGGAGTTCCTGATGATCAAGGACCGGAAGCCTTATGCGGACCTGAGTCGGCTCTTCGTCTATTACAACGAGCGGGTCATCGAGCACACGGTAAATCAGGACTCGGGGGCCATGATCCGTGACGGGATCAAGACCCTGGCCAAGCAGGGGGTCTGCACGGAGAAGCTGTGGCCTTACAACATCAAGGTCTTTACGAAGAAACCCACTCCGGCCTGCTACAAGGAGGCCCTGAAATACGAAATTACCTCCTATCAAAGGATCGACACGGTCGATGAGATGCGTTCCTGCCTGGCGGATGGATTCCCGTTTGTCTTCGGGTTCACCGTCTATGATAGCTTTGAATCCCAGGCCGTCGCCAAGACCGGTATCGTCCCCATGCCGAAACCGGATGAAAAGGTAATGGGCGGCCACGCAGTGGTGGGCGTCGGTTATGGTGACGTGCAGAAGCGGTTCATCGTGAGGAACTCCTGGGGTGAGAACTGGGGCATGAAGGGCTACTTCACGATTCCCTACGACTACCTGGCGAACAGGAACCTTTCGGACGACTTTTGGACCATCCGCTCAGGGAAGCAGTTATAGGCTACTGCAAGTCCCGGTCGACGATCGAGCCACAAGGAAGCTGTCTTTTTGAGGCTCCGGGAGATTCTGTATCTTCGTGAAGGCATTTTGTCTGATTTTTTCCTAAACTCAAAAGGTACCTAAATTCAAAATAGTGAAAAAGTTTCTGACATCACAAATGCAGGCCGGGGATGACAATCTCATAAGGATCTTTTCCCGGTTAGGAGAGAAAAAATGAAATGCCCGAAGTGCTAAAGGGATAATAAAGAGGTAGCCAAGTTCTGCATAGAATGTGGGCATAAATTTGACCTTAAATGCCCACAATGTGGTCACCCGACCTCCAAATAGTCACCACCTCAAACGCATTGATACCGTTCCTTGACGGCAGTGCTCGTGATTTCGCGGACATTCTTGTCCGGGCGGAGGTTGTCGAACATAAGGCAGGAGAGCACATCACACATCTTCGCAGTCCGGACGGGCATGTCCGCCACAAGATTCTGGATTTGATCGGCGACCTCGCATTGCTGCCAGCTCCACTGCAAGGGTCCCTGAGCATCTATCGCCCAAGGCATGCCCTCAACCGGGAACGCTTGCTCCTCCAATCTCCCCGAGGGAGAAGGCGTGGGCATAGGTATGGAGGGTCGTCGCGTCAGTGGCCGTCAGGAAGTTCGTCAGAATCCCATTTTGTAGAACAGCCAATTGAAGAACCGATTGGCCAAGGTGGGATTCTCACCCGTGCGCACGAAGAACGTGCGCCGCAGCGGCACGGTCATTTTGCGCAGGATGCGCATGTACAGGGCGTTGTTCTTATGATGGAAATGCGTCTCGTCCATCTGCGAGGCAGCCGAGTAAAGAAGGTTGCCGAAGTAATGGTTTGCGTCCATCCCTTTGTTCGAGAGAAAGGCCAACTCCACCGGCACGTTCAGCCAGGGGCGGTAGGGGTTCGGGTCACCGATCAGTCTTATCTCCGGCTTGCCGAAAGCCTCGACGGCCAGCTTCATGTGCTTGCTGATCATCGGATTGATGCCCATTTTGGAGGCAGCTACCCAGTCCACGGCCACCAGATCCGCTCCACCCAGGATTGTGTGGGTCTCATTGGGCGCCGGGTCCGCGAAAATGCCAAAGGGCCCGTCGGCACTCAGGTACCCATCGACCAATCCGAAGTGGACGGGGAATGCAGTGAGATATTCGATGGTGGTGTAGTAGATGTCGCGGTCGCAGTGGTATTCCTTGAACTTATTCGCCAGCGGCAGCGCACCGTAGATGCACTTGAGCGTCAGGGTATAGTAGGAATAGGCGTGGGTCTTGTTCTTTGCGAAGGAAATTCGGAAGTCCGACTCTCGCCAGACCTTCGAGACGGGATGCATGCCGAGGTGGGGTCCGAGGTGGCGCTTTTCGTCGGCGTCCAGAGTCATGTCGACCACCTCGTAACCAGCGCTCCCGTCGTAGCCGAGGTAGGCGGCGACCTCCTTCACGCTTCGCTGGTCGAAGAACTCTCCGTAGGTGGACTGCGCCTCTACCACTTTGAGGTTCGCAAACCCGCGAGCCCGAAGCCGTTTCACCAGATGATGCACGAGTTCGGGATCAGTGTAGGTGCTGTGATCACGCTTGTCATAGGCGAACATGAAGTTGGGCTTTATCGCAACCTGGAACTGCTCCCGGGCTTTGCCCGAGACCGCGAGCCTGGTGTCCCCCAACGCATCGAAGCCAGTCGCCTCCAGAACCCGGTCCAGGGCTTTGAACTTGTCCTCGTCTCGAATGCTGGCCACGGTCACTTTCTTGCTGGAGTTGATAGCTTCGAGCCTCATCAGGGACATGTCTTCCTCGAGCGCCATACAGCGAACGCCCGAAGGATCCAGCACCTCGACGATACGACGCTCGAAAATGCCGGTGGGAAACTGATCGTTATTCACCTCAATCACCGGATCGCCCAACTTCTTGAGCAGAGGCGCGCGCTCGGAGGGAAGTCCAGCAGGACCCAGGGGCCGCACGGTGAGCTTGCCGTTCTCCATGAGCATTTCGCAGGAGCTGGTACGCTGCACCACCGCGCCCAGAAAGGCAACCAGACGGTCCTTGAGCCAATACTCCTTGTCGTCGCGAAGCGTGCGGGAGTGGATCTGCACACGTGCGGCCTGCTGCTCCGGCCTCACCGCGCAGAGGTAGCCATAGAGCGTCTTCGGTTCCTTCAGGTTGCGAAAAGTGCCGCGCTCGGCTTCGCCCGAGGTTTGGGCGGTCGAGATCTTCAGATCGTCTCTCGCCGCCTCACCACCTTCAGTTCCTCTGCTCAGTTTCAAGCTCCCGAAGCGAACGGTCACAGTGTGCGGCGTTATATAGATGCCCAGAGGTTGCTCACCGGGCAGGTTCTCCCGGAGCTCGTTGGCAAAGTCCGAGGAAAGCTTGCGCACGAGCCTAGGGACGAGCGGAAACGAGACGGCCACTGCATCGTACGCATGGGCTCCGAAATCAATCGCGAAGTCGGCCTGGAATTCCAGAAGCTGTGGCTCCTTCTTGCGCATCTGCGAGAACGAAGCTGCATAGCCATCTCGCAGAAGAAAAAGCGGGCCGCGATAGCGGTAGACGCCTTTCGAAACATCAAGCTCAAGCCCCTCCAGCACCAGGTCCGTAATGCAATACCGCTCGTAGCCTCCTTTCCCGTCACTTACTGCAAGAAGAACGTCCCAGAAGATTCCTGTGTCACCCCACGGGAAACCCCTTTCGTGAACGCCGGAAACGAAGAAAAACGGCACCTCGCTGCCATTGCTCTTTTGGAGATTACCGGTGAGCACGAGGTTTTCATATTGGGTGCTATAGAACAGCCGCACGTCTCGAAGATACTCATCGCGCATGACTCCCCAGGCGAAGGAACTGAAGGCGGCATAGGCGGCCGTACGCTGCCACCACGATTTTGCCCCCTCAACTTTCATGGACGCGACAAGCGCGGGCATGTCTTCCAGGTGGAAATACAAGACCCCGGCTCCGTATACCGGCGTATGCTGGTCTTCGCCGCGATAGATTGTGGTGAACAGTGTGGTCATATCCTCGACCGGATGGAATTCATCCGGTTCGTCGTAAATATTCTTGTGGCCATAGAGGTAGTAAGTCTGGCCGTCGCTGGCCGTGAAGCGAAAGGCGTACACCATCTGACGAATGCCTGCTTGGGGCTCGACTTTGAAAAGGTTGAAAATCCCGTCGCGGATGTTGTAGGTGCCGCCGAGCGGAGCGAAGGTGACGGTACCGGTCATCTCTGCCGCGTGTTCCATGACCCGAAGAAAAACGCCTAAGTCTGAAGTCCGAATCCGCACCTCGAAACGGCAGGGGGTGTTGTCGCTCCGACCACGTTCGAGGCCCTTTCTCGGGTCGGTCTCACCGGCCGCAAGAAAACCGGACATGGCCTCAGTAAACTCAAAACCCAGTCCGTCAATGTTGCTTGACTTTTGTTCGTCCTTACAAGGGGTCGGTGTAGGCTGCTTGTCGGTACCCATGGGTGCTCCTCTGGCTGATGTCTTGGCAAATGCGACACCGGCAAATCCAAGTCTGGCGGAAATTGACTGTGGAGGGCCAAAGAGCCGATGCACGCGGGGGGAGGGCGAGGGAAAAACAGATTCCGCTCAGGCATTCGCCGCGCTCCCGTCGCGGCGCTGCCCGCCCTTTAGCCGGGTGCCAGCTTATATTAATTGATAAGATTGATAAGAGCTCGCTTTGAGGTGGCTTGAATATACAAAAAGGGGAATTGTGTGTCAAGGGAATTTTTCCAATTGGAGACCCGGAAGGTGGAAATTTTAGGGAGTTCTGTGGAAGATCAAATAGGACCCTGGTAGAGCGAGATAGGGTCTGTGAGAATTATGAAAGCAAATTTCGTCTATCCGAAATGGTATTGACGTTTTGAGGAGGAAGATCGAAGGCGGGAATATAGCTGAGGTTCGTTCAGGGAGCGTTTCCCGCTTTGAATTTAATTTTTAAAGTTTTTTGGAATTTAAAGTTAAAGGACGTTCGAGCTCAAGGGCTAGGTTCTCCACTTCCATAAACGCTCCTTTTTAAGCTTTACTCTTGTAGGCCCGGAATGTATGTGATGGCTTGAAACGACCTATATCAAGACTTTTCGAAATAGAGGATAGCTTCCCGAGCGTGTCAAATAGAAATTTCTCCATTCTCGCTCAATCCATCGAGATTTTCCAACAAGACCCACTGAATCACTTTTCATAATGCATTATGAAAAGTTAAAAATTATCTTGATCTTGCCTTCCAAAATTCATATAATTCCATCCGAATCTTCGAGCCTGTATTTCTGTTGCTTATCTATCAACCCTTAGCCGTTACCCAGGTGGGTTGCCAGGAGGTTGCATGATTGGGAAGTTCGGATAGACCCCATTTCTGAAGAAGAGGTGGGGTTTTTTATTAGACCCGATCTAGAAACGTAGAAAAAGAGTCAAACGATCTAAGAAACCTCAGTCCAAGAAGAAAATAGTTTAAATATAACAGAAAACAAGAAGAACTAGCCCCGGGAAAAAAATAGAAAGAATTTTGTATATGAAACGTCAACCCTTAACCACGACCTTACCCTTATGTTCCATTTGTAAACATAAGCACCAGGATTCGCTGACTTTCAGAAGATCTTTTCCAACCTGTGATGCCTTCCCAAATGGAATTCCTGAGGCTATCCGGAAGAATAGGATAGATCATCGTAAGGCCTTAGCGGGAGATAATGGGGTTAGGTTTGAGCTGGCCTTTGATTCTGAGGCATCAAGAAAGCTATTGGATTCTTTCGATTCGCTGTTTGAAGAACTGAAAGCTAAGATGAAGTAGAAATTCTTTTCGGGTTACGCTGGACATTCATAGGGTCATATTTGAAGGGTGAAAACCGATATATTCCTTTTGAACTGCCCGAAAAAAAGCTGAGAATTCGATTGCTCCAGCGGCATTAAGATAAAACCCCATTCTTCTGCTCATTATTCTGGAGGCCCTTTTCCCAATCCGGCACCTTTTTCCTGGCCCATCGATCCTTCCATTTTTCTATCCCGATGACGGCCCCTAAGGCGAATAGAATAAATGGGCCGATAGAGGGTAGATAAAGCCTGTGCTCGTAAATCATTTCAATGGGAAAAATCGACGATTCAATCACCAAATTTCCGAAATACCAGAGGATGCAAAAAGAGAGAATCGGTCGCTTCTTGGCCACCCAGAAACCATATCCGATGAGCCCGAAGATAATAACCATCGATATCAAAGTGGTAGGCGGATCCAGGATCGACTTCGATAGTGGAAAATCATAATCCAAGTCGAGCCGGGAGGGATGAGGATAGACCAAAAGGGTCAGATAATAGAGGACAACCCGAAACTGGGTAAGTATTCTCTCCCACATGGTGAATGTTTCCTGTTGATAGCCTTCGACGATAAAATTGATATATCGCTTGCCCCCCAGCAGAAATCCAAAGGCCCCTAAGAGAAGAAGGGCTCCGATCAGGCCCAAAAGAATCTTTTTCCCCCTCGGGCTCAGGTCCATCTTTTGGAAAAAGTAGAACTCATAGAGGGCGACAAAGAAAGGGAGGATGGCAACAATCTCTTTGGAAAAGACCCCCAGCAGATAGCTCAGGACGGCCCCCCCAAAGTAAAAGAATTGGGCCTTCCCTTGGGTTGACCTCCCCTTGACATAGAGGACAAAAGTAAGGAGGTAAAACATCCCCGCCATGCTGGTCATTCTCTGGATGATGTAGGTCACCGATTGGGTTTGGATGGGATGGGAGATAAAGATCAAACTGGTAAAAAGCGCAACTTTAAAGGAGATCGATCCGTATTTTTCCTTTAAAGAGGGGAGATTCAAGGTGAGCAGAAGGAACCAGTAGAGGAAAATTCCGGAAAGTACATGAATGAAAAAATTTACCAGATGGTAGCCCCAAACATTCAATTCTCCAAAATAGTAATTAAGGGCAAGAGTAAAATAGGAAAAAAAGCGAATGCTATTCGCCTTATAGGTGTTCTGAATCAGCCGTTCCAAATGATCCCAGGTAAAGACTTTGATTTGGACACTTGGATTGTTAATAATATTGGGTAGGTCATCAAATTGGAAGTTGGCCGAAAAGGTATTGGAGTAGGCGATGAGAGCCACCCCCGCGATCAGCCCGGTGGCTATGAGATGTCGAAGAATAAGAGCATGGTCCCTTTTCTTCGGAGGTGCAGTTTTTTGCTTGGAAGACGATAAATGCTTCTTGGATTTGGGCATAATATTTTTCGGGTCCGGGTAGTAGGGAAAACCGCTCACGCCGTTCTTTTCCCACATCGGGGTGAATGCCATCGGAAAAATGAACAAGATTTATGATACTTTGATCGCCCTCGACGAAAAACGGGCCCGAGAACATCGCTGGCCCTTAGTAGAAAAATTTGGCGGCCGGTCCTGGGAAAAGCGCCGGAGTTTAAGGGCATGACCGGAGCCATGGATACTCGGTTTGGAAGGTGTTTTGGGACTCCAGCCTTTGCCTTCGGCCCCAAAGGGCAACGTTTCCATGGACCCGACGAATACGTAGAGATCGGTTCTCTGAAAACGGTGCCCCGGATCAT
>Ga0187849_1003486_pt1 | contig 13799 bp, 11 predicted proteins | sample June2016WEW_4_10_2_FD_132412 | JGI IMG/M metagenome (GOLD analysis project Ga0187849, IMG submission 132412) | Peatland microbial communities from SPRUCE experiment site at the Marcell Experimental Forest, Minnesota, USA - June2016WEW_4_100 | ecosystem: Environmental > Terrestrial > Soil >... | reverse complement strand
TGCCAAGCTTCAGAAAAAGGAGGGCTAATTCCGTCAGCCGTTGGCGCCGGGAGCCAGCTTCTTCCGCGATTGTTCCTTGCGTTCCCATGCGAGCGCAATCGATTATCGCACTCCGCCGTTGCGGGTGCAGACCCTCGACGAAAAGTTCCATAAGAGCTACCCTGTTGTTGTGGGGGGTGGAGTGCGTTCCAGTTGGCCCGAATTCGCCGCAAATCATAAGGTACTGATTCTTATCGCTGCTGCTTGGCTGGGAGTGTGTGCGGCCGGCTTGACGCTGATCGAGCGTTTGGTGTGGCGCCCCCTTGGGTATCCCGAGCTTCTCTTTGAGCTCATCGAATCAGTTTGTTATGTCATTGCCGCCTCGGCGGTGGCTTTGGTTTTATGGCGGCGCTCGGTGAGGCGCACCGCGGGCTTTGAGAGCACCCTAAGCCAGTGCTTAGAGAATTCGCATGCCGGTGTTTGCATGCTCGATCACGAGGGGTGCGTGGTGCAGTGCAATCGCGCCTTCGCCGACTTCCTCGGTTACTCGCAACAAGAGCTGTTGGGAATTCCTTATGCAAACCTGCTTCACTCCCATAAGCCCGAGGACGCCGGCGAGGAGCAAGTGTCGCGGATTCGGGAGTACCACGGCAAGGATGGGGACGTCCGATGGGGGAAGGCGGCGATTTCCTCCTTTGGCGGCGAGAATAAGCCGGCCGGCACCATGGTCATTGTGCAGGACGTGACGCTGGAGCAGGAGGCGCTGAAGTCGCTGGAGTGCAGCGAACAGGCGCTGCGGGAACTGCTTGACGACGCGCAGCGACACGAACAGCAGGTACTGTTGCTGGCACGGGCGGTTGAAAGCACGAGCGACAGCATCGTGATTACGGATCTTCGCGGATCGATTGAATACGTCAATCCGCACTTTGAAAAGCTGACCGGTTACACGCGAGCGGAAGTTTATGGGAAGAATCCCCGGGTGCTTCAGTCCGGCCGGCAGCCGAAAGAGTTCTACGCCGAGCTCTGGCGGACGTTGAAGTCCGGAGGCGAGTGGAAAGGCCGCTTCATCAATCGCCGTAAGGACGGCACTCTGTATACGGAAGAGGCTACGATCGCTCCGGTTCACGATGCGCATGGAGTGCCCCAGAAATATGTTGCGGTGAAGAGGGACGTGACGCGCCTGGAGGAATTGGAGAACCAACTGCGACAGGCGCAAAAAATGGAGGCTGTCGGCCAACTGGCAGGGGGCATTGCGCACGACCTGAACAATGTTCTGCAAGTGGTGACTCTCGCCTCGCACCTGGCGCTGACCAGCAATGATCCCGAGTTCAAGGACGCCAGGATCAAGGAGTCGGTCGACGCGGCCCAGAAGGGAGCGGGGGTCATCCGGCAGCTTCTCGCCTTCAGCCGGCGGCAATTAATGCGGCCGGAAGTGTTGAGTCTGAACGAAGTGATTCGCGATGCGGTGACGCTGTTGAATCATCTGCTCCAGGAAGACATTAAGCTGCACCTCGACCTCCACCCCGATCTCGGCAACATCAAGGCTGATCCGGTTCAGATCACGCAGGTGATCCTGAATCTTGCGTTGAATTCCCGTGACGCAATGCCCGATGGCGGCCTGCTCGAAATCTCCACTGAGAACTTCGAAGTGACTGCGGAGTCTGAAGCCGCCAGTGGCCAGGTCCCTGCCGGGAGCTACGTTCGCTTGATTGTCCGCGATACGGGAACCGGGATGGACGAGGTTACGCAAAATCGTATTTTTGAACCTTTCTTCACAACCAAAGAGACGGGCAAAGGAACCGGGTTGGGCCTGTCAACCGTGTACGGCATCGTTATCCAGAGCGGCGGATTCATCAACTTCGATAGTGCGGTTGGCGTGGGCGCCACCTTTTTCGTCTGCTTTCCGCGCACCCAACAGCCTGTGGCCGGCTCCCCTCAGAAGGTCAACCGCGTCGAGCTGGCGCTGGCTCCCGAGCCGTGCTCTGTGCTGGTGGTGGAAGACGAGGAGATGGTGCGGAATTCGATTGTAGAGGCACTGCGCCGTGAAGGTTTTCGCGTTCACGCCTCAGCATCTTCACAGGAGGCGTGGGAGACTGCCATCAAGATAAAGCCAACCCTGGTGATTGCTGACGTTGTCATGGCTGGCATGAAAGGCACCGAGCTTGTCGAACTGCTGAAAACGCACAATCCCTCGATCCAGACGATCCTTATATCCGGCTATGGCGACGAAGAACGAGTGCGGCGCGCGACTGAAGCGGACGCTTCGCTGTTTATTTCCAAGCCCTTCAGCATGAGCGAATTGGTGGACTCCGCCATGCGCCTCTGCAACGTCCGGCGGTAGCGCCCGGGAGGCGATTCGGCGCTCCAACCGGGAGCTTCTCAATATTCCCATAGAATTCCGAACTGCTGAAATACCCCGTCAAAGTGACAGAATTGCAAGCGAACCAGGACGCGCCAACTGGAAATCCGGCGGCTTATTTCGAGCGGCTCGTACACAAAAGGTTTTTTCAGCAGCTTGGTTGGACTGCTCTGGCTGTGTATTCGACTCCTACCACCTAAATGACACCATCCGGCCGTGCGGTTTCTCCGTACTTTAATTGAAAATGATTTTCAACACGAGGAACCTATGCGGCCCTCCCGGTACTGAGAAACCGCATCCTTGTGAGGCAGTTCGGTCGAGGAGACCGGCACAGCCAACCCAAAGGAGAACTTTGATGACCAAATCGATGAAAACCCTTGTTCTTACAGCTGCGATTTCCGGACTTCTCGGCGGAGCCAGCGCAACTACCACCAATACATCCCAGACTTCTCCCGAGAAAAACGTGGGCGCTGCCACTGTGAAGCTGGCAAAGGCGGCACTCGACGACACCAGCAAACACGGTTGTAAAGGCAAGAACGACTGTAAAGGCCAGGGCGGCTGTAAGAGCGGTGACAACGGCTGCAAGGGCAAGAACTCCTGCAAAGGCAAGGGCGGCTGCGCCACTGACGGCTCGAAGAAGATGCTGTCGTAGGCGCCAGGGCAGAGGGGCCGGCGCATCCGGTCCCTCGCTGCGTCTGCCATGCCGCCTCCCGCATCATACAATTGTGGCCGCCTGAGTGGATTTAGGAGGCGCACGCGGCGTGATGTGTCCGTCGCTGGCTCTGGGTGATCCCACGAAGGTTCCGGGACACCCTCCTCAGGACCGCTCCAGCGGCTTGGCGTTAACGAAATCTTTTCAGGGGAATGGCAATGCCAGCAAATCGCTTCAACGGACACACCGACTACGGCATCGGTATTGGGCTCCGGATTCCGCATTACGAGCACATTCTGACTCGCAAGCCGGTCGTCGACTGGTTCGAAATCATCTCCGAGAACTACATGATTGACGGCGGTCGTCCGCTGGCCATTCTGGACTGCATCCTCGAACAGTACCGGGTTGTGCAGCATGGCGTCTCGATGTACTTCGGATCGACCGGCCCGCTGAATCGCGAACACTTGAAGAGGCTGAAAGCGCTGGTCCGCAGAACCAAGACTCCGTGGCTGACCGATCACCTATGCTGGGGAAGTGTGGACGGCCGTTACACGCACGACCTGCTGCCAATGCCGTACACGTGGGAAGCGGTGAAATCGATTGCGAAGAAGGTTCGGCAGGTGCAGGACTTTGTCGAGATTCCGGTCGCGGTCGAAAACGTAAGCAGCTATGCCGATTTCCACGACTCGGAAATGTCGGAATGGGAGTTTCTGTCGGAGGTCGTGGAGCGCGCCGACTGCGGCATTCTGCTGGACGTGAACAACATTTACGTTTCTTCCTTCAATCACGGCTTTAATCCGCACGAATACGTCGACAATGTGCCCGCCGAGCGCGTCGCTCAAATCCACATCGCGGGCCATTCGCGCTATCGGAAGTACATACTCGACACGCACGACCACGCGGTGATCGATCCGGTTTGGGAGTTGTATGCGGCTGCCATCAAGCGATGCGGCCCAACCGCGACACTGCTGGAGTGGGATGACAAGATCCCTTCGTTCGAGGAAGTGCACGCCGAGGCCCTGAAGGCGAAAAAATATCTGCAACAATTTGCCGGGGAAGGCGCGCGTGGCATGCCCACGGAGGCATACGCACATGAACTCACTGCTTGAGTTGCAGCGAAGGATAGCCAAGGCCGTGATGCAACCGTTGACGGCGACGGAAGGCATGCGGCGCACGACCGGCGATGGACGGTCGATGATGACGGAGGCGTCCGCGTTCATCAAGCCCAACAGCCGGCTCACCGGCTTCGAGCGGCTGGAGATCTACAACCGGCAATACTGGTTCCGGATACTGGATTCGTTCGCGGAAGATTTTCCAGGACTGCGCGCCGTGATTGGACAAAAACAGTTCGACCGCCTGGCGCGAAAGTATTTGACGGATTGCCCGTCGCAGTCATTTACGATGCGCAACCTCGGCTCGCGATTGCTCCCGTGGCTCGAGGCACATGCCGAGTTCACCGAGCCCCACCGCGATTTGGCTCTCGACATGGTGCGGCTCGAATGGTCTCACATCGAAGCTTTCGACTCCGCGGAACGGCAGCCGCTGACGCCGGCCCAGATCGCGGGGCTGAACGGCGATGCGAAATTGGCGCTGCAACCGTACATCCGCCTGCTGAGGCCGCACTATGCGGTCGATGACATTCTGCTGGCGCTGAAAGGCTCGTCGCGCGATGTCGCCGCGCTCAACAACAGGTTGCGGGTGAACTGGCTGCTGTGCTTCGGCGGGCCGGAAGAAATATTCCTCGCTGTCCATCGCGCCGAGTTCAGCGTCCACTACAGGCGGCTGGAGCCGGGCGAGTTCGCTGTGTTAACCGGATTGCATCGCGGACTCTCGATCGGCGATGCCATCGAGAGCGCGCTCGCGGATCGAGCCGGCGAGGACGCGGATTGCGCAGGCAAGGTTCAGGAGTGGTTTGCAATCTGGAGTAAACTCGGCTGGCTCTCTCTACGGAGCGCGTCGCGGCCTCGTAAGGCAAGTCGGTCCAACTTCGAGAAGAGGACAAGATGAGCACGTCTTACGAGAAATGCAGCTGGGCTTATGAAAACTTCGCCACGGTTGTCTCGGCATTGCGCTCGCCGCTGCTGCTCGCAATACGGCTGTACTGGGGTTTTCTGTTCGCGCAGACCGGGTGGGGCAAGCTGCAGAACCTGGAACGAGTGACCGGATTCTTCGCCAGTCTCGGAATACCTTTTCCTCACGCGAATGCGATCTTTGTCTCCGGCCTCGAGGTCGCCGGGGGAATTCTGCTGATCCTTGGGCTCGGTTCGCGACTGACGGCGCTTCTGCTGACAGGCGACATGGTGGTCGCTTATCTGACGGCAGACCGGGCCGCTCTACTCTCCATCTTCTCCGATCCTCCCAAGTTCTTCGACGCCGCTCCGTTTACGTTTCTGTTTGCCTCGCTTCTGATTTTGATTCTTGGCCCAGGGAGCACTTCCATCGATGCACTGATTGCGCGAGCGAACAAACGTGCGATGCCTCGCCAGCAAGGGCCAACCGTCAAGCCGTACGAAGCCGGCCAAACACGAATCAGAAATGCATCGTGACACGATGTAGCCAAATTTGGGAACCTTCGTGATAGCTCTTAACTGGCCAGGGGCTCCGGCTCGCGCAGCATGACACCCTAAGTTATGTCATATACTTTTGGGGTACTAGTCTAGCTATCACACTCACTCGATGATATAAAGGACGTTAGGACGCCCTCTCTAACGAGATAAGTATCTTTTATCCCGCCTATAACCGCAATTTGCATAACCATCCTTTATCTCTCTCATAACTACAATTTGTGAAAGGTTTTTCGATCTATGCCAACGGAACTATGCGTTGGACGCAATGAGGAACCCTGTCTACTCTGAACCTACCGGGTGACCACGCCCGAATCCAAACCTATAGCCTTTTACAAGCGAGAAAGCAGGTCATAGACATGCTCAAATCAGGTGCCGTAACTGGGTTGTATTTGTTCCTTCTATTATGTCCGCTGCTTCTAGCGGCGCAGACCGCGCAGCCGCCGGCCACCGCGGACATCAACCAGCGCATCTCTGATTTGGAGCAGCAGTTACAGCAGTTGAAAGCCCAGGTTGCCGCACAAGCGAAGACAGAGGCTCCGGCAGCCGCGCCGGCGGCACCGTCGAATGCGGTGGCCGTCGCCACCGCTCCTGCCGCGGCGCCTGGTCCACTGGATGGCATCTCTAGTGTACTCAAAGGCGCCACCGTCAACGGATTGGTGGATGGCTACTACGGGTTCAACTTCAATAGCCCGGCAAACCGGACCTCAGGCTTACGCCTCTTCGACAATGCGACGAATCAATTCGCGCTCAACCTGATCGAAGTGGGTTTGGATAAAGCGCCCGACGCGACCAGCCGGCTTGGATATGACGTGACGCTGGGTTTTGGCAATGCGATGAACGTCGTAAATAGCACCGATCCCGGCGGACTTGGCTTCGCGCAGTATCTGAAGCAAGCATACATGTCTTATCTAGCTCCGGTTGGCAAGGGGCTGACACTGACCTTCGGCAAGTTCGTAACCCCAGCCGGCGCCGAGGTCATTGAGAGCAACAAGAATTGGAACTATTCGCGCAGCTTGTTGTTCAACTATGCGATTCCGTTCTATCACTTCGGCTTGAGCGCCGCCTACACGTTCAACGATAAGTACACGCTGACTGGCTATGTGGTCAACGGCTGGAACAATCTTGTGGACACCTACAACAGCGGCAAGACGGGTGGCTTAAGCTTCGCCTGGAACCCGAACAAGAAGGTTTCCATTACCGAGGGCTGGCTGGGCGGCCTGGGAGCGACCCCGCTGGATGGCGGCAACTGGCGCAATGTGAGTGACACGGTGATTACCTATACGCCCAATAGCAAGTTGTCCCTGATGGCCAATGGCGATTACGGCCGCGTCCAGGGCCTGACCCCCGTGGCGGCAGCAGCTTGTGGCGCCGCGTGTAAGAAGGCGGTTGACTGGGCGGGCGTAGCTGGATATGCGAAATACCAGTTCAACCCATTGTGGGCGCTGGCGGGACGCTATGAGTACTATAACGACCACACCGGTTTCACGACTGCCACTCGCCAGCATATTAACGAAATCACCGGCACGGTGGAGAGGAAAGTTGCGCAGCACCTGATCACCCGGGCCGAGTATCGCTTCGACGACTCGAACAATTCCCACGCTTTCAACAAGGATGCGACAAAGTTCGCCAGCACTCAATCGACGTTGTCGGGTGGGCTGATCTTCGTGTTGGAGCCGGATAGTAAGTAAGCATCATACGGCGGTGTTTGATGTGCACCGCCTGATAGAGATTGGCGATAGCGGGTGCGTTGGCTATCGCAGACTCCGAACCCGATAGGGTCGGAAGAATAAATTCCCACAAGGAGAATGAAACGTGGCGGAGACTCCGACAGTTGAAATGAAACGTACCGTAGGCTTAACGGGCCTAACGATGAATGCCATGGCGCTCATCGCTCCCGGGGCCTTCCTATGGCTCACCTTCTATATTCAAGCGACTACGGGCGTTACCTCCCCGTCGATGTGGATCGGCATAGTCATCGCCCTGCTGCTGTGTTTGGCCACGGCGGTGTGTTATGCGGAGATGGCGAAACTGTATCCGGGAACGGGCAGCTCGTATTATTTCGCCGAGCAGTCTTTTCTCAATCACAACGCCGTGTGGCGCTATGCGCGGCTTTCGAAGTTTATCGTCGGCTGGGCGTCGCATCTTTATTACTGGATCTATCCGGGCGTGATGGTTGGCGTCATGGGCATCCTGTGCGGGTACCTGGTGGGGACAATCTGGCCGAGTGTCATGAATGCATCCAACCCCGGACCGATGTTCATGATGGCGGCTGCGATCGTCTTCTCTTTTCTGGTGGCGTACATCGCCTACCGGGGTATCAACGGGTCGACGGCAGTCAACATCGCGATCAACGTCATCCAGATCACAGCGTTGCTGATCTTCTCGGTGATAGCACTCGGTTACCGCATGAATCACCCTCCGGGAAGCGTGGCCTATCAGTTCGATTCGACTTCAGGGTCGGCCTATACCTATGAGTTCGCCACACAGAAGGCGATGGAAGATGGAAAAGAAGTCGAGAACATAGTGCGCGACGCGTCGGGCATTCCACAGCCGAAGCTGGACGCGGCAGGCAAGCCGGTGCCGTTTCAGATCAGTTACCCGGCCCAGGACGAAAAAGGCAACTTCCTCAGTCACCCGAAGGCGTCATCGGTCACGGGTTTGCACAGTATTGGCTGGGCCTTCGTACAGGCGACGGTTGCCATCCTGATTCTGGTGGGCTTTGAATCGGTTACCTCAATGGGGGGCGAGGCCAAGAACGCCAAGCGCGACGTTCCGATCGCGGTGCTGGTGTCGCTGCTGGTGCAGGGAGTGTTCTGCTATCTCATTGAGTATTTCGCGGCGAACTACTTCTTGAACAGCGGCTATACCATGCAGAGCGCGGCCAACTCGGCGGCGCCGATCGGCGACATGATGATCGTGGTGGGAGACGCGCTGTTCGGAACGGGCCGCGGGCGCATCTTCATGTTGTGCGAGGCGCTAACGGTGTTTCTTGCCCTGATCGGCACGACGCTCTCGTGCATGAACACCGGCGCGCGAGTTACCTATGCCATGGGCAAAGATCGTGAAGCGCCTGAGCACTTCGGCATGTTGCACGGCAAGAACCTGACCCCGCACCGCGCCATCTGGACACTGGCGGCCATTTCGGCAGTGATCGGTTGCATCGCGGTGGCCACTGCATTCGGCGACGCCGGCGCGCCCACCGACGCCGCAATCAAGGCATTGCCACAAGGGTTCTGGTCGAGTTTTGGGTACTCGACCCACGACAAGATGGCGGCGCTGCCTAATTCGTTGCTGGCAATCACGCTGGCCTCGAACTTCGGTACGTTCCTGCTGTATGGCATGAGTTGCCTGATCTGCATCGTTTGCTACCATGGGCATCCGAAGTTCAACCCGCTGCGGCATATGGTGATTCCAGTCTTTGGGCTCGTGGCAAACCTGGCGTGCATGGGGTTCTACGTGGTGGGGCCATTCATGGGTTACGGCACCAAGATGGAGCCGCTGCTGGCGCTGGGCATTGCCGCGGTCTGGGGCATTTACGGTGGCATTTACTTTGTCCGCATGAGCAAGTCAACAGGCAGGACCACCTTGGTTTCAGCCAAGCCGATGACGATTCTGTGATTTCTCCTCCCGGGGCGGGTGCAAGCCCGCCCACTTTTTTAGTCATGATTTGGCATAGTGCGATGAAACAGCGAGAGGTTGAATGTCCAGGTATCGAGGCCAACTTGCCCCAGCCGCGCCAAGCCCTGTCGCGTTTGGGTTACAACAACAGAGTTCGATGCTCGAGATAGAGTTTGCACAGCTCAGCGATCCCGGCCGCATCCGCGAACATAACGAAGACTATTTAGGCCGTACGATTCCAGACTCTCCGGCAAGAGGGCGGAGTCACGGTTGGCTGTTCGTGGTTGCCGATGGAGTCGGAGGCAACGAAAACGGCGAAGTCGCTTCGCGGCTGGCGGTTGGAACGCTGCTCGCCGGATTTGAGAGCGCTCTCGCCGGTGAGCCACATGCACCTTTATTACAGCGCCTCGTACAGGCCGCCAACATAAATGTACACGAAGCGGGGTTGGCATCCGGGGCGGCCGGACGGGCGATGGCGACCACGTTGGTAGCCTGCGCTCTGCGCTTCGACCGCTTCACCGTGGCGCATGTCGGCGATTCGCGGTGTTATCTGATTCGCCGGGGCCGCGCTACGCTGCTGACGCGCGATCATACGCTGGCGAACGAGCAAGTCCGGCTTGGTATTCTGTCGTCGGGCCAAGCGAGGGAATCCGCTACTCGCCACGTGTTGAGCCGCTCGCTGGGGAACGAGTTGTTCGTGAGCGCCGACCTCAGCGAGCATCTGTTGCTTCCCGGCGATGTTCTTTTGTTGAGTTCAGACGGCCTGCACGGCGCGCTTCCGGAGGCCGATCTGGCCAAGGCGGTGAGCGGTGAGACTGACCTGCAAGCCGCGGCCGAGCAACTGGTGCAGCTTGCCAATCAGCGAGATGGCAGCGATAATGTGAGCCTTCAACTGGTTCGCATTCGTGATGTCGAACGCGTTGGAATGTATCGAGGACGGCCGTACAAACTGCCCTGAGTCGTTTGGCTGAACCGCGCGCCGGAAGAGACGCAGCAGCTCACGGCGAATCCGCTTCAGCTCATCGATGCGGGCCGACAGTTGGTATCGGCCTGCTGACAACCAATGACTCAACTCCATCCTGGCGAGCAACTCGACCACTATTACCTGGAGAGCGTGGCCGCACGCAGTGGCATGGCTTCGATCTTCCGCGGCAAGGACGTGCGCACCGGCCGCACGGTTGCCATCAAGGTTCCGCACATCGAGATGGAAAGCGACCCGGTGTTTTTCGAACGCTTCCAGCGCGAAGAGGAGATCGGCAGAAAGCTGGATCATCCCGGGGTAATGAAGGTTCTGGGCGACGACGACCGCAGCGAACGCTACATGGTAATGGAGTGGGTGGAGGGGCGGCTGCTGCGTCAATTGATGAACGAGCAACGCAAGCTGTCGCCCGAGCGCGCGGTGCGAATCGCGCTGCGCATATGCGAGGCGCTCGACTACATTCACCGCAACGGAGTGGTGCACCGCGACCTCAAGCCGGAAAACATCATGATCGACGCCGACGACAACATCAAGCTGATCGACTTTGGCATCGCGGGCAACACCAGTTCGCGGCGCATCACTTTCACGTCGGCCTCGCAGACGATGGGAACGCCGGACTACATTTCTCCGGAACAGGTCAAAGGCAAGCGCGGCGATGCGCGCAGCGATATCTACGCACTGGGAGTCATGTTGTACGAGATGTTGACGGGCACGGTGCCGTTCAGCGGACCTAACCCCTTCGTCATCATGAACGAGCGGGTGCTGAATAATCCGATTCCGCCGCGTGAGATCGATCCGTCGATTTCTCCGCAACTGCAGGAGATCATCTACCGTGCGATGGAGCGCGACCCCAAGAACCGCTATCCCAATGCGCACGAGTTTGCCTGGGACCTGGAGCACCAGGACCAGGTTGGGGTGGCGGCTGACCGCGCCGAACTGCACGATTGGAAACGACACCGTTCGCCTTGGGGCAAAAGGATTCTGTTCTATCTCATGCTGGCGTTGATTCCCGTCGTGATATTCACCTTGTTGCTCTACGTGGCGCGGCACAAGTGAAGTCAGTCGACAGAGGCGTCTGTAGGTGAGGGCTCGATTGAAATGAAGATTGCAGGCTTCCTGTTGCTGTTGAGCGGATGGCTGCTGGTGCTGGCTGCTGTTATGCTGCTTGCCGTTCCGGCATCCCGCTTATGTTTCGTGCTGGCCGGCGTCGGCGTCGAAATATTGGGCTTGTTTCTTGTCTTTCGCGCGCATGCGCCTCTCGCCAGGGAGCGTCACTGATGCCTGCCACGGTTCCCGCGCTCTCGGAAGTGGGAATGGCAATCTGCATTTTCCTGATACTGCTGGTCCCGCTGGCGATTGCCGGAGTTGCGCTGATCAATACCGGCTTTGTGCGTTCGCGCAGCGCGGCGCATGCGATGCTGAGTACGCTGTGCGTCGTCGCGATCGCCGCCGGCGTCTATTTCGTGTGCGGCTTTGCCCTGGAAGGGTATGCCGGCCGTCCGATGCACGCAATCAGCATTGCGGGTAAGCAGTGGAGCTGGCTCGCCGACGAGAAGTTTTTCTTTCGCGGACTGGAACTCGACGGTTCTCCGGCATCGCTGGCTGCACTGCTGCAGATCTTCGGCGTTGGGCTGGCGGCGGCGATTCCGCTTGGCAGCGCAGCGGATCGCTGGCGGCTTGGGGCTAGTGCCGCCGCTGCCGTGCTGCTGGCCGGTTGCATCTATCCGCTGTTCGCGCACTGGGCTTGGGGTGGCGGATGGTTGGCTCAGCTCGGCGTCAACTACTCGCTCGGCCGCGGCTTTATCGATTGCGGCGGTGCCGGCTCGATTCAGGCCGTTGGCGGGCTGAACGCTCTGGTGATCCTGTGGATTCTCGGTCCCCGGCGCGGCAAATACTCGGTGGAAGGCATTCCCGCGGCGATCCCTGGACACAACACCGTGCTGGTTCTGTTTGGCTGCCTGTTGGCGTTGCTGGGATGGGTGGGGCTGAATTCGGCGGGCGCAATCCTGTTTACCGGCACCATCCCTGCGCGGGTAGTACTCATCGCGGTGAACACAATGCTGTCGGCGTCCGCGTCCGCATTGACTTCCTTGCTCATCACGCGCATCCGTTTCGGTAAACCCGATGCCTCGCTGGTGGCCAATGGGTGGGTCGGCGGATTGGTCGCAAGTTGTGCCGGCTGCGCATTCATGGAACCGCTGGCGGCTTTGTTGATCGGCGTTGTGGCCGGAGCCCTGGTCACGTTTTCCATCCAGTGGCTGGAGCTGATTGCGGTGGACGACACCGTCGGGTCGTTTTCCGTGCACGGCTTGTGCGGCCTCTGGAGCCTGCTGGCGGCGGGGCTCTTTGCTCATGTGCCCGGCGCGGCTCCGGGACAGTGGATCGCGCAAGTCGTGGGAATCGCCACCTTGCTCGGATTTGTGCTGCCGTTGAGCTACGGCTTGAATCTGCTGCTCGACCGCGTGCTGCCGCAACGGGTGCCGCCGGAGGGCGAGCGCCAGGGAATGGACCTGCACGAGCTTGGCGCCGGCGCGTATCCCGAGTTCGTCACCTACACCGAGGACTTCATCCAACGCTGAAGCGGCATCTGCCCGAGCGTAACGCAGCTTGGGCGAACCGCCTCGCGAAACTAAGAAAAATGGAACGGAAAGAGAAGAGAAGACTGAGAACTGTATTGGTCGGGGCGATAGGATTTGAACCTACGACCCCCTGCGCCCAAGGCATAAGCAAGCATTATCTACGGTTTACTGCTGGTTGCTTTCCATATCGCAACAATGCGGATTTAGCGCCTCTTTTAGCACCCCCGATTACTGTCGGTGTCTGCGATTTTCTGTCCAGGGTCCCCGCAAAAGTCCCCGCAGTAACACACTGCCAACCCAACAACGCGCCATGCCGGTGCGGAAACACCGACACGGCGCTAACCGATGTCGCCTAAGAAGGAGGCAACATGGCTAAGCAAAACCGTACCACTGCACATCGATCTGCTCAAGATGAGAGAACGGCTCGCGGAGACGGCCCAGGGGCATGGCTGGAACTGCGGGAAAGGCAGCTTCCTCAATTTTTGTCGCCACCGGATTGATTGTTCATAATGTACACCCAGTCTTTCGGCTCCCAGTAGGGGTTCCTGCAGTAATCCGGAAGGCCGGAATCACTCGGCGGGGAAACACAGTTGTTCTTCTTCACCTTCCTTAGCTTTTTTTGTTTGTCTTTCTTCGTACCCACTTCCGGCTGCTGTGGCGCAGTAGCGCTTGGCACAGTAGGCGAGTTCTGCGAAGGTGAGCTTGCATTACCTTCTTGTGCTGCGAGAGCAGGCGGAAGCGCCAGAATCGCAGCAAGCGCGAACGTCGAAAGAATCTTCATGGCCTCACCTGTATGAATAGAATTCTATGCCGAGCTTTTCAAGATTGCACTACAAGGGATTGGGCAGGGCAGGTGGCCCATGTTTGCCTTCCGTTGGCAAACGTGGGGCAGTTCTGGATTTCTCGGAAAAACCCCACATCTGCAACTGCGGCAGATGTGGGCCACCAGCCGCTCGGTCGGCCATAAAAACAGGGCGAGTCTTCACTTGCGGACTTATTTCAAGCCCAGCTCGCCATTGTACTGTTGGGTAATCCCGTAACACTCACAGGCGGAGTCTTCAAGTTT